>Ga0315553_10004615_pt1 | contig 10346 bp, 10 predicted proteins | sample SalMarSW160140MG_FD_203099 | JGI IMG/M metagenome (GOLD analysis project Ga0315553, IMG submission 203099) | Salt marsh sediment microbial communities from the Plum Island Ecosystem LTER, Massachusetts, United States - Salt Marsh Sediment SW1601-40 ... | reverse complement strand
TCGAGGACGGCAAGCTCTGCGCGTCCAATACCGACATCTATGGCTTCCTTCACAGTCTCGATGCGCAGGCGCCTGGCTGGGACAAGCTCGGCCTGGCGGCGGCCGTGCTCGGGGCGGGCGGCGCGGCGCGCGGCATCATTCGCGGTCTGCTCAATCGCGGCTTTTCCCATATCCGCCTCGCGAACCGAACCCGCGAGCGCGCCGAGACGCTGGCCGCCGAGTTCAGCCCGTCGGTCACGGTCTTTGCCTGGGAGAACCGGGCAGATATGTTGATAGACTGTGGATTACTTGTGAACACGACCACCTGCGGAATGGTCGGGCAAGCCCCGCTTGAGATTGATCTGTCGAATTTTTCCCTGCCCGGCGTCGTCTGCGACATCGTCTATACACCGCTGTTGACGGATTTATTGCGTCAGGCGCGCGCGCAGGGCTTCCACACGGCGGACGGTCTCGGCATGCTGCTCTATCAGGCCGTGCCCGGCTTCGAGAAATGGTTCGGCATCCGGCCGGAGGTGACGCCGGAGCTGCGTGCGCTCGTGACCACGGATCTGGAAAAGCATTAGGAGCAACCCATGTTGATCATCGGTCTGACCGGCTCCATCGGCATGGGAAAGACGGCGGTCGCCAGTCACATGGCCGCGCGAGGCGTCGCCATGCTCGACTCCGATGCGACCGTCCACCAGCTCTATGAAGGCGCCGCCGTCCCCCACATCGAACGCGCCTTTCCGGGGACGACGGCCGAGGGCAAGGTCGATCGTGTGAAGCTCGCCGCCGCGCTGATGGAGACGCCCGAAAGCTTCAAGACGCTGGAGGCGCTGGTCCACCCGCTTGTCCGGCAGGCGCAATGGGCGTTTCTGCAAGAGCAGCATCTGGCGGGCGCAGAACTGTGCGTGCTCGACATTCCGCTGCTGTTCGAGACGGGCGGCGACCGCTTGGTCGATGTCACGGTCGTCGTCAGCGCGCCGGACGAAATCCAGACCGCCCGCGTCCTCGCCCGGCCGGGCATGACCGCCGAAAAGCTCGCCGCCATCCGCGCCCGCCAGATGCCGGACGACGAGAAGCGCGCCCGCGCCGATTATGTGATCGACACGGGATTGCCTTTGGAAGAAACAAGGCGCCAGGTCGATAAACTGCTCGAATCATTGAAAGATCGTCCCGGGGAAAAATTCGATCTCTGGCGCGAGCGTCATATGAACAGCGCGGGAGATTAGAGTCTGTTGCATTCCGCTGGAATGCGGAATGCGGCTCTAACTTTTTGTTTTGTCGCGGGTTCGGACGGAAAACTGGTGCCCACTTTTCCTGAACCCGCTTTAGCGAACGGGGAACTGACCAATGCGCGAATTCGTCATGGACACCGAGACGACGGGCCTCGATCCGGATAGCGGCGACCGTCTCGTCGAGATTGCCTGTGTCGAGCTGTCCAACTTCATCCCGACCGGCCGCGTCTGGCACGAATATATCAATCCCGAGCGTGACATGCCGGATGCGGCGTTCCGGGTCCACGGGCTGTCCGCGCAGTTCCTCGCCAACAAGCCGCTCTTCGGCGATCTGGTGGATTCCTTCCTGGAGTTCGTCGAGGGCGGAAAGCTGATCTTCCACAATGCCAGCTTTGATATGGGCTTCATCAATGCCGAGCTCGGGCGGATCGGGCTGGACATCATTCCGTCGGACCGGGTCTTCGACACACTCGCCCTGGCGCGCCGCAAGCATCCTGCCGGGCCGAACAGCCTGGACGCGCTCTGCAAGCGCTACAATATCGACAATTCCGCCCGCACCAAGCATGGCGCGCTTCTCGATGCGGAATTGCTGGCGGAAGTCTATCTGCAACTGATCGGCGGCAATCAGGCGGCGCTCGATCTCTCGGCGCGGCGCAGCGGCTTCGGGCGCGGCAAAGGCCAGGGGGAGGCCATCCTGAACCGCCCGCGTCCGCTGCCCGCCAACCTCGCGGAAGCCGAACGCGCGGACCATCAGGCCTTCGTCGAAGAGCTGGGCGAGGATGCAATCTGGCGGCAATATCGGTAGGCCGGGCTAGCCATCGGACCGAAAAGTGGGAACCGGTTTTCGGATAAATCCGATGCGCAAACAAAGAGATAGAGCGGCGCAGCAATTCCGATTGAAGGTCTGCCGGGCTAGCGCAACTGTTCCCGCGTCCATCCCCGCCTTCGCGGGGACATGCTTGGGCGCGGCTGCGCGAAGTGCCGCCTCTCCCCAAGAAGATCTCTGCCAAACTACATACTCTGCGTCGCCCCGGCCTCCGAGCCGGGGTCCACTCGCCTAACAACTCTCCGAAGCGCCTGCTGACAGGCGATTGGATCCCGGATAGCCCTTCGGGCTTCCGGGATGACGAATTGAAAAGCGTGCTTCACAGACCTCTCCCTTGGGAGAGGTGATCAGCGCAATCCACGGAGTCGTTTCCATAAAAACTGATCGCGCACTGGCCGATTGATCTAGGCTACTGAACGGCAGGCTCGGCTTTGGCTTGCGCCTGCTCCTGCGCCATGCGCTGACGGAAGAGCGCGGCGAAGTCGATCGGGTCGAGCAGCAGCGGCGGAAAGCCGCCTTCGCGCGTCAGGTCGGCGATGAGCCGGCGTGCGAACGGAAAGAGCAGCGCCGGGCATTCGATGAACAGCACGGGCTTGACCGCCTGTTCCGGCAGATCCTTCAATCGGAAGACGCCGGCATAGACCAGCTCCAGCGCGTAAAGGCTGCCATCGTCGCTTTTGGCGTCGGCCTCGATTTTCAGCAACACCTCATAGGCGTTCTCGCCGGCCCCCTGAGCGTGAACGTTGAAGTTCACCTGCAGATTGGGGTTGGAGCCGGCGCTGCGCAGACTTGCAGGGGCCCGCGGATTTTCGAAGGACAGGTCCTTGATATATTGCCCTAGGATATTAATGCCGGGCTGCTTGTTCTCTTTTGCGGAGGGATCTGCGGAGCCGTTGGTTTCTTCAGACATCGTCCTGCTTGCTTTCGATTGAGACCGGTGCATGGGCGCGGATGCGCGCCGCCGCCGCCGTCCGTTGCTTTGGAAAAGTCGCTAGCACGATGGGTAACGCCAGGCAACCATCTGGCGCTGCTACCTCTTCCGCCAGGGCGAGCCGCCTCGCCGCTTCGGACCGGCCGCCTTGTCCCGATCGAGCGGGGTGGCGTCCTCCTCGCCTTCGTCGGGATCGATCGTTTCGAACTCCGCATCCACCACATCGGGCGATCGCGTGAAGCCGCTCCCGGCGCCCTGCGGTCCCTGCGGCCCCTGCGGTGGAGGCCCGCCGGGCGGTGGACCGCTTCCGCCTGCTCCTCCGAAGGTCCGAATATGGACCCGGCCGCTTTCGAGGGCGCGGCTAAATGCCCATCTCGCCAGCCCGCGCCTGATGGGCGGAACGAAAAGCAGAAGGCCGATCGTGTCCGTGAAAAGACCGGGCGTGAGAAGCAGAAGACCGGCGCTCAGGATCCCGATCCCGTCGATAACCGGCGTCACCGGCATTTCGCCTTGCTCGACCGCCTGCGTAAAGCGGTTAAGTGCTGCAAAACCTTGCACGCGCATCAAAAAGCTGCCAGCAATAGCGGTTCCGATCGTGATCAGGATCGTCGGGACGATACCAATGATCTCTCCCGCCTGGATGAACAGAGCGATCTCGATGATCGGCACTGCGATAAAGATCAGGAACAAAAAAATTTGCATTCCGTTAAGCCTTTCGAGGCGCGTGAAATTAAAAGCTGACTTAAGGTGAGGACTGTTGCCGGTTGGCTTAACCGATTTGATCGCGTAATTTGTTATAAGGCGCGCGGCCTGTTCTCCACCGCCTTCCGATGCACTGGTGGTCGCCACGGCCGGGCCCTATATGAGAGTAACGGCCTTCGATGCGCACATATGTATCCTTAGAAGTTGCGGCAAGATGAACGGCACGATAGACATTCTCACTCTAATCTTTCTCGTCCTCGCGGTCGTGATTTTTCTTAAGTTGCGCAGTGTGCTTGGGCGGCGGACCGGACATGAACGGCCACGCTACGATCCTTATTCGACCCAAGACGCAAATGGCAAGCCGGTCCGCGACAATGTCGTCACTCTGCCGAGAAGCGAGCCGCCGCGCGTGGCCGATGAACTCGATGAAGCGACATTCGCAAAGCGTTTGAAGGAGGTTGCGACGGAGGGAAGCGACGTAGCGGAGAAGCTCCAGGCGATTGCGAAGGTGGATCGCGGCTTCGACCCCAAGCATTTCATGAACGGCGCGAAGGTGGCGTATGAAATGGTGGTCACGGCTTTTGCCGAAGGGGACCGCCGGACGCTGAAACAGCTTCTCAGCCGGGATGTCTTCGACAGCTTCGTCGAGGCGATCTCCGAGCGCGAGCGCAATGGCGAAACTGTCGACTTCAAATTCGTCGGCATTTCGAACTCCGAGATCACCGACGCCGAGCTCAACGGCAAGACCGCCAATATCACGATCAAATTCATCACCGACCTCATCACCGCGACGCGCAATAGGGTGGGCGAGGTTGTTGACGGCAGCCCGACGCATATCCGCGAAGTCACCGATATATGGACCTTCGCGCGTGAGCTTGCCACCCGCGATCCGAACTGGCGTGTTGTCGCAACGGCGAGCGCAAGCTGATCCGAGGGTTCGCATTGACCGGCCGGCGCCCGTCGGCGCGTCTTGCTGCGGGCGGTGAGGGCTGATGTCCGGGGAGCTTTGGCGATGGCAATTCGGAGCTTCGGCCGGGCCCGGCGGCTTCGCGCTCGATAAGACGCCGGTTCCATTCTCCGCCATTCCAGGTTGGCCGGCGGACGATCATGCGGCGGCCTTTACCGCCTTTCGCCGCTCCTGCGAAAAGCTCATTGCCTCACCTGGTATCGATGCCCCTATCGTGGCGGCCTGCCGGACAGCGCTGTCGCTCACTCCCCGCGCTTCGCCGGACGAGGCCAGGGGGTTCTTCGAGACGCATTTCCGCGCCTGTCACATCACCCCGGCGCCGGAGGGTGCGATCGTCACCGGCTATTTCGAGCCGGAGCTGGAGGGATCGCTGGAGCCGGGCGGCGGTTTCGATGTGCCGGTCTATGCGGTGCCGGACGATCTGGCTCTGATCGCGGAGGGCGAGGCGCCCGCCGGATGGCCGAACGATCTGACCGCGGCCCGCCGAACGCCGAACGGCCTCGTCCCCTACTATACCCGCCGTGAGATCGAAGAAGGCGTGCTGAAGGGGCGAGGGCTCGAGATCGTCTTTCTCTCCGACCTCTGCGATGTTTTCGTCATGCATGTGCAGGGCTCTGGCCGCATCCTGCTGCCCGATGGCCGCGCGATGCGCATCGGCTTTGCCGGCAAGAACGGCTATCCCTACAGCTCGATCGGAAAGCGCCTCGTTGCGCGCGGCGATCTCGATCCGGCGGAGGCTTCGCTGTCCTGCGTGCTTGACTGGCTGCGCGCCGATCGCGAGCGCGGCCGCAGGCTGATGTGGGAAAACAAGTCCTTTGTCTTCTTCCGCGTCCTCGATGAGGTCGAGGCGGCGAAAGGTTCGCATGGCGCGCTCGGCGTGCCGCTGACGCCCGGACGCAGCCTGGCCGTCGATCCCCGTTACCACCGGCTCGGCCTGCCGATCTGGGTTTCCGCGCCGGCGCTGCGAGACGAGCAGGACCGTCCGTTCGACCGGCTGATGATCGCGCAGGATACCGGCTCCGCCATTCGCGGCCCCGTCCGCGGCGACATCTTCTGGGGCACCGGCGTGGAGGCCGGCCATATCGCCGGCGAGACCAGACATCGCTGTGATTTTTATATACTTATCCCAAATTAAGAAGTCGGTGAGCAGACTGCTCATCGATTGCCGAAAGGATAGGTATGACCGCCAAGCCGCCGTCGCGAAAAAGGGCGCTGACCGCTGAGGAGGCGGAGCTGTGGGCGACCGCCATGCGCGATGCGAAAGCCTTGCGGCGCCAGCGCAGGGCCGAGCGCAAGGCGGCGGCGGACCAGCATGATGCGGCCGGCGGCACGGCCGTCACGGGACCGTCCAGGCCGGAAAAGAAGAAAGCGTCCGCTGACCGTCCCGAGGCGCGACCCTTTCGGAGCCGGCCGGCATCACCGGAGAGACCTTCGCCCCCGCCGCTCGCCCGCTTCGAGGAACGGCAGCGCCGCAAACTTGCCCGGAATGCCGAAACGATCGATGCGCGTCTCGACCTCCACGGCATGCGTCAGCGCCAGGCCCACGTGGCGCTGCGAAGCTTCCTCCTGGCGTCGGCGGCACGCGGTCATCGCAATGTGCTGGTGATCACCGGCAAAGGAACGCGCGCGGAGATCGAGCGCGACCGCGACTATCTTGCCCAGGAGCGCGGCGTGCTGCGCCGGCTCGTGCCGCAATGGCTCGGGGAGCAGGAATTCCGGTCGATTGTGATGAGCTACACGACGGCCAGCGTCAGGCATGGCGGAGAAGGCGCGCTCTATATCCGGCTGCGAAAGCTTGCCCGCAAGGGTTAAGCATTTCGTTCAAGACAAGATCTGCCTGTTGGGGCAAGTTCGAGATCCGTAGCCCTCGCATAATAGCCATGTCTCTCTAGCGCAACGCGCGTTGCGCTAACCGCCGACTGCGGCCGCACCATCTTCAAGGCGACCATCACGGAGCCGGAAGATGTGGTCGAAGCGATCAAGGATCATCTCGTCGTGAGTCACCACAATGATTGCCGCGCTTTGATCGACGGCGATCCTGCGCAATAAATCCATCACGATCCGGCCACGCTGCGAGTCGAGCGGCGCCGTTGGTTCATCAGCGAGAATGATGCGTGGCCGGTTGGCGAGTGCGCGCGCAATCGCCACGCGCTGCGCCTCACCGCCTGAGAGCTGTGCGGGCATGGCGTGCTTGCGGTGACCGACATCGAGATAGTTGAGCAGCTCGACAGCGTGAGCGCGCGCGGCCGACGAGCTAAAACCGGCGAGATCGAGCACCACGGCAACATTGTCGGTGCCATTGAGAAACGGCAGCAGATTAGGGAATTGGAAGATGAAGCCGACCTTGTCGAGCCGTAGGCGGCGCAAATCGGCCTTGAGCCAATGATCGTCATAGACGACCTCGCCGTCAAGCGTGAGCCGGCCGCTGCTTGGCTCCAAAATGCAGGCGATGCAATTCAGAAGCGTGGTCTTGCCCGAGCCGCTCGGCCCCATCAATCCGACGACCTGACCCGGATAGACCTCCATGTTGATGTCGCTGAGCGCGTCGACCCGGGCAGTCCCCTTCCCGAAGTGCTTGAAGAGATGCTCGACGCGCACGACAGCTTTTCTATCCGGCTCGGCCATCGCGCTAACCTGCCCCCGCCAGCGCTTCCGCAGGGTCTATCTTGAGAGCGAGCCGGATGCCGAGCGTGCTGGCAGCCAGGCAGACGACGATGGTGATAACGAATACGGTGGCGACGCTTGCCGGGTCGAGCACGAGCCGGCGTGGAAAGTAAGGCTGGAAGATCAGGACCAGCGCCAGGCCAAGGAAGTAACCGAATATGCCCATCGACAGCGCCTGTTGGACGATGAGGCCGATGATGGTTCGATCCGGCGCACCGACGAATTTGAGCGTCGCGATCGAGCGCACCTTGTCCATCGTCAGCGTATAGACGATCAAGGCGATGATCACCGCCGATACGATGATCAGCAGCACCATGATCAGCCGCTGCTGGTTGCGCGCTTTCTCGATGACGAACTTGCTGAGCAGCGTTTCCTGCTGCGCTTGCGTCAGCGTGGTGAGATGCTTCCAGCGCGCCAGCGCCGTGGCGACTTCCTTGATCGGAACATAGGGCGACACCTTGGCGATGACGGCATTGATCTGGTTGCTGGTTTCGGGCGATCCTCCGCGCGCAGCCTCGCGGCGCTCGGCCGGAGGTGCGAGTTCGAACTGCAGCGCCTGCGCGTCGCGCAAAGTGATGTAGCCGACCGGATCGCCAGACGATGTGACTTCTTTGCGCATCAGGCCGACGACGGTAAATTTGTGACCGTGCGTCCCCAGCGGCACCTCCTGACCGAGCGCAAGGTGTGCCGAACCATCGACGACCATTTCATATTGGCTGCGCAGAATCTCGCGTCCGGCCACGAGCTTGCGAGGTCCGCCCGGTCGTCCGGGCTCGAACCCAATCAAAAACAGCCGGAGCGGTTTGCCGTTGAGCTCGGTCTGTACGGACTGATAGGTGACCGCTCCGGCGCGCTCTACGCCATAGACCCGGCTAACCAATTCGCGCGTGTCGCCGGGAATGCGCGAAGACTCCGCAAAAGGCCCGTTGGTGCCCGCTTCGACCACCCAGAGGTCTGCATTGGCCGCTCTAGCTTGCCTCAGCGCGTCGTCGATCAGGCCCCCATAGACGCCGGTGATCACAATCACGATGCCGAGCAGCAGGCTCAGCCCGAAATTGGTCAGAATGAAACGCAGAAGATTGTGCTTTATGTCCCGATAAGCGAGGTTCATAAACCTTGCCCGCCAATGATCTCGGCAGCGCGGCCAACCCGCAGTCCGCTGCGCAATTGCGTGACCACCATCGCCTTCTCCGGCACGCCGCTGGTAATTTCGTAGCGGCCATCGAGCAGCCGGTGGCCGAGTGTCACCTCGCGTTGCTGCAGATTGCCGTCTTCAACCGTCCATACTGTTCCGTGATCCTTGCCCAGTCCGATGATTGCCGCGTCCGGGGCGAGCAAAGCTTTCAATAGCCGGACGGTTGTAATGTAGACTTCGGCCTGCTCGCCGAGATTGGCATAGGCCGGGAGCTGGTCGAACGCGACCTCCACCCGTCGCTCTTCATTGACGCGGTCGCTTTCGGGCTCGATCCGGGCAACCCGCCCCTGCAGGCGTTGGTTTGGATGAGAGCGGAGCACAATCTCCGCAGGTTCGCCGACCTTGATCTCGCCGGCCTTACTCTCGTCGATATAGGCTAGCACCCAGATCGTTTTCGGGTCGATCAGCGTGAATACCGGCTCGCCTGCGCCGAGAGCGGAGCCGAGTTCCTTTAGCCGTGCGGTCACCATGGCGTCATAGGGCGCAGCGAGCGTGTGGAAATCCAGCGTCGCGTTTTCCTGTTGCATTTGCGCCTTGGCGTCGCTGATTGCGGCGCGCGCTACGGCGACATCACTCGAGGCCAGGTTCACGTCGGCGGAGGCAGCATCCTCCGCCGCCTTGGCGGTTTCCGCCGTTTCGACCGAGGCACTGTTCGTTTGAACCAATTTTTGCCGGCGCTCATTGATGCTTTTTGCGTTGGCGTAATTGGTCTTCGCCTTTTCAAGGCCGGCGCCGGCCTTTTCCAGATTGGCTTGGGCTTGCTCGATCATCGCTTTGGCTCTTGCGACACGCGCGCTCTGCTCGCGATCATCGAGCCGCGCCAAAACCGCGCCCTTGGTGATGAGATCGCCGACATCGGCGTGAAGGTCGACGAGGACGCCGGATATCTTGAATCCCACTTTAGACGTGACGCGCGCCTCAACTGTGCCGAGCCCGAAGACTTGCACGGCCACATCCTGCCGAGCGCCTGCGGCTTCTACCTTGATCGGGCGGAGAAACATGACCCAAGCGCCAATCAGAAGACCAGCGCCGATTGTGACCGCGATCACAAGCAGAATGATGCGTTTTGACGACATAGCTGACTCCACCCCCCTCGCTGCCTGGTAAGGAAACCAGCGGAATTTCTTCATCGTATAGCCCAACAGTGCATTTTCGGTGATATCGGTCAAATCGCATCCGACCCATCAAAAATTGAATGCGGCCGGTCGTGCACCAGCCGCCGACTTCAGACGTCTGTGCGCAGTGGATTCGCGCCGGCTAGCGCAACGCGCGTCCGAGCATGTCCCCGCGAAGGCGGGGATGGACGCGGGAACAGTTGCGCTCGCCTTTTGAAATAGATCAACTTGACCTCGCTCAAGTGATTCCACTTGAACGAGGGTTGATCTAGGGCTTGTTGAGATTCATCGCGAGTTTATAAGCGCGCAGCAGCGCATGTATCATGGCTGCGAAGCTTTGATCAGCGGCGCAACACCGACAGTGTCGAAGCGGTGACCTGGCAAAAGCTCAAAACGAACCGGATTGCCGAGCGCATCGGTCGGCGCCAGGATCTTCGTCGTCCAACCGCCCTTCGACTTGCCTATGGCCTGGCCCTGAGTCCCCCTTTAGCGCCCTGGCCATGGCGGTGAACCTTGACGATCGTCGTCCCGTCGATCATGGCGTATTCCATGTCGGGATCGCCCGATACAGCCTCGAAGATCCGCTTGAAAACATAGGCTTTCACCCAATGGCGGAAACGTTTAAAGACGGTGTTCCAATGGCCGAAATGCGCAGGCAGATCACGCCAGGGGCTCCCGGTCCGCGCAATCCAGAGAACGGCTTCGATGAACAGACGGCCGTCGCCGCCT
>Ga0315553_10004614_pt1 | contig 10347 bp, 9 predicted proteins | sample SalMarSW160140MG_FD_203099 | JGI IMG/M metagenome (GOLD analysis project Ga0315553, IMG submission 203099) | Salt marsh sediment microbial communities from the Plum Island Ecosystem LTER, Massachusetts, United States - Salt Marsh Sediment SW1601-40 ... | reverse complement strand
GACAACCCATGCCTCGTCCGGAGCACAACATATATGAAGTAAAAGTTTTTTAGACATATTTACACTAAATTAATTTAAGCCCAACACTATGTCAAGTGCACCAGTAAGAAAGAAATAAATCCTTTGGGATTCCCAGACAAAAGAACTCTCACAGCATACTTACTTTTTTCTGCCTTCTGAACGATTAAGCTATTTTTTTTCAAAAACCACTTGACAAATTTAAAATAATGATTATATTGCTTTATATAACAAAGTTCTTTGTGAATAGGAGGGTAAAATGTTAGTAAAAAGTGCGGGTATAATAATAGTTGAAGATTGTAGCGATAGATATCGAGGGAGAATATTATGAGGAAAGTCGTAATAGCCGGAATAGGGATAATAGCTCCCAACGGCATAGGCAAGGATGAATTCTGGAAATCCAACGTCGAAGGTGTGTCCGGAATTACCCGTATCGAAAAAATAGATACATCGCAGTTAGAAACAAAAATCGCCGGGGAAGTCAAAAACTTCGATCCCTCTTTATATATAGAAAAATCAAAGTTGAGAATCCTGGACCGTTTTGCTCATTTGGGAGTATCGTCGGCAAAAATGGCGCTCGATGATTCAGGACTGAATCTTACTAAAATTAACCCTGAGAAAGTGGGGGTTTGTGTAGGTTCGGGTCTGGGAGGAGTTCTATTTCATGAAGAACAAATCATGGAAATGGAAGAATCCGGACTTAGAAAAGCCAATCCTCTGGGTGTTGTTAAAGTCATGCCTAATGCGATAAACTCTCATATTTCAGTCGAGTTAGGGCTAAAAGGGCCGAACCTAACAATTTCCACAGCCTGCTCCTCGGGAACACATTCAATTGGAGAAGCTTTCAATCTAATACGCTATGGAAAAGCCGACGTTATGATAGCAGGCGGCGCTGAAGCTCCATTAACTCCTTTCACCTTCAGCGCCTATAATTCCCTCCGGGTAATGTCACGAAAAAATGAAAACCCTGAGAAAGCTTCCCGTCCTTTCGATAAAGAAAGAGATGGTTTTGTTCTATCTGAAGGAGCGGGGTTTGTAATATTAGAAGAAATGTCTCATGCCCTGGATAGAGGCTCCGATATATACTCGGAGGTTATAGGATATGGACTAAACTGCAGTGGCTTTCATATTGTAAAACCCAACCCCGAAGGAAAAGATATGAGTGCTGTTATGAAATTAGCGCTGGAAGATGCCGGAATCTACATTAAAGATATCGACTATATTAACGCTCATGGCACCGCCACAAGAACTAATGATCCGGCGGAAACAAAAGCTATAAAAGATGCTTTTGGGGACTACGCGTATAAAATACCCATAAGTTCGACAAAATCTATGACAGGACACACTATAGGCGCGGCAGGAGCGATAGGAACAGTTGTATCCGCGCTGGCAATCAAAAACAGTGTAATTCCCCCAACAATAAATTATGAAAACCCAGACCCTGAATGCGATCTTGATTATGTTCCGAACGTAGCCAGAGAGAGCGATGTAAATATTGCTTTAATAAACTCATTCGGCTTCGGCGGAAGTAATGCTTCAATTATAATTAAAAAGTTTAAAAAATGAGGTATTTATCATGGATAAAAAAAATAATGAAATGATAGATAAAATTAAGAAAATCTTACTTGAAGTGGGAACAAATAAAGATATTGAAAAAATTAAAATAGACTCACAATTAGAAAAAGACCTTGGAATAGATTCATTCGGCGCGCTCGAAGCGCTATTTTCCCTGGAACAGGCATTTGGTATTACCATCTCGGATAGAGATTTTTCGAAAGTCAAAACAGTCCGTGATGTGGTCAACCAAATAGATGCGATTTTAAAAGGAGAAAAGATCGAAGAGGATAAAAAGAAGAACTTTCTTGAAAATCTCCGGATAGATAAAAGTGAAGCGAAAAAACTCAAATTCAATCCTTATTATAAATTAATAGAGAGCAATCTAGATAGGAAGATACTAATAGAGGGTAAAGAATTAATATCGTTGGGCTCGAATGATTATTTGGGACTTGCAAATGACGAAAGAATAAAAGAAAAAGCAAAAAAGGTATTGGAAAAATACGGAATAAGTATGTGCGGGACACCCATAGTTGTAGGACAAACCGACATTAATAGGGAATTAGAAATAAAGATAGCGGAATTTTTAAAACAGGAAGACGCTCTTGTATTCCCTTCAGGATTTCAGGCAAACATCGGTATTTTTAAAACTCTATGCGATTCTGAAGATATTATAATTGCCGATAAATCAGCACACTCTTCTTTAATTGAAGGGGCGCTTATGTCAAACGCTTCTCTCAGATTTTTCCCATTCAACGACACTTCCACCCTCGAAGAAATCCTTAAAGTTTCTCAGGATTACAGAATGAGATTTATTGTCGTGGAAGGTTTATACAGTACGGAAGGCACCAGTACACCACTCGATATAGTAAGCAGGTTAGCCAAAGAATATAACGCCTTTATTATTCTGGACGATGCTCACGGAGTAGGAGTTCTGGGAAAAGAAGGAAGAGGAGTTATGGAGAAATATGGTATTTTTAATATCGATTTAATTACAGGTTCCCTGGGTAAAGCGATCGGGTGTTTCGGCGGTTTCTTAACAGGCAAAGAAAAGATTATAGACTTCTTTAGATATAGACTACCTTCCTATATTTATTCGACGGCTCTTCCTCCTTCGGTGGCAGCCGGTTCCTTATGTTCTATCGAGCTTATTCCCGGGCTTACAGACAGACGCGAAAAAATAGAGAGATATAAAGATAAACTGTACAAAAGCTTGAATAATATGGGATATAATCTCACCCCCGCAACCTCGCCTCTTTTTTCTGTTATATTTGAAAATACAGGTAAAACTTTAGAAGTTACAAAAGCCCTATTTGAAAAGGGTGTTTACGGCACTCCTTTTCTTCCTCCCAGTGTTCCGAAAGAATCACCGAGAATCAGGCTGATACCGACCGCGAACCTGCAGGAAGAAGATATAGATGAAGTTATAAAAGTCTTCAAAGAAATAAAGGATTTGCACCTATGAAATATTTCCTTATCTATAATCCAACCTCAAAACAGGGAAGAAGTAAAAAGAAATGGGAGAAAATCCTTCGCATGTTCAAAAAAGAAAAGGTCGAATTCGATTATCGGTTAACCGAAGAAAAGGATGATGCTACTTATCTTGCTTCTAAAGCCGCGGATGAAGGCTGGGATGTTGTCGTTAGTGTTGGAGGAGACGGCACAATAAGCGAAGTAATAACCGGGCTTTTTAGAACAAAATTAGAATCCAGACCCAAATTAGGGGTTTTGCATGTGGGTACGAGCCCGGATTTCAATCGATATCACAATATCCCTACCGATATAGAAAACGCTGTAGAAACTATATTCAAAGGCAAGACGAAATTAGTCGATATAGGCAAAGTAACATATTTAAAAAAGAATATCGAAATACCGCTGGCAATGTTGCCGGTTCATCCCGACAGGAAAGTTTCCTATTTCGGCAGCAATGTTAATATTGGTTTGGGTCCGAGGATAGCATCTAAAGCAAACGGAAGATTTAGAAAATTCTTGGGAGACTTCTGTGGAACGTTGTTAGCAACAGTTATATCTCTCTTAAAACTTAAAGGTTTTACTCTAAACACAAAGGTAGACGGAAAAGAAGAGGATTTTATCAACATAATAAATCTAACAGTAGGAAAAGACCCCTATCTCGCCTCAGGTATGAGAGTTTTCAATCATATTCAACCGGATGACGGAAGGTTTTATGTTTTCAATGTGGAGAAAACTTCTATGCTAAAACTCCTATTGAATATCCCACGTATTTACTGGGGAGATTTTTTAAAATATAAAGGAGCGCATCTAAAATACTGCAGGGAAATCGAAATAAAATACAATAAAGAATATCCCGAATTAGAGTTCGACGGAGACGCAAAAGGATTTCTGCCGGCAAAAATCGACCTACTACCCGGAGAACTGGAGGTGATTGTACCTTAATTATGAAAAAGATATTTGTTACGGGAGGGACAGGTTTTATTGGCAGCAATTTAATCCGGGAATTAGTCAAGAAAAACTACAGGGTAAAAGCTTTAACCCGTAACAGCAGCAGTCTTAAATTTATATCCGGTTATGATATCGAAATAGCAAAAGGAGATTTAAGAAACTTAAAAAGCGTAGAAAACGCCATGAAAGGTTGTGAAACAGTTATTCACCTTGCCGCTCTGGCTCGGGACTGGGGCATGCAAAAAGACTTTTACGATATAAATGTTGGTGGGACTAAAAATGTTTTAAAAGCAGCGAAAAAAAACAATATTAAATTTCTAATTCATTTAAGCACCAACGCGGTTCTAGGCGAAGAAAATTGCCTAAAGGCTAAAGATGAAAAATCCCCCTATAACTGCAAGTATCCATACTTTCTATCCAATTTCTGGGAGTCAGATATGAATTATTACCGTTGTTCTAAAATGTTGGCTGAAAAAAATGCTATTTCTTTCTGCCGAAAAAACAATAAAAATTTAACAGTATTAAGACCGGTGTGGGTTTACGGACCCAGAGAATTCCATTCTGGTCCTTATTATTTCTGCAAATATATTTCAGGGAATATGAGATTATTACCGGGCTCCAAAGTTAATAAATTTCATGTTATATATGTTAGAGATCTGTCAAAAGTTATTACAAAAATATTGAAAAACCCGCAGGAAGGAATAAATATATATAATATCGGCTCACAGTATGTGCCCACAATGGATGGATTCTGGAGATTATTCTGCAAATATCTTAAGGTTAAACCACCAATTTATCTGCCAAAATTTTTAACTTATCCTATCGGGATTATAATGGAAGCGTTTTATAAATTGTTACGGATAAAGAATTCTCCGGATTTAACTCGAGCCAGAGTATCAATGGGGTATGATAATAATATATACGACGTATCGAAAATCCACAAAGAATTAGAATTTAAAGAAACTTCTTTAGAAAAAGGAGTTGAAACCACCGTTAGATGGTGGAGGAGGAATGGTTTTTTATGAAAATCAAACCTATTACAGGAATAAAAAGAGTTTTCTTTGATACTTACTTGGTCATATATATTTTTCTGAAGTATACCGGGTTTTTGTTAACGAGAAAAATGTCCTTCAAACAGTACATACTATTTTTCAAAAGACTGATCTTACTTCAGATACGTTTCAGGCATAATAAAGTCGTAAGAATCGGAGACGTTTATAAAATGCATCTTTATCTCCCGGCGTTCCCCTCCCCAGCTTTTTTCCACGCTTTAAAAAGATTTTTAATGCTGGAGGGAGAACCTTCACCGGTTTCTGTTTTGTTATCGGTTACGAAAGCCTGCACTTACAATTGCCCTCATTGTTACCAGAAAAAAGATACAGGTAAAGAAGTACCCGCGGATAAATTGATCGAAGTCGCGAAAAAAATGCAAAATTTAGGCATATCTTTTTATAACATCGAAGGAGGAGAACCTTTATTGAAATTCGACAAATTATTAAAACTTGTACGCAATCTGGATGAAAGAACTGAAGTCTGGGTCAATACTAATGGTTATAGTTTAACTGAAGAAAAAGCGAGAAAAATGAAAGAGGCGGGAGTTTTCGGAGTTATGATTTCCGTTCACCACTGGGATAGAGAAAAGTTTGACGGGTTTGTGCGCAGGGAAGGAGCTTTCGACGATGCTATTTCGGCTTTAAAAACTTTTAAAGAAGCTGGTATAGCTACGGCGATAAACTGCTGTCCAACCAAAGAGACCATCGAAGAAGGCGGAATCGAAAAAATAATGAAATTGGCAAAAGACTGTGGATGCAGTTACGTCCAGTTGATACACGGAAAACCCGCCGGAGGATGGCTGGGCAGAAAAGACCCTCTGGAAGATGATATTTTAAACAAAATGGCTCGATCACACCCTCTGTTTAATAAAAGCTTTAAATACAGAAAATACCCGGCTATTTCATCTCAGGTTTTCGAATCTCTGAAAGGAAATTTCGGATGTACCGCGGGAGGTATCGAAAGATTCTATATAAATCACCACGGAGAAGTTCAACCCTGTGAATTTATGAACGTTTCTTTCGGAAACATCCAGGATGAAGATTTTTTGGTTATCTATAAAAGAATGAAAAGTTACTTTCAGGAACCCGGAACGAACTGGCTCTGCTGCACGGAAGCAGAAAGAATAGAAAAAGCTATACTGGCAGAAGAGGAAAAGAAAATCCCTCTACCGAAGGATAAGACAATTTCCATGGCGGGAGATTGGGATCTGGGGGAGGAAACTCCACTCTACAAAAAAATGGGACTTTATGGAAAGAAGTAAATTCTTATGCGCTTATATTAAATCCATGCGACTCTATCTTTTCTTCGCCACAGGTATAGCGGGATGGTTGGGAATCGCTTTTTCAGGAGTAGAAGTAAATATCTTAAGAAAATTTTTGATATTGGTTCTTTTATTTTTTAGCTGGGGCATAAACCAGATAGTAAACGATTATCTGGGCATAAAAGAAGATAAAATAAACGCACCTAAAAGACCGATGGTTTCAGGAGAATTAAATATTAAATACGCTCTTGTTACTACTTTTACACTTTTCCTTGTGGGCGCTGTTATCTCTTACCTTTTGAATCCTTATGCTCTAATAGTTTATTTAATTGGCTATATTTTCAACATTATCTATGAATATTTAAAAGGCATACCTCTTTTAGGAAATATCTGGTTTGGAATATTATTAAGTGTCTGCCCTTTTTATGGGGCACTGGCGGTCAGCAAACAAAATTTATTCATGGTCCTAACCAATAAAGATTTAGTATTCGTATCTTTGTTCATAGCACTAATGTTTTCCACTATGACATTTTTTACTTATTATAAGGATTATAAGGGCGATAAACTCGCAGGAAAAAAAACATTGGTGGTACTGTTATCTCCGGAAAAAGCCAGATTTCTAAATTTCCTGATGGCTTTTATCCCTTATACAGCTTTATTTATTATTATCTATTCTAAATTGTGGCAGCCCGATGTAAATATCTGGTTTCTTATTTTAAACGGGGTTTCTTTTCTTTTAATTTCTTATACAGCTCTTTTATTATTTAAATGTCCAAGCGGAAAAAATACGACCGACTCGTTAAAATGGAACTTTTCAGGTACTGTTTTATTTGAGACTTCTTTTATCGCGTTAGTGAACCCTTTACTTTCGATTGCTTTATTTATCATTGGTTTTTTATCCGTTTATTATCTATTTGTTTTCCTTCAAACGGAATGATTATGTTGACATGCTATACTTATTTTCGTATAATAAAAGTATCAAAAACCTTAAAGGAGGTTTACAATGAACAAGGAAAAGTATTATAAAGTCTTATTTATCATCTCGGGTTTATACGATTTTATACTGGGTTTTGGGTTTTGCTTTTTCTACAAATGGCTATTTCAAACAGTTTTGCAAAGAACGATACCACAACCCCCTATTTATTTCCAAGTCTGCGCCGCTTTTATAGGTTTGATTGGAATAGGATATTTCCTGGTCTGGAAAAATCTTTATAGAAACGTTGACCTCGTTATAATTGGTGGAGGCATGAAGGTTATCTATATATTGGGAGCAATATGGTTTTCCACTTACGCGATTGTACCCTTGGCACTCGTTCTCTTTGGAATACTTGACGTTGTATTTTTAATTTTGTTTGTAGAATTCTTACGATTCGCCAAAGTTAACAAAAAAGTACCGTTATAATGCTTTAGTTCCTAGGTCTTGGGTTTTAGGTAAGAACTGTTGGTTCGTTGGATCGTGGGGTCGTTGGTTCGGAATATTTCAACCCAACGTCCTAACCTCCTAACGATTTTGTGCCTTAATGGCTAACAATTACCACTTACCGGTTTTTAGATATTCGTCAATAGCACGGGCAGCTTTCCTGCCGGCGCCCATCGCGTCGATAACTGTCGCTTCACCGGTAACAATATCTCCGCCCGCGAAAACACCCTTCATAGATGTTTTAGCGGTTTCAGAATCCGCGTCTATATATCCCCATTTGTTCTTTTTAATTTCAGGGGTCGCATCCAGAAGTATAGGGTTTGCGTTTTGACCTATAGCTATAATCACTGTATCGACATCGTATAGAAATTCACTACCCTCGATCGGTACGGGTCTTCTTCTGCCGGAGTTATCCGGCTCTCCGAGCTCCATTTTCAACATTTCAATAGATTTTACCCAGCCATCTTCATCCCCTAAAAATTTTACAGGGTTAACGAGAAGGTCGAAAATGATTCCTTCTTCTTCAGCGTTTTCTATCTCTTCGTTTCTTGCAGGCATCTCCTGCCTTGAACGTCTATAAACTATATGCACTTCTTTTGCGCCAAGCCTTAACGCGCTTCGGGCAGAATCCATAGCAACATTACCTCCACCTACAACCGCGACTTTTTCTCCCACGTTAATAGGTGTATCATATTCGGGAAATTTATAAGCTTTCATTAAATTAACCCTTGTTAGAAATTCATTAGCCGAATAAACACCCAAAAGATTTTCTCCGTCTACCCCCAGGAATCTCGGAAGACCCGCTCCGACTCCGAGAAAAATTGCATCATAACCTTCCTCGAAAAGTTGCTCGATTGTAATCGTCTTACCTATTATTACATTACACTCTAGCTCGACACCCATTTTTTTAAGAGTTTCAACTTCTCGACCTACAATCTCTTTCGGAAGTCTGAATTCCGGAATACCATAAGCGAGCACCCCACCTGGTTTATGAAGAGCTTCAAAAATTTTAACATCGTATCCCATCCTGGCGCAATCAGCGGCAACAGTCAAACCCGCGGGACCAGAGCCAACAACCGCGACTTTTTTACTTTTTCCTTCTCGAATCTCCGGAGCTTTCACTTCAGAGTTCTTAGCTTCATAATCGGCAACAAATCTTTCTAATCTACCTATCGCAATAGACTTATGTTTTATACCCAGAATACATTTTGCTTCGCATTGCTCTTCCTGAGGGCAAACTCTACCAGTCATTCTGGGAAGGATATCGTCTTCTTTTATTTTATTTGCCGCTTCTGTGTATTTACCTTCGACTATCAATTTGATAAATCCGGGAATATCTATATCGACAGGACAACCTTGAACACAAAGAGGTTTGGGACACTGCAAGCACCTCTCTGCTTCACTTTTTGCCTGTTCTTCTGAATAACCGAGCGCTACTTCATTGAAATTTTTTACTCTATCTTCGACTTTTTGTTTTGGCATTGGCTCACGACGAGCCTTCTGCTTATTATCACTCATTTACTCTTCTATCTTACATCTATGATAACTATCTAACGCTTTCTTTTCCTGTTCTTCGTAAGTAGAAAGGCGTTTTATTAAAAGATCGAAGTTTACCTTATGCCCATCGAACTCCGGTCCATCAACACATGCAAACTTGGTCTCCCCATCAACTTCTACCCTACATCCCCCACACATACCCGTTGCATCCATCATTGCCGAGTTAAGAGAGACAATGGTCTTAACATTATACTCTTTTGTCATTTCTGAAATTCTTTGCATCATTATCGCGGGACCAATAGCAATAACAAGATCCATTTTCCTACCCGCGCTCTCTAGTTCCTGTAATTCATTAGTCGTGAATCCTTTCTTTCCGTAAGAACCGTCGTCGGTCAGAATATAAAGTTCATCAGAAGCTTCTCTCATTTCTTCTTCTAACATAACATAGTCCTTACTCTTAAACCCTATTATGGAAATAACGTAATTCCCTGCTTCTTTAAACGCTTTTGTTTCCGGATAAACAATAGCAGTACCTACTCCCCCACCTATAGTCACTACTGTTCCTACTTTCTCAACCTTTGCGGGATGCCCTAAAGGTCCCACGACATCGGAGATAGAATCTCCCGCTTCGAGCTCTCCGAGCTTATAAGTAGTCTTACCCACTTCCTGAACGAATAATGTAATCGTCCCTTTATTCTTATCCGCTTCCGCGATTGTAATAGGAATACGTTCACCCACCTCATCTACTTTTAAAACCACAAACTGCCCTGGCTGGTAATTTTTTGGTACCAGCGGCGCTTCTATTACAAATTTATTTAAATTCGGCCCTATTTTTTCTTTCTTCAATATCTTATACATGCATAACTCCTATAATTGCTTTTCTTTATATTCCTTTTTTATTTTGATATTACGGGATATAAAAGTTTATACAATGGGAAATATACAAAAGACAACAAAAATGTCAATGGTGATTTTTGAACTATGAAAGTTCAAAAATAGTCATGAGTCACGAGCCCTTAGTCATTAGTCAAAAACCCCAACCCAACAAACCCAATGAACTCTACAAACTCAATAAACTAAATTTCACACAAAGAACACAGAGCTTTTTCTTTTGTTTTTCCTA
>Ga0315553_10004612_pt1 | contig 10347 bp, 11 predicted proteins | sample SalMarSW160140MG_FD_203099 | JGI IMG/M metagenome (GOLD analysis project Ga0315553, IMG submission 203099) | Salt marsh sediment microbial communities from the Plum Island Ecosystem LTER, Massachusetts, United States - Salt Marsh Sediment SW1601-40 ... | reverse complement strand
AAGGTGTAGATACGGCAGAGGAACAGGTGGATATTGCAAAGAGAAAAGCAGGTATTTATCCTGGTGAAAAAATAACATTGTATAGATTTGAAGTAAAAAGATATTTTTAATAAGTTTCCTCTATCTTGTCTCACACGCTATATTATAAAAATGAAAAACTATAAACTATTTTATACTAACGACTAACAACTATTCACTAACGACTAATTAAGAGGTGATTTTTAAAATGGAAGAAGCCTTGTTTTATAATTTAATCGACAAAGATAAAGGGATTATAAAATGTCTGCTATGCCCCAAAGAATGCCTGATAAAGAAAGGACAGGTTGGTTTTTGCCGAGTCCGGAAAAATATAGATAACCAGCTTTACTCCTTAATCTATTCCAAAGTTTCCTCTTGCGGAATGGATCCTATTGAAAAAAAACCACTTTATCATTTTTATCCCGGGACAATGGTTTTATCACTGGGTACTATAGGCTGCAATTTTGTTTGTGTTTTCTGTCAGAACTGGACCATTTCTCAAGTAAATATAAAAGATGTTCAAGTGGAAGAGTTATCTCCCGAAAAGGCGATACAATTAGCCCTTAAGAATAATTCTCCGGCAATATGTTATACTTATTCTGAACCTTTAATCTGGTATGAATATATTTTGGATGCAGCTCAGTTAGCTAAAAAAAATAACTTAAAGAATATTTTAGTTACTAACGGGTTTATCAATCGAGAACCTCTTATTAAGCTCCTACCCTATATTGATGCTATGAACATTGACCTTAAATCTTTCCGAAACTCTTTTTATCAAAAATATTGTAAAGGAAGTCTCTCCCCAGTGCTTAATACTATTAAGCTTTCTAAAGAATATTGCCATATAGAGTTGACCAATCTGATTATTCCCGGTTTAAACGACAGTGAAGAAGAAGTTAATAACATGACCGATTGGATTGCTTCCCTTGACCCTAAAATACCTTTACATTTTTCCCGATATTTTCCATGTTATAAAATGAAAATCCCCGCTACTCCCATTTCCACCTTATATAAAGCTCGAGATATTGCTAAAAAAAAGTTGAAGTATGTGTATATAGGGAATATAAATGATGTGGAAGCTAACACAACTTATTGCAGTGAATGCAAGAAAATTTTAATTAAACGTATGGGTTACAAAACTATAAATTTAGGCTTGGACAAAGAAGGAAATTGCAAATATTGCGGGGAAAAAGTAGCCTGCCTTTAAAGCTATTAAAAGATACAAATTACAATTTTATTTACTTGTTTATTTTTAAATTGCAAACATTACAGCCATATACCGAAGATTGTTTTATATTTTTTCGCAAACTTAAAATTAGAAACCCATAATCTGTAGCTTATTACAAGTTAATTGTCGCAGCAGATTGTTTACTATATGTTAAATTATAAATCATTCAACCGGAAAATACTTTTTAGACTTTGACACATAATTTTACTAGTGCTGCTTTTATAGTTTTCAATAAACTTCTCGAAATTTTTTAAAATTATTTTGACCCAACAATTCATATGTATCGATTTTATTATATAGATTTCAGTACATATTATACGATAATAACTATATTATAGAAAAATATTAGGTGAAAAGTTTATTGCAAAATTTATCAAAAATATAAAAAGCAATTGACAAATTGGTATTCTGTGTATTATATTATAAAATATATGCAATACTATATAATGAAAAGATTATAAATATATATAGGATCGTATTATAAAAAAATAGGATATTATTGTTGATGTTGGAGGCATTAAAGGAATTTTATTTACTGTAACACTTGCAGGTTTCAAAAATTAAAACGTTTTATTTTTATTAAAAAAATGAAAATTTTAAAACTTTTTGAACTTTTTAAATAATTAAATATTTACTAAATAGAGCAGCTTATCTTAGGAATGCAAAATTATTCGAAGATAACCGTAAAGGGGTTAGTGAGTATAAGAAAACAGCGAAAAACATTGAATAGCTACCGAACGTTTAGAATTAGCAATAAACTTAGAAGAACATGGTTTATAAAAGAAATGAGTCTTTTTAAAAAAAGTGGTAAGTTATACCTATTAATATCATAACAATTACTTTTTCGTAAGGCCAAGGTTAGGTGATTACCAAGGTCCTATCCTTTGATAACTTATAGATTATGATCTTTGAAATATCCTAGAATATAAATAGTAGAGTATTTTAAAAGGCTATTACCGATATAGATAATTATCTTCATCATAAACGAGAGAGGGGAAAGTTTAAGTATACTGGTGAAGCAAAAAATACTTTTTGCGCGTTTTTGTGATATCTTCTTTGCCAGTATTTGTTGCTAAGGCAAAAAGAATAAAAAGCACTACCTCTTATCTAAAACCTTAATTATTACAAAGGACCAGAGAATCAGGGCATGTAAGGCTAGGATAGAATATTTCCTTTCACTTTCTCTTGTTGTAGGGAATTAGTAACCCAGAGCAAACTTTTACTGGGTTTTTCTATATATGTATCAAAATGGAGAGACATCATAAAAGAGACCAAACTCTTGCAAAAAACGACCAGAGTAAATGACAAAAGTAAAGATTTTTAGTAGAAATCAAACTTTTCCTCTTCTAAATAAAAACTTTCTCTTTGATGGAGATGGAGATGCATGGATCATCTTCGAGATAAAAGAGTATTTCTTTATTTCTACCTGTTTTCTTTGTCTTTTCCGCCTCTTTAAAAAGATTAGAGAATGCGTGGGAAAAAGATAACTAGAATAAACCGAATTTGAAATTGTTCCCCTGGACATTGCTGAAAAATTAAGAAACAGTATTTAAATTGCTATAAATAAATTCATACATTATACATTATAAGATAAAGAATTATAAAAGATGAGTAAAAAAAATAATAAAATTAAAAATATCATATATTTATTTATTTTTCTTATTGCCATATGGCTTGCCCTTACGACCACATTTCAATGGCAAGAACTTAGTGTCGGCATTTTTATCAGTCTTGTTCTTGCTTTATTTTTAAATAAAAACTATCTTAAATTAGGTCTTCCCCCATTGAGCATAAAGAGAATTATATTTTTTATTTTATATATCTTTGTTCTTTTTATAGAAATTATTAAAGCAAACTTTGATGTAGCTTATAGAGTAATTCATCCCAAGATGCCTATAAAACCGGGAATTATAATCATAAAAACTAAATTAAAGCAGGATATTGCAAAAATGATACTTGCTAATTCGATTACTTTAACTCCCGGTACATTTACCCTGGATATTAAAGGCGATGAACTGCTTATTCATTGGATTTATGTTAGATCCGAAAAAATGGATGAATCTACAAAAATAATTGGGCAAAAATTTGAAAAATACTTAAAGGTGGTATTCGAATGAACGATACAATAATTATAATATATTTAGGTTTAATTGCCGGGGGCATTTTATTGAGTCTAATTCGAATGTTTTTGGGACCTACTGCATCAGACAGAGCCGTGGCTGTTGATACTATTACTACTACTATTGTTGCCTTGTTGGTTATTTTGGCATTTGTATTTAATAGGTATATTTATCTCGATGTTTCTCTGGTATATGGACTTCTCTCTTTTGTAGGGCTATGTGCTATTGCAAGATTTATGGAAGGGGGATTCTGATATGGAATTGGTGGGGGTAATTATTACAGGAATAGGTGTCGTATTTTTATTTCTTGGGAATTTTGGAATATTGAGATTGCCTGATGTTTATAATCGAATTCAGGCGGGGACAAAATGCACTACTTTTGGGACATTTTTCAGCACTATTGGAATAGGAATAATCCAGCCTGAATGGTTCTGGAAATGTTTGCTTATTGCTGTGTTTGTTTTGGTTACCAACCCTATTTCCAGCCATGCTATTGCCAGAGCCTCAAACAAAAGCGGTGTTTCATTATGTGATAGAAGCGTGGTGGATCAGACAAAAGAGTTTGAGGAAAGGAAGGAAACATGATATTTATTGTGTCTTTTTTAGTAGTAGCTATGATTGCAGCGGCGATTTCGGCATATTTTTTAAAGGATTTATTAAGTGCAGTCATTGCTTCCTATATGGTAAGCCTTATTGCGGCAGTACTATTTTATCTTCTGCAAGCCCCGGATGTTGCAATAGCCGAAGCCTCTATAGGTGCTGCTCTTGTAACCGCTATTTTTGTTATAGCAATTAGACGAACCAGGAGACATGAGGAATGAGAAAGATTATCGGTATAATTTTATTAGTAATAATTGCCTGGGGTATCATTATTTCACTTCAGAATGTACCCTTTGGTACATCAAGAACAGAAGTTGCAGATCATTATATTAATAAAGGGATAGAAGAAACCGGTGCCGCGAATATTGTTACTTCTGTAGTAGTTAATTATCGAAGTCTGGATACCCTTGGTGAAGTGACGGTTCTATTTCTTGCAGCTATTGGGTTAGGTGCTGTTTTGGCTTCTACTATAAGAAAAAAAGAAGATAGAGATACAGAAAAAGCTAGTTTAATACTTTCTACAGGATGTAAATTTTTATTCCCTTTTATTCTCTTATTTGGTGCTTATATATTTATACATGGACATTTAACTCCTGGTGGAGGGTTTCAGGGAGGCGCAATCATCGCTTCGGCATTCCTTCTTATGTATCTTGGCTGTTATAAGGAAAAGAGAATAAATGAAACTGGTATTATAATCTCTGAATCTCTTGGAGGATTGGTATTTGTAGTTATTGGGTTGATTGGTCTATTAGTTGGCGCTCACTATTTTTTAAATAATTTTATGCCAAAGGGGGAATTTAATACATTGTTGAGTGCCGGTATAATTCCGATAATTTATGTAGCTATTGGATTTAAAGTAGGTTCGGAATTGAGTAAAATTATTGACCTATTAATGGAGGAAAGTTAGTGAATTTTTTGCATAATTATATTTATTACATTGGATCGTTTGGGCTAATATTTATTGGTATTTTTATTATGATATCCAAACGAAATTATATAAAAGTAATAATAGGATTGAGTATTCTTGATACAGGTGTCAATTTATTTCTTATATCCGTAGGGTATATAAATAATGGGACTGCTCCGATATTTTCAAAATCAACCATAGAAGCTAAAAACATGGTAGATCCAGTCCCTCAAGCACTTGTACTCACTGCTATTGTAATTGGAGTGGCTGTCCTTGGTCTTGCTTTATCTTTGGGGATTCGGTTGTATAAGCATTACGGTACGCTCAATTTGCAAAAAATAAAAGAACAAAGATGGTAGCAGTAACTTTTTATACATTTACAATATTAATTGTAGCAAATTTTAAGGAATTAATATAACGAAAAATTTGATGAATAAATGAAAAAAGGATGGGGATAAGGCAAAAAGTATTCTTGCCTACAAACACCTCAAATTGTATTCTTTCAAGGGATTTTTACCAACCAGGAAGAAATAGATTTAGTCTGTTTTTTTATAAATAGATGAAAAAATTAATGAGCAGTAGGATTTTATAATATGGATAAAATAGTTAATTTAAATCCAGTTCTTTTAATAGTTGTGCCTTTAGGTCTTGCTTTTTTGGTACCTTTATTAGGGCTTTTTTCTAAAAAAATTGTTAAATGGGTCCCTATTGCTGGATTTCTTTTTAACTTAATAGTAGCATTGACAATTTTACCCAATGTATTAAAGCATCCGATTAATGTTAAAATAGCAGGATTTTCACCTCCTTTTGGAATTAATCTTGTTGCGGGCCCGGTTGGTATGCTTTTTGCAATATTAATTGCCCTTACGGGATTATTGGTTGCAATATATGCATTAGAGTATATTAATAAAGGTGCAGAAAAGAATTATCATATTTTATATCTATTATTGCTAACCGGGGCTACAGGTGTTGTCTTAACCGGAGATATATTTAATCTTTTTGTCTTTTTTGAAATACTCTGTATTTCTTCTTATGCTCTTGTAGCATATTTTGGAGATCGTGCCGGAATTGAAGCAGCAGTAAAATATCTAATTCAGGGATCAATTGGTTCTAGCCTTTTATTAATTGGTATCGCATTGCTTTATGGGCAATTCGGAACTTTAAATATGGCGGATTTAGCAAAAAAAATTGTGTCTTCTTCTGACCTATCGGTATTTGTGCCTATGGTGTTAATGGTAACAGGTTTAGGAGTAGAGGCAGCGATATTTCCTCTAAATGCCTGGCTTCCAGATGCTCACTCATCAGCTCCCTCATCGATAAGTGCTATTCTTTCAGGAATTGCAATTGAAGTTGGTTTATATGCAGTCGCAAGAGTCCTGTTTACTATATATCATGTTTCAAATTTTCTAATGTTCTTCGTATTCCTTGGTGTACTAACTTTATTAATCGGAGAAATGAGCGCATTCAAACAGAATAATATAAAAAGAATGCTGGCTTATTCTAGTATCGGGCAGATTGGATTAATCGTTTTTGCCTTTTCGTTATCTTCACATTTTGGAGTAGCCGGTGGATTATTTCAAATAGTAAGCCACACTTTAGGTAAATCGCTACTCTTTCTGTCGGCAGGTTTTATAATTTATAGAACTGGTTCCATGGAAATTTCATCCCTTGAAGGCATTGGGAAAAAAATGCCGCTTACAACTCTTCTTTTTACAATAGGGACATTATCTATTATTGGATTACCGCCATTTGTAGGGTTCGCAAGTAAATTTATGATTATACGCGCAGCACTTGCTAAAGGAAATTTACTTTTTACAATATTAGTTGGGATTGTATTATTGGGAACTGTAATTGAAGGTACGTACTTTTTTAAAGTAATACAGACGATGTATTTTAAAGGGGAAAATAAAGATATAGATACAAAAGAATCACCGGTTGCCGGATTAATTCCGATGTTTATTTTTGCAGCTTTAATCATATTCATTGGCATATATCCGAGTTTTATAACCAAAGTTTTAAATTCGGCTGCTTCAGAACTTCTTGATAGTTTAGAATATATAAGGAGCGTATTAGGATGAGTTTGGAAATATTATTAATCATTGCTTTTGGCGGTGCATTTCTTGTATATTTTTCAGGGAAAATTTCGCCTAACCTTAGAGATAGATTTGCTGTATTCATTTCATTGTTATTAGTGCTAATAATTTCCTGTCTATACGGTAAAAATATAGAGAAAACTTTCTACATGGGATTTTTAGGCATACCTCTGGTGCTGAGAGTAAATATGCTATCGTGGCTTTTTGCTATGGTTATATCTTCTATTGGCTCACTTAGTGTTATTTTTTCTTTGAGTTATATAAGATATAAAGAAAAAACAGATTTTTATTATCTTATGCTACTTTTAGTTAATTCAGCAATGTTAGGAATTGTGATGGCCGGCGATCTAGCTTCTTTTTTCATTTTCTGGGAAATCATGAGTTGGACTGCATTCTTTATAATTTGTTATAAACGAGGCCCTGCACTTGCTGCTGGTATAAAGTACATAGTATTGTCTATTATTGGTTCAATGGCAATGCTTATTGGCGTATTATCAATCCAGACAAGGTTTGATACTTTAATAATACCTGAACTTTCCGCAAAATTTGCTTCTGCCTCTTCTGGATATATTCTATTTATTTTGATTACTTTTGGGATTGGATTTGGAGTAAAAAGTGCCGTTGTGCCATTACATACTTGGCTTCCCGATGCTCATTCGCAGGCACCAACTCCATTTTCAGCAGTGCTTTCTGGGGTATTAACAAAAATGGGTATATATGGCTTTATTTTGTTTTTTTATTTTATACTAGTACTAAATCAATTTCTTGGATTAGGTTCGGATGTTTTTAATTTACATAATATTTTATGCTGGATTGGTGCTATTACAATAGTAATTCCTACATTTATTGCCTTGCTTCAAAACGATGCAAAGCGGCTACTTGCTTGGCATTCTATAGGACAAATAGGGTACATAATCCTGGGGATAAGTATTGGAACAAGTATGGGCGTTGCTAGTGGTATTTTTCATATGCTAAACCATGCTACATTTAAGGCATTACTTTTTCTTACAGTAGGCGCAGTGGAATATCGGACAAATGGTATAAGAGATTTAAACTCACTTGGTGGGCTTATGAAAAAAATGCCGGTTACTTTCATTGCTGCCCTAATAGGAGCTTTAGGGATAATTGGAGTTCCATTAACAAATGGTTTTGTTTCTAAATGGATGATTTATAAGACATTAATATTAAATACCCATCCTTTTTTAGCATTTGCAGCATTATTAGGTACATGGGGAACTATATTATCGCTTTACAAATTTGTGCACAATATTTTCCTTGGACAGCTTCCGGAGAAATTAAAAGATGTAAAGAAAGCACCTTTCGATATGCAATTTTCATTGATTATTTTGTCTATTGTAATTATTCTCTTTGGCGTACTACCGGGAATTCCTTTAAAAGTTATTAACTCTATAATTGGTTCTGCAGGCTTTAGTACATTGAATATTTCAATTTGGGGAATCGCTTCTGAAACTGGCACCTTAAATACAATAAATATTTTTGCCGCGATATTAGGTGTTGGGGTAATTGTCTGGCTGATTTTTAAAGCAGGCAGACAATCCAAGCAAGTTGATCAATATGATAATTATGCAGCAGGTTTTGCAATTCCTAAAGATAAATATCATTATACCGTTGAATATTATGCGCCTTTTTATAGGATGGCAACTCCTTTTTTGGTGGATATTTTTGATATAATTTATGAAAAAATTGCAAAAGCAATCGAAAATATATGTGATTGCATAAGAAAAATCTATACCGGTTATGTAGGTAATTATGTGATGTATATTGTATTTTTTATGGCATTTCTTATATTAATTCAATTAAAATGGAGTGTATTTTAATGAATATTATTGCAATATTAATTTCGCCTCTTATAGCCTTAATTACAGGAATGTTTTTTCTTGGAATTTCTAGAAAGATAATGGCAAGACTTCAATGGAGATATGGGCCACCTATTATGCAACCTGTAATTGATGTCATTCGATCTTTTAGTCAAATGAGTATAAGTCATGGAAGTTTATTCGATTTTGGAATAATAGTATCATTAACCGGCTCTTTTGTTCTTACATTATTCCTGCCGACAGGAGAATTGTGCGTATTTACTTCTGGCGGATTAATTGCTTTTATCTATCTTATGCTTTTAGAACCTTTGGGAATAGCATTAAGCGGCGCTGCCGCAGCCAATCCTAATTCAAGCATAGGAATATCCAGAAAATTTCTTCTTTCTCTTGCCTATGAAATTCCTTTACTTCTGGTTCTTCTTGCAGTAATGACTCGCTACAATACAATTTCATTAGTTGAGATAGTAAAAATACAGGAAAGTACCGGATGGGCAATTGGTTCCTGGACCTTGGTTTTACCGGGTATTGCCTATTTTTTAATTCTTCCGGCGATTCTCGGAGTAAGGCCTTTTGAGATGGTTAAGGCGACACAGGAAATTTCTTCAGGACCGGTAGCAGAATTTGGAGGAAAACATCTGGCATTTTCTATTTTGCAGCATGCTTTACATATGTTTATCGGAGTTGCTCTTTTTGTAGATATTTTTCTAGGGGGATGGACGTTATTTGGATTATTGGATCCTCTTTCTGGGACACTATGGGTTGTAATATTGGGTATAATTATTTTCTTGTTCAAGATGACATTTGTATTGGTTATTGAAATATTTATCAATGCTGTTTATCCCCGCTATAGAATTGAACAGGCAATGAATTATTTATTAAAATGGCCGACACTCATCTCTTTTATCGGTCTTATAATAGTGGTATTAGTGAAATAAAGTTTATTATATGTTAGAGGGAAAATTATGGATAGAAATCAAATAAGTAAATGGCTGAAAAATCCTGCTAAAATGGCAAATAAATATTCCTTTCATGTTGTATATTTTTGCACGGGATGTGGAATTATTGAAATTCCGCCTTCTATAACAACAAGGTGGGATGCTGAAAGATTCGGTATAATACCGGTTGCTACTCCAAGGCAGGCAAATTTATTTTTAATTACCGGATATGTTTCTACAAAAACATTAAAAGCGATTATAAGAACATATGAACAGATGCCGGAACCAAAATATACTGTTGCCTTTGGTTCCTGTACGATAAATGGTGGAATGTATTACGATTCCTATAATACTATCACAAGTCTGGATAAATATATTCCGGTAGACGGCTATATTGCGGGATGTATGCCCAGACCGGAAGCTGTTTTTATAGGGGTAACTCATTTATGGAAACTGATAGATATGGATAAAGCTGATGGGTATAAGAGATATAGAGAAGATTATACATTGTATCGTAGAAATCAGGAACAACTTTTTGGTGAGTTAGACTGGCCTCCATTATTCCAAAATAAAGAATCATGATTATTGGTGTTTATATAAATTTAATT
>Ga0315553_10004611_pt1 | contig 10349 bp, 12 predicted proteins | sample SalMarSW160140MG_FD_203099 | JGI IMG/M metagenome (GOLD analysis project Ga0315553, IMG submission 203099) | Salt marsh sediment microbial communities from the Plum Island Ecosystem LTER, Massachusetts, United States - Salt Marsh Sediment SW1601-40 ... | reverse complement strand
GGCGGTGTACCCCGCGGCCGGGATATGACCTCCACCGCCCATGGACCGCGCCAGGCTTCCCACGTCGCAGGTTCCGTTCGAGCGCAGACCCACCGAGCAGCGGCCCTGCGCCTCCTCTTGAATGAAGGCAACCACCTCTACTCCCTGCACGGCCTGGAGGATACGGTAGACCTCATCAGAACCTCGGGCGGCCTTTGATCCCATCAGGCGCAGGTCCTCAAGGGTCTGCCAGGTAAACAGCACTCTTCCTCTAAACGCCTGCTCCGCCCGCTGGATAGAAAGGGCCAGCAGCTTGGTTTTGGAAAGCTCCCACCCGGAGTGGATCATCCTGTAGGTCTTGCGGGGAGAAGCCCCGCCATCGACCAGCCGAGCCACGGCTTCGAACACGAATCCGCTTTTCTCGACAAGGTGACGAAAGAACCCCGTATCCCTGGCAAGACCGAAGAGCAGCAGATCAGCCTCCTCCGGTGTGGGCCTGTCCGGATACTCCTCGATCAGACGCTGGATCAGATAGGTGACCGAAGGAGCCCGCGGCACCACCCAGCGCACATCCCCGAAAACCTCTCCGGAGGCGTGATGATCAATAACCAGGACGGGAAGCTTTTCAATCGCCCGGCCCATCTCTCCGATCCGGTCCGCCGTGGAACAGTCCACGATCACAGCGGCGGGAGCGCCCTCCAGATCGGAGGCCTCGAGACGGTTTCGAAATCGGTTTTCAAAGGGTTTGATCTCCGGACGGTCAAAAGGGCCTTCGGAAAAAACAGAAACCTGCTTTCCCCTCCGTTCCAGGAAACTGCTCAAAACGAGCTGCGAGGCCACACAATCTCCGTCCGGTTCAATATGTCCGAACAGGAGGAATTTATCGTGGCTCTCGAGATAGGCGACAACATCCTGAGGGGGTCGATATGGTTCGGACACTCTTATCCCTTCAAAAATGCAGAAGCTCGAACTGGGGCTGTTTACCCGAGACTACGGGCTTACCCTCCCAGATATACACGTCGATCTCAGAGCGCATCCCAAAATCATCCAGGTAAACCCCCGGCTCTACGGAGAAACAGGAACCCTCGAGCAACAGCCGGGAGTCGGGAAACTCCACACTGTCCAGGTTTGCACCGAAGCCGTGAACCTCCCGGTCGATGCTGTGGCCGGTCCGGTGTCTCAGGTTCGCTCCGTACCCGGAGCGCTCGAGAAAGCTGCGAACTTCCCGGTCCACCCGCTGCCCGGATACACTCTGTCCTTCAGCCAGGGCTCGGCCGATGAAGCTCACGGCAAGCTCGCGAGCTTCGACCACCGTCGCGAATACACTCTCCTCCGTTTCCGGGATGCGGGTATCGAGGATCCCTACCCAGGATATGTCCGCATAGACCGCGCCGGGATCCTTTTCCTTGGCCCACAGGTCGAGCTGCACTACCGCCCCGGCGGCCAGGCCCTCTCCCCTCCCTGCTGCTCCCGCCTCGGGACTGTAGTGGGGATCAGCCGAGTTTTCACCAACGGCCACGATAGGGGGGGAATCGCAGGTTAAACCCAGCTCCTCGAACATTCCCAGGATCCACCCCTGAACCGTAGTCTCCCAAACCGCAACCCCTGAGCGCATCTCCTTTCGAAGCCGACGCCACACCTCCGCCACGACGTCGTACAGGTGAGCCGCCGCCCGCCGGTGGCTGTGGATCGCGGCCTGGTCCAACCCGCCGAGCAGGCGCTGAATCAGTGTAGAGGCTGAACTCAGGGAAAATCCGCATTCCTCCAGCAGCTGCGCCGTACCATGATCGAGATGCGAAATCGCAGGCAACTCGGCAGAGTAGTGGCAGGCAACCCCGGCCAGCCCGCAGGCCATCTCCCTCAAATGGGAAAGGAACTGCTGATGCGAAGCATACACCCTCTTGTGTCCTGGGAGGTGATCTAGGATCTTGTTCTCGATAGTGTGGACCAGTTTTTCCGCAGATTTGTCCTGGCGCAGCAGATAGATCCAGGGACGGGAGTTGATCGCCCCCGGCGGTACTTCCAGGATTCTGTCAGAAATCGGGTCTTTGTGGTGAAAATTAGAAAAAAGCCATGCGCTGAGGTTTTCCTCGAGCATGGCTGTTGAGGCTTGTTCTGTGTTCAGCATCTGAGGCTAGAACTCTAGATCGAGCGTCTCAACCTCGAACTTGCTGCTGTCCCCCGCCTGCCTTTTGAGTCTTCCCCAGGAAAGGTGCTGGATGTTTTCAGCTGCGTAGATCTTGATATGATCGAACTCCCCATCTTTATAAAAAACCGAGAAATAGGGGAAAGCCGGACCATTTCCCAGGACGAGCGCCGCCTTGCCGCCGGCCTTGAACCAGGTGTGGGGTACATAGAACTCCCCCACTTCCATAGAGCTCTTCAGGTACAAGACCTTGTAGCCCAGCGCATGATTCAGGATCTTCATGATACGCACGGTTTTGACGTAGAGTTTCGGATCCTGCTCCTGGGCGCTAGCGACGAACACTCCTACAACAACAAATATCAGTGCAACCAGAATGATCGATCGTTTCATGGTACCTCCAATCAGATCGTAGCCGGCATTACCGCCTTGATCGTGTGCTTTTTGTTCTCCGCCTCATGCCCAACATTGGAGGCGGGATTCTCGATGACCTCGAAGGCGACTTCATTACCCTTCACCCCGGGCAGACAGTACATGAAGATCGTATCCCTTTTGCCCGTAGCGGCCATCATCTGTTAATTTACCCGATAGGGACCGAGCAGCGCCAGGTGGTCCTTGGACTTCTCCTCCTGCCCCATGGGTACCCAGTAGTTTGTACCCAGCTTTGCACAGCCGATGAGCAGAGATCGTCCTTTCAGGTTGAATGCCATGGTTCATCCTTTGTTCTAATAATCGGGTATATTTCCGGTAAACTCAAAGGTTAAGCCGTTTTTTGAGAAGGGCCTTCCCCCTGCCGCCCCCTTTCCAGCATCACCGCAGTTTGCGGTTCTCGAGGCAATGATTGACATTCCCAATCGGAATCATTATTCTTTTCCTGCGAAAGGCTGTGGTGGTGGAATTGGTAGACACGCTAGCTTGAGGGGCTAGTGCGGGTTTTCCGCATGGAGGTTCAAGTCCTCTCCACAGCACAAGATAAGATCTTTTTTTCCAAGAGATCAAACTTTCATTGCCGGACAAACCCTCCCGGGCTCATTCGACGACTTGCGGATGAGTGGCGTCGGGTGAACAGCCGTGAAAATTGCAGTTTACGATCTCAAGACTTCGACTGCGCCCATTCAGATAGGTTGGCGGCAAAAGCAACAGTATTTTCAAGCACACCATCGACGAACGGCCCTGGTATGTTCTCCACCTGACCGGAAAGCCACTCGGAGTATACCTCTCCAATACCGGCGGCGCGCGCCAGTCTACGTTGCAGACGTGCGGCCCTGCCTTTCACCATCGCATCAGGCATCGCGTGCGTGAGAAATACAGCGGCGTGCGGGATCTTCGCATTGCGCCTCTTCAGCTCCCCCGCAAGTCGAGAAATCCACTGCTTTACCGGCGGGCTCGTTACAAAAGCCCGGACTGCAGCACCGACTATAAGGAGATCGGGAGCATTGCCGGCTACCTGCGCCGCGGCGAGTTCCTTACGGTGGCCCACCACAACCTGGGCCCCCCGAGATTCAAACTCGGACGCCAGCAGCTCCGCCATTTTTTTACCGTTGCCTTTTTGTGAGTCGTGAATAATATTGACGTTCATCGAGTCTCCTTGAACAGATCTTATCCCTCCAAGGATTTATGTCAATATAGGTATTTCCGGTTCTCTTCCAAGCAGGATATAGGCCGCGGGCTATCTATCTATTTGCCTGCTCCTCGGCTTAGGGAGCCGGTGGAGCCTCGGGAAGCTCAGTTCCGGTAGGCATGCGCCGAATGGTCTCGACGATCGGATCGCTTTCGGCATAGAGATTCCAGGCGACCGGATCATCAACAAACGGCACCTTATCCCACTCGTATATGGCAAACCAGTTGTATGTGATGGTGATCGTATCGCAACCGTCTATTTCCAGGTCCTCTTTTACCGCCCAGATCATCGGCAACTCTTCGGGGGGGTCGGCAGGATCGTTTGTAGTGAGAGCGATTAACCTTATCTCATAGCTGTTGCCCGTTGTTTTCAAGACCTCGCCGGTCCAGGTAGTTGCCACGGCTGCACCAAGGCTGTCCGGATTGTAGGCACCGTCGGCAATGGCGCAGAAGCGGCCGGCCTGGGAGGGAAAAAACGTGTATTGATACTTATAACCTTCGTTTTCCGGATTGTAGCTGCCTCCATACCATGTTCCCGCAGGCTAGCAGTCTCCTGTTCCACCGGAGTAGACCGGGTTCGAGGCGATGGAAACAAGAAGCAAAATTGTCAAAACGACTGGAACACTCCTGTTCATGAAACGCACCTCCAAATATTTTGTATCTGTCAAAAGAATTCTGATTGGCGATCGTTTCATAGACGTTCCAAAAAACGTTTCAAAACCGGCATTCAAACTGAAATAAGGTTTAAATGACTATAAAATTCAGAGTAGACGGATTTGATGATTCATTAGACGGGCAAACAACTATATACTTGAACCTACAGTCACAGAGTTGATACTTGGAGGGAAATCAAATCACTATCCGAATGGTTAAACGTGTATGCTAGTTAAAATCGACATCGGAACCATTCAGAAATCCATTAGGGATTCGACCCCCATCACATTCAGGCTTACATCGTTCACCCATGATCATCATGCCATGATGGATAGAGTAGTGGAGGTGTTCCTGACCGAGCTCGGACAGGAGCGATTCCTCGAACCGCTGGCCTACTGCGTCAAGGAGCTGATCGGAAATGCCCAAAAAGCAAATATCAAACGTATGTATTTCCACGAGAAGGGCCTCACGATCACGGATGAAGAAGACTACAAGCTAGGGATGAAGCAATTCCGCAAAAGTCTGATTACTAATGCCCCTCGATATATACAGAAGCTGAAAGAGCAGAAGCTCGACATCGTTGTCACGTTTCAGGTTTCGGGAAGCACATTATTTATAAAAGTGCGCAACAACGCTGAAATGCTCCCGCACGAACAGGCCAGGATATACGAGCGTATCGTACGTTCACGGGCGTTCAGTTCCTTCTACGAAGCCCTGAACAGCGCTATCGACACCACCGAAGGAGCCGGGCTGGGGGTTCTGATCCTGTTGCAGACCTTGAAGCGTTTCGGTCTGGAGGAAAACGCATTCTCTATCGAATCGGCCAACGGCCGTACGGTTGCTCATCTCACCGTCCCCATGTCCGATGTGCACTTCGAGAAAATAAACCTTCTGGCTCAGGTTGTAGCGCGGGACATCGATTCTCTGCCCCACTTCCCGGAAAACGTGCTCTCACTCCTGAACATGACCAAAGATCCCCTCGTTCAAATAAACGAAGTCGCCAAACAGATAAGCATCGACCCGGTGTTAACCGCCGACCTGCTCAGATTGGTCAATTCCGCCTACTTCCATCTTTCCCGCAGGATATCAAACATCCCTCGAGCCATAACCCTCGTCGGAATGAAAGGAGTACGAAACCTTCTCTATACAAACAGCACCCGGAAGATTCTCGACGCGAGGTACAAAGAAAACCGCTCACTCTGGAACCACCTGTACCAGACGGCCCTCTACGCATTCTACCTGGCCCGTGCTATCAAGCTATCCCGGGAACAACACGACGACGCCTACGTGGCCGGCCTGCTTCACGACATCGGATTGATCATCATCTCGAACCCGCACCCGGATCTGGCGGAGAAAATCCGAATCTTCTGTAGCGAGAAAAACGTACCCCGCAGGGTTATGGAAAATTTCTCCTACGGATTGAATCACGCGGACGTTGGCGGCTTGATAGCCCAGAAGTGGAACTTTCCCGAACAGCTAGTAGAGGGGATAAAGTACCACCATGAGCCGTTGAGGGCGAGCTTGCCTCATAAGAATATCGTGTTCTGCGTATACCTGGCCAATGCGATCTGCAACATAGAACGAGGGAACATCAGCTATGAGCAGATCGAGCCGACAGTTCTCCATGATCTGGCCATCAACGACGAAGCCCAGTTCCGCAGGGTGCACAGGAGTCTTCGCTACTCCTACGAGAAGCAGAAAACCAAACTGTAAGATAGTGGTGACACGCCCTCTGGGGGTTTGCAGAACAAAGCGGGGGATCGTCTCAGGTTCGGGGGTTGGTGAGTTGGACGACGCCTGGAGACCGATTCAATCCTCCAGCAGGATCGCCTCGGCTTGCAGCTTATCACTGCGGCTGAGAAAACGTACAAAGTTGGCACGTTTTTCCCGATCGAGTCGTTCGATCATGATCCCGAGAAACACCTCGTTCTTCTCCCTGCGCTCCCACTCCTTCAGCCCGCTGATGATCAGTTCCGACGGGTCCAGCCGGCTGTTGGTGAGCTTCAGGGTAAAACGGTGCTTCCCCGGCTTGAGACCGTACTCCTTCACGAAGTGAAGAGAAGCACCGGAAAGGGATATATCTTTGACGTATCCCACCTCCCGCTTTCCCTCTGGACTTTCCAGAAACAGCTTCCACTCAGACTCAATTCTCGGATACACCCTGCTTTCGCTCATAGTCACTAACCCCCTGTATTCGGATTCTGACGTATATAGTTCTGTATAAAATGCGGAAACGCCTGCAGCAGCGGACTGGAACCCTTTACTCTGAACTTCAGGCAATACTGTTTGTTGAACTCCCGATTCGGGAACAACCCTTCTTTGTCCTCGGAAAACGGAGCCCTTATCCGGTTTAGAAAATACATCTCCACCGGCCCAATTTTCTCCACCTCCTGGGTTCCCCGATACGTACAGTCGAACAGATCCTTAACCTCTTTATAGGTAGCTTCAGAGATATTGATCTTCCCCGGCACGCTGGCCGTCTCCATACGAGCGGCAACATTCACCGAATCGCCCCAAATATCGAAGGTATATTTCTTGTACCCAATCACACCGGAGATGCATGGACCGGTGTGGATTCCAATACGGAACGCCCAGTTGTTCAGATCCAGAGCTTCCCTCTCCACCACCTTTTCCTCTTTCCTGGTTTCCTCCAGAACGTGGAGCAGGTTCAAAGCCGCCAGACAGCAATCCACCGCATGAGACTCCTTCTTGTTGGGAATCCCCGACACGCACATGTAGGAATCGCCGATGGTTTTAATCTTCTCGATCCCGAACTCGTCCACGATACGGTCGTGAAGGGCCACGTAGGAGTTGAGCCTGCGGATCAGAGTCACCGGATCCAGATGAACCGAAAGCCTGGAAAATTTCACGACATCGGTGAACAGGATCGTGCTGTGTCGATAGACCTTGGGATGGACACTCTTTTTCTCTAACAGTTCCTCGACGATATAACCGGGGAGGATATTCAGAAGAGTTTCCTTGTAGTGCCCTTCGGTGCTGGAAGATGATTTTTCGCTCGTTGCAGCCATTTATATAGCGGCGAACTCCTCAAAGGTAGTGCGGGTCTCTATCTCCGGTTCATCTACGTTCAGCAGGATTGGCAGGGTCTCCTGCTGCCAGTCGTCATCCTTGAGCCGCTTGACCTTGATCGGGCCTTTTGTAGCATCTATGATCATTTCGGTGATATCCATGATGATGTAGAAACCGTTGGAATTGCAGAAATCGAGATCTTTGAAATCGAATTCTATCCTGCCGATCTTTTCCTTCGGTACGAGCTGGTCGAGTTCCAAAAGATACTGTTCCAGGTATTTATATGGGTTGTCGATCCTGATCGCGCCCCCAAAGGAAACGATCAACAGATCTGAGTCAACCTTGGCAACGGAGCTGAATACACTAATTCCCCCGTCCATGATCTCACCGAATGCTAGGACTTTCAACTCAAACCTCCTAAACCAATTTGAGAATCAACGATCAGATACGGGGCTCGGTAACGGGCGGATAACGTGAACTTGTTTTCAGCGGCCAGACGAATCAGCCCCAACCCCCCCCTCAATCTGTCCTTCCGTCTTTCGCGTATAGTGTCGGCCAGCAGTTTCCTCAAGTCGCCCGCGGAGTTGATCATCTTGATATGATCTTTCACTTTCCTGTACTGAGATCGTTTGGCCTCATTCGTAACGCTGATCTGCAGTAGATCCTTATTGATCATGATCTCCAACGTGATCTTACCATCACCGTCGGGACTGTTGACAACGGCGTTGTTTACAAGCTCGGTGATCACGATATTCGCCTTCTTGCTGACGATTTTCGGATAGAAGGCGCCTATCAGCTCGTCGGAAAAATTACCGAGAAGTCCGCTCAGATCACCGATGATGTTGCATATCGGCGACAGGTCGTACCGCATGCTGATCTTCGTGGTCGCCAACTCTTCCTGCGTGATCATGATTATACCTTTTTGCGCAGTATCAGCAAAGTAATATCGTCACTATCCTTGCTTCTAAACTTCGTATAATCCTTCACACATAGATCCACTATGTCTTTTACCGGCTCTTTTGCGTTCCTGATGATTAAATCGTTGAGTCGCTGCACTGAGTAGTCGTCGCCTTTATCGGTTTGCGCCTCCACAATCCCGTCGGTGTACATGGCCAGCAGGTCGCCTTTTTTAAAGGGCAGCTCGTGTTCATGAAAGGGCCGCCGGCGCAGGCCCAGAAAGGAATCCCGTTTTTGAAATACAGTACTGTTCTTCCCACTCAACAACAAACCAAACCCACCGCCGCTTACATAGCGCAGAGCTGTGGCATTCATCACGACGAAGTTTACAGTCGCATATTTCTTCACGGTTTTCAGAAAATCGTAGGAAGTACTATTCACCCATTCCACGATTGCTTTGGGAGAGTCGAGGGTCTCCAGGATCGTCATGAACTGAGCTTTCAGATAGGTCATAACCAGGGCTGCGGATACGCCGTGGCCGGATATATCGAACACACCGATAGCGTGGTTTCCCGAGCATGTTTTAAAGAAGTCGTAGTAGTCTCCCCCGACCTCGGCCAACTGCTTGTGGTACACAGCCAGCTCCAGATCCGAAGCCATTTTTCCGGGAAGTTCGGGAAGCAGTGCCCCTTGAATCTTGCTGGCCACCGACAGGTCGTCCTGGATGATGGCGTACGCTCTTGCCAGCTCCCGGTCTTTTTCGTCCAGCTTCTCGTAGGCTGTTTTCAGGTTCTCATTGGTCGCCGCCCAGAATGCCTGATCCCGTTCCTGCTTCTTCTGGAGTCCACGGAATTTACGGAATAGCTTTGCCAGCTCCTCTTCTGTCACATCCCCCTTGGTAGGGACGTTGCCTGACTCCAGAAGCTCGTCAAGACTCATTGCTTTCCTCCTCACGCGAACTCGATTTCGAAGATCTGCGGGTTTTCTTGATTTTTTACGTCGATGTAGTCCAGATCCCCCGGGGCGCTCATCCCACCTATGATCACCCCCCGCTCCTGGTCTTTGTTGAACGGCGTTGTGCTGTTTATTCGGGCTCGGCCCTTCTGTTCATCCACAAATTCCAAATTGAAGCTGCCGACCAGTTCTTGGGGTCCTTTGACTACACTGGCGTATCCCTGGGAACCGGTTTGGAAATAAAGAAAGTCCACACCTCTCTTGACGATCTCCTTGCCGGGTCCGTAGTGGTACCAGCCGAGCATCATCTCCATTCCCACCCGCTCCAGGATCGGTCCGGCGTTTTCATAAGCCTCTGTTACAACCCTCTCGATCTCTCGAAGCTTTTCGAATGGATACCAGCCGGTGACTTCAATTTCGCCAATGAGGTTTTCGGCCTTGGACCCGGCCACGATATTCAGATTAATGCAGGCTTGAGCATATCCCTGGATTGTAGCCCCGAAAACTACAAGTTCGGACGCTTTGCTGTCTTTCCCCATGTGCTTCTCCTTGCTTGTCGATCAGTTGTGCCGTCACGTTGAAAAGGCCATCATCGCGACAATAGTTGTCTTGTTATAGTCCAGCCGCACCAATCCTTCCGACACATCGTATTGACAGTACTGCGGCAGATTTACAGAAACTTCCCCCAGATCCACGGGTTTGAAGCCCGCTTTGAACAGCCGCAGAAGCCACGATTCATAGAGCTCGTGCCGCTCGCACCGGAAGTGGTCGCTGACTCCAAAGATGTCTCTGATTTCTCTGGCAAAGAATTTCCCCTTGATCAGATATTTGTGAGAAATATCTATGCCCGCTTCATCCACCAGAGCGAACACATTTCCGAAATGTTCCCAGCTGTGATGGACGCGTTTAGCCAGCTCTTCGGTATCATGATTGGAGTTCGGTTCGACCAAGGTCAGTAGTCGAGGTTTCAGCGACGCCAGACGCTCGAGAAGCTCGGTTCTGGCCTGTGGAGCGTTCAACGGGTGACTGGTGTGATGAAAGGCGAAGGCCGAGTTGATGACCAGGTTGCCCT
>Ga0315553_10004610_pt1 | contig 10350 bp, 15 predicted proteins | sample SalMarSW160140MG_FD_203099 | JGI IMG/M metagenome (GOLD analysis project Ga0315553, IMG submission 203099) | Salt marsh sediment microbial communities from the Plum Island Ecosystem LTER, Massachusetts, United States - Salt Marsh Sediment SW1601-40 ... | reverse complement strand
ATCGTAACCTCCTTTTTGACCCGGTACCCGGCCGCAGAATAGACCTAGCAGCATGAGCTTGCTCTTAGTCTTTAAGGTCGGAGATCCAGATGTCCGCTTTGGGCCGATTGTGTTGATAAACGTTTTGGGGGGCGCGAATGAGCAATATTGATTCACAACGAAGGCTAGGCGCGCAACATCGATTCAAAAAGCGCGACGCCTGGATTCGATTCTTGCTCACACGCTGCACGTTGCCGACTTTATCAACACAATCGGCCATTAGCGGACGTGAAGCCGACCAGGCAGGGCGCTTCGCGCCGCTGACGGTGTCACAAGCCATCGGACCACGGAGGGTGGTGTGACCGCGGCTCGTGCGAGGGGTATGCGAGCATTTGTCAGTTATACAACCATTACTTGCAATGGCAGATGGATTTTGCAAAACGAACCCAATTGCTGCGGCGCACCACACGGCTTCCGTCGCATCGCACGGCTGAGCGAGTGCGCATTACAGTTGGGGCACCGCGGGCTCGGTTGTTGCATCTTGATCGAGGCTTCTGAGACTGGCGTCCTGGCGCATCGGTGGTGCTAGAGTTTCCGCATGGCAGACTTCCTGGAGGAGCAGGCCAAGCGTCTTTATGGTCTTGGTGAACTTGAAGGCGAGGCCCTCGAGGTGCTCCGCATTGTCGTCCGCCAGGCCGAACGCGGCGAGAACCTCGACGCCGACTTAGTCGAACGCGCGAAGGCGATTGTGGAGCGGTACGACCGGGCAATGATGCGCGGCCACGAGGCGCCTGGTGTTACTCCGCTTCGCCGGGACTAGCAGCTCGCAGGCCTTGGCGTTGGCCGCTTCCCAATCCCGGTCTGGGAGCTCGTGATCATCAGTCTCGGCGCGCAGTTGTGGCCCGTTGGCCGGCCGAGCCCTCCAAAGGTGCTCGACGGTAATCGCGCCATTTGACGTAGATGCGAAGAAGCATTGGGGAGCCCACAAAAATGAGGGCGCCGGCCGAAACCGACGCCCTCCATTAGGCTTGGATTATGAACGCCGCGAACTTACGTAATTACCAGTGACGGTACGTCCCCCGTCCGTCACTGGTTCCCCCTTGGAACCGGAGAAGCCTCGTGCTGCGCGGGCGGGGCTTCTCCATGCGCGCTCGCTTCTTCGTGCGCAAACACCGCGTCCAAACAAAGTCCAAAAAGAGGCAACCCACAGGCGCTTTATCGGGTGATAGGGTTCCCGCAATGTCCGAGGAAGGCGCCACCAGCTATTGCCACGAATGCAAGCGCCCTCTCATGGAAATAGACAACCGTGGCCGGCTTCTGAAAGGCTGCACGAGCTGCAACATTTGGTGGTCGCCTAGTGGTGACAAAGTCCGGCTTTCCGAGGAGGACCTCCGCTCCCTCTATCGTATCCGAGGGAAATAGACCGCCGCGGTGAGCAGCGTGGATTACAGAGGGTTTCCCCGCAGCTTCACTTCTGTTCTGCCCATCATGACGGCGCCTCATTTCAGGTATTGACCCCGTCTGCAGCGATAAGAAACAGAGTTGGTCAAGCCTGAACTGGGTTCCAAAAACAGAAGGTCGTTTTATGATCGGGTCGATGGATCGATGGAGTGGGCTCCGCCGAACGGGTCGGGCGGTTGCACTTTTGGTCGGCATCTTCGGATTTGGGACAACCCTGGCGGTTGCCCAGCAACAGCCAAACACGACGCCGCCGAAATCGGGCACACAGAAGGTTTGGGTCGACTACAGCGCCTGGGTCAAAATTTGCAACAAAAGCGAACAAACGCAAAATAAACAGATCTGCCTCGTTAAGTACGAGGGCCTTGATCCTAAAACTGGAGACGTTGACGTATCCGCCGCCGTACGCACCATTGAGGGCGAGGGTAAGCAGGATCTCGTCGTCGGCGTGCCGAGTACTCATACGCTCGTGATCCCCGCCGGCGTTCGGGTCAAGATCGACGAGGGTGAGCCCATCACTTTGCAATACAAGCTCTGCATCAAACAGAGCTGTCAGGCTCAAGCGGAGCTGACGAAGCCAGTGTTAGAGATGATGCGGAAGGGCGAGCGAATGCTCGTTGTCGCCTTAGACATTCGGCAGAAGCCGGTGGTCTTCAAGGTTCCGCTGAACGGTTTCATCAAAACGTTCGACGGAGAGCCGGTTGACGAGGCGAAATACAAAGAGACCAGGCTCCGGATGTTGGTGGCCGCAAAAAAGGCCGCAGAAGATCAGCAAAGGCAAGAGCAGGTTGGTCAGTCCCAGGCCCCCGCAACTGGCGCGCAGCCCAGCGCGACGATCACGGTGCCGAAAATGCCTTCCTCGCCGGCACCGCATTAAGGCGGACGGCTGCGGCGAACCAGTGTCGATCAGGACAGAGTCGATAGCGTGGACAAGTGTTTTTCGCGGTCGATCTTCGATGTGCAGCTGCAGCGAAACTTCGGGGCGTAAGTCCGCCCGGTGGTCCAGGGCCTGACCGTCAAGACGGATTTGAAACTACAGTTCGACGCGCGTCTAATCCGGGTTGGGACGAACCCGCGGCTTGCTTCAACTAACGGCTAGCGTGCGCGAAAGCTCGCCCGCGGCTCCAAGGTGTGATTTCAACATTCTTGAACCCTATCTCCAGCGCACGCGGATCGAGAAGCTGGAGACCCGGGCCGAGAGGCCAGGGCGCGGCGGCGGCTTCTATGGCGGCGACGACGCGCTGACCATCGGTGCCGAGTTCATCAAGGAGGCCGAGACGGAGATTGCGAGCTTGGCCAGAAGCGGTCGCGGTCGCGTTCGCATTCAGACCAAGGCCACGATCTTGTCGTCCTCGACGGGCGCGACGGGCATGGTGCCGACGGATACTCGCATCGACCCCGTGATCACGCCGCGTCGTCGCATGACCGTGCGTCAGCTTCTCAGCCCTGGCCGGACGGCATCGAATGCGGTTCGCTTCGTGCGACTTGAGAGCCGGTCGAACAGCGCCGCGATGCACAGCGAGGGCACGACCAAGGCCGAACAGACCTTGGGCTTCGAACTGGACACGGCGGACGTGCAGACGGTTGCGGCTTGGATCCCCGCGAGCAAGAGCATTCTCGACGACGCCCCGGCCCTGCAAACCCTGATCGACAACGAGCTCCGCTACGCTGTCAGCTACAAGGAGGAGCAACAGCTTCTCGTCGGCGATGGCACGAGCACGTCGCTGCATGGTCTCGTGCCGCAAGCCACCGCCTTCTCGGCGCCGTTCTCGGCCACGGACACTCAGATGCTCGATCAGTTGCTCCAAGCCAAGGCACAATTGGCCGCGGCCGAGATCGAGGCGAACGGCGTGGTGATGAACGCGGTCGACTGGTCGCGCTTGCTGACCCTCAAAGACGACGAGGGCCGCTACATCGTGCCGGGTGGGCCGTTCGCGACCACGCCGCCGGTGATCTGGGGCATGGACGTGGTGCCGACGAACGCGATGACGGTCGACAAGTTCATGGTCGGTGATTTCAAGCGGGCGGGCACGCTGTACGACCGCGAGGAAACCATCGTCGAGGTCTCGACCGATCACGACGATTATTTCGTCCGCAACCTCGTGGCCATCCGTGCGGAGGAGCGCGTTGCTCTCACCGTCACGGCGCCCGAGTGCTTGGTCTACGGTGACTTTGGCAACGTCACCTAACGAGTAACGGCCCGCGCCAGCGGGATGCTGGTGCAGATCGAGCAGCGGGCTTGAGTGGGATGCTTGAGCCCGCTGCCGCGTTTGCAGCGAGGGCGAGTAGCGGTGCGTGGACCGCGGTCGCGAAAGCTCTCGCTGCTTGGGATCGAGACGCGCCGCCCTCGTCGTTGTCTCGACCAAGCGGGGCGCAACCGCCTGCGGAGACGGGTGCGCCTCGCCCCCCTTGCCCCGCTCCGCGCGGGCGGGTGCAGCGTTGAGAGACGCGAGCAGCGACGGGGGCGCAAGTGAGAGACGAGAGCAGCGCAGCGCATCCCTGGGGAGCACAGCGCAGCGCGTGAGATGAGAGAGCGGGGCGCGAGCGATGACAGCGCACGCTCTCCGGGGCTATCCCGGAGGCTGGCTTCGAGGCAATGGCGTGCTCGCCATAGGCACACCATTGCCCTTACGCGGCTTGCCGCATTTGGGCAGAGGTGACATGGCGATTTCGACTGACGGCTGATATTTGCTCATCGCGCCTGACGCTGCATCAACTCCAAGTCCGATGAGACCACCGAATACGACATTGCCTGCGGTCATAATTTCAGTTTCGGAGGCGAGTATGCCCACTCCGTTCGCATAGCACTGCGCTACGCAAGTGACCGAGACGTCGTATTTGCTTTTCGGAAGGACGATAGTACCCGGTGTCTGCACCGTGCGTGTGCCGACGGCAGGCGACGAGAGAGTGCACATGGCACTTTGAACGCCCGGGGTCGAAACGGAAACTTGCTGCTTTGTTCCTTTGACGATGGTCGCACACCCGCCAAGAAACATTGATACGCCCAAGAGCGCGATGAAAAGGCGTCCCATGGCTTAGCCCCCCCAGCTAAGGCCCCCGTGGTAGAAACGATAAACCCATCACAACGCTCACGCGAGAAATAGATTGTGGATAAGAATGTTGCACGAGCGAAGGAATGGCAACCTTGGCGAGCGCAAGCAACTGAAAGTAAAGGTCATAATGCTCTCGAAGGAGGGGTGGCGAAAAAATCACGCGGAAAGAGAAATGGGGAACGTCGAGTGCGCTTCGAAAAATGAACGTCAAAAAACGTGGGTGGGGTCGCAACGGAAATCGCGCGAGATACGGGCATGGGACGGCGATCGACAGGCAACGCGATGACGAGCACTGAGCGCTCGCGTCGTCGGCGCGCGCGACTTGCCGAGGGGCATGATCCCCGCGTGACGATTGACGAGCTCCGCGCCATGACGGTCAAAGACGTGACGCGGGTCGCTGCTTGCCCGGTCTGCGGCACGTGGCACGAGGGCAAGCGTGACAACCTCTGCTTCGAGGAAATATCGCAAGGCGCATCGTGCGAAATTCGGGGTGCAGCGATGACGAAAAAAGCGCTGCGCATCACCCGAACATCGACAGAAGCTCGTCAGGGACAAAAATTCACGCTAAGCGGCAAGCCATGAGAGTTGAGGAACTTTGCGGATCTTCATCTTTTGCCACGGATCTCTTTCAAACCGACGGGTGATTTCCTTATGAAGCTGTTCGAGGGCTTCAACGACATGGACTGTATAATTCTCACAAACGTTCAAGTCGAAGACCCTATTCCCATGAACCATCTGATTTCGCATCTCGACGGCCCTATTCATATGCGTCCATAAGGGCTGACCAAGGATGGTCGACAGCTTTTCGAACTTTCGATCATAGATGTCCCACATTTCGTTGAGGTCCTTGAAACCTTTGCGTTTCAATAAGCGCTCGACTTGGGAGGACGTGAAACCGCGAGAAATTAGCGCGACACGAAGACTTCGTCGTATCAACTTCTCCAATGTGAAGATCGACGTTACCAGCGCTTCGGCACTGTGGCCGTTTGTGCGAAGCTGATTAATTCGCTCGATCACTGATTGAAATCCAATCCGTGTTGGGTACATGAACGGTCTCCTCCGATAAGCGGCATCCGCGCCAATGCAGTCCACACGTCAGACGCCCATCGTCAAATCGCAGGGTGTGACCCGCACCGAACGATACCTGGCGAACCTATGTGAACGATCATTCCTAAAACTATGGAGCTACCCCAACCCGATAAAAGAAGACGGAGATGAGCTATGCGATCTGCTCGCAGTGTTCGAAAATGACGTGTTTATTTTCTTTGATCGCGAAAGTCAGCAATTTGCGAAAGACGACACGGATATACTGGTGCGCTGGAATAGATGGCGGAAGAAGGTAGTCGATCGTCAAATAGCGACAGCAAGAGGGGCCGAAAGGTACATTAGGTCGGGGAGGGGTATCTTTCTTGACCAAGCGCGGCAAGTTCCATTTCCAATTCAGTTTCAAACCGAAGCGATCAAGGTGCACAAGTTTGTCATCGCTCACGGCGCCCGAGATGCGTGTGCGGCGTTCTCTGACAACAACGTCTATGGAAGCCTTGGCATCTGGTACGCTGAAAAAGGCTCAGACCCGCCACGTAATCCGTTTGTCGTTGACTTGGATAGAGCTGACGCGGTCCATGTTTTTGATAGTCACAACCTCGATATACTTTTTGCGGAGTTGGATACCGTTTGCGATTTCCGCGCGTATATCGAAGCCAAACTGAAAGCGATCACGAAGTATAAATTTTTGGCGTACTGCGGAGAGGAAGATTTGCTTGCCCACTATTTTGTGAATTTCAACAAGCGACGCAACGAACACGTCATCGGAAGTCGAAAAAAGAAAATTGATACGATTTTCATCCCCGAGGGGGGTTGGAGAGATTTCATCCAAAGCGGCCCCTATAAACGGAAACAAGAAGCCAATCAGGGATCGTATCTGTGGGACAAGCTAATCCAACGAACCTGTCAGAACGCCTTGGATGGCACGTTGTTGGGAGATGGTCAGCACTTCGCAGGAAAAAGCGCGATCCAGGAAATGGCAAAGGAGCCTCGGTTCTCTCGGAGAGCGCTATCAAACGCCATGACCCAAGCTATTCGCAATTTTCCGGAAAAGTCAGGTCCAATGATGCGAAACCTGTCTTTCATGCCCTCGTTTCATCGGGGCACCGGTTACGTGTTCTTGCAGCTTCATGTCGATCATATCGACGATTATGAAAACGAGTATCGAGAGGCACGGCGTGCCTTGTTGGAACTCGCGTGCGGCATAGCAAAAAACAGAATGCCCCAACTCAACAAGGTCGTCGGCATCGCCATCGACGCACCGAAATTTTCTCCCAAGCGCAATTCAGAAGACTTCATTTTGATGGAATGTGAAGAGTGGCCAGACGATCGACGTGACCATTATGAAACGGCCAATGAGGGTTTGAACTTTTTTCGCTCAGAGACGATGCGGGCTCGCAAAGTCCTGGCTACCGAGTTTCCAGCGGCAACCCCGCTTTCTATCGGACGCAATGCACTCTGCCCCTGCGGTTCCGGGAAGAAGTATAAGAAATGCTGCATGACTTGAGCCGACGAGATGATCAATCTCATCACGCGTTGCCAGCTTCGAAGTCGTCCAAGATGCTGAGGAATTCTGCAAGCGTGACGATCGTGAGAGTGGGCGGCAGCACTGCTTCAAGCTCGTAGCGCTTGTCGAGCGTGCGCTTGTCCTCGGTGATGAAATAGCCGCATCCGGTCTCAGCCGCTTCTGACAGGTGGGATGCGTCTGCACTATGCTTACCCGTTGCCGCGTTGCCTTGCAGAACACGCGCGATCTTAGCACGAGTTGCTTGCTGCCCCGAATTTAGGCTAGGCCGCAGGTTGAAAATCTGATCTGACATGAAGTCTCTCACCACTGCCGGCGTGCGGGGGTGTGAGGTCTCGTCTCTGACGCCTCCCGCCATCACCACTTTGAGAGTGCCGTCGTCGCACAGCCCGACGAACCGATCGACAAGCGCAGTGCGAGCGGTGCCATCTCGATCAACGGCGTTCGCGTCACAGCTAATGTTGCAGATGCGGGGGTCAAGCGGTTGCTTCATCGGGGGCCCCTTCGTGTCGAGTGTATCGTGGAGTCAAGGGAAGCCCCGTGGCGGGCGAAGCGCTTGGGGGCAGTCTATAGCGCGAAGCCCCTGAAGTTCGCCTGTGGCCGCGCTCTGCGAGCCTGACCCGCGCTTCGACCCCCAACGTCTTATCAGGCTCCTTATCAGGAGACGCTTTCGCTGCGTTTCGTCGAACACAAAATCAACGGGAACCCGTTGAGGGGAAAGGTGTGCCGGCTGGAGGATTCGAACCCCCGACCTACTGATTACAAATCAGCCGCTCTACCAGCTGAGCTAAGCCGGCGCCTTGATCCTTGCTGTCCCGGCGCGCACATCTCAGACCGCGCCTAACTTCAGGCGTCGCAAGGTCGCGGTCAGTCTTAGTCCGGTTTTCGCGGTATTTCCACTTCCGCGGCGACGGCTCACCGCCGGCCGGCGAATAGACCGGCCAGGAAGGCGATGGCGAGCAGCGGCACGGGGCCGATCTGCTGCATGGCCTTGCCGACACCTTGATCGACGATGTTCTCGCCTTCGCCCACGCCGGCCAGCGGCGAGGGCCTCGGGTGCTTCGCCGGCTCCCTGCCGACGACGGACGCGATCGCGAGCACGATGACGCCCAACACAAAAAGGCACGCCGCCATGATTGCCGCCGCCTCGGCCGCGCTGAACTCATAGATGGAGATGAGCGCGTGGTAGGCGGCGAGGAGGCCGAAGGTGACCGCGGCGAGGATGATCACCGCCGCGATGGCGACAACGACCGCCTGTCGCAAGGCGCGCTCGATCGAGTCCTTGATCCGGGCGCCGATCTGCAACGTGGACAGCAGCGCCATGGCTGCGCGCAACATCGCTTTGACCTAGCGGCGGGTGAAGACGCCGAACAGGAAGCCGAGGCCGACGGCAATGGCCACGGCCGACAGCGGGTTCTGCCGGATAGCCTCTTCGGCTTGGTTTGCAGTCTCCATGGCCTTGTCCTGGGCGCGGCCCATTTGCGTGTTGGCGATGCGGCCCACGGTCGAGCTCAAACTTTGCAGATCGGCCCGGATGGCTTCGATCTGATCGGCGAGCTCCTCGGCCTCGCGGGAGGTTTTCTTACCTGGCGTGTCGGTGGATGACATGAGTGGTTACCTTTTGCTGGAGGGAGGGGGACGGCGAGATTGAGGCAACGCGATTTTGGCGTCTTCGGTTCCGGGAGAGTATAGCGCAGCGTTGCCAACAAAAAGTTGAAGGATGTGGGATTTTTCATCTGGAAGCCCTGCATCCGGCCGGCCTCGGCTCGCGCCTTTGTTTGTCGGACAAGATGGGATAGAGTGAGTCGCTAGGGGAAACGGGGGAGCCTTCGCCGATGCGCGCGGGGAAGCTTGTCTTTTCTATCATTGGCGCCGCAATGCTGCTCGCTGGGCTCGTTCCCTGCGCAGCACGGGCGGGTGGTATAATGACGCCAGGGGCCGCGATTTCGGTGCCAGGGCTGAGGGCCGAGCCCGTCATGTTCCACGCCCATTCCAAGCGCGCCATCTCTTATTATTGCTATGACCGGAACTATTGGTGGTTCTACCGGCCCTACGGCAACGGCCAAGAGGGCTATGCTCGGTGCATGCCGTATTTCCATTATCCGCCGCAGAGCTACGGCCACGCTGGGCCACGCGACATAAAATAGAGCGAGCGCCGCGCGCCATTAACTTTGCAACGCTTGGCGCCGTGCCGACGGGTGCGTCGCGGTGCAACTCGCCCAATGGAGCGCGATCGCGGCCGCGTTCGAGACGTTGAGGCTCACCAGCTTTTCTTTGGTTGAGATGCGGCAGATCTGGTCGCAGGTCTCCCGCGTGAGCTGGCGTAGCCCCTTGCCTTCCGCGCCAAGCACAAGGGCGAGGGGGAGGGTGAGGGCCGCAGTCTCGAGGGGGTGGCTCGCCTCTTCCGCCAGCCCGACACGCAGGAATCCGCGTTCGCCAAGTGCGCCGAGGCTCTGCGCCAGATTGCCGATCAGGATCAAGGGCACGATGTCCAGCGCTCCGCTCGCCGCCTTGGCCAAAGCGCCAGAAAACGGCGGGCTGTGACGCTCCGGCAGCACGAGACCAGCGGCGCCGAAAGCCGCCGCTGAGCGCAGCACGGCGCCGACATTTTGCGGATCGGTGACCTGGTCGAGGACGATGAGGATGCCTTTCGGCTCTACGTCGCCCAGTCCGATCGTCGGCAGCGGCTCGGTTTCAAGCACCACCCCTTGATGCACGGCGTCGCCGCCGAGCATGCGGTCGAGTTGGCGCGGCAGAGCCAATTCCGCCGTTAGCCCGCGGGCGCGCAAAGGTCCCTCGAGGCGCCTTGCCGCATTTTCAGTGGCGAATATCCGGCGAATGGTTCGCTTCGGATTGGCGAGTGCGGCCTCGACCGCGTGCAGACCGTAAAGCACGATCCCCTCTGGCGCGCTACTTCGGCGGGAAGAGAAGGCCTTTCCTTTCAACGGCTTGGTTCTTGAAAGCCGGGAGGGGCGACGGGGTGGGTGCTTGGGGCGCGGCATCGGGTCGTTGGGACCTTCAGATCTGTGGACGAAGGTGGACTAGATGGCCTAAACCACGTCGAGGTTAAACATTTTTGCGCTGTTCCAACGGGTTTTGCAGTTGACAGCGGCGAGCGCGCTTACCATAAACCCCCTTTTGGCGGACCCTGCCGGCCGACGGCGGGGCGTTTTGGCTTGGTTAGAATTCACCAATCGAAAATCCAACTTGCAGAGGAGGGGTGCCCGAGTGGCTAAAGGGGACGGGCTGTAAACCCGTTGGCTATGCCTACGTTGGTTCGAATCCAACCCC
>Ga0315553_10004605_pt1 | contig 10357 bp, 9 predicted proteins | sample SalMarSW160140MG_FD_203099 | JGI IMG/M metagenome (GOLD analysis project Ga0315553, IMG submission 203099) | Salt marsh sediment microbial communities from the Plum Island Ecosystem LTER, Massachusetts, United States - Salt Marsh Sediment SW1601-40 ... | reverse complement strand
ATTTGCAGGCAAACCCGATCTAACAATTATTCTAGATATCGATCCTAAATTTTCATTAGCCAGGAAACATCAAAAGGCTTTGGACAAATTCGAAGACACTTCATTGTTAGAAAAGGTAAGACAAGTGTATCTAAATCGTGCTAAAAATGAGGGATATTTTGTAATTAATACAAATGATATAATCGAATTAGTTCAAGCAAAGATCCAAGAAGTTGTTATAGAAAAATTAAATCAAAGAGGAATTCAAACTAAAAATTAATTCATCTAAAACGAGGGAAAATATAATATCTCGAAACCAAACATTAAATAAAACTTATTTTAACCAGGATAGGCTGTCAAAATTTGTTAACACTTTTAGTTTTCCACGATTAGCAGGTACTGATGGTGAAAAAAAAGCGGTTAAGTTAGCCTATGACACATTCAATGAGATAGGTTTTAAAAAAGATCAAATAGAGAAAAAGACTTTTGATTTTTCAGATTTTTATTCTACAACCTTAATGAAATTGTTTATGATGTTAAACTTGATATTTAATTTAATCCTGTTATTATTCTCATATATTCATGTTTCGTTAATAATGCTTTTAATAATTTTTATGGCTATAGTTGTTTATTTAATAATTAGAGGTTTAAAGCACCCGGAAATCCCCGGTTTTTGGGGTGAATATTTTGGTGAAACTATTTCTTCTACCAATGTGTTTACTAAAATTCCTGCTAAAAAGATACCCGACAAGGATGCTGGAAATATAGTAATTTCAGCGCACCTCGATTCTAAATCGCAATCAATAAATACTTTTTGGAGAGTTGTTTTGTATAAAATTTGGTTGTATAGCGGAATAATATTAGGAGGAGTTTATATTTTTTATTTAATCAATTTTTTTGGAAATTTGAATATTTCCTTTAATATTACTATCTATGGAGCTTGGATATCAATAATATTAATCTCATTTACAAACATTTGCTTACTTTTCCTTAACACACATAATAAATCTCCTGGAGCTTTAGATAACGCATCTGGAATGGCAATAGTATTCGAATTAAGTGCTTTCTTCATTATACATCCTTTAGATAATTTCAACATTTGGTTTTGCCAGTTTTCAGCGGAAGAATTAGGAACAATGGGTTCACGCGTGTTTGTAAATGAATATGAAAAACAGTTCGTTAAAGGAAGAGTATTTCAAATCAATTTTGATATGGTTTCTTGTGAATGCCATAAAAAAAATAGGATTGAATACTTTAAATCTTACGGAGTAGGTATACACAGATTGATTGCCCCACTTTTAAGTAGATACATTTTGTTGGCAGCAAAAAGAGTAAATTTAGAAGTGAAAGGGCTTCATTTAAGCACTGGGGCACATTCAGACACAGTTCCTTTTCGGATAAGGAAATACGATGCAATTGATATTACTACTGGAGCAGCATCCTTATATACTCATACAGTCAAAGATACTCCTGAGAAAGTAGATCCTAAAATTTTACTTGACACATGCAATTTGTTTCGAGAGACAATAAAATTGATTGATAATGATTATAGCATTTTATGTGATAATCAAGAACTTAAATGTGATATTGAATGAGTTATACACTAGCAGAAAAAATATTAAAAACACATTCTAATGTGGATGAAATTTCGCCCGGACAATTTGTTGAGGCAGTTATTGATTTAATAATGGTACACGAACAATTAGGTGGAAGAATTCACTTAGAATATAAAAAACTTGGATTAGATACTGTGTGGGATCCAAATAAAATATTTTTCATTTTGGATCATTGGGTTCCTGCTCCAACAATTTCGGCAGCTCAAATGCACCAAGATTGTAGAAAATTTGCTGAGGAATATGGTTTTATTCATAATATGGGAATGGATAAAGGAATATGTCATCAAGTATTACCAGAAATGGGTTTTGCAAGACCGGGTATGTTAATTGTTGGTTCTGATAGCCATACAACCACCTATGGAACTTTTAACTGTCTTTCAACAGGGATAGGTGCAACCGATGTTTCTGTGGTTTTTGCTACTGGTAAATTATGGTTCAAAGTTCCTGAATCGATCAAGATAAATTTACATGGACACTTTGAAAAAGGAACAATGGCTAAAGATTTTATATTGTCACTGATCGGAGATATTTCAACTAAAGGAGCGATTTATAAATCTCTGGAATTTCATGGAGATGGTGTTAAAAATCTAACAATAGATTCTAGAATGACAATCACTAATATGGTTGTAGAAGCGGGAGCTAAATTCGGAATTTTTCTCCCTGACGATAGATTAAAAGAATGGCTAGCAAAAAGAACAAGTAAGCAATATAGAAATGTTGTTCCGGACGAAACAGCAGAATACCAACGAGAATTAATTTACGATTTATCAGAAATTACTCCAACAGTTGCAAAACCCTCCAACCCAGGAAATATAGCTAAGGTTGAAGAAGTAGAAGGAACTGAAATAAACCAAGCTTTCTTAGGTGGTTGTACTAATGGTAGAATGGAAGATTTAAGAATAGCGGCTAAAATTTTAGAGGGAAAAAAAATTCATCCTAAAGTTCGAATGATAGTAACTCCCGCCTCAAAGGAAATTTACTTACAAGCCTTAAAAGAGGGATTATTAGAAATTTTTTTACGCGCTAATGCAATAGTTACTAATTCGACTTGTGGCGCGTGTATTGGGGGACATTTAGGGGTTTTAGGCCCTAATGAAGTATGTATTAGCAGCACAAATCGTAATTTTAAAGGTAGAATGGGGGATCCAACTTCAGAAGTATATTTGGCATCACCAGCTACAGTTACCGCATCAGCGATAAAAGGAAGTATAAGAGATCCACGGGGGTTGATCTAATTATGGATATAATAAAGGGGTATGCGTATATTCTGGAAGATGACATTAGCACTGATGATATCGTCCCAAGTCATACTCTAACGATGAGAGATTCTAATGATATGGTTAAACACACATTAGAATTCATAGACCCGTATTTTTCTAAAAATGTTGACAAAGGAAATATCATTATCGCTGGAGAAAACTTTGGAACGGGTAGTTCTCGTGAAGAAGCTGTTCATGTCTTTAAGCTTTTAGGTATCAAGGCTGTTGTTGCTAGATCTTTTGCTAGAATATATTTTAGAAATCTTATGAATAACGGTATACCGGCTATTAGTTTGAAATGGGACTTAAACCAGTTTGTTAAAGAAGATGTAATAGAAATTTCATTATTAAAAGGGATTATTATTAACAAAACAAAAAATATTACACTTAACTTTGAAAAGATTCCAAAATTTTTAATGAATATATTGGAGAGCGATGGTGTAATTAACCAACTAAAAAAAATCCTTTAAAATCTTTCCTTAAATACTCTATGTGAATCGTATTACTGATTTTAGAATATTTATTACATCAACAATACACAAATTCTTATCAGAAAATTTAGATCAAAAAAGATGTTTACCCTTTTTCATATATTATTCCTGTACCGCCTGATGGATAATGAAATTCAATGGCATCAGCTTCACAAACTTGATAACACGCAGCACATTCTAAACATCTCTCTTTATAATCTTCTGAAATAGAAATTGTAATGTCGTTCTTACGCCATAAATTAGCTACACAAACCAGAATGCATTGCCCGCATCTATTACATTTATTTTGATCAATAAATATAAAATCCTTTGTACCAGGTATGTGTTTTGTTAAACCATTGGATTTCATGTATTATCCCTCCTTGGTTTTTTTTTCTTAGGAACTAAATCCATTACCTTAGGAATTACAGCCATTAATTTCTGAGGATCCATCATTTTATCAAGATCTTCCTCAAAAATTTTTGCTACAAGTGGAAAGACATATTTCATAATGAAGGGTAGAGCTTTAGGCATGTATGATTTAATTTGGGATGCTATCTGTCGAACTCGCTTTGCATGTGGTTGAGACCAATCATATATTCCTCCCATTACCTCCATAAACATTGGAACAAACCAAGACATCGTTTCTTGTGGACTGAAAGGGAGTGCTTTCCATAAATTATATAATTCTTCTCCAGTTTCGAATTCCTCACCAATACTTGTATTTTTCCAGACTTTGTCATATTTTGAGAGAAAGTTTTTTGAAAAATCTTCAGAGGTGATTGCTTCTGCTGCTACTTCTGCTGCAGCTTTCCCAGTTACCATAGCAGGGTATATTCCTTCAGCTTCAAGTGGACAAGGAAATCCTCCTGCATCCCCTATTAAGATAATTCCATCAGTGTGCGTATTATATGGATATTTTAACCACGGAAGGAGGTGAGATTGAAGTTCTCTTGGTTTGGCATTCAATATTCTTAATAATCGTTGATAATATTTTAGGTTTATTACGCGATTTAGATAATATAATGGATTCTTATCCCATTTATTTAACCAATTACCAAGACCTTGATGAAATCCATCATGAAAGAATACTTGATAAGAAGCTGGAAAAATTGCAGACCACCATACTGCCAGAGTTTCATCTCCCATGATATCATCAATTTTTTCAGGACTTGCTTGAAAATCATATTGAGGTACTACTGTAATTTGATCTTGTGCCCATTTAGTTCTTAATCCACTTTGTTTTGCAACCATCGAAACTGCTCCATCAGCTCCAATAACGATAGGTGCTTGATATTTATTATTATGCTCATCAATTACACCACAAACCTTGCCATCCTTTTTCAAGAGATCAATAATTAAAGTTGATGTTTTTAATTCAGCACCAGCATCGATAGCAAACTCTGCAACCCAAGGATCAAATTCACTTCGGTAACAATTCATTGTAATCCAACTTTTTGCTGGTTCATATGAAACTGACTCGGTGGGACGAGCCATTACATAACCAGCAACAACACCCTCCTGATTGATGAAATAATTTCGAGCAGCAGAACCTGCTCTCATAGAAGGACATTTTTCTGGTGTTAGTTCCTTCATCATACTTGGAAAATCCTTCCACATCCTAGGACCTAAACCACATCCTGATGAATTTTTTTCACCTGGTTTTCGCCCACGTTCAAAAAAAATTGTTTTTAAACCCAAATCAGCTGCGATTTTTGCTGACATTGAACCTCCAGGACCAGCACCAACAATTATTATATCATAAGTGTTCATAAGTTCACACGAATTAATTAAATTTCGTTTTCAAAAAGATATATTATAATATATCTTTATTTTAATCTCTATTTAAAATTCACTATATTCGAACAATCAAAACATCTCTGAGGAGGATTTAACAAACGAAAAGAAGCTGTTAAATCAAAAAAAAGAATCGAAAAATTAATTCGCAATTGTTAATAATCCAGAATAATTTCAAGGAACCGTTATTTTGATAAATTTTCTATTTCTTTTTGAATAGTTTCAATTCTTTCTTTAGCCTTGGTAAGTATCTGAGTCTTTCCATATTTGGAAAACCACTTTTCAAATCTCTGTTCTATCGAAACATCCTTTGTACCAGCTATATGTTTATCAGCAAGACAGATGATCTTTTCCTCAAGAGTTAATGGCATATAATCTCTTTCTGGTAGCCCTACTTGTTTGGCATCTTCTTTATCTAACCCTCCTAACATATGAGTTTCACATATTCTCGAGAGACGCTTTGAAAACCCTCTTTCTTTTAGAATCTTAGCTCCAATTATACCGTGTTTGAAACCATGAGTTTTAGATCTGCCAATATCGTGTAAAATCCCTCCAATTTCAATTAAGTCTTTATCAACGTCTCTCTCATCCATTTTTTCTGCTAATTCTAATGCTTTTTCCGCAACCTTTAAAGAATGACGCCTTACATGATAAGGAACTTTCAATGTTTTTAATAAATCAAAAGCAAAATCGCTATTAGGTAGAGTTTCTTCACTTACCATTAATCTTTAAGAATTAATTATTTACTTTAAGGTTTAGTTAATACATTAAAAACATCACAGAAGATTTATATAGAATCAAATCAGAAATATTATTTAGACAAAAATTTTTACATCATTAAAAAATTTTTATAATGATTTAAGGGTAAAAATGATGAAAATCCATAAAGTGATAACTATTTCTTTACTAGTAAGTGTTTTTTTTATTCTATGCATTAATGTGAATTATAGTAATAACCCACAGAATTCAATTAAAGATACTCAATTACAAAATGAAAATATAAATCATACAGAACCATTAAATTCCAAAGAACTAAATTTTGATTTACCAAAATCATCCTCTTCATTAAATTCAAAAAATGCCTATGCTATCGTCGTAGGTATATCAGATTATCCCGGAACCAGCTCGGATTTATCATATTGTGATGATGACGCTCTAGACATTTATTCGATGTTGATTAATGATTTCAATTTTAAATCTGAAAACGTGTATTACTTTCAAGATTCAAGTGCGTCAAAAGCAGCCATAAGCAATGCATTTGACCAAATTGCCTCTATCATTAGCGGTGATGACATATTTTTCTTTTATTACTCTGGACATGGTGGCGCTAGAACTTCAAGTTCTGGAATTCAGAGTTACTCGATAGATTCACCTCATCCGTATTCAAATTACTATGATCACATGTGGAATATTTATCGATCAGGTGCTGTTTATATGAGGGTACATTTTGATCATTTTGACCTTGAATATGATTATGATTATGTTTATCTTGGAGACACTGATTTAGCTTCTGGATGGTATTATGAGGGTTATACAGGATATAGTACCGGGTTTTGGTCAGGATGGATTCCCCTTTTAAGTGATAATAGACTTTATGTAAGAATGGTTACTGATTACTCAATTACGGAATGGGGATTTAGCATCGATTACTACGAAGCTGAGACGCCTGATGGAACCCACTTCTTATGTTCTTATGATTCTATTCCCAGTACACCAAGTAATTATTATACGGATGCTTTACTCGATTCAAAACTAGATCAATTAAATTGTTCTGAGAAATATGTGGTGTTAGATGCTTGTAATACAGGTGGAATGATACCTGAAGTACAGGAAATTGGGAGGTATATTATGACCGCTTGTCGAGATGATGAATTTAGTTTAGAATCCACATCATTGCAGCATGGTGTTTTTACGAATTTTTTCCTCAAATCTTTTGAATCAGCAACTGACTCTAACGCAGATGGGGTAATTTCTATGGAAGAGAGTTATTCATACACCTCGTCTAATACGATTAGTTATTCTGGAGGTGTCGGTTATACTCATCATCCTCAACAATATGATGGAATAAGTGGAGAATCAGTTCTTTTTACTACCTTCGGGGCTTTAACATTAACCCCCTTAGGAAACTCATTATCTTATTCTTTTCATATGTATGGAACAGGATTAATTGAAGAATTAAATATCCTAGTCTGTAATGTTTCACAGACTACTACTTTCCTCATTGAAGATTTAACAGAGAATCCTGCTTCAAATACAGGTTTTGGGTATTATTCAGATACAATACAATTGAATGGTGTTGCAGGGATCTCTGGATATGGTATTTTTGCTCGGATTAATGGCAATGAAGTTATACTGTTAAACAATACTGTATCAGACGATACTGATTCAGATTCGCTTGATGATGTTTTGGAAATAATGTTCGGCCTTAATGCTTCCAATCCAGATAGCGATTCAGATGGATTAGATGATTATGTTGAGTTCTATAGTGCAACAGATCCCCTTTCTAATGATACTGATAATGATGGATTATTGGATGGGGAGGAAGTATTAATTTATTTTACAAATGCAACAAACGCAGATACTGACAATGATTTATTATCTGACGGAAATGAAGTGCTAATTTTCTCTACTAACCCATTGAACCCAGATACAGAAGGTGATGGCATGGATGATTATTATGAAGTGTCATATAATTTAGATCCGTTATTTAATGATGCGAGTTTAGATCCTGATAATGATGGTTTAATCAATTTAATTGAATGTCAATGTGGAACTAATCCACACCTTTCAGATAGTGACGGAGATTCTATGACAGATTACTATGAATATAATTGCAATTTAAACCCATTACTTGACGATGCAAATTTAGATTATGATAATGACGGATTAAGTAATTTACTAGAATTTCACTTAAATTCCTTAGCAAACGATACAGATTCTGACGATGATTTAATGCCCGATCTTTGGGAGTATAATAACGGATTAGATTTAGCTTTTAATGATGCGAGTTTAGATGCCGATAACGATGGATTGAACAATTTTAACGAACTTCAAACTCAAACAAACCCTAACAATCCAGATACAGATGCTGATGGCTTATTTGATGGATTAGAAATTTCTGTCTATTTTACAGACCCTTTAAATCCAGATACAGATGGAGATGGATATTCTGATGGAATTGAGGTTCAATGGGGAGCTGATCCATTAGATCCAAAAATATCGTTAAATACAATCGTCTTTAACATTGCAGGTATTGTAATCCTTGCGAGTTTAAGTGGTTTTGTTGTTCGTACTACTCTTACTAATAAGAAACAAAAAGCTATAACCAAAACCAAAAAAGATAAATTGAAAATCGTTAAGAAGCCAAAAGTTTATAACGTTGTAAAAGTAGAAAAGAAATTCAAGCCAAAACCAAAACCTTCCCCTTATCCCAAGAGTTCATATGCTCAAAGTTATAGTCGACCTAGCTATACTCAGACTAGACCAAGATACGGATCAACCAATGTTGAATTTAAAAAAATTATAGATTTAATTCAATATGGATTACCTCCACCAAAATCTATATATTCAGCAGAAGGTAAAAAAGCTCAAAACATTGCTAATATTGCTTTTAGATACATTGACCAAGGCAGATTTACAGATGGATTTAATAACATGATGAGTGCTTTAATTATGGGAGTACCTGAACCAATGAATAGCCGTATTAAACTGATTATGTTAAAATCATTGGGACAATTTTCAAGAGATTCACAGCCAATAACTACAATACAAAAATCCAGCAATACTAAGAAATGCAGTTGGTGCGGAAAAGAAAATAAAATAAATAATAAGTTTTGTTTAAATTGTGGGAGGGGTTTTTGAATGACAATTTCAAGCGAAATTAAGGAACAGGTGAAGTACGATTCTTATCGCAACATATTAGAATTTAAAGATTTCACCGAAATATACTTTCCACACATTTGTATAATCTGTAGAAACCACACTGATAAACATATCGTAAAAAATTTATATGGGTTATATGAGTCTAATAAAGACTACAAGAAGGATTTTACATTTTCCTTACCTGTATGTGATTCCTGTAGAAATAATATTGAAATGAAAACTGGACTTTCAAGTAAGAGTGGTAAATTGCTTCTAATGTCAATTATTCTTGGCTCGATAATAGCCATTCTTTTATTTTTAACCCTCAATTCAATTTTGTTAAGTATAAGTATATTAGCCATTTTTATAACATTGCCAGCTCGAAACTATATGATTAAAACGAAACCAAAAATAAATTTCGATAATCATTTAAAGATTCAGATTAAATTTAAGAATCCTGATGTTGTTGAATTCGAATTTTCTGACAAAGAATATGCAAAATCTTTAGAAGAAATAAATTTATCACAGATAAAACTTAAACAGGAACAAGAAGCTAAAATAAAACAGGAACAAGAAGCTAAATTAAAACAGGAACAAGAAGCTAAAATAAAACAAGAACTAGAGAATAGAAAAATCCCACAACAAATACCAGAAATCACCGAACCACAGCAAATTGAGGAAAATATAGAAAATGAAAAAAGCCCAGTAGAAATAACCATAACCGAACCTGTAAGCGGGGAAAATAATAACAAAGAACAAAGAAAAACTTGTTCAAAATGCAAAATGGAAGTTAAATCTGAATGGGTATTTTGCGATAATTGTGGTGCTCCTTTGAATAAAAATTAATAAACTTCTTCATATGGTCCACTGATAAAACCTCCTATTAAACCTCCAATAACAGCGCCTAGAATAGCGCTTAGGATCCCGCCAATTGTAACAGAAAGTTGAGCTCCTTGAAATAAAGCCATTAAATCTTCTCCAGAGATAACGCTTAATAACATCCAAATCAAAAATCCAATTATAATTACTAAGCTGCTTGAGGTAAGCCCTCTTTTTAAACCTTTAGAAATGGTACCGCTCACATAACCAATAAAAATGCAAGCTAAAAGCTGTGGGGCAAAAAATTCAGTAATAGAAGGTGTTCCCGTAAAAAAAGAAATTAAATCAAATTTAAAGTTCGCTCCTATTTGTAAAATGATTACTTTTAATATATCAGTTTGTAAATAAATCTGTATTTGAATAATAGTGGCTTCCATATTAAAAAAGAAAACTGTGAAAAAGCTAAACACTATACCAACAATTATACCTAGCACTAACCGATACGAAACCATTTCCAATCACTCTTGTTTGAATTAATAAAGACTAATAATAAACT
>Ga0315553_10004604_pt1 | contig 10359 bp, 13 predicted proteins | sample SalMarSW160140MG_FD_203099 | JGI IMG/M metagenome (GOLD analysis project Ga0315553, IMG submission 203099) | Salt marsh sediment microbial communities from the Plum Island Ecosystem LTER, Massachusetts, United States - Salt Marsh Sediment SW1601-40 ... | reverse complement strand
CACTCAGGGCGAGCATTGCGGCGGCGGCAGCGAGCAACCTGATCGAAGCCTGCATGGTGAGAGCCCCCCTCTCCAACGACTCAATCTTGGCACAGGCGAGGCCCGGCGTCACGCCTAGCTCGTCGCCCCCTGCCTCGTATCAGCGGCGGCCTTGGCGAACCAGCCGGCGTCGGTGCCGACGGCGACGACGTCCCAGCCAGCCTTGATCAGCGGCTTAGCGAAGGGGGTATCATTGGCAAAAATCAACGCCATCACAGACATCTCGCGGCACTTGCTCAAAACGAGAGTCATGGCCTCCTTGACCTCCTTGGCGTGGATGTCGAGGCGGCCGGTCAGCGCCACGGAGAGGTCGTTGGGGCCGAAACAGACCATGTCGACGCCGTCGAGCGCCAAGATCTCCTCGAGCCCGTCGAGCGCGCCCCTCGTCTCGATCTGCGGGCAGGCGATGGTCCAGTTGTTTGCCGTGGTGAAATAGTCGCCCTCGTGATCGAGCCTGGCGCGGTAAGGCCCCCAGCTCCGGTTGCCGCGCGGCGGATATTTCACCGCCTGGACGAAAGCCTCGGCGTCCTCGATGGTCTCAATCAGGGGGCACATGATGCCTTGGGCGCCGGCATCGAGGGCGCGGCCGATGAGGCCCGGATCGTTCTCGGCGACACGGACAATCGCCGGCAGATCAGCGGCCCGCGCCGCCGTGAGGCATTGCAGCAAGGCGTCATTGCCGCCAAGGCCGTGCTGCTGGTCGATGGTGATGCAGTCCCAGCCGGCCTCCCCGATCAGCTCGATGAGGAAGGGCGCGTTGAAGGTGAGCCACGCATTGAGGAGCGTGCGCCCCTCCCGTGCCGCGGTGCGGAAGCGATCCTGGCGCATCGGCCGGCTCAAGCCTTGCCTTCGGTCTCGATCTGATGCACCGCCTCGGCCATCAGGTCGCCCATCATGCGCCGGATCTGGTGGTCGGACTGATCGACGCCCTTGGCGTCGAAATCGCCCCTCACCTTGCGGAACACATCCTCCTCGCCAGGCTCGGCGAGGTCGGCCTTGACCACCTCGCGGGCGTAGCTTTGGGCCTCGTCGCCGGAAAGGCCGAGCTTCTCCGCCGCCCAGAGGCCGAGCAGCTTGTTCCGCCGGGCCGTCGCCCTGAACTTCAGCTCCTCGTCATGGGCGAATTTGCGCTCAAAGCCCTTTTCCCGATCCTCAAACGTGGTCATCTGCCGCAGATCTCCTTACGCCGACGCGAAGCGCCCCCAAAAGCCCAGAAATCGAGGAAAAATCACGTTCCTCCCTGGCCCTGAGGGATACCGCCTGGAGGGCGCAAAAGCAACAAATCCCGGCGCCCCGCGGCTTGGGAAGCGGACGTTGTCACTCCCCGCCCCTTACGTTAAGTTCCGCAAGACCCTTTGGTTGATTCCGGCTAAGAGCGATTGAAACAGTCGCGCGGCTGAGGGCCTTGGCTCTTCCCGCGCAAGGGGCGTTTTGTCGGCTCTAGCAGGCCAAAGCAGAAGGAACGTAACATGAACCGGCGCCGTCGCGTCTACGAAGGCAAAGCCAAGATTCTCTACGAAGGGCCCGAGCCAGGGACGCTCGTGCAGCACTTCAAGGACGACGCCACCGCCTTCAACAACAAGAAGCACGACAAGATCGAGGGCAAGGGCGTCCTCAACAACCGCATCTCCGAGTTTCTGTTTCAGAAGCTTGGCGATGTTGGCGTGCCGACGCACTTCATCAAGCGTCTCAACATGCGCGAGCAGCTGATCCGCGAGGTGGAGATCATTCCACTCGAGGTCGTGGTCCGCAACGTCGCCGCCGGCTCGCTCGCCGCCAAGCTCGGCATCGACGAGGGCACGGCGCTGCCGCGCTCGATCGTCGAGTTCTATTACAAGTCCGACACCCTCGGCGATCCGATGGTCACCGAAGAGCACATTACCGCCTTCGGCTGGGCGAACCCGCAAGAGCTCGATGACATCATGTCGCTCGCGCTTCGCATCAACGATTTTCTCTGCGGGCTGTTCATTGGCGTCGGCATTAGGCTGATTGACTTCAAATGCGAGTTCGGCAGGCTGTGGGAAAATGAGCAGATGCGCATCGTGCTCGCCGATGAGATCTCTCCCGACTGCTGCCGGTTGTGGGACGTCGAGACTCAGAACAAATTGGACAAGGACCGCTTCCGCCGCGACCTCGGCGGCCTGGTCGAGGCCTATCAGGAGGTGGCGCGGAGGCTCGGGCTCCACGTCGACAATCCGATGCGCGTCAAGGCGGGCCCGGTCCTGGTGCGCTCCAAATAGGCTGACGCGATGAAGGCACGCATTACCATCACCTTGAAGCCGGGGGTGCTCGATCCTCAGGGCAAGGCGATCGAGGGCGCGCTGCATGCGCTCGGTTTCGGCTCCGCGGGAAATGTGCGCCAGGGCAAATATTTCGAGGTCGAGGTGGCGGAGACGGATCCGGCACGTGCCCGCGCCGAGGTCGAGCGCATGTGCAAGGAGCTCCTCGCCAACACCATCATCGAGAACTACGCCTATGAGCTCGAGGCGGCCTAAGCTCCGATGAAAGCGGCGGTCATCGTCTTTCCCGGATCGAATTGCGACCGTGATGCTGCGGTGGCGCTCGAGGCCGCAACGGGTAGGCCGCCCGCCATGGTCTGGCACGGCGACGCGGAACTCCCCGCGAGCGACCTCATCGTGCTGCCGGGAGGCTTCTCTTACGGCGACTATCTCCGCTCCGGCGCTATGGCCGCGCACTCGCCGGTGATGCGCGAGGTGATCAAGCGCGCCAAGGCCGGCACGCCGGTGCTCGGCATCTGCAACGGCTTCCAGGTTCTGACCGAGACGCGCCTGCTGCCCGGAGTGTTGATGCGCAATGCAACGCTCAGATTCATCTGCAAGGACGTCCATCTCAGGGTCGAGCGCGCCGATAGCCGCTTCACCCGCGGCTACGCCAAGGGCGATGTCGTCACCTTCCCCATCGCCCACAAGGACGGCAACTATTTCGCCGACGTCGAGACGCTTCAACGCCTCGAGGGCGAAGACCGCATCGCCTTCCGCTATTGCGATCGCGGTGGCGAGCTGACACCTGACGCCAATCCGAACGGCTCACGCAACTATATCGCCGGCATCTTGAACGAGACGGGCACCGTGCTCGGGCTGATGCCGCATCCCGAGCGCCTCGCCGATCCCGCCCTTGGCGGCACCGACGGCGCCAAGATGTTCAAAGGCCTGGTCGAAAGTCTTGCCGCCTGAGCATGCCAAACGAGGATGTGGGTTTCGTCATTGCCAGGCTTGACCCGGCAATCCATTCCATTAGGGCTTCAGCTCGGCATGGATGCCCGCGTCAAGTCCGGGCATGACGGGAACAGGGACCGGATACTCCTCCTCGCATGAACAAGCCCACCCCGAAAGTCACGCCTGAGCTCGTTGCCGAGCACGGCCTCTCGCCTGAGGAATATCGCCGGCTCCTCGACGAGCTTGGGCGCGAGCCGAGCTTCACCGAGCTCGGCATCTTCTCGGTGATGTGGTCGGAGCATTGCTCCTACAAATCCTCGCGGGTGTGGCTGAAGACGCTGCCGACCTCGGGTCCACAGGTGATCCAGGGACCGGGCGAGAACGCCGGCGTCGTCGATCTCGGCGACGGCCAGGCGGCGGTGTTCAAAATGGAGAGCCACAACCACCCCTCTTATATCGAGCCCTATCAGGGCGCCGCGACCGGCGTCGGCGGCATCATGCGCGACGTGTTCACCATGGGGGCGCGGCCCGTGGCCAATATGAATGCGCTTCGCTTCGGCGCGCCCGGCCACGCCAAGACGCGCCACCTGGTGGCCGGTGTCGTCTCGGGCATCGGCGACTACGGCAATTGCATGGGCGTGCCGACCGTCGGCGGCGAGACCAATTTCGACGCGCGCTACAACGACAACATCCTGGTCAACGCCATGACCGTCGGGCTCGTCGACTCGGGCCGCATCTTCAAGTCGGCGGCGAAGGGGGTCGGCCTTCCGGTGGTCTATGTCGGCTCCAAGACCGGGCGCGACGGCATCCACGGCGCCACCATGGCGTCGGCGGAGTTCGATGAGGCTTCTGCCGAGAAGCGGCCCACGGTCCAGGTCGGCGACCCGTTCACCGAAAAGCTCCTGCTCGAAGCCTGCCTCGAGCTGATGCAGGAGGACGCTATCGTCGCCATCCAGGACATGGGCGCCGCCGGGCTGACCTCGTCGTCGGTGGAGATGGCGGACAAGGGCGGCGTCGGCATGGTTCTCGATCTCGATGAGGTCCCGACCCGCGAAGCGGCGATGACCGCCTATGAGATGATGCTGTCGGAGAGCCAGGAGCGCATGCTCATGGTGCTGAAGCCCGGCGCCGAAGCGATCGCCGAGCGTGTGTTCCGGAAGTGGGGCCTCGATTTCGCCATCGTCGGACGTACCACCGACACCGGGCGGCTCGTGGTCGAGCATGGGGGGGCCGTTCAGGCCGACATCCCGCTGTCGGCGCTGGCGCACGCCGCGCCACTCTATGAGCGGCCATGGACGCCCAAGCAAGCGCCGGCGGTGGTCGCCGCTGAGGACGTGCCGGCGCCGAACAGCGTGCTTGGCGTGCTCGAGACCATGATGGGCTCCCCTCACCTGTCCTCGCGGCGTTGGATCTGGGAGCAGTATGACCACATGGTCATGGCCGACACGGTGCAGCGCCCTGGCGGCGATGCCCCCGTGGTCCGGGTGCATGGCACGCAAAAAGGTCTCGCCATCTCCTGCGATGTGACGCCACGCTATTGCGCCGCCGATCCGTTCGAAGGCGCAAAGCAGGCCGTCGCCGAATGCTGGCGCAACCTGACCGCGACCGGCGCCGATCCGCTCGCCATCACCGACTGCATGAATTTCGGTAATCCGGAGCGCCCGGAGATCATGGGTGAGTTCGTGGGCGCGGTGAAAGGCATGGCCGAGGCCTGCACGGCGCTCTCCTTCCCAGTCGTCTCCGGTAATGTCTCGCTCTACAACGAGACCAACGGCATCTCCATTCCGCCGACGCCGGCGATCGGCGGCGTCGGTCTGATCCCCGACATTGCCGAGATGGCGACCATCGCCCTCAAGCATGAGGGCGACGTGCTGCTCTTAATCGGGCCGGAGGGCAGCCATCTCGGCCAATCGCTCTACCAGGCGTTGACGACAGGCAAGACCGAAGGCGCGCCACCCCCGGTCGATCTCGCCGCCGAACGCCGCGTTGGCGATTTCGTCAGGGGACTGATCCGCGAAGGCCACGTTTCGGCGGTGCATGACCTGTCCGACGGCGGCCTTCTCGTGGCCATCGCCGAGATGTCGCTCAGCGGCGCCAAAGGCGTTGCGCTGGAGGCGGCGCCGGACGGCCTCGCGCCACACGCGGCCTGGTTCGGCGAGGATCAGGGGCGCTATGTGGTGGCTGCGGCCGCGAACGAGGTTGCACGCATCTTGCAAGATGCCGCTGGCGCCGGGATCCCGGCCCGAATTGTCGGAAAGGTGACGGGCGACGCCTTGAAACTCCCGGGCGAAGCGCCACTTTCGCTTCAGAGCCTCGGCGATGCTCACGAGCGCTGGTTGCCGCGCTTCATGAGCGGGCGCTAGGATCGGTCGCCGGACAAAGGAGATATTGGCATGGCCATGGCGGCCCACGAGATTGAGAAGCTGATCAAGGAGTCGTTTCCGGACGCGCAGGTCGCAATCGACGATCTCGCCGGTGATGGCGACCATTATGCCGCGACCGTGGTGTCTGAGGCGTTCCGCGGCAAGTCGCGGGTCCAGCAGCACCAGATGGTCTATGATGCGTTGAAGGGCCACATGGGCGGCGTGCTGCACGCGCTCGCGCTCAAGACGCAAGCCCCTTCCTAAGGAGACGAGACGAATGAGTGAACAAGAGATCAGGGACTGGCTCAGCAAGCAGATCACGGGCAACGACGTCGTGCTGTTCATGAAGGGCACGAAACAGATGCCGCAATGTGGCTTCTCCATGCAGGTGGCGCAGATCCTCAACTATCTCGGCGTCGACTTCAAAGACATCAACGTGCTCGACGACCTGGCAGTGCGCGAGGGCATTAAGGCCTATTCCAATTGGCCGACCATTCCCCAGCTTTACGTCAAGGGCGAGTTCGTCGGCGGCTGCGACATCGTGCGGGAGATGTTCCAGGCGGGCGAGTTGCAAGAGCTCCTGACCGCCAAAGGCGTCACCCATAACGCCCAGACGATGCCGGCCTAGCCTTCGGCTCATCGCGACGCTAATACGTGGATGGCCGGGACAAGCCTCGCCGAGGCGAGAGCATTCGTCCAACGTCCGGTTGCGACGCGTTTCCGCTCGACTAGATTGTAAGCTTGCGAGCCATGCGTAAGGAGGCGTGCCCCATGACGAACTGGGAGATCAAGGGCGGCGAGTTCGCCAACTGCAATTGCAACTATGGTTGCCCCTGTCAGTTCAATGCGCTGCCGACGTATGGCGATTGCCGTGGCCTCGCGGTGTACGACATCGAGGAGGGCTATCACGGCTCGACCAGGCTCGACGGCCTCAGGGCCGCCGGGATCTTTCGCTGGCCCGGGGCCATTCACGAGGCCAAGGGTGAAGGGCTGCACGTCATCGATAAGCGGGCGACGCCCGAGCAGCGCGCGGCGCTCGCCCGCATCCTCAGGGGCGACGACACCGAGCCTGGCGCCACGGTGTTCCAAATTTTCGCCTCCACCTGCGACACGCTGCATGAGCCTGTGATCGCCGATATCGAGTTCGAGATGGACCTCGACGCGAGGAAGGCGCGGGCCCATATCGAGGGCGTGCTCGACATGCGCGGTGAGCCGATTCTGAACCCGATCACGGGCGCCGAGCACCGCGTCCGCATCGAGCAGCCGAACGGCTTCGAATTCGCTTCCGCCGAAATCGGCCGTGGCTGGTCCAAGACGTTTGGCCCGATCGCCTACGACCTCGAAGACACTTACGGCCAGTTCGCCCGCATCCATCTCTCGCAGAGCGGCATGGTGCGCTGAGCCCATGTCGACGCTTGCGCTCGAGGCCCTGCTCAAGCGCGAGACCGCGATCATCGTTGCCGCCCTCCTGGTCCTGACCCTGCTGGCCTGGCTCGCGGTGCTCGTCGGCGCCGGCACGGGCATGGACCCGTTCGCCATGAGCGGCTGGTTTTTTCCCTATGGCGACCCTGCCGCGCAGAGTGGCACGTGGACCCCGAGCTATTGGCTGATCTCGTTCTTCATGTGGGCGGTGATGATGGTGGCGATGATGCTGCCTTCAGCCTCGCCCATGGTGCTGCTCTATGCCCGCGTAATGCGGCAAAGCGAGCGCAAGGGCGAGATCGCCGATGCCAGTCTGCGCATCGCCGGCTTCGCCGGTGGTTATCTCTCGTTGTGGATTCTCTTCAGCCTGTTCGCGGTCGCAGCTCAGTTCGCCCTCGAGCAGCTTGGCGCCATGTCGGCGATGATGGTGTTGCGGAGCCCGGCGGCCGCGGGCGGCCTTCTCATCGCGGCAGGGATTTATCAGCTCACCCCGCTCAAGGACGCTTGCCTCGCTCATTGCCGGGCGCCGGCGTCATTCCTGGCTGCCCATTGGCGCCCGGGTGTCAATGGCGCCTGGCGCATGGGCGTGGCCCACGGCGCCTATTGCGTCGGCTGTTGCCTCGCGCTGATGCTGCTTCTGTTCGTCGGTGGCGTGATGAACCTGATCTGGATCGCGGGGCTCACGCTGTTCGTCCTCGCCGAGAAGTTCCTGCCCCAAGGCAGGCGCTTGTCGGTTCCGATCGGCGTTCTGCTGATGATCGCGGGCGCGGCTCTCGTCGTCGCCGGCTAGCTGCTAGCGCGAGTAGAACTCGATGACCAGGTTCGGCTCCATCATCACCGGATAGGGCACGTCGGAGAGCGCTGGCGTGCGCACGAACTTCGCCGTCATCTTGGAATGATCGACCTCGAGATACTCCGGCACGTCGCGCTCCGGGCTCTGGGCCGATTCCAGCACCATGCCGGCATCCTTGGCCTTGTCCCGCACCTCGACCACGTCGCCCTCGCGGCAACGAAAGCTCGGAATGGTGACACGGCGGCCGTTGACACGCACATGGCCGTGGGACACGAACTGCCGCGCGGCGAACACTGTCGGCACGAACTTGGCGCGATAGACGATGGCGTCGAGCCGGCGCTCCAGCAGCCCAATCAGATTCTCGCTGGTGTCGCCCTTGAGCCGCGCCGCCTCGTCATAGATGCCGCGGAACTGCTTCTCGGTGATATTGCCGTAATAGCCCTTCAACTTCTGCTTGGCGCGCAACTGTTGGCCGTAGTCGGAGAGCTTGCCGCGGCGGCGCTGGCCGTGCTCGCCAGGGCCATATTCACGCTTGTTGTATGGACTCTTCGGCCGCCCCCAGATGTTCTCGCCCAGGCGGCGATCGATCTTATGTTTGGCGTGAACGCGTTTCGTCATGCAAAGCTCCAAAGCCAATTGAGCGACGGCTGGCCTTCGCGCCCAGCGCGCCCGCTCCATAAACCATTTCCGATGAGGGCAAAAGCCGCGTTTTCGGGCCTCGCCTTCGAGCGCTTCTAGCCGGCGAGAGCCGGGAAGCGCCGCCCGGCGCTCTGTTACACGCTAAAGTTAGAGAGTGTCAATTGGCGCCGGTGGTCGCCGGGGGCTGGGGCGCCTGTTGCGCCGCGGCGGATCGGACATAGGCGTTGATCGCCGCAGTCACTTTTTCCGCTTGTCCCGGCGGGCATTCGAGCTTCCTCGGCTGGATCGTGGTGGTACCGCCATCGCCGGCATTGGCCGCCGCCGTGCCGTCCGCCGGACTCGTGGTGATCTTGGCATTGCCGGCAAAATAGGAGGTGGCGAAGGTATGCAAGGCATGGATGAACATCATCTGCTCATGCGACCAGACGTTGCGGGCCTGCTCGCTCTGGATCATGGTGTCGAAATTGGCCTTCTCCATCTGCGGCAGATTGCAGACCTCGGCATAGGCTGAGCGCGTCGCCACCTTGATGACCCGGCGCGCGGCGTCGGTGGGGATCAGGTATTTGTTTGGATCGGACTTATCGACCTTGACCATTTCGCCGCTCTGGGACGGATATTCGTCCGGAAGCACCGACAAGGCATAGGTGGACATGACGCGCACGGCATTGTCGCTGAGGCCGCCCTTGGACTCGCTCGTCGTGGCTTCTGCCGTCTTGGTGCGGCTGCCGAGCTCCTCGGCAACGTAGCGAACGCCAGTCTGGTCTGCGGCTTGCAGCGACCCACAGAAGAGGATCCCCGTTGCCGCCAGGCTCGCGGCAGCGCCCAATTTTGCCCACGCAATTTGCATTGGTGCCCCTCCCTGCGGTGCCTGAAAGCTAATCATCCGCAAGGGTCATCGCAATAGCAGAAAGGGGGCAGTATTAAGGCTCATCAACCGCGCGGCCGCTTGGTGCGATGGCTCAGCGCGGCGACGATGCCCCGCCAGGTGCGAACGTCCTGCTCGGTCGCGCCCATGCGATGGAACATGTTGCGAATGGCGCGAATCATGGTCGGGCGTTTCTCCGGCGGACGCAGGAAGCCGGCCAGGTCCAGCTCGCCTTCGAGATGCGCGAAGAGCCCCATGAGCTCGGCTCTCGTCGCTGGGCGCGTCCTGGCGAGGTCGAGGCCTTCGGTCGCCGGGCCGTCATAGGCGGTGGCGCGGCCGAGCGAGGGCTGCGGCCGGTCAGCCTGCAACCATTCATAGGCGATCAGCAACACCGCCTGGGGCAGGCTCAAGGAGGCGAAGGCGGGATCGACCGGCGCGGTGATGATGGCGTCGGTAAGCGCGACCACGTCATTGGCGAGGCCGCTCCGCTCGGGCCCGAACAGAACGCCGGTGCGGTCGCCCTGCCCTCGCCGCTTGGCGAGCTCGGCGGCGGCGCGTTTCGGGGTCAGCACCGGCTTCACCATGTCCCGGGGCCGCGCCGTGGTGGCGAGCAGGAAGTTGAGGTCGGCAATGGCCGCTTCAAGACTGGGATAGAGCTTCGCGCCGTCGATGACGGCATCAGCGCCCGCGGCGGCGGCGCGCGCCTTGTCGTTTGGCCAGCCGTCTCGCGGGGCGACGAGGCGGAGATCGCTCAAGCCGAAATTGGCCATGGCGCGGGCGGCAAAGCCGATGTTCTCGCCAAGTTGAGGCTCGAACAAGATGATCGCCGGCGTTCCGGCCTGGGCTCGGGCATGGCGGCGCTTCGCAGGCGCTGCCGGCGTTGCTTTCCGCGCCTTTCGCACGCGGCTGCGGTCTTCAGCCCTTGCTTTCATTACCAAACCACGATGCTATAGGAGGCACTTGGCCGCAACGGCGTGACAAAAGGGCAAGACCCCGACCAAGACCCCTCCCGGAGACGCAGCAGTGAAGAAGATTACGGTGAAGAACCCCGTCGTCGACTTG
>Ga0315553_10004603_pt1 | contig 10360 bp, 7 predicted proteins | sample SalMarSW160140MG_FD_203099 | JGI IMG/M metagenome (GOLD analysis project Ga0315553, IMG submission 203099) | Salt marsh sediment microbial communities from the Plum Island Ecosystem LTER, Massachusetts, United States - Salt Marsh Sediment SW1601-40 ... | reverse complement strand
GACGACGATGACACCGTCCTCGACGCCAGCGACAACTGCCCGCTCGTCGCTAACGCCAACCAGACAGACAGCGACGGCGATGGTGCTGGCGACGCCTGCGATGAAGATGACGACGATGACACCGTCCTCGACGCCTCCGACAACTGCCCACTCATTGCTAACGCCAACCAGACAGACAGCGACGGCGATGGTGCTGGCGACGCCTGCGATGACGATGATGACGATGACACCGTCCCGGACGCCAGCGACAACTGCCCACTAGTCGCCAATGTCAGCCAGATAGACAGCGACGGCGATGGTGCTGGCGACGCCTGCGATGACGATGATGACGATGACACCGTCCCGGACGCCAGCGACAACTGCCCACTAGTCGCCAATGTCAGCCAGATAGACAGCGACGGCGATGGTGCTGGCGACGCCTGCGATGACGACGATGATGGTGACACCGTCCTCGACGCCAGCGACAACTGCCCGCTCGTCGCCAACGCCGGCCAGATAGACACCGACGGCGATGGCATCGGGGACGCTTGCGATGACGACGACGACGATGACACCGTCCTCGATGCCTCCGACAACTGCCCGCTTGTCGCCAACGCCGGCCAGACAGACAGCGACGGCGACGGCATAGGGGACGCCTGCGACACGGATGACATCGATGGAGACGGATTCGGTGACGCGCTGGAGGCCTATCTAGGTACTGACCCTCTGGATGCCTGCTCTGATGACCCGTTCGACGCCGCCTGGCCCCTAGATATCAATAACGACGGAGAGCTTGCCATCACCGACGACGTGTTTGCCTTCAGGGGACGCATTGGGGCCAAGCCTGGCGATGCCGCCTGGTGGCAGCGCCTGGACTTCGACGGCGACGGAGCGATTAGCATCACCGGCGACGTGTTCCTGTATAGGGGCAAGATCGGCTATACGTGCAGCTAGGGCCTAGTAAGGGCTTCCAGGAGAAGGGCAGGGCTCAGTAAGCCCCGGTGGGTAGCGTTTTTCCTCACTCCTGTTTGTCTTATCCTGACATTGTGATATCTTGACGAAGATGGCCATCGTTCTAAACCCATGACCAGGACGTCCTGGCAGGGAAAGGGGGTCAGGCCTTGAGAATATTTGTCATCGTGCTGTTCTTGCTGGGCATTGCATTGGTGGCGGCCTGTGATGGAGGAGAAGAGGAGGCCACGCCGGCAGCCACAGGCACCGTAGACTCGCTCACCCCGACCGCGGCCCTGACCTCACCCACGCCCGGGTCGACAGTGGTGGCGGTGCCCTCGCCTACGGCGCTGCCGACAGGCAAGATCGCCTTCTCATCTCGGCGCGACGGAAACGGTGAGATCTACTTGCTTACCCCCGAGGGTGAGACAAACATCACCAATAATCCGGCCGAGGATGCCGAGGCCGATCTCTCGCCCGATGGCAAGAAGATCGCATTCGCTTCCGACCGAGATGGCACCTTCCACATCTACGTCGTCAATGTCGACGGCAGCGACCTTGTCAAGCTGACTAACGAGGCGGCTGGCGATCTCAGCCCACGCTGGTCCCCAGATGGCAAGCTCATGGCCTTTAGTCGGGTGGGGGCTATCTACGTGATGGATAGCGACGGCTCTAACGTTCGTAAGATCACCGATCCCCAGCCGGAGTCTACTGCGCCCCCCTGCGAGTCTGGCGGCTTCTTGGGCGGCTGGTCACCCGATGGAGATCAGTTGACCTTCTACGCGGCCAGCGCAACCAGAAGTCTGGGCCAGGTTTGCATCGTTGATCTGGATGGCTCCAATCTGACGGTGGTGGTTAGCGAGCCACCCGGCTACCACGTTGAGCCCACCTGGTCTCCCAACGGCGATTGGATAGCCTACAGGTCTATCCTCGACGAGAATCATGAGATCTACAAAGTGAAGCCAGATGGGACATCCGTGACGAACCTCACCAATCACCCGGCCACCGACCTAGAGCCTGATTGGTCGCCCGACGGTGAGTGGATCGTCTTCGGCTCCGACCGCAGCGGTGCCTTTGACCTGTACATGATGAAGGCGGACGGCAGCGATCTGGCTCGCCTTACCACCAGCTCCGGCAAGGACAGCGACCCATCCTGGGAGCGTTAGGACTGTCTCGCTCGACCCTGGCGCCTAGAAGTTAGGCCACCCGGCGAACCGCAATCCGATGCCTGGTCGCAGGAGGACTCCTGCGTGGGCTTCTGCCTGCTGAGAACGGTTCTGGAGGACTCTTGCGCTCCAACGTTTCTTACGTCTTACGCCTATTGCGTGATCTCGGCGGTCTCGATTACGTAGATCTCACCGGCACCGGGCCTGGCGTTCTCGGGGCCATCTGCCTCGCTGGCCACCACGATCATTTCCTCGCTGCCGTCGCCGTTGAGGTCGCCCATGCCGACGGCGCTGCCGAAGTGATCATTGGCTTCGGCTCCAAATAGTGTCACGTCATGCGAACCCGCCGCCAGGTCAAGCGTCGCCGCAAGGTCGGCCGAGCCGAAGATCACGTACAGTTCGCCTGCCCTATCTCTGTCGTTGGCTGGGCCGCGGGCGAAACCGGTGCCCAGAATGATGTCACCGATGCCGTCGCCATTGACATCATGGCCAGCCAGGCAGGAGCTGAGAAGGTCATGGGCATCGACGCCGAAGATGGTGATGTCCTGATCGCCTGCCTGAGTATCGATGGTGCCGCCCAGGTCGGACGAGCCAAAGATAACGTAGGCCTCGCCGGAGGTATCGCGCGACCCGCCTGCTGCGCTCGCTCGCTGCGCCACCAGCAGGATGTCGTCAATGCCGTCGTCGTTGATGTCACCGCTGTCAGCGCAGAAGCCCAGGGCATCGTTATCATCGACCCCCAGGATGACGACGTCCTGCTCACCCTTGGCTGTGTCTACCATGCCGCCCAGGCTCTTTGAGCCGAACACAACGTACACCGCGCCGGCGTTGGGACGGCTGCCCTCGGGCGCATCGTCGGCTTCCGCCACGGCGATGATGTCGGCGAGGCCATCGTCGTTGACGTCGCCCACGGCCATCGCATCGCCCAGTTCACTCCACTGTTCTGGCCCGCTGATGGTGAAGTCCTGCTCGCCCTGGGGAAGGCTGATGCTGCCGCTCAGAGTTGGGGAGCCTAAGATGACGTAGACCTCGCCCAACTCCGTCCTCGGCCCACCTGGGGAGCTGCCTGGCTCGCGTCCGGCAAAGGGTGCCCCCAGGATAATGTCGTCGATGCCGTCGCCGTTCACGTCGCCTATTCTTATTGAGTCGCCCAGCAGGCTAAAGCCCTCAGCGGCAATAATGGTGACGTCCTGGGGGTCTTCGGCGATGTCTATTGTGCCGCCCAGGTCTGACCGGCCGAAGATCACGTAGACCTCGCCTCGATCGGTGCGGAAGTCGATGCCGCGGCCCTCGGAGAAAGGCGCCGATACAATGATGTCGTCGATGCCGTCGTCGTTGACGTCGCCCGCGGCGACGCCAACGCCGAGACCGTCGGGCGCGCTGATTTCTACATTCGCCCCAAAGATGGTCAGGTCCTGCTCACCCTGCCCCAGGTCGATACTGCCGCCTAGGTCGCTCGAGCCGAAGATGACGTAGGCCTCGCCAACCTCCTGGCGCGAGTCGTTTGGCCCGTCTGCGAAGCGCGCTCCAATGAGCAGGTCATCGATTCCGTCATCGTTGAAATCGCCTATCGCCAGAGGGGGTATGTCGTGCCTCAGGTCGCCTGTCGGCTGATTCGCTTCCTCTTCCGAAGGGACGGGGTCGCTGGCGAATATGGTCAGTAGAGGCTCGCTGGTGGCCAGGTCGATGACTCCGGTTTGGCCGCCGTTCACCGGTTGTGTGGGAAGCGGAGTCCCTGACGTCGGTGAGGTGGCAGCCGGGGTGATGGTTGTGGGTACAGCCGTTGGCTCCTCTTCACCGTCGCCACAGGCGGCCAGGATGAGGGCAAACACGGACGCTGCCACCAGCGTCCAGGCGAGCTTGCGCTGAATCATGTTCTAGGCTCCTTCGGGTGCTATGTTCCCGCCGGTTGTCCGTAACGCTGACGGCCGTCTTCCTCTGGTCGAGGTTTCGCCGCCGTCAGTAGCCGTCGCGTTCTCCAGTGTCGCCCAGCCAGATAGCGAGTCTTCTTCGGGCGTCCTTTGGTGAGCAAAGGTGTGTTGGCGGACGGGCTAGCGGTACACTTGGCTTTCGGCCTATTATATCATTAGCACAGCGGGGGTATGCTGACACAGTCGAACCTGACAAAACGTAGAACCGCTGTGCATCAGGTAGATAGTAGCATGTACAGTTGAGGATGCTGATTATGCAACATCTGGCCAAAGTGCTCGCGACGGTCACCGGCTTAGTGCTCTTGTTGCCATTGGCGGGCTGCAATGGCGGGGGTGAAGAGGGAACATCCACTCCTACTGTCCCCACTGCTAGCGTCACCGTTACTGCCACCGCCACCGCTACTGCCGCTGTCCCTGTGGACCGCACCGCCATTGTCGCGAATGGCACGAGCATCGCGGTGGACAGCACCGCTGATACCGATACTCGCGATGATGCGGTCACGCTGCGCGAGGCTATTATGCTGGCGAATGGGGAACTGGCTGTGGCCGATCTGAATTCCGGCGAGGCCAATAATGTGAGCGGCACACCGGGCTCCGAATCCGCCGACACCATCGTCTTTCAGCCGGAGGTGTTTCCCGCCGACGCACCCGCCACCATCTCGCTCAGCGGCACCCTGCCTACCCTTGCCGCGGGCAGCGACACGGTGGACGGTGCAGAGGCCGGCGTCATCGTCGATGGTGGCAAACTGGGGTTGAACTGCTTCGAGATAGACTCTGAGGACAACGTCATTGCAGGCATCCAGATCCAGAACTGTCGCACGGGAATCGTGCTGAAGGCAGGATCACGGAACAGCATGATTGGAGGCCCGGACGAGGGCGACCGCAACGTCATCTCCGACAACGATGCCGTTGGCATCCGGGTGGATGGCATCGCCAATGTGATCCAAGGCAACTACATAGGCACCGACGTCACCGGCACCATGTCTAGGCCCAATAGGATGGAAGGTATCTGGGTTGCCCCGGGTGCTGAGGACAACCTCATCGGCGGCCCTAAGCCCGGCGAGGGCAACCTCATCTCTGGGAACAGCCTTTTCGGTGTGAGCATTAGTGGCCAGGGGGCCAAGGGCAACATGATCCAAGGCAACCACATAGGCGTCGACGCCAGCGGTCGGGTCGCCCTGAAAAACCGCTATGGCGTGGTTCTCGATAACAGCGCTCAGAATAACATCATCGGCGGCAGCGTTCCCGCCGAAGCCAATGTCATCTCTGGCAACCAGAGCGCCGGTATGCTCATCCGCGGCTCGGGGACGAACGATAATCTGATCATAGGGAACTTCATAGGCACCGACTCTTCAGGCAGCGAGGGCTTGGGGAATGGGAACGGAATATGGCTGCTGGAGGGCCCTCAGGGCAACACCATCGGCGGCACAGGCGACGGCGAGGGCAATGTCATCGCCAATAGTGGCATTATTGCCATCCTGCTCGAGGGTGCGGATACCACCGGCAACACCATCCGTGGCAACTCCATCTACTCCAATAGCCGAGGTAGCATCGTGAGCGAGGATGGTGGCAACATGGGCCTGGCCCCGCCCATCATCACCGCTGCCGATCCCGTGCAGGGTACCGCCTGCGCCAACTGCATTGTGGACATCTACTCGGACTCCGCAGACGAGGGCGAGGTCTACGAGGGGTCGACAGAAGCTGACGCCGACGGTCGCTTCACGTTCGACGAAGCCCTTTCTGGCCCCAACGTTACCGCCACTGCCACCGAGGCTGATGGCAGCACGTCCACCTTCTCCAACCCCTTCCTGGTGCCGACCCCTTGAGCCGGGTCGAGGCGGCGGTTCTCAGGCCTGCTGGCACCCTGCACGCTGGCAGAACGGCTGTACCCCTGCCCCAGCCGTGCCTGAGACCTGGGGCTCTCCTTACGACGAGCCTATCTTAATCGTCGCAGAGGTGGTCAATTCGCCGCAGTTCTCGTAGTTGGCGTCACAGTGGGAGCTTTCGGCCACTATCCGGTAGTTGCCAGGCGGCACCTGCTGGCCATCGTTGTCCAACTGGTCCCACGTCTCAACAAACGAGAGCGTCTCGTTCTCTCCCAGCGGCACTTCTTCTGTGGCCTGGGCGAAGGCGCGATCCCGCGACCAGCGCCAGACCTCCTGGCCGTCGGAATTGATCGCTGCCAGATCGTAGCGCTGGCTGGTACGGTAGTAGAGCGTCATCGGATCTCGCACGGCGACCGTCACGATCAGTTGGATGGGCTCGCCTTCATCGGAGAACGCGCCGATGGTGGTCAGGTCGATGCCTACGGGCCCTTCGAAGGGGAATCTCGGCGTGGGCGACGGTGCTGGCGTAGTCACCACCGTGGGCGAAAGGCCGGGCTCTTCTCCATCATCCCCACAGGCAGACGCGACCGCCAGGGTAGCAGCCAGAACTACCAGAAGGGCTGCTACCGCCTTTATCTTGATGACGCAGCAGCTTCCGATTCCCATTGCGTCTCCTTCCTGCTACCGGCTGCTTCCCTGAGGGGGCTAGAGTGCTCGTGGGGGCAGCCGCGGCGCGTTGATTGCCGGCTAGACAGTGCTAGGAACCTACTTCCTTGTCCAGGGGACAGTAGTCCGGCTCCACCTGGCCAGGTGGACACGGGTCTTTCCCGGTCAGAGCAAATAGCCCCCTGCCGTTCGCGGCGGTGAATTCCTCTGTCTCCTCGTCGTAGTAGAACTCGCCTGCCAGATCTGTGATCGTCTCTGGCTCGGTCGAGCGATCGACAACCCGCATGTATATGACGACCTGCCATCTGGTATCGCCCAGCCAGCGGGCCACTACCCGGTGACCGTGACCAGCATCGGGTTTGCCGGCTGTACGGAAGACCAGATCGGGGATGGTTTCCTCGTAGGTTGCGTCATCTTCCCAGGTGACCTTTTGCAGGACAGTGTTCGTCAGGGTCTCGACCTCTTCTCCCCTCTTGCTGATGTCCGTCATCGCCGGGATAGTTGGGCTGCCGCCCGGACCAGGGGTCGTGGGTTCGGGAGATCCTGGCGTCGCCTGTGGAGTCATTGCGGTTGGCGTAGCAGTGGTGTCCTCCTCGTCTCCTCCGCATCCCACCGCCATCGCAACGCACAAGCATATGGCACCAAGCTTAGCCGCCATGAGGGTTCGATTCATGCTCTACTCCCTATCAGAGAATTGCCGCTGTGGCAAGACGCGACCATCTCCGTCATTGCCATGGCGGGAAATGTCTTCATTCTTAATGTGCCCTCAACCTGCCATTATCTCAGCGCTTCTCTTCCGGCAAACCTCGCCCCTGCCTCCAGTTCCTCCTCGATGCGCAGCAGGCGGTTGTACTTGGCTGTCCGCTCGCCGCGGGCGGGAGCGCCGCTCTTGATCTGACCGCAGCCCGTAGCCACCGCCAGGTCGGCTATCGTCGTGTCCTCCGTCTCGCCGCTGCGGTGGGAGATCATCGCCCGCCAGCCGCCGCGCTTGGCCATATCGATGGCCGCCAGGGTCTCCGTCAGCGTCCCGATCTGGTTGGGCTTGATGAGGACCGCGTTCGCCGCCCCCTCGCGGATGCCCTTCTCGATGCGCTCCACGTTCGTCACGAGCAGGTCATCTCCCACGATCTGCACCTTCCGCCCCAGCTCCGCCGTTAGCTTCCACCAGCCCGTCCAGTCGTCCTGGGCCATGCCGTCTTCGATGCTGACGATGGGGTAGCGGCCGCACCAGTCCTGCCAGAACGCCACCATCTCGTCCGCGTCCTTGAAGGTGCGCCCCTCGCGAGCGAAGACGTACTGGTCATCGCTATAGTACTCGCTGGCCGCGGCGTCGACAGCGATGGCTACCTGCTCGCCCGGGCGGTAGCCGGCCGCCTCGATGGCCGTCAGCAGGAGGTTCATCGCATCCTCGTTCTTGGGCAGGGGAGGCGCGAAGCCGCCCTCGTCGCCCACGGTGGTGGGAAGCTCCTTGTCGGCTAGCACTTTGTGGAGCGAGTGATAGACCTCGGCTCCCATGCGCAGGGCATCGGTGAAGGTCTCGGCTCCAACCGGCACCACCATGAACTCCTGGATATCCGTCCCGCCGGGGGCGTGTCTGCCGCCATTGATGATATTGAAGAAAGGCACGGGCAGCGTGCGGGCCATCGGGCCGCCCAGGTATCGATACAGCGGCAGGTCCAGGTAGCTGGCGGCCGCGTGGGCCACTGCCAGCGAGACGCCCAGGATGGCGTTGGCGCCCAGGCGGCTCTTGTTTGGCGTGCCGTCCAGACGGATCAGGGCTTCGTCGATGGTCGCCTGGTCGAGGCAGGACATCCCCACCACCGCGAGGGCGATCTCTTGGCTCACGTTGGTCGCTGCCTTGAGGACGCCCTTCCCGCCGTAGCGGCCGGCGTCGCCGTCGCGCAGTTCCAGTGCCTCATGAACGCCGGTGCTGGCGCCTGAGGGAACGACAGCCACCCCCACCGTCCCTTCGGCTAGCATCACCTCCACCTCCAGAGTGGGGTTGCTGCGGGAGTCTAGGATTTCGCGGGCCAGTATGCTATCGATCTCCACAACGCTACTCCCTGCCTGCCGGCAGGCAGGCTCATACTAGCGGCGGGACCGCTTCTCAGCCGCCGCAATTGCCTTCTTCACCGCATCCAGGGGGTCGTTGGCGCGGATCAGTCGTTCGGCGTCGTGGCCGTGGTAGGAGAAATCCCAGGTATTGAGGCCGACGATGGGCACCTCGTGGATGAGGGCGTAGGCGATCTCGGTGAGGGTGCCGTAGGCGCCGTCGATGGCGATGACTGCCTGGCCGGAGAGCGCGACCATTGAGTTGCGGGCGAACCCCAGGCCGCTGAAGATAGGGAACTCTACGTAGTCATTGGGGGGCGATTCGGCTGCGTTGTGGCCGGGGAGGATGCCGATGGTGTGGCCGCCTTCGGCGTGGGCGCCTAGGCAGACGGCTTCCATCACGCCGCTGCCGCCGCCGCAGACCACGGTGCAGCCTCGCCTGGCCAGCTCGCGCCCCACTTCTTCGGCCAGGCGCGCTTCCTCGCCTGAAGCTTCCTCTCCGCCGATAACAGCAATGATCATGACGCGTTTCATCATACCTACGGGCCGACCAGCAGGCAAGGGCTGTGGTGTTTCAGGACATGTGAGAAATCATGAGTCGTGGCTTTCAAGATCTCAGTGCTAGTGGCCACGGTCGATATCTTGCAGCCGCCCTTTGTGGGCCGCTCATCCTGAGCTTGTCGAACCATGGGCGGCCGCTCTTCCTTCGACAGGCTCAGGATGAGCGGCCAGAGGCCGTCCGACCCTGCATCTCTCATCCAATATCGAAGCACTGCACCGCGGGCAGGGGCTCAGGGCTGAGCCGCCCGCAGGGAATAGCCATAGGAAGCCGTCTGCCTGGTGCCATCGCTGGCAGCAGCGACGACGATGATCGCCTTGTCCAGCGTCGACCCGAAGCCCGAGAGGCGGACCTCGCCGCGGTTGGCTGCGTCCAGGGGCAGCCGCCGCACGCTGGTAGTCTCGCCCATCTCGATGACCTGCACGATGAAGCGCTGGTCCAATGGCGCCGTCAGTCGCTGGAAGCCCTGAACCTGCCAGGAGCGGCCTTCTTCGCCATCGTCCAGGAAGGCCAGCTCGGGGATGGCGATGTCGTCGATGGCCCAGCCGTCGAGGTTCACGCCCTCATCGGTGATGTACTCGAAGCGCAGGAGGACCTCCTGGCCGGCGAGGGGGCTCAGGTCGATGCTCTCCTTCACCCAGGCGGGGCCCTCGCCGCCGCCGCTCTTGCCGGTGTAGGCGGGCCCATAAGCCAGGCCGAGCGGGTTCTCGTCGCTGGTCCGCTGACCGCGCAGGATCTGCCAACTGCTGCCGCCGTCGGCGGATGCCATGACGTAGGCGTAGTCCCAGTGCTCCTCGATGTCGTACCAGGTCCAGAAGGTAAGGGTTGCGCTCTCGAGGCCCGTCAGATCGAACTCGCCCGTTAGGGTGCTGTCGATAGCATCGCCGCGGCCCGACCACCACTGGCCGCGACCGCTGTACGGCTCGTTGGCGATGGCCTTGACCGCCTCGCCGCCGTCGAAGGAGAAGACGGCATCGCCCTCGACCAGCTCCACCTCGATGTAGTCCGCGGCGAACTGATGGACGCTATCCTCGCCCTCGCCGTAGTCCGTGAGCGTAGTGACTGACGACACGTCGACGTCAGCATCGGCGTAGCTGTAGAGTCCGCCGTTGGGGTCGTCCAGGTAGCTGGCGATCAGCCAGTCGGCGAAGACGTCCTCGAAGGTGACGCCGAAGGGTGCAAGGTAGGCATTTATGCCATCGATGCCGTCGGCAGGCTCTTCCACAAGGC
>Ga0315553_10004600_pt1 | contig 10364 bp, 9 predicted proteins | sample SalMarSW160140MG_FD_203099 | JGI IMG/M metagenome (GOLD analysis project Ga0315553, IMG submission 203099) | Salt marsh sediment microbial communities from the Plum Island Ecosystem LTER, Massachusetts, United States - Salt Marsh Sediment SW1601-40 ... | reverse complement strand
GACGCCGAGGGCGGCCAGCGTATCGGCGGCGCCGGAGCGCGACGACAACGCGCGGTTGCCGTGCTTGGCGACCGGCACACCGGCGCCGGCGACGACAAAGGCGGAGGTGGTGGAGATGTTGTAGCTGCCGGAGGCGTCGCCGCCGGTACCGACCACGTCGATGGCATCCGCCGGGGCCTCGACCCGCAGCATCTTGTCACGCATGGTCGCCACGGCCCCGGCGATCTCGTCGACGGTCTCGCCGCGGATGCGGAGGCCCGTCAGGAAGGCGCCAATCTGCACCGGCGACGCCTCGCCCGACATGATGATGTCGAAGGCCTCGCGCGCCTCCTCCTGGGAGAGCCGCTTGCCGGAGGCGACCTTCTCGATGATTGCCTTCAGGTCAGCCATACTCGCTCCGTCACGCCAGCGCCCGCTCGACGCGATGCTCCGCGTTCCACGCCGCGGCGAGGTCGAGGAAGTTCTTCAGGATCAGGTGCCCGTGCTCGGAGGCGATCGATTCCGGGTGGAACTGGACGCCGTGCACGGGGTGGCTGACGTGCATCACACCCATGATCACGTCGTCGTCCGCCGACGCCGTCACCTGAAGCACATCCGGCAGGCTCGACGGCAGTATGGTCAGCGAGTGGTAACGTGTCGCCCGGAACGCGCCGTTGACACCCCTGAGGACGCCGGCGCCGGTGTGGCGGATCTCGCTGATCTTGCCGTGCATCAGGGTGGGCGCTCTGACGATGGTCGCGCCGTAGGCTTGGCCGATCGCCTGGTGGCCGAGGCAGACGCCAAGGATAGGGATCGCCGCCCCCGCCTGGCCCACGAGGTCAAGGCAAATGCCGGCCTCGTTGGGCGTGCAGGGCCCGGGCGACAGCACGATCGCCTCCGGCGCCATCGCCACCACGTCTTCGACCGCTACCTTGTCGTTGCGGTAGACGGTCAGCTTCGCCCCCTCCTCGCCTAGGAAATGGACGAGGTTGTAGGTGAAGGAGTCGTAGTTATCGATGACGAGGATGGTCATGGCTGTCCTACCTCGTTGACGGATAGGACAATTTGTCCTTGGGGCGCAAGCTGGACGTGGCGTGCGGCGCCGCGCCGCCCTTCACCGGGTGGCGAAGGCGAGCTTGGCCCCCAGCGCCAGGAAGGCGCCCGCGAAGGCACGGCGCATCCAGGTGAGCACCCGCGGGCGGGAGATGACGTGGCGGCGGACCGCGGCAGCGAAGATGCCGTAGCCGACGAAGACGACGAAGGTCATCAGCATGAAGGCGGCGCCGAGCTCGAGCATGCGCCAGACGGGATGCGGCTCGCCTGGGCTGACGAACTGCGGCAGGAAGGCCAGAAAGAAGATCGACAGCTTCGGATTGAGGAAATTGATCAGGATCGCGGTGACGATGACCTGCACCGCTGATCTTGCGCCGACCTCTTTCTCCACGTTCAACGCGCCGCGCTCGCGCAGCGTCGTCCACGCGATGTAGAGCAGAAAGGCGATGCCGAGATACTTGAAGATCTGGAAGGCAACCGCGCTGGCGTGCAAGAGCGCCGCAAGGCCGAGGATCGCGGCGGCCATGTGCGGGACGATGCCCAGCGTGCAGCCGAAGGCCGCCACGACGCTCGCCCGCGAGCCGCGCGAGAGGCCCGCCGCCAGCGTATAAAGAACGCCGGTACCGGGCGAGACGATCACGATCAGTGAAGTGACAAGGAAATCAATGCTCACGGAGGACAGGCTCCCGTCGCCGCATGAACCTCGCGAGCGTTAGCATGCCTCCCGTCGTGCGAAGGGACAAGGTGATCAGGTTCGGCCCGACGCGCGGAACGACGCCGCGGCTTTCGCCGGGGTGACGGAAAAACGGCGGGCTGTTCGCCGGAACGAGCGACGCGGGGAACGGTTTCGTGACGCGGCTACTGCCCCCTGCCGACGCCCGCGGCGAACCTGACCGCTTCCTCCGCCGCGCGGAAGAGGGCGCGCGCCTTGTCGACGCACTCGTCGTGTTCCCGTTCGGGCACCGAGTCCGCCACGATGCCGGCGCCGGCCTGGACGTACATCCTGCCGTCCTTGACGATCGAGGTCCTGAGAACGATGCAGGTATCCATGGCTCCGTCGGCGGCGAAATAGCCGACGCAGCCGGCGTAGACCCCGCGCTTCTCCACCTCCAGCTCGTCGATAATCTCCATGGCGCGCACCTTGGGCGCGCCCGACACGGTGCCGGCCGGAAAGCCGGCGATCAGCGCCCCGAGCGCGTCGTGTTCGGGGGCGAGGCGGCCGACGACGTTGGAGACGATGTGCATGACGTGGCTGTAGTACTCGATAAAGTACTGGTCGGTGACCTTGACCGTACCGATGTCAGCGACGCGGCCGACGTCGTTGCGGCCGAGATCGAGCAGCATCAGGTGCTCGGCGCATTCCTTGGGGTCGGCGAGAAGCTCGGCGGCAAGTGTCTTGTCGGCCTCGGGCGTCGCGCCGCGTGGCCGGGTGCCGGCGATCGGCCGGATGGTGACCTCGCCGTCCTTGACCCGCACCAGGATCTCGGGGCTCGATCCGGCGACGGCGAAATCGCCGAAGTCGAGGTAGTAGAGGTAGGGGGAGGGGTTCAAGCGCCTCAGCGCCCGATAGAGGGCGAACGGCGGCAGGTCGAACGGCGCCTCGAAGCGCTGCGACAGGACCACCTGGAAGATGTCGCCGGCGGCGATGTAGTCCTTGGCGCGGCGCACCATGTCGAGGTAGCGCTCACGCGGCGTGTTCGAGGTGACCGCGATGTCGGGGTCGAACGGGCCGGCGTCCGCGGCGCCGTCGAGCGGCGAATCGAGGGCGTCGACGACCGCGGTCACGCGGTCGACGGCGCGGGCGTGGGCCTGCTCCGCGGCGAGACCCTTGCCCGGCCTGACCGCCGAGACCACCGTGATCTCGTCCTTGACGGAATCGAAGACGACGATGACCGTGGGGCGGATGAGAACGGCGTCGGGCAGGCCGAGCGGGTCGGGATTGGCGGGCGCCAGCGCCTCCATCTCGCGCACCATGTCGTAACCGAGGTAGCCGAAGACGCCGGCGGACATCGGCGGCAGGTCGGCCGGCAGATGGACGCGCGACTCGCCGATAACGCGGCGGAGTGCGTCGAGCGTCGGCTCAGCCATCGGCCGGTAGCCCTTGCCGTTCGCCTTCGGGTCGACGTTGACCTCGGCTTTGCCGCCGAAGGCGCGGAAGATGAGGTCCGGCTCGATGCCGATGATCGAATAGCGGCCGCGGGTGGCGCCGCCCTCGACCGACTCCAGGAGGAAGCAGTTGGCGCGCCCCGCCGACAGCTTGAGCATGGCGGAGACCGGCGTCTCGAGGTCGGCGACCAGCCGAGTCCAGACCACCTGCGCTTCGCCGGCGTCGTAGGCGCGCACGAAATCGGCGATGTCAGGGGCGATCAGCATGACCCGGTCGGCCTCTGGCGATCAGTTGGGGCTCACGCCCAGCAACTGCTGGAGCGCCACTTGGTTCAGCCTGACCTCGGTCTGGCTGCGCAGCTGGCTGGCGTAGAGGCCGAGCAGGTCGTTGGCGATTTGCGCGCCGAATTGCTGGCGAAGCTGGGCATCCGTCGGGGCGTCGGAGAAATACGGCGGTGTCTCGACGCTGTCGATGGTGAAGACCACCCGGGTCATCGGCTCGGCGCCGACGGCAGTTGCCGCCAGCCCCTCGGGCCCCGAAAAGGCGGCGGCGATCGCGGCGGCCGACAGACCACCCACGGGCGTAGTGATGCGGGTGACCGTTGCGGTATCAACCGTTAGCGACTGCGCGGCGGCGATCGCGGCGAGGTCGTCGCCGTTATCGAGCCGCTCCTTGATCGCGTCGGCCTCGGCGGCGAGACGTTTTTCGCGCTCGGCGTTCTTCCAGGCGGTCGCCACCCGGTCGCGGACCTCGGCGAGTGTCTGATCATGCGCCGGGGTGACGTCGGTGACCTCGTACCAGACGAAACTGCTGTTGTCGGGCTCGATGGGGTTGTTTTCGAGGCCAACGTCCGATTCGAACGCCGCGGACGCCAGTCCGGCGGGCAGGTCCTGGATCGCGTTGCCGTCAGAGCCATTGCCGTTGGCGTCGACCGCCGGCACGTTCACGACCTTCAGATCGTAGCGGGCCGCGGCGTCGGTCAGGGTGTCGCCGCCGGCACGGGCGTCTTCGATGGTGTCACGAAGGTCGAGGATCGTCGCCTGGGCACGTTCGACTGCGATCTCGCGCGTCAGGTCGGCCTTTGCCTCCTCGAACGTCGTGACCACCGCCGGCTTGATCTCTGTCACGTGGACGATCGCCGGGCCGAAGCGGCCGTCGACGATCGGGCTGACGGCTCCTTGCGCGAGGGCGAAGGCGGCGTCGGCGACCGCCGGGTCGACGATCTTGTCGCGGGTGACGAGGCCAAGGTCGACGTCGGACGGCTTGAGGCCGCGTTCGGTGACCACTTGGTCGAACGTTTTGCCGGCACTCAGGGAACTGGCGACGGCTTCGGCTGCCGCGCGGTTGTCGAAGACGATCTGCTCGACCCGGCGCTCTTCGGGTTCGACGAACCGGCCGGGCTGGCGGTCGTAGCGCTCCTTGGCGGCTTCGTCGGTGACCTCGCCCAGGTCGGCGATCTCGTCAGGTGAGAGGGTGAAATACCGGATCGCGCGGTATTCCGGGGCCCGCCAATCGGCCTTGTTGGCCTCGAAATAGGCGGCGAGCTCCGCCTCGCTGGGCTCGGCGATGGCGCTGACCGGCGGCGCGGAAACCACGACGTAGGAGAGCGTACGCTCCTCGGTGCGGTACTCGTGAAGAGCGCGCATGTAGGCATCCGGAACGGCCACTCCGCCGCCGAAGGCATCGACCAGCTGCTCGCGGATGTACTGCTGGCGGCGGTTGATGGCGAACTCGTCCTCGGTCATGTCTTGGGCGCGGATGATCTGAGTGAGATAGGCGCGGTCGTAGTTGCCGCTGGGCGCACGCAGGTCCGGGTCGCTGCTGATCTTGTGGCCGAGCACGTCGTTGGAGATGCCGAGACCCAGTTGGTTGGCGGCGTGGTCGAGGGTCGCCTCGGTGACGAGCTGATTGAGGATCTGCCCCGGCACGCCCATCTGCGCCGCCTGCTGCGGCGTGATGGTCTGGCCGAGTTGACGGCTGAGGTTCTGCGTGGCGATCCGGTAGCGGCGCTGGAACTCGCGCACCGGAACCTCGACGTTGCCGACCCGAGCGACGGCGTCGCTGCCGAACCCGCTGAAGATGTCGGAGACGCCCCACACGGCGAAGCTGATGACGAGCAAGGCGATGAACAGCTGGGCGACCCAGCCGGACGCATACCGCTTGAGTGCGTCGAGCATCGTTTCCTCTTGGCGTCGCTTAGGTTTCGGGCGCGGATAATAGGTAGCGGCCCGAGCTGCCGCAAGGCGGGAGCGCATTGATTTTTCGCCCGTTTTTGTTACGGGTCGCCGACACGCGAAAGACGGGGAGGACGGTCGATGACCGGGCGCAGGGCGCTGATCGCCGGCAACTGGAAGATGAACGGCGGCAAGGCCAGCCTCGCCGAGGTGCGGGCGATCGTCGCCGGCGCCGCCGGGGCGGCTTGCGAGGTCGTGGTATGCCCCCCGGCCACGCTGATCGTCGACGCAGTCGCAACGGCCGCGGGATCGGCGGTCACGATCGGCGGGCAGGACTGCCATCCGGCCGCGTCGGGCGCCCACACCGGAGACATCGCGGCGGAGATGATCGCCGATGCTGGCGGCCGCCTCGTCATCGTCGGCCATTCGGAGCGCCGCACCGACCACGGCGAGGACGACGCCACGGTCCGCGCCAAGGCGGAGGCCGCGTTGCGGGCGGGCCTGACGGCGATTCTGTGCATCGGCGAGACCGAGGCGGAGCGCCGGGCGGGAGAGACTAAGACGGTGCTCGATCGCCAGATCGCGGGATCGGTCCCGGACGGGGCGACGGCCGACCGGCTGGTGATCGCCTACGAGCCAGTGTGGGCAATCGGCACAGGGCTGACCCCGTCGGACGATGACATCGCGGCAGCCCATGCCCATATCAGGACGCAGCTCGCCGAGCGGTTCGGCGAGGACAATGCGTCAAGGACCCGCATCCTCTATGGCGGCTCGGTCAAGCCATCCAATGCCGGGACCATCCTGGCGCTTCCGGGCGTCGATGGGGCGCTGGTCGGCGGTGCTAGCCTCAAGGCCTCGGATTTCCTCGCGATTATCGCCGCGTGCCAGTGACCCTGGGCCGCGGGTGGCGGGTCTGGCACCGCCGGGTGCGATCGTGTACAAGGCGCCCGGCTTGGAAACCCCGGCATCCTGAGCGATGGAAACCGTCATCATCGTCGTCCACCTGATGGTGATCGTGGCGCTCGTCGCGGTCGTGCTGTTGCAGCGCTCAGAAGGCGGCGCGCTTGGCATCGGCGGCGGTGGCGGGTTCATGTCGCACCGCAGCCAGGGCAACGTGCTGACCAAGGCGACGACCATCCTCGGCGTCGCGTTCTTCGCAACCTCGATCTTCCTGACGATGCTGAGCCGCCTGCAGCTGCCGGAATCGTCGGTCCTCGACGTCACGACGGAGACAACGGCGCCGGCTACCCCGGACAGCTCGTCGACGACGCCGGCACCAGACGGCGGTACGGGCATCCTCAACGAGCTACAGCGGTACACCGGCCAGGCGCCGGATGCCGGCGGTGAGACCGGCGGCGCCCCGGCCCCGGCTCTGCCGGGCGAACCGCAAGTCCCGACCTCGCAATAGCGGAGGGCAGCATGGCGACACACCCGGCGAAACGACCGACCCGCCGGGCGCGCTGCCCCGTTGCGTCGGTGCGCATTGTCGGCCCGATACGCGCCGACGTCAGATTCCGTTGCCCGAATCGCGCGGGCAGGAGGTAAGGTCGAGGCCCATGGCGCGGTATATCTTCATCACCGGCGGCGTGGTTTCCTCCCTCGGTAAGGGCATCGCATCGGCGGCGCTGGGCGCGCTCTTGCAGGCGCGCGGCTACAAGGTGCGGCTGAGGAAGCTCGACCCCTACCTCAACGTCGATCCGGGCACGATGAGCCCCTACCAGCACGGCGAGGTGTTCGTCACCGACGACGGCGCCGAGACCGACCTCGACCTCGGCCACTACGAGCGCTTCACCGGCCGGCCGGCCAACCGCATGGACAACGTCACCACCGGCCGCATCTACCAGGACATCATCGCAAAGGAGCGGCGCGGCGACTATCTCGGGGCAACCGTGCAGGTAATCCCGCACGTCACCGACGCGATCAAGGCGTTCATCCTCGACGGCAACGAAGACTTCGACTTCGTGCTCTGCGAAATTGGCGGAACGGTCGGCGACATCGAGGGGCTGCCGTTCTTCGAGGCGATCCGTCAACTCGGCAGCGACCTGCCACGAAGCCACGCGGTCTACATCCACCTGACGCTGGTTCCTTTCATCAAGTCGGCTGGCGAACTCAAGACCAAGCCGACGCAACACTCGGTGTCGACGCTCAGGGAGATCGGCATTCAGCCGGACATCCTCATGGTCCGCGCCGATCGGCCGATCCCGACGGAGGAGCGACGCAAGCTGTCGCTGTTCTGCAACGTGCGCCCGTCGGCCGTAATCCAAGCGCTCGACCTTGCGCACATCTACGAGGTTCCGATCGCCTACCACACCGAGGGTCTCGACGACGAGGTGCTGGCGGCGTTCGCGATCAACGACGCGCCGCAACCCGACCTCACCCGCTGGGTGGAGATCGGCAAGGCCATCAAGGACTACGAGGGCGAGGTCAATATCGCCGTCGTCGGCAAGTACACCGGCCTCAAGGACGCCTACAAGTCGCTGGTCGAGGCCCTCCACCACGGTGGCATCGCCAACACCGTGAAGGTCAACCTCGAGTGGATCGAGGCCGACACGCTGGAGAATGGCAGCGTCGCGCCGCGACTGGAATGGGTCGACGGCATCTTGGTTCCGGGCGGCTTCGGCCAGCGCGGGTCGGAAGGCATGATCTCGGCGGCGGGGTTCGCGCGTCAGCACCGGGTCCCGTTCTTCGGCATCTGCTTCGGCATGCAGCTTGCGATCGTCGAGGCCTCCCGCAACCTCGCCGGCATCGAGGCGGCGAGCTCGACCGAATTCGGGCCAACGCCGGAGCCGGTGGTCGGCCTGATGACCGAGTGGGTGCGTGGCAATACGAAGGAGACGCGGGCGCACGACAGCGACCTCGGCGGCACCATGCGCCTCGGCGCCTACCCGGCGATCCTCAGTCGCGGCAGTCGGATCTCAGGCATCTACGGCAGCGCCACCCAAATCTCCGAGCGCCACCGCCACCGCTACGAGATCAACATCAACTACCACGACCGCCTCGAACAGCACGGCCTGCGCTTCGCCGGCATGTCGCCCGACGGGATGCTGCCGGAGACGGTCGAGCTCGAGGGCCACCCCTGGTACATCGGCGTGCAGTATCACCCGGAGCTGAAGTCGCGGCCCTTCGACCCGCACCCGCTGTTCGCCTCGTTCATCGCCGCGGCGGTGGAGCAGTCGCGGCTGGTTTAGGCGGTCGCAGGACGATGGTCTGCGATGCGCGCGGGTCGGCCGCCGGCAATCGCCTTCGTCGGCGGTTAGGCTATAGTCGCCCGCGATGAAACCCGCCCCCCACGTCCGCGTCGGCGCCGCGACCTTCGGCAACGACCTGCCGCTCACACTCATCGCCGGCCCCTGCCAGCTCGAGTCGCGGGTGCACGCCTTCGACATGGCCGGGCGGCTGAAGGAGATCGCGGAGAAGCTCAGGATCGGCTTCGTCTACAAGACCTCGTTCGACAAGGCCAACCGCACCAGCCTCACCGCGCCGCGCGGGCTGGGCCTCGACGAGGCGCTTCCCGTGTTCGCCGATCTTCGCTCCGAGCTTGGCGTCGCCATCCTCACCGACGTGCACGAGCGCACCCAGTGCGCGGTGGTCGCAGACGTGGTCGACGTCCTCCAGATTCCGGCGTTCCTCAGCCGCCAGACGGACCTCGTGGTCGCCGCGGCGGCGACGGGAAAGCCGGTCAACGTCAAGAAAGGCCAGTTCCTGGCGCCGTGGGACATGGCCGAGGTGGTCGCCAAGGTCGTCGGCAGCGGCAACCCCAACGTGCTCCTCACCGAGCGCGGAGCGAGCTTCGGCTACAACGCGCTGGTGTCCGACATGCGGGCGCTGCCGATCATGGCCGAGAGCGGCGCGCCGGTGATCTTCGACGCCACCCATTCGGTGCAGCAGCCGGGTGGGCAGGGCTCGTCGACCGGCGGCGAGCGCCGCTTCGTGCCGGTGCTCGCCCGCGCGGCGGTGGCGGTCGGCGTCGCCGGCGTCTTCATCGAGACCCACGACGATCCCGACAACGCCCCGTCCGACGGCCCCAACATGGTGCCGATCGATCAGATGCCGGCGCTGCTCGAAGACCTGATGGCGATCGATCGGATTGCCAAACGGCGAAAGCGCTAGTCTAGTCCTCGTGGACGACGCGCTCGATGCGCCGGTCGGGCACCAGCCAGATGGCCGCAACGGCAAAATACAAAGCCAACGACGCCGGCGCGAAGAAGAATGACACAACGATCGCCACGACATAGATCAGCGGCGAGATCCAGCCCTTGACATCCCGGCGGAGCGCAACCGCGATCGGCGATTGTGCGCCGTTCACGGCGACAAGGGCGCGAGCGAGTATGTAGTAGGCAATGCCCGCGGCGAGCAGATCGATGCCGTAGAGCGCGACCGGGATCGGGGCGAAATGGTTCTCGCCCATCCAGCCGGTGACAAAGGGCATCAGCGACAGCCAAAAGAGCAAATGGAGGTTGGCCCAAAGCACCCGCCCATCGACGTGCCGGGCCGCCTTCAGCATGTGATGGTGATTGTTCCAATAGATGCCAAGGTGCATGAAGCTCAGAATGTAGCTGACGAAAACCGGCAACAGGGGCGTCAGCGTTGACCACTCCTCGCCGTGCGGCACCTTCAGCTCCAGAACCATGATCGTGATGATGATCGCGATGACTGCGTCGCTGAACGCCTCGAGGCGCCCCTTTTCCATCGCCCCCTAGCCTCTGCCCCGATAGAGCGGCACCTCCTGGTCCGGCAGCCACACGCCGGCGGGCGGTTTGCCGGTCTGCCAGAACACGTCGATCGGCATGCCGCCGCGCGGGTTGAAGTAGCCGCCGATCCTCAGCCAACGCGGCTTCAGCGTGTCGGCGAGGCGCTGGCCGATCGTCACGGTCACGTCCTCGTGGAAGGCGCCGTGGTTGCGGAACGACTGCAGGTAGAGCTTCAGCGACTTCGACTCGACCAGCCAGCGGTTCGGCACGTAGTCGATGACGAGGATGCCGAAGTCCGGCTGGCCGGTGACCGGGCAGATGGAGGTGAACTCCGGCGCCGTGAACCGCGCCACGAACGTC
>Ga0315553_10004599_pt1 | contig 10365 bp, 14 predicted proteins | sample SalMarSW160140MG_FD_203099 | JGI IMG/M metagenome (GOLD analysis project Ga0315553, IMG submission 203099) | Salt marsh sediment microbial communities from the Plum Island Ecosystem LTER, Massachusetts, United States - Salt Marsh Sediment SW1601-40 ... | reverse complement strand
GTAATGCAATCTCCTTCAATCGAGACGTATCGCGCTTTCCATTGCAGGCGGACGCTAAAATGATCTGCGCCAAATTCCTTTTCAGGATCCGAACCTGATCGGCAGTGAGGGTGCGTCTGTTGGTTCGCAGGTGTCGGAGAGCGGACTCGTAGGCAGTCGACATCGCGGCAAATTCCTCGGGCCGGAAGAAACGTGAATAGTCTTGCAAACGCATTGCTGGGTATTCTCCAGAACAGTCAAGAGCCCTAATGACTCTCAGACCTTCACTCCTAGCGATACTTATACGCGCACAGGGCGCGCGAAGCGTAGGACGCTCGCATCCGATGCTGAAATATAGAGGGCGAAGCTGGCAATTCTCGGGCAGCGACACGAGGCTGTGCGCGGTAGACGGCCCCCAACCTTGGCGCATGATGGGAGGGTGATATGCTCGTGCCGGGGGTAATTTGGTGAGCGCATCCCAACGGGTTAGCCGCGCGCGACTTCTCTGCGCAAGGATTACAAAGAATGAGTGATCCCAAAGAATTGGAAGACAAATTGAAGCACGTACGTGCTGGTATTGAGGACGCACGTGCTGGTATTGAGGCCGCGGGTAACGCTTTACAAAAGGCCCACCAGTATCTCAGGGCTTTGTCCGCTGGAGAGACACTTCCCACTAATCCTGACGCGCGGGCCGAAATGATAACGTCGATGCAGAAGGCAATCGACGCGGTCGAAAAGGATTTCCGGAAGTTCGGCGAACTCCAAGTCAAACTTTTGCAAGATCTTTCCCGACTAAGCGGCTGAAGGACGCCCCAAGCCTTCGTAAGCTGCTCTCTAAGGGCGAGACGTCACCCGACTTCCCCGGATTAGACAGCGGGAATGTCACATTCAAGGGGGTCCAGTTGCGGCTTATTCGCTTACACAACCTTGGCGCATGATGCGGGGGTGCTATGCTCGTGGCTGGAAAGAGGGGGAACCCGGAGAACGCAGAACCAGGCTCCCCCCGGCGGACATGCTCGGGCTGACTTTAGGGGGGTCGCCCGAGCTACCCAAAAACTCCTAAGCCTCCGCAGCGGTTCCAGGGCCGCGAGCTCGGCTGGATCGTCTAGGTGGACTTCGCTGAGAAAGAAGCCCGAGCTAATGAGTCCGGGCTTTATAGGTCGGAGCTATCTATAGCTGTCAGGCTGGCGACGTAAAGGCGTGTGCTAGGCCTGCTAAGGCCTTCTCATTTCCCGCAACCGCAATAGTAGCCGCCACGATGGGATACTCCACCGCTGTGGCACCGCCAGAGATCGCTTGCAGCTCGATGTTGGTTAGGTCGCGCATGAACTTCCTCTCTAGTCGGCAGGCCGCCCAGTCCAGCCGTTCAGACTATCACCGACTGATTTCAACTTGCGCGGATACCGACGAGAGTACTTAACCTGGCAATTGGGTTTGAAAACAGAGTCGAATTAGAGTTGCTTTGTAAAACTGAAGACATGACCGACCCGATTAACTACCAGCGAGAATCCATTGCCCGGGAACACCTGAACTTGGAACCTGTGCGTTTGCCTATGTCGCTCAGCACTCGTTACAGGTACGACCATGAAAGAATTGCTTTTGAGCGCTGCCGTGGCGCTGATTGCACTCGTCGGGCTAACGGCCAACCAGTGCACGGACGAACAAACGCAATCGCAACCGCCCCAGCAGCAGACGCCGCCGCCGCAAGAATAGGCGCTCGGGGGCGATGCGCCGAGCCATACTGGTTGCCGTGTAGCCCACAACCTTGGCGCATGACGCGTGATATGCTCGGGGGGTTGGGGTCGTTGAATGGATGGCGACTGGGTACGCGGGCTGATATTCGCGGCGGCCACTATCGTGGCACTGTTCGCTATCAGTTGGGTTCTCGGCGCTGTTGTAATCCGCATGTTTTTTGGATAGCGGAAAAGTCAGAGGCCGGGACGTTCACCGCACGCCTTCGGTAGCCTCCCCGCTCATCGCTCGCGTCTGGGCCGCTGCGAGCGCCAAGGCCCGTGAGCTGGGCTGGATCGTCTGAGTGGGCTTCGCTGAAAAAAGGAGCCCGGCTATGAGACCGGGCTTTAGGGTGGGATTACCTACGCGTGGCTTTCATGGCCAGGACTGACTTTGCCCTGACAGCGACCGCCCTGCGCGTCGCCTTCACAGGAACCCTTTCAATGCGGGCAAGGGCGTTTGGATTCGCAACGTCAACTAGAGCGTTTCGTTATTCCTATCGGCGATGGCATCCCAGCGAAATCACCGCCGGATACGGCCTGTAGCTCGGTGTTGGTTAGCTTGCGCATAAGCTTCCTCCCTGGTTGGCAAAAACGGGGGTGTCAGCTCTCTCTTCGGTGTGGGCCGCTGACGATGCAGAATGAAGAGGATTAGACTCACGATCACGCGCGCCAGCGGGTGGCGGCCAATGCCAAGGCCCGCGAGTTGGGGTGGATCGTATAGCGGAGCGCTCTATCAGGCTTTCGCGACGGGGACCGGGGTGGGATCCGGAGCGGGCATCGGGCCAGGGATCATGGTTCCCGGCAGGTGGGCCTTATCACTCGCATGCACGTATGCGGCGATTGGAAGGATGATGGCTCTTACCGCACCTCCCGCCACTGCATCCAAGTCTTTGCATGTCAGTTCGCGCATAAGCTTCCTCCCTAGTCGGCAGGCCGCCCAGCCCAGCAATTCAAACTATCACCGACTGATTTCGACTGCGCGGATACCGACGAAGTTGGTTAGCCTCGACGGATTGTCTTGAAACAGAGTCGAATTGGACTTGCTTTGTCGCTATGAAAGAAGAGATGACCGACCGCAAAGCCCTAGCGCGGGAGATTGCAGCTCGCACCACGCCTCACTTTCTGGAAATCAAACCGGAGCGCAAGAAGCGTGGCTTCACCAAGGAAGAGATGCACCGGCTGAAGTATGGGCCGGATTGCCTGGAACTTGAACGGGAGCGGCTGATGCGGACTTGGGGAGACGTATTGGATGGCAGATGAGCGCGTCCGATGAACCGGAAATTCCAAAATCTCACCCACCTGTCGCCCCGCTATCGCCCTAAATCATCAGGATCATTAGGCTCTTGGCCCCCCATAGGACCAAGCACTCAACTACTGTCACCACACACGGAAATGGCCCTGAAGAGGACCTCCTCCTTGGGGCTGTTTTCGTTGCCTGCCCGCACCTGCCGTAGTTGGTCGAGGTCAGGTGGGGCTTCTTGCATTCCGGAGTGGCCATTCAAGGTTGTCGGCGAACAGGGGCGAACCTTGTATAGTGGTAGTCGAGGGAGGGGGGCTCCCACGATCGCCAAAAAGGTGCTTTTCGTCGGCTTCCTTTCGGTAATGCTGTTTGCCTGTGCTGCCAAGCGCACTTAGGCGGCACTAAACGGCTATATCGGGCACCCGGTATCCGACATTGCCATGCGGCCTGGGGCCACCGACAGCACAGTTCGCGAGTAGTCCAGGCATCACCGTTTTTCAGTGGCAGCATACGGGCGTGGGGCAAACCAGCGGCACCGCCATGGTCGTCGGAGGCGTGCTGATCACGAATCCAGGTCGCACCTTCCAAACACAATGCGTGCTGTCGATCCAGGCCAAGCCCGCCAAGCCTAACCCCTCGCCCGCCATGGCGGATTGGATCATCGCCTCGTGGCAAGCGAGCGGAAGCGGCTGTTAAGATCATCACGTTTGACTCGCTCGAGCGCCGAGGGCTTTACCGGAGCGCTAGTAGGAAGACGGGAACACTCGTGCTTGAGGGACCTCATTGTAGCGGCACTACCTCAATACGCGCCCCGATCAAAAGCGGCGCCCTATCGGTTCTGATAACCTCTACCTCCTCGCCATTGGGGCGTCGATTCCTTTGCAGCGCCGTGCTTGTCGCGACGTTGTTCTCCGTGCTCGTCGCAGCCGGGGCGGCAGAAGCCTACCCCCACTGGTGTAAAAAGAACTACTACCCCTGCACTTTAAACCACGGCGGCGTCATCGACCCGGCTAATCCCGGTTGCTGTTGGTCGCCTCTGGCTGGCCCCCCGGATGGAAACCTGAAGCACTGTCCCGGCGGCTTTTACAAGTGCGACCTCAACGACAATGGACGGCTCGATCCCAAGCACCCCGGATGCTGTCTTCGTATTCTTTAGCGCTTAGCCGCTTGAAAGAAGAACTTGGCCCCGGTGCTTGTTCGCACCGGGGCCTCCTCGGCATGCACGTCTCAATCTCAACGTGAGAGTCCGAGCAGCTAAAGCTCTACCCGGTTCGGACCACAGCGCCTCTCCGGGCCTGCGTCGAGACACCAAGGAGTCCGCAGCGGTCAATCCTAGTGACGTGAGTGTGGCAAACCCCACAGCGGCAAGCCAAGAACTCGTTTAGAAATGCGACGTGCCATTCAATTTGAGGAGATTGGTCCATGGCGTGGGTTCCCGTCAGTTTGCACGGCATAGATCCCAACAACCCCGCGGATCGCTTGACGGATGCGCTAGCGATGGTCTCTTGGGGCAACATGTTGTACGTCGCGGCCTTTCGGCAGGGGCAAGCTCGAGAAGCGGAGCTCTGGAAGGCTATTATTGGTGACGAGAACTGGACCTTAGTGGGCGTCATATCAGGCATGCGGCGGCCTGAAACCATGGGCCTCTACAACAATGCGCTCTATGTTGGTGGCATTTCGTTAAACAATGACTCCGCCAAGTTGGTGCGAGTTTCGCCTGACGATGCAATGACCGACATCGCCCTACCAGTGCGAAGTAACGGCTTAACTCACCTGCCGTGTAACCTGCGATCGTTGAATCTAGTAAAGCAGTGCAGTTGTACTCGGTCTCGCCATCATTGCGTTTCCAGCCTGGCGCGCAGTTCCCTTTCGACACCCTGCGATGCCTCTTCCGGCTGGATGGAGCACACTTGATGGCCCCCGTCGATTTTGCCAGAACTGTAAAGATTTATGGGAAATCTGAAGACAAAATAGTGATCGCAAAAAATAGCTGTAATTTCGTGGTTGGTGCCAATTCCGGGCCCCCCTTCACGTCTCCAGCCCTGACCAGGCACATTCGTAGCGTGCAGGAGGTAGGGCGCAAAGAATATGCGATCTTCGGGAATATTATGAATGTCGGTCAGTGGCAAACCATGCATCCAATCCGGTATGTCGATGTCATTCATAGCCAACACAGTCGGAGCGATATCGATGGCTTGCACGTTCTTGAAAATTCTCTTGCCTGGTGAAGCCCTAGGAAAACGAACGAGCAGTGGAATTCTGTGGCGCGCGCTCCACTTTTCCGCGTGATCCGAGAGGACGATCAACAGCGTTCGGCTTAGCTTTCCCTTTTTCTCCAAAAGCTCATAAACGTGCCGAATCCTCCGGTCGAAATCCAGAATGGCATCGTCGTACCAATCATCGTCCCACTCGCCCTGCGGTTCTTTGTCCTGCGAAAAATGCCTGCTCTCTACGCCGAACCACGGGCCGTGAGAATTCATGAAGTGCACGTAAACAAAGAACCTATCGTGATTCGCAATATCGCTTAGGACTCCCTCCATACGCCCAGCGTCAGACATTCCACGATGGCCCCTCGACACTTCGTCGAACGGGTTATCCATCTCCTTAACGAAGAGAGCGTCGTCGACTACGCCCTTCGCATCCTCTCGAACGGCTAATAAGAGCCAGCGGGCAAGACCCAAGTTATAAGGCAGAATTTCACCGAGATACGTCCTTTGATCTTCGCCGTTGCTATAATCAAATGCCCCCAATATGTTCTGTGTTTGGGGATCTGCGTAATACGGCACGCCCCAGAAACCACGGTAATAGCCGTAAGATCCTAATATTCGCGGCAGGCTTTGCGGCGCATCCCTTCCATTCAGCATGTCGGGCGGATAGACCACCTCGGTGTGAATCGGTGACATGCCGGTGAGAATAGCCGTGATCGAACCCGTGGTATTGCCACTGTTAGTGAAGGCATTGTCGAATATTGTGAATTCATCGGATTTCGAGACTAGAAACGGCGTCGTGTTTCGCTCATAGCCATAGAGTGGAATATGGCGGGCGGAAATACCGTCTGAGGATAGAATAAGGACGTTATATGCATCCTTGTGTGTATTTGACGCGAGAGCGTGGCCGGAATCACGTACCCATGCTTGCGTGAAGCCAAGAAGAGAAATGAGGACCATTACGATTGCGATGCGTGGGGCGTTGGCTAGGAGCCATCCGGTCATCGCCATGATGGATCTTACGAGAAGCCAAGCCATCGCCAAAGAAGTCAATAAAAACGTGATTTTCAGCCAAGCGGTATCCGTATTCTTCAACCCCAGACCAAATACTGTGTAAGAGAAGTTTTCGATCAAACACAGGAAGACGACACACAGGATGAGAAAGGAAACGAGCATAGCGAGACGTTTCGGCCGAATGACGAAGCCATTCGTTGCCGTAGAGACAAGAAAGAGTAGAGATGCCAATACCGAGGCGCCAACGCCACCAATCGCGAGCATATAAAAACCGACCATACTGATTTCAAAAAAATTCGAATTTGAAATGGGAGACGGCTTGGTCGCATAAAAAATAAGCATGTAGAACAGGCCGAATTCCAGTGAAAGGAATATGGGCCAGAAAAACAAGCCGAACTTGTTTCTGTTCATCTGGAGGCCGACATTACCGAGCATACCAGTACACGGTGCGTCCGCTTTTCGACACAGCGTGACTCGCCACAATGTGCGCTCGTCGGGCTAGATGCGCTTCGAACTGTTCCTTCTGGTACTCAGGAAACACGTCCTCGCGAAGAGCGAGCATCCTTGTCACAGTTTCGTCGCCCTTAGGGACAAATTCAATCAGCCCCTGAGGCGCTAGACCGACAATCCATTCTATCACTTCGAAAAGCGGGATGTTCCTTCCGATAGCCAGGTGATGTTCGAAGGCGAGGGCGATCAGCCCATCGGCGCGGGCTCGTTCCCGCAGCCCAAGCCGCTCCCGTTGACCCCAGCCCTGATTGGGGCTCGGATTGGCCGCGTCCAGCCAAAGGGGAAGGAATGCGAGCCGCTGTTCGCTGGATTGCGTGAAGGCGTGGTCCAGCGCGCGGTGATCGAAATCGAAGCCGACGACGGACTGGGCGCCCGCTGCAAGCGCGACCTTGGAATACTCGCCGGTATTGCAGCCGAGATCGAAAAGGAGCCGAGGCTGCAGCGTCCGTACGAAATCCGCGACGAACGCGCGTTTGGCCTGCGCCTCATCCGTCGCATATGTATTGCTGCCGGCGTAGTCACCCCAAACCGTCTTCGCTTGATGCTTGAGATGCATGCGGGCGATCCAGTTCTCCAATTGCCAGAGAATGGCCTCGAAAGCATTTTTTGACAGGCGACGCGCGGACTTGGCCTGTTGAAGGGCCTTTTCGGGGGTCTCTATCGCGCTGCGGTCGAGGCGTGCGTGCAAAAACACATGGGCAACGGTCGGCCATGAAAGGCGCGATTTCAGCGGCATAATCTTGGCGAGATCGGATGTGCTTATCCCTTCGACCGTGCCACGATACCAGCCGTTCGGGGCTATCCCCAATTGAGCCCAGAGGAGAATGGGGTTCAGGAACTGCTCGCAGAACTGACGATGTCCGTACCATGCCTCCCCATCCCTGTATGGGCGCACGGAAAGGCGATCGATAAAGACGGGCCTGGGGCCATCAAACTGAACGTTGTAGGCGGAGGCATCTGAAAGTGTGAAGCCGTGAGCCAACAGCGATCGGTGAAGCTTCAGATGATGAATTGCCGCCGTCTTCAGCTGGTAGAACGACCATTCGTAGGGATAGGAGACGAACGGCAGCCTCGGGTGCTCCAGTACATAGGAGGGCTTGCCAATTGCAGCCGGCCACTGGTCACGGGGGAGTTCAGCGCTTTCTATGATCCAGCTATCTTGTTGTAGCTGCTGCAAGATCCCTGAATCGCGCGAACTTTCATAGGCTACACGGGCGACTTCATTGACCGTGCGAAAAACGCGGCCATCGGCTTCGTAAACATGCCCGGACGCATCGCGAAAGGAGCCTGGAGTCCGCACCGCCGTGGTCATTAAGAGAGTCTGCGAGCCTATACGCCTTCTGCCGCCAACCTCTCAGTCCTGGCAGGGACCGGGAACGTCCGAGGGAGTAGGGGTCTTCGAGGGAGTACGGGTATTGATGTACCCGGAAATCCAGCCGCTAAGCTTCTTTTTGATGCGCTGAAAGAAAAGCGAAAAGAAAGCAAATCCGGCAGCAATAGTGCCGATTATTCCTTGGAGAATCAAGCTCCCTGTGCCCGGGTCAAGATAAGCATACGCAGGAACACTGAAAATCACCAAAATCCCAAGTACGATAATACCACGAATTACAGCTTTATACATCTCCACTCCTTCTTGGTCGACAAGAGAACTTGTCGAATCAAGCGTACTTTGGCGGTGCATCTAGGTGAAATCCTCGCTTCTATGTGGAATTTAACAGTTTCATGTCAGTCTGACAACAATTCCGTGACGGCAGGGCCCAAGCCGCAGCAAGTTTATCCGACGGCTGAACTAATTGGTCTAACGTCACACATGTCTCCGCAAACAATAGAGGAAGTAAGATGCGCACCTCGCCATCGCGTTCAGTGGAGAGCTCCGTACGTCGTGATGGCTGTGGATGGCTCCTGCGCCGGGCCGAGGAGGTGGAGGCTGTTAATGCGCCCACAATCCGGAGGCCAATCACGTAAGTGGCTGAATGTCTGCTTGTGGCACTTAGCGGACCACCAGCGCCGAAGACGAGAACGTCCGCTTTCAGGCGCAAAGCGGACATCCCTGATCCACTCGCTGAACGTCTGCTAATGACCCAAAGCGGACTTTCAGCTTGGACGAGAAGTTCGCGCCGAACTATGTACGGATTACAATCTTGCCGAAGTGGGAACCACTCTCCATGTGGCGCAGAGCCTGCGGCAGCTCGGCAAACGGAAAGACCCGGTCAACCACAGGTTTGAGGTTGTTAAGAGCGATGGCCCTGTTCATGGCCTCGAACATCTCGCAGCTGCCGACAAAGATGCCCTGGACGCATATGCCCTTCATGAGAATGGGGATTGGATTAAATTCGCCCCCGGTCAGTACGCCAATGAGGCTGATATGTCCGCCGTGTCGCACCGCATGTAGGGCTTGCGGAAGCGTTCCGGCACCGCCGACCTCGACCACGTGATCGACGCCGCGATCACCGGTCAGATCACGCGCCGCGGCCCCCCAGTCGGGCGCTGTTCTATAATTGATGCCGTCCGATGCGCCGAGATCGAGCGCGCGTTCGAGTTTGGCGTCGCTGCTTGAGGTGACGATGACCCGGGCGCCCAGCATATGCGCAAATTGCAGTGCGAAAATCGATACGCCGCCTGTGCCCTGCACAAGAACTGTCTCGCCGGCGGCGAGGTGGCCGGAAGACACAAGGGCGTTCCATGCGGTTAGGGCGGCGCAAGGAAGAGTCGCGGCTTCTTCGTCTGTTAGGTGCGGTGGGACCTGCACCACGCCCTCTGCCTCAAGCACGACATACTCTGCCGCGATGCCCGGTATATTGCCGCCGAGCGAACTCTTCGCCTTTTCTTCGTCGAACCTCCCTTCGACCCATTTCTGCATGAACGCGCCGGCGACGCGCTGACCTGCCTGAACGCGGCTCACGTTCGGGCCCGTCTCGACGACTTCGCCGCAACCATCGGACAGGATCTGAAATGGGAACCTCAGCTTTGGCGCATAGACCCCGCGCACCACGAGGAGGTCACGATAGTTGAGCGACCAAGCCCGCATCTTCACAAGGACTTCGCCTGGCCCCGGCTTCGGTTCGGGAACGTTTTCCAACGCCAGGTTCTCAATTCCGAAACTGCTCTTGAGGAGAAAAGACTTCATGACGTTGACTCCATTTGTACGACCGGCCGTGCATATCCGACGATTGGCATTAGTGAATCCGCACGCCGTTGTGCTCTGAATAGCGTACTCGCCACCTTCCCACACGCCGCGAACGGTCCAACCCGGCTCGAGGAGCACCCAGGTTTTTGACGCTAATGTCTGCTAATGACCCTAAGCGGACGTGACATCCAGCAGTTCTAGACGTGCGTCGAAATGTTGGCTCGAACAGCAGATTGGTGGCGGCGACCAGACACGGACCTTCTTCTCGGCGTAAGATGGTGGGTGATAGCCGACCGAAAACGCCCGAGCCACGTGCGCCAGTCTCGCAGGTCACGGGTCGAAGGAGAAACACCATGCCGCAGAGCGTCTATAAAGTTATCGAAGTGATCGGCACTAGCACGACGTCCTGGGAGGAAGCCGCCAAGGTTGCGGTCGAGCGCACCGGCGAACACTTGCGCGACCTGCGGGTGGCAGAGGTCGTAGAGCTCGACCTGGTCATCACCGACGGCAAGGTGGAGGCTTATCGGGCCAAGGTAAAAGTCTCATTCAAGTATG
>Ga0315553_10004597_pt1 | contig 10369 bp, 7 predicted proteins | sample SalMarSW160140MG_FD_203099 | JGI IMG/M metagenome (GOLD analysis project Ga0315553, IMG submission 203099) | Salt marsh sediment microbial communities from the Plum Island Ecosystem LTER, Massachusetts, United States - Salt Marsh Sediment SW1601-40 ... | reverse complement strand
TCAAGCCCAGCACAGCGAGAAGCAGTGGCAGGAGGCCCACGTACGCCACGTACTCGCTGAATACACTGTCTGAGAGGTTCGGCAGGAGTGAACGGTGCAACGTAGTGGGGCTGAGCGAGAAGGAAACAGCTTGGCGGTATGGCAATCCCTCACCGCGGATGGACAGCGTGGATAGCTCGTAGGTGGGCAGAAGCTGACACGCGGCCAGGCAGACGCCCAGAGCGACGACCAGCGCGAGGAGCGCCAGACTTTGCGCCATAGAGCGAGCGGTCGTATTGATCGACTGCTTCCCGCGGTTGTGTCTCGATGCCTCCTCCAGCGGGAGGAACAACGCATAGCATCCCAGGGCCACGAGGTTGATGTAGGAGGACTGGGTGTGTCCGGCCAGGAACTGGAGACCAACGACCAGGGAGGTCAACACGAGGTAGATAGCGCGGCGGCTCTCGTAGCTGCGGTGGAACAGAAAGAGCAAGAGCGGCAGCCAGACCAGCACGTTGAGCTGATTCGGGTGTTCCACCTGGGCTCCCAGGAACCCACCCAGAGCGAGGGTCAAACCCGCTGCGAGGGAGCCCCGCTGCGACAGACCAAGGGTACGGCGCGCGAAGAGGTACGTGAAGGCACCGCCCAGGAACAGGTGCAGAACGGCGGAATAGCTGACCATCTTCGGCACGCTGAGCCAGTACAGAGGGAGATTGAGGGGATACAACGCAGCGCTTTGGGTATTGGCCAGAAACGGCGCTCCCATGAACAGGTATGGGTTCCAGAGGGGCAAAGAGCCGCTTCGTATCGCTTCCGCTGCGAAGGCCTTGTACGGATAGAAGTAGGTGAAGACGTCCAGTCCCGCCATGATCAAGTTGCCGATCACGGTCTTGTAGAAGAAGGCGACGGTGCAAGCCAAGATCAGCGTGAGCGGGATCACGTCCCCGCGAGACGGCCATCTGCGCCAGGGTGTCAGGCGTTTCATGGGTCGAGCGGTTGGATCTGGTAGATGGTGAAAGACACCGTGCCATCGGGACGATAGGTGCGGTACAGCTCGTTCAGGCTCCAGCCCCCCGCGTTCAAGACCCCCTCCAGTTCGTCCGCGCTGGTCCAGCTAGGAAACACCACGTACTTCTTGAGATTGGGAAGTCGCTCGGCGCTGGTAAGAACGAAGTCGTGGTCCGGGTACCAGTAGTACTCTACCGGCACATCGAACATGTAGAACGAGTAATGCCAGGCTAGCCACTTGTGAAAGACGATGGATCCGGCTGGGGCGTTCGCTCTGAAGTAGTCGGCAACGTCGTCGATGCCCTGGAAGGCTCCGTGGTCCCCTCCCACGGGGAAGCCGTACCGCAGAGCTACCTGCGTCGGGGCGAGCACCACCAGGGCGAGTAGTACCGCCACCGAGGCGAGGTAGGTGGCTTTAGCCCGCACATTGTGACCTGTCCGGTGCAGCAAGAGATCGAGGGGCAGGAGCACCACCCGAGCAAGCAAGATGGCGACGACGGGAACCAGGCCCAGCATGTACCTGTCCCAGACGCTGAAGGTCAACAGCGTGTGGACGGCCATGTAGTACACGAAGAAGACCACCAGTGTCCAGTCCAGTAACCATCCGATATCGCTGCGGCGACGCCATACCCCGGCGGCCAGCAGCACGGGGACGCCCAGGACGAGGACGGCGTCCAGCAATCTGGAGCCGGTCAGACAGTGAAGCTGGCGGAGCCAGGCCTGGAGGCGCGGTAGCAGACGCTCTGGTGACGCCAGTCTCAAACCGCCGTATCTGGCAGCGCTGGCCGAGAGGAAGTTCACGCAGTTGACGCGAATGACCAAGTCCCAGCAGACCACGGCCAGGCAGACGACCAGGAAGCCCATAGCCAACGAAAGAATGGCCTTGGCCAGCCGTCTGCTGAGCCACGAACTGCCGAAGGGGAGCCAGGTGAAGAACAACAACAGAGGCACGAAGAGGACCGCCGTGGGCTTGGTCATCACCGCGAGACCCATGGCCAGCCCGGCTGGCAAGTGGCGACTCTTGAGGGCCAACAGGAACGAGGCCAGAGATAGACAGACCATCATCGGATCAGTGAAGGCCGTGGGCGCGAACTGCACGTCGAAGGGAGACAAAGCCACGAAGACTACGCTGAGCAGGGCCACACGATGGTTGGTGACTATCAGGGCGATGTGATACACGAGAACCATGGACACCAGGCTGGACAGGATGTTCGGCAGACGCGCCGCGGTCTCGCTGGCCCCGAAGACCTTGAAAAACAGAGCCAGCGTATACAAGAAGACAGGCGGTTTGTCAACGATGACTCCGTGCCTGAGGAAGATGTCCTTGCCCGACGCGATGAGCAACCCCCAGTGGGAGTACAGCGCCTCATCGCCATGGAAGCGGTTCGTGGCGATGAGACTGATCCTGAGAATGGCAGCAAGGGCGATCACCAGCCACAGGACCAGGTACGGGCGGGCTGCTATTCTCTCCAACTGCGATCTGCGGCAGTAGAGCGCAACGGCCAGCCTGCACGCGAGCATGCCGGCCAGAGCGACGGAGAACAGCGTGGTCCCGATATTGAGGATGCTGCCCATCGAAGGCACGAAATAGGCCAGACACGCCAACATGGGCACATGGCACCACAGGTCGACGCGGAGAGCCTGCTCTAGATCCATGGGGGCCAGTCTGCTGAGCAACAGAGAGTAGGCGACCCAGATGCTCACCACCGCGGCGAGTGCGATCAAGGCGGTCGCAGCCAGACCCAGCGGGGAGGCCAGGGCCTCGTATTCGTGGCGACGTAGCACCTCCACGATGAAGAGCGCAAATGACAGAGCTGGTGCAAGGATGAGGGCGTAGGCCTTTCTGTTCACCTTGATGCCTCGGATTGCGGCAATATCTCATAGAGGACGGAAGATACCTTGCTGGGATCGCCAAAGACCGGGACCTCCACGTGTGCCCCGCTGGTGACCCGGTAGTGGGCTTCTGCGTACTCGAGGATCGGCCCCAGCGATTCACCATCGTCGAGGATATACACCCTGGTGTCCTCCTCGAACATCTGACGCAAGAAGACGTCGAACTCTCCCTCTGTCCAGAACTCCGGGCGGAACGCATCTCGCCCGGCATAGAGGTCGATGGGCCCGCCGTTCATAGAGGAGCCCACCACGCACGGCAGCACGGTGTTCTGCTCCACTGCCTCGAAGCCTTCCCGCTCCGCCGCCGACACGTGACCGAAGCTAGCCCTGTACGCCCTCCAGGCGCGGGGAAGGATGGGCCAACAGCGGAATACGGGCAGCAGCAACAGGCCAAGAAGGATCACAAGGCCCACGGTTTGGCGGCGATATTGGCGCAGGGTGCCTCGCGCTGGAATCCTCTTCCAGAGGTCAACCACACCGTACCCTACCCAGGCCAGCAGGATGGGAAAGAGGGATAGGAGATCGCGCAGCCGCAGCGCCGCGTAGGGAAGGTGGACGGCCAACACCGCGAGGAATGCGGTGAGCAGGACCAGGAACTCCCCCCTTTTCTCGGCATACATACGGTACGCGCCCCAGACCAGGAGTGGAACCAGAAAGCCGAATTCGTTTCCAGAGCAAGCTCGCTGCCACATCAGCCTCGCGGTAGCAGGTACGTAGGCCAGGCTGAAGAGTTCCAGTTCCGTGGACTCCGGCGTCAGGAAGTGTCCGAAAACCAGTTGATGATACAGCAAGTCGGGAAGGGCTACGAGGAGGGCTGTGAGGCCAAACAGGCCGATGGCCACCCACCGCTGTCTGAGGGTGAATCGTTCTCGGACAAGATACAATAAGGCGACCAGTGCGCTTAGTCCCAGCGCGAGCTGCGTGTGGCGGATCAAATAGGCCCAGCCGAAGCAGAAACCGGCCAGCACGGCGTACAAGCGAGGCCGGTTCCTCGTCCCTCTCAGGAGCAGGAGAATCGTGAGCATGGTGAATAGCGACGCCGACGCATCAGCCATGGGGACCATGAGTCGGTCCATCTGTTCATACGACGTCGCCAGGCAACAGGCCGCGAATGAACCACCTAGCAAGCGCTCTCCCCAACTCCTATCGTGGTTCAGTTCCGCAAGCAGCGCCACGAGGATGCCCAGAGAGAGCAGGCCGACCGCGGGGTTGGCGAGGTAGAGACCTTGTTCTCCCAGCAGGAGGTAGCCCGCTGCTAGTATCAGTGGCCATCCTGGCGGCCAGTCGGTTGCGGTGTAGCCATCTGGCCGGAGGGGTGGCATTCGTACCTGGTAGCCGTAGTGGACCACGGGCCACCAGGAAATCCCCAGATGGCTCACCCGGGGGAACAGGGCGAAGTGGTGCCTCGGATCTCCGTGCTCGGCGAGATCAACAGCCATCTGGGCATAGGCGTAGGGGTCATTGGCGGTGACCCCGTGCGTACGATGCCGGAAGTAGGCGATGCCCGCCCATAGAGAGACGACGGTCGCCAGTGCCAGCGCCACGTAGATCAGGTACCTGTGTTCGGCCCTGCGCCAAAGCGCCAACAGATAGCCCTGACAGAGGAGAACGTAGAGCACTGAGGCCAGGAAGACGGCCTCGACGCCCAGGAGTACGGAGACTGGCTCCGGATAGACGAACCCATCGTGGAGAGGCAGAGGCTGAGCAATCACCTCCGCCCAGGCGCGGCGAGCCACTGCCGCAAGGTAGGCGAAGTGCAGAGGCGTTAGAGCCTCGAGGTGGATCGCCCCCCCCCTCTCCAGGACGCTGAGCGCCAATTGCGGGCTCAGGAGCAGCAACAGTAGCCCGATCATTTCGGAATACGAGCGTCCAGACTGAACGGCCAGGAACATCAGCCCTACGAGGTGTATGGGTACGAGCACACCAATGTCGCCCAGCGGCGTCGCGGGTTCGTCGCCCTTCCATGAGAGTGTGAGCAGGCCCAGTTGTCGCGCGAGGAGGCCCGTACGATGGGCGTAGCGGGCTGCGCCAGCAGCCCAGGCCACGGCGCTGACCGCGATGGCCGCGTAGAGGTAGGCTCTGGTGGAGAGGTAGGGGATAGCCAGCAGACGAGCTGTCATCAGGCCCAGGATCGCCGAGGACAGTGCGAGCTGCCCCATCGCGTACCAGCGAACGAGGGCTGACCTTTTCGAGGAGACACCCCAGTAGATGGTCGCCCCCAGACCTGCGGCGTATAGAGCCATCAGGATGAGGTGAAGCTGTAGATCATAGGGAGGCAGTGGCCCCGGTCGGGGATCGAAAAGGTGGGGAAGATTCAGCAACTCTCCGCTCCTCGAGCGTAACGATTCTGGCTCACGGCCTGGCAAACAGAAACCCAACGAAGAAGGGCACCGCGACCGCTCGGTGCCCCCGGCATGCCAACCTAGGCCGCTCCTTGGCCCTCCCTATCGAGGCTCGTACCTGGGAATGAGGGCGCGCTTATGTAGACTCTTGGAGATCTTCAGACGGACCTTGTCCAGATCCTCGTCCCCGGGGCTGTCGTTTTCTCGGCCCTGGAGTACGAGAATGGCGCGGTCCAGTTCCTCGTAGGAGATACCCATCTCACCTTCATCCGTCTGGCCTTCCCAGAGCCCCGCGCTGGGCGGCTTGTCGATGACCTCTCCAGGGATATCCAGGAACCTGGCCAGGTCCTGGACTTCCGTCTTGAGCAGCCCCCCGAGTGGCAGCAGATCCACGCCGCCGTCCCCGTACTTGGTGAAGTAGCCTGTCAGGAGTTCGCTCTTGTTGCCCGACCCGATCACCAGGTAGCCTAGCCCGTTAGCGTAGTAGTACAGGACGGTCATGCGGAGGCGCGGCTTCAGGTTGGCCACCGACAACCGACTTCCCGATGGGAGCGCGCTCACCAACAGGTCGAACACGGGACCCAGGTCCACCGTCTCGGTCGTGATGTCGAAGCGCTGAGCGACCAGGCGAGCGTGAGTCTCGTCGTAGGGATCGCTCCCGCAAGGCAAGATCAGCCCTCGGACGGCGTCGCCGAGAGCGTGTTTGCAGAGGACGGCCGCGACGGAGGAATCGAGGCCACCACTCATACCCACCACGACGCCACCTGCTCCGGCCATACTGATCTGGTGCCGAATCCAGTGGACGATATCGTCGATCAGCGCGGCAGCCGTTTGACTATTCTCCCTTTCCGGCCTCATGAGCGAGCACTATGGCCTCGGCCACCTCCTTCATGGGCTTACGCTGATCCATACTCGTCTTCTGAATGCGCCGGAAGGCGTCTGCCTCGCTCAATCCCTGCGTATCCATGAGGATGCCCTTGGCGCGATCAACGAGCTTCCTCGTCTCCAGCGCTTCCTTCAAGTCTTCGACCTCCTTCTCCAGAGATCGAAACTCTTGCCATCTTCGCAGGGCCACTTCGATAGCCGGCGCCAGGTCAGCTTCATGGAAAGGCTTGACGATGTAGGCCATGACGCCTGCTTCCTTGGCCCTCTCGACGAGGTCGTGCTGGCTGTAGGCGGTCAGGAGCAGAACCGGTGAGATCCTCTCCTCGGTCAGAACGCGACCAGCCTCGATTCCGTCCATGCCCGGCATCTTGATGTCCATGATCACGATGTTGGGTCTGAGCTCGCGGGCCAGGTGCACGGCGCTCTCACCGTCACCAGCCTCGCCGACCACCAGGTATCCCAGACTCTCCAACATCTCCCTGAGATCCATACGTACGATGGATTCGTCGTCTGCTACAACTACTCTAGGCTGCTCCATTTTCGATCACCCCCTAATGGTGTTTTGGGAAAGGTCACGATCGCCTGGACGCCATCGCCGTCTCTCAGCTCGAACCCTCCCCTCAGATCATCCTTCACAAGGGTCTGCACTATGGTGAGTCCCAGATGGCTATCCTGCTCCAGGTCGAACCCGCCCGGCAAACCCTTGCCGGAGTCGCTGATCTTCAACGTTACCCGGTCGGCGCCATCGCGTATTTCGAGGATCACCTCACCTCCCTCCGTCGGAGCGAATCCGTGTTCCAGAGCGTTCTGCAACAGCTCATTGATGATCAAGGCGCAAGCAGTCGCCTGCTGGGTGGGCAGGTAGATATTCGACCCGCGAAGTGTGAATTGGATGCCTTTCTCCGCGCTGACCACTCCCTCCCGCAGTTGATCCAGGATCCTTCGGCTCACATCCTTGATGTTGATCACCCTCGACTCGTGCTCCGAGAGGAACTCGTGAACGGCTGCCACGCTCAGTATCCGGCTGACGACATCCGACAGTACCTGCTTCACTTCGTCGGAGTCTGCCCTGCGAGCCTGCAGCCGGAGCAGCGAGGCGATTGTTTGCAGGTTGTTCTTGACACGGTGGTGTATTTCCTGGATCATTGCAGCCCTGATCCGGGCATCCTTCTCCTCGCGGCGGGCCTCAGTCGCATCGTGAATGAGCAAGAGCACACCGGTGACCGTCATCTGGGCTGGCTTGGAGAGACGGAGAAGACGCCAGGACAGCGGGACCGAGTCCGTTTGCGCGAAGATGGGTATCGCCTTCCTTATCCACACCCTGTCCGCCTCAACGGCCTCTTCCTCCAGACACCGCTTCTCGAGTAGCGCTCTCTCGACGAACCGATCGTCTCCGGTGTCCAGACTGGACAGTTCCTTCTTCTCCAGGGTGTCCATGTAGCGCAATCGCCGGTAGAGGTTCGTGGCGATGTCGGTCGCGTACCGAATGCGGCGGCGCTGGTCCACGAGCAGGATACCATCCTCTTCGCCGAATGGCGTCAGGGCGTCGAGGCCCTGCAACTCACTCTGTAAGACCATCGCCTGTAGGCGCTCGAGGGCTTTTCTAAACCTGAGAGGCCGGTGCCGATGGCGTTCGTGTTCTATCATCGTCTTCTCGACGGACAGCGCAGCGATCACCTTGTCATCCAAGCCGAATATCGGCTGGGCCTCCTGCACGACAGGTGCACCTTCGGCACGTACTCCCTGCGTTCCTCTCGTGGAACTCCCAGTCTCCAGCGCGTCCATCACGGCCGGCTTCTCTGGTTCGGCGATAACCTGACCGAGCATCGGCTCGTCGTAGATGGGCGGTACTGAGTGGGGCCTGGCCTGCGCCAACACCACCGCTTGGCCCTCCGCCAGCCGACAGTAAACCAGCATGTCCGCTCCGGAGATGTCCGCCAGGATGGGCAGGTCTCTCTCAATGCGGTGGAGAAGTGTGATATCGTCGGCGCCCAGATCGGGGCACCGGTAGACCGCTTCGTCCATGGTAGACTCTCAATCGAGATTCCCTGGTCGACACACCGAAAATGGCCGACAGCATAGCGGGCTGCCGGCCATCCGAGGAATCACAGAGCACCCGTTACAAGGCGGAGGGGATGACACCCCGCTACGCCGATATGCAGGAGTCGGGGCGAGAGGATTTGAACCTCCGACCACTTGTACCCCATACAAGTGCGCTACCTGGCTGCGCTACGCCCCGATGAATCGCCCTTGACCACGCATATTATAGCAGAATCGTCGTTGATTGACAAGCCCACCTGGAGCCCCATGGTGGCTGCCCAGGAGCTGGTCCGTGATGGACGGTTCCGCCCCATCAGGTGCGCTCCAACAATGGGAGCAGATCCCCGAGGGCGACTTCCCTTGCATCCACACCGAAGATCGAGACGAAACTCCGCACGACGCTTTCGCGCACTCCGCCCATGTCCATCTCTCGTCCCAGGGCCTCCTCCATGGAGGTCACCTCTTTGTCTGCTAGTCCGCAAGGCACGATGAGCCGGGAGTGGGAGCTGTCGGCTCCTACGTTGAGGGCAAAGCCATGGTAGGTGATCCACCTCTCTATGCGTGCTCCGAGGGCTGCGATCTTTCTCTGCTCGTCTAGCCATACACCGATGTTCCCTGGCGAGCGCCCAGCCTGGATGCCGAATTCGCCCAGTGTGCGTATGAGGACTTCTTCCAGGCAGTGCATGTACCACCCGACGTCCTCGCGGTGCTGGCGAAGGTCCATGATGGGATACCCCACCAACTGTCCGGGTCCGTGGTACGTTACGTCACCGCCACGTTCCACTCGATGGATCTCGATGTTGTGCTCGGCCAACCACGCCCTGGACGCCAGGATGTTGTGCTCATTGCCGCGTCGGCCGAGGGTGATCACCGGCGGATGCTGGAGCAGGATGAGAGTGTCCGGAACTCGGCCCTCACGTCTGGCAGCAACGACCTGATGCTGGAGCCTGAGGGCTCCGTCGTAGGGGTGGAGGCCCAGTTGCAGCACGTTCAAGGGTGGGCGGCTCTTGGATGCTCCGTCTGTAGGCATGATCTCGCTGGGACCAGATCAGTCGACCATCTGCCCTATGGCGACCGTCCGTGGAGGCCGTGCCGGGGCTGGGATCAGTCCGTGAAGCGCAGCTTCATCAGCGCCCAGAGGGTCGGCAGGCCATCCAGGGGTGTCAGCTTCTTCTCGACGCGGGGTGAGTACCAGATGGGTACCTGGTGGATTCTGACACCCCGCTTCAGGATCTTGGCAGTGATCTCGGCCTCTATGTCGAAGCCGTCCGAGCGGAGGTCTAGACTTGTCATCGTCTCCCTGGGGATCAGTTTGTAGCAGGTCTCCATGTCCTGAAGGTCTGAGCCATAGAAGAGATTCGCGATGATCGTCAGGAAGCGGTTCCCCAGTCGCATGAGCCAGGTCTGTTCGTCCAGAGATCGCACTCCATACACTGCCTCTGTTTCGCCGCCCCGGAAGGCGGCGACGAGCTTGTGGAAGTCCTGCGGATTGTATTCCAGATCCGCGTCTTGGATGATCACGATATCGCCCGTGGCCGCTGCCAGAGCGGTTCGGATGGCTGCGCCCTTCCCTCTGTTGCGGTCGTGGGTGAGGACGACCAGTTCCTCCGCCTCGAGGGATGACAAGATGTCCGGTGTGGCGTCTGTGGAGCAGTCATCGACGACGATGATCTCCTTGTCCAGATCGATCTCGGAGACGCGCCGGATGGCTTCCTCCAGGGTAGCCTCCTCGTTGTAGGCTGGCATCAAGACAGAGAGTTTCATGACTCTTCCCCGGGGCGCAGATTGAACGACGGAACAGGTTTTGGCAGACGATTATACCGCAACCTGGGCCCCAAATACAATGGGATTGCGTGCCGGGGCGTGGTGTTGCGGGCAGCTCTGACAGAAGCTGGCACCTTCTCTCCGCACTATGGACACTCTCGGCCTTGCCGCTGCCGTCTGCCGCCGCTTATAATACCGCGTGCCTATCGCTGTCGATCCCGCGGCCGGAGCGACGAAAGGGATCGGCCTGATTCATGCTATTGGGGGTTGAACATCCCATGGAGACCGGAGCACGACTGCACGAAGCTGATGAGTTGAAGCCCATCTTGGTCGACCTACGCCGCAGCTTCCATCGCCGCCCCGAGTTGGGGTTTCGCGAGACGGAGACTGCGCGGTTGGTGGCAGAGACCCTGTCATCCCTTGGGCTCCAGGTGGAGACTGGCGTCGGTAAGACGGGC
>Ga0315553_10004596_pt1 | contig 10370 bp, 12 predicted proteins | sample SalMarSW160140MG_FD_203099 | JGI IMG/M metagenome (GOLD analysis project Ga0315553, IMG submission 203099) | Salt marsh sediment microbial communities from the Plum Island Ecosystem LTER, Massachusetts, United States - Salt Marsh Sediment SW1601-40 ... | reverse complement strand
GTTTGGCCATACTTGGAAAGATTGTCTAAGGAAGGAGAACTCGGAAGGAAGAAGATCACTCAATACACTCGTTATGGCACCCTTTTTATCTGTATTATTCAGGCCTCTGCCATTTCCATGCTTTTGGAATCTTTGCGCAGTCCTGGAGGAGCCGCCATTGTCCCCAATCCTGGCATTGGATTTAAACTTCTCACTGTTCTCACCTTGACAACAGGAACCGTTTTTATCATGTGGCTGGGAGAACAGATCTCAGAGCGGGGTATCGGAAACGGGATTTCGCTGATCATATTTGCCGGCATTGTGGTTGATTTTCCCCGGGCTATGCAGAGCGTTGTTTCGCAAATCCGGACCGGAGACATGGGGCCACTGAAGTTGATATTCATCCTTGCCATAATGGTCGCTGTCTGTGCCAGCATTGTTTTTGTGGAAAGAGGTCAAAGGCGTATACCCGTCTCTTATGCAAAGAGGGTTGTCGGCAGAAAGATCTATGGAGGGCAGAGCACACATCTTCCTCTGCGAGTGAACACCGGAGGAGTTATTCCCATTATCTTTGCTGCATCCGTTATCACGATTCCCTCAACAATGGCTCAAATGATCAGGATTCCTGTCATCCAAAACATCGCTCAGCAGTTCGGGATGGGGATGCCACTGTATGTGCTGCTTTACATCACAGCCATTATATTTTTCACTTATTTTTATGTCTCCATCATTTTTAACCCGACGGATGTGGCGGACAACTTGAGAAAGTATGGCGGATTCATTCCAGGAATAAGACCCGGGAAGAATACGTCTGATTATATCGATGGCGTCCTCTCGCGGCTAACCCTGGTTGGAGCGCTCTACCTTGCAGCTGTGGCCACTATGCCCGAGTTTATGATGACCGGAATTCGCGTGCAGAACCTTCCCCTTATCGGGAGTTTTCTGGACCAAAACCTGCCCCAGTGGTTCACGCAGGGAGCGGGTGTCGATTTTTATTTTGGCGGCACATCTATACTCATCGTTGTGGGTGTGGCCATGGATACCCTCCAGCAGATCGAAGCGCAGCTTGTCATGCGTCACTATGATGGCTTTATGCGTCGAGGGAGAATAAGAGGTCGGAGGGGATGAAGATCATTTTGCTCGGCACTCCCGGCAGCGGGAAGGGAACTCAGGGAGATCTCGTGACCAAGACCTACGGCTTCCCGAGGGTCTCTACGGGCGACCTGCTGCGAGAAGCCGTAACCCTGGGGACTCCTCTGGGCCAGGAGGCCAAGGCGATCATGGAGCGGGGTGACCTTGTCGCGGATGACCTGGTTGTAAAGATGGTCGAAGAAAGGATCACAAAACCCGACTGTGCAGTGGGATATATCCTGGATGGATTTCCCCGAACCATAAATCAAGCCCGGAAGCTGGAAAACATAGATCAAAATCACCGGGAAGTGGTGATCGAGATATATTTGCCCGACCAGGTCGTTGTCGACAGGTTGAGTGCACGGAGGATCTGTTCGAACTGTGGTATGATATACAACTTGCTTGGCCATACCCCAGAAGCAGAGAATGTCTGTGATGTCTGTTCTGGGAAGCTTATCCGGAGGGATGATGACATGCCTGAGGTGATCCAGGACAGGCTGAAGGTTTATCATGAGCAAACAGAACCTCTCGTTGATTACTACAAGGCCAAAACAAATTATTTTCAGATCAACGGAGAGGGAACCATCGAAGATATTTTTGCCAGGGTGCGTGAAGTTCTCGAAAAGGCGATCGACAAAACGGAGAATTAGAGCAGAGCAATGATCATCTACAAAAGTGAGGAAGAGATTCGATCCATGAAGCGGAGTAATCAGATCGTGGCAAAAATTCTTTCGGAACTAGGTCTGATGATCAAGCCAGGAATCCAGACAAAAGATCTAAATGAATATGCGGAGAGGAGAACCCGAGAAATGGATGCTGTGCCAGCCTTCAAAGGGTATCGTGGATATCCCGCCTCTCTGTGTACATCGATCAATGAGGAGATCGTTCATGGTATTCCTTCCTCCAGAACTCTCCGTTCTGGGGATATCATCAGCCTTGATTTTGGCGTCGTCTATGATGGCTTTTATGGAGATGCAGCGGTGACTTACCCTGTCGGAGAGATCACTCCCCGGGCAGAGAAACTCATCGCTACGGCAAGAGAATCCTTCACCATGGGCGTGGCGAAGATCAAGGAGGGAAACAGGCTTTCGGATATCTCATGCGCCATCCAGAGCCATGTGGAGTCTCAGGGATTTTCAGTGATCCGCTCGTTTGTCGGTCATGGGATTGGATTCTCACTGCATGAGGAGCCCCAAGTCCCAAATTTTGGATCGCCGGGCCGTGGGCCGAAAATGAGATCAGGAATAGTTTTAGCCATAGAGCCTATGATCGCCATCGGCAACTGGGAAGTGGAGATCCTTTCGGACAACTGGACGGCCGTTACAAAGGATAGGAGCCTTTCAGCACATTATGAACACACTGTTGCTCTCACTCAAAATGGAGTTGAAATCTTAAGCCTTCTAGAGGATGAAAATAATTGCGGACATGGAAAGGAGTCTCGGCATGTCTAAGAATGATGTGATCGAAGCCGAAGGCACAGTGCTCGAAACGCTTCCGAATGCAATGTTTCGCGTGGAGTTGTCTAATAAACACAAAATTTTGGCCCATATTTCGGGGAGAATGCGCAAACACTTTATTCGGATTCTTCCCGGGGACAAAGTTCTTGTGGAACTATCACCGTATGATTTGACCAAAGGGAGAATCACTTATCGATTCAAATAAAGGACAGGACAATGAAAGTTAGGGCCTCAGTCAAAAAGATGTGCCGGAATTGTCGGATCATCAAGAGAAAAGGTTTACTCCGGGTCATATGCACAAACCCGAAGCATAAACAAAAACAAGGATAGATGAGGTAAAAATGGCTAGAATCGCTGGAATCACCCTTCCCCCAGAAAAAAGGATCGAAATTGGTTTGACCTATATCTATGGCATCGGCCGATCGAAGGCAATCAAGATTCTCGAAGCAGTAAAGATCGATATGGATAAAAAAGTCAAAGACTTGAGCGAAGAGGAGATCAATAAGATCCGCCAGATCATCGAAAAGCAAGAGAAGATCGAAGGAGACCTCCGAAAAGAGGTCACCATGGATATAAAGCGGTTGATGGATATCAGTTCTTACAGAGGCATGCGCCACAAGAGAAGACTTCCTGTGCGTGGGCAGAGGACAAAAACGAATGCACGGACGAGAAAGGGCCCTACCGGACGTACTATCAAGAAAAAATAGCGGGAGCGTTTAATGGCTAAACCGAAGAGAAAAATAAAGAAGAAAAAAATCAGAAAGGACATCGGATTTGGTGTCGCTTACGTCCAATCGACATTTAACAATACAATCATCACCATAACAGACCAGCAGGGAAACACGCTTTGCTGGAAGAGTTCGGGTACAGCAGGCTTCAAGGGCGCTCGGAAAGGGACGCCGTTTGCGGCCCAATTGGCGGCCAAAGAGGTTGCAAACGATGCCAAAGTGTTTGGCGTGAGATATGTGGATGTCAGGGTTACAGGTCCTGGAGCTGGGAGGGAATCCGCGATAAGGGCCCTCAAGGTAGGAGGATTGGAGATAAAGTCCATCAAAGACGTAACTCCTATACCTCACAACGGTTGTCGTATGAGGAAACGGCGGAGAGTTTGAGGGATTTTCCCCTCTAAGGAGTGAATGATGTCAAAGGAGAAAAATTCGATATGTCGCTATTGTCGGGTAGAGAGGACAAAACTGTTCCTCAAAGGAAACAAGTGTATAACCGATAAGTGCCCGGTTGAACGTAGACCTTATCCGCCGGGCGAACATGGGAGGATGAGACGAAGGATCCTCGGATATGGCATTCAGCTGAGGGAAAAGCAAAAATTGAAAAGATACTATGCTATGTCTGAAAAACAATTCAAGCTGTTCTTCAAGAGAGCGGAACGGAAAAGAGGGATCACTGGAGAAATCCTTTTGTCTATGCTGGAGAGAAGACTGGATCACGTGGTTTATCTCATAGGATTTTCCCACTCCCGCTTCCATGCACGGCAGATGATCACTCATGGTCATTTCAGCGCCAACGGAAGAAAAGTCACCGCTCCTTCCATGTTGGTGACAAAAGGCGATGTCGTGGCTTTCAGGGAAAGATCGGCCAGTCACGAAGAATATAAAGCGATCGTCGAATTCAATAAAAATAAAACAGTTCCGGGCTGGCTGGAAGTGGACAGGGATAACATGGCGGCAAAGGTTATCTCATTTCCCACTCGCGAGGATGTGTCGATTCCTGTTGAAGAGCATCTCATCGTGGAGCTTTACTCCAGATAGTAATCCTAGAAACTCCCGGAGGGCTAAAGACCGAAAACGTCTTTAGTCTTCAGGGCTGAGTCAGGGTAAATGGAACCAGGATAGGAGGAAAAATGGTAGAAATAGGTTTTCAGAGACCGAGGTATTTGGAATGTGATTATGAAACATTAACAGAGAAATACGGCAAGTTCACAGCACAGCCTTTTGAAAGAGGTTTTGGTGTCACGATCGGAAATTCGTTACGGAGGATTCTTCTGTCTTCCATCTCGGGTGCAGCCATCACGAACGTCCGCATCCAGAATGTTCTTCATGAGTTCTCGACACTTCCGGGTGTCGTTGAAGATGTGACAGATATCAATTTAAATCTTAAAAGCATCCCTTTGAAGTTGGAGGGCCAAGAACCTATAACAATGACCCTGAAGAAAAGGGGACCTGCAGAAGTTATTGCTTCGTATATCGAACATGACTCCGATATAGAGATCCTCAACGAAGACATCCATATCGCATCCTTGGATAAGGATGGAAATTTGGACATCGAGATGATCGTGGAGAACAACAGAGGATATATTCCTGCCGATCTGAACTTTAACGAGGAACTGAGCGTTGATTTTATCCCCCTGGATTCCTCTCACTCCCCGATCCTTAAGGTGAATTATCGGGTCGATCCCGCTCGTGTGGGCAAAAGAATCGATTATGAAAAACTGACTCTGGAGGTCTGGACGACTGGGGCCAAAACTCCTCAAGATGCCCTCGCTCAAGCCGCAAAGATCTTGAGAAGCCATTTGGTCACTTTCTTGAACATCGTTGATGAGCCAGCAGAACTGGAATCTGCTCCTGCAAAGAAAGAGATCCCGTATTTCTCTCAGATAGATATCCTCTCTAAGTCGATCGACCATCTGGAGCTTTCAGTGCGTTCTAACAACTGCCTCCGTTCAGCAGGCATCGAGAAGATCTATAAACTCGTACAGAAAACAGAGGATGAGCTGTTGAAGACAAAAAACTTTGGCCGTAAGTCTCTTTCTGAGATCAAGGAAACCCTTCAAGAAATGGGATTGGGTTTGAATTTGGAGCTTCATCTAAAATTAATCGAGAAGATCGAAGGCGCCCAAAAGCCTGAAGAGGAGAGAGGAGAAGGAGACTTGGAATGAGGCATCAGCTCAGCGGAAAAAAGCTAGGAAGAAACTCCTCCCAGAGAAAGGCCTTGCTCAGAAGTCTTGTGACGTCGTTTTTCGAAAAGGAGCGGATCAGGACAACACTTTCTAAAGCAAAAGCGACACGGCCGATTGCTGAGAAGATGATCACTCTTGCCAAGACAAACTCTCTTCACACACGGCGGCAGGCTCTGCAGTACATCTACAAGAAGGATGCGGTCAAAAAGCTCTTTGAGGATATCGGCCCTCGTTTTACGGAGAGGCCGGGCGGATACACGAGGATCATCAAGCTGGGCCCCCGTGCCGGAGACGGGGCGGAAATGGCGATCCTAGAGCTCGTGGGCACAGAATTCAAGAAAAAAGAAAAGAAAAAAGAGAGCCTGAAAGAGAAAGCCAAGTCCTCATCAGCCAAAAAATAACCTGAACTATTCATAAAAAATTTCGATACTTTGTTCGACAAAAGCGATATCAATCATTTACATTATTCTTCCAGTAAATCACCTTGACGTTTCTGTTTTCAATGCGCTTTCTATGCATAATCGACTTTTTTTACCTTTCACTCGCCGACCCAACTTACCCGCCGATCTCACTACAAAGTCTTCGTTGTAGCCCACTTGCGGTAGTTCACTACAGCTTCGTGGGCCACTGCCTCGACCTTAATGTTAGGGTGGGCTGGGTTGGCCTCGACTCGTGAATAGTCCAGAATAAAACAAAAAGCCGTAGGACTGCGGCGGTTACGCCCTCATTTTAAATGTAGGGTTTGTTCCCCGAACGGACCGTTTCCTAAACGGTCCCTACGCCATCATGTCATCTTTTCTCAGAACCTCCTCTTCGATAACTTCAGGGTTTGAAAAAAAAACGAGTTCATTCTATACTGGGCAGGAGCGGATGAAAAGAGGATTAATCACCGTCCTAGTTTTATTTTCCCTCGCTTTTTCTTTTCTTCCATGCTCCGGTCAGGAAGTGGCTCCGGAAGAATCCCCCCCAGAGAAAAAATTCACGTCCCTCCATAAATCCCTGCTGTTCCCTGGATGGGGACAGCTGGTCGAAAAAAGGTATATCGAAGGGGTCGTGTTCCTGTCGGCAGAGATATTCGCGCTATACAAAGTATTTTCCTTCAATCACAAGGGAAACGGGGCCTATACCCAGTACAAGGATGCAGGCAGTGTGGCTGACGCAGTCCATCACAGACAGATGACAGAGGATTATGACAAGAAAAGGAATCAGTATCTGTTAGTGGCGGCCGGTGTCTGGATGATCAACCTGATCGACATCTATTTTATCATGAAGAATAAAGACAACAAGGGAAAAAACCTGAGGCTAAAGCTTGAAAGTGGAAAAAATAAAGGTCTGGCTTTTACTGTCAGCTATCGTTTCTAGCGTACTGGCGTTTCCTTCATGCCAGGATCGTATCTTTGATAATCCCTTTGACCCTGAGGCTGGAGAAGTTATTTTCGAGGTGATCAACACGATCTCTACGCCGGCATTGATCCCCCTCGGACTTACCTGGGACGGCAGCACCATTTGGAATGTGGATGGCTACAACGAAACCCTCTACAGTCTCAACAGGTTGAATGGGTCTCAAGTGCGATCGCTGACATCCGTCCTTCAGGTGACATCGGGCATCGCCTATGATGGACATGACCTCTGGGTATGCAGCGAGGCAGTGGTCGAGATCTACAAGATCAACCTCTTGACAGGCGACATCCAAAAGAGGCTCAACCTCCAGAGGGGTTCTTTCACAGCTATTGAATACGGTGACGGAGCCTTGTGGATCGCCGATGCCCTGTCGAATAAGATCATGCGGGTCGATCCCGACACGGCAGAGATTTTGTCTTCCTTCTCGAGTCCGGGAACTCGAGTGGATGGAATGGCCTTTGATGGAGCAAGTCTCTGGGTGTCTGATATGGCCACTCTTACGATCTTCCAGATAAGTGTTGAGGGCGATGTTTTGAGGGCCTATCTTTCGCCTGGCCAGTCTCCCCGTGGGTTGACCTTTGACGGTGCCTTTTTATGGAACGTGGACGGGAACCGAAGGATTTATCAACTAAAATTTTAAAATTGAAATTATTGAAAAAAATATTCTGTGTAATCACGATGCTCCTGAGCGGAACATCCTTTCTTGTATCCGAAGAAAATATCCTGATCGAATTTAATGGTTCTTATCTTGCCTACAGTTATGATTTTAACCAGATATATGGAGAGGGCGTATCGTTCCAAATCCTATCTTATGATGTGACCTGCGACCATCTGAAAGCCGATATCGGGGCCCGGGTCTTCTATGCGTACGGCTCTGTTGTCTTGACAAAGGAGGGGGAGAAGTTGGAGGGGGACGAATTTTTTTTCAGCCCTGAGGAGAGGAAAGGAACTCTCATCAATTACTCGGAAAAGGTTGGAGTGATAAAATTAGGACCGGAAGAAGAAGAAGAAGAAGAAGAAGAAGAAACCGATCTACCCTCTGATGTGCTTGAGACCCTCACACTGTCCAAGATACAGTCTTCGCTGTTCTATTTCACCTGTGAGATGGCTCAGATAACAGAGGTTTATGAGGTTCTGGGGGAAAGAGTTGTCCTCCATCTTGAGGGGCTGGAATCGGTCGGATTCAAAAAATTCAAGCTCTCGTCGGGATTAAAACAGAGGGACAGTGGTTTCTCCTTGGATAAGATTTGGTTCACAAAATCCCAAGGGATCATCGCCCGGGGAAGCTACCTTTTCAGGACTCCGGATAGAATCAGCAGTTTGACGCAGTTGAATTATGAAGAGCGTTCGGTGCTCAAAGATTACTTGGGACCAGACAGACAGATAGATATCCTGAATTCCACCTCTGTTGTTTTCGACAATAAAACAAACGCCAGTTTTACCGGTAACTATAATTCCAGCAATCTCTGGAATGCCAGCATTGTGTTAAACAGGAGGTGGAGCGAGACGGTCACCACAAACTTTGATGTCTCCTACAATAAACCGATCAATTTCAAAGGAGAAACATGGTTTGGATTCACCTCCACCGTAAGTGGAGGACATTTGGGAGATCTGTCTCTTGCAGGGAGGTATGAGGTCCAGGATCAGGTTTTGGGAAGTCTCGCCTATGGCAACACCTTCCTCGAACGTTTCACGCTTTTTCTCAACTCCACATATTCCAAGATCAAGATCGTGGGGAGCGAAAGTTTTTCTGAGATCCTCACAGGGGGAGTGAGCCTTTCCTATGATTCCCGGATTTTTAACCTGTCCACCGACTATTACCTCAACCATGACCTCTTTGGGAGTCAGCTCCTCTCCCAGCCACAACTCCGGGTGGGGATCAATCCCTTCCCCTTTTATGGGGGGATCCTTGTGGCGAGCCTCACGAACATATTTATCTATAGCGATGTAACAGCGGGCACCGAACACCAGGATACATACAGCAACAACATGATTTTCAGCCTGTCCACCCAGCCCATGTATGTGGCACCGCGTTTTTCTCTGAATATGAGTGTGGCCGTAGAACAATTTCTCGAGAAGGAAGACCGGAATTTCACTTCTGGCGGTTTCATCGGGAATGCGGCCGTTGAGGTCGCCAGAGGTTTCTTCTTGGAAGGATTGTACAATTTCCAATCGCGGCGCAGATCGAGAGATTGGCTCATCGAGGGGACCACAAGTCAGGATTTAAGTGCTGTCTTCCGGGCAAATCCTTCTGATAAACTGAGCAGTTGGATCTCTGTCTCCTATGATCCAAAAAACAAACGGTGGACACAGTCTTTTGCTGACATCTCTTTCGAGGTCATCAGAAAATGGAAATTTCATACTCTGATCAACTATGATTTTATCCTGAATAAGCTCAACAATATCGACCTGTTCCTGGTGAGAGATGCCGGCCGTGTACAATTGCGGTTTATATGGCGAAGCTTGTCCAAACAGTTTTCCGTGGAATTGATACCGAGATGATAAAAAAAGCGATCGTTATTTTTAGTGTTGCAAGCTTTTTGGCCGGGGGAGGGTGTGTCTCTTTTAAGATCGAACCGCGTCCCGAGCCCGAACAGCTCGTAGAAACTCTCGTGCTCTGCAAAAGAGTAATCCCGGACGGTGAACTTCTGGCTCCTGTGGATATAACGACGGATTTTGTCATGGATGATCCGGATGTGCTCTGCTTTGTGGAGCTAAAAAATGTAGGACGGGCCATGACGCTTAAATGGAAGTGGTATGCCCCAGATGGATCGCTTTTCAAAGAGACGGCCGATGTTCCTGTGAACGAAAACGAGGCTTATTTGGAGGCTGTGACCGCCTACGACGGGCTAGACATGCAGCAAGAGGAGAGCCTAGAGGGCCACTGGGTGGTTGTGATATTGGTCAACGGAGAGTTGGCAGGACGCCGAACATTCATCGTCCGCTAAGGAAGGTTGTTATTCGAATTGACCCAGAGCTTTTGCCCGGGATAGATCTTGGACCTTGAGTTGAGCCCATTGAGCGAGAGGAGGACGCTCAAGCTCATCCCGTATTTCTTGGCGATCTCATAGGGTGTGTCACCGGATCTAACCGTGTATTGGGCGGCTCCGGAGAGATTGCCGGTCTGTACTGTTAGTTTCTGTCCCACCTGGAGTGTGTTGCTCGTGAGGCTGTTTCTCCTTTTTATTTCATCGACCGATGTGTTGAAGGAACTGGCGATCTGGTAGAGGGAGTCTCCTCTTTTGACGACGTAGACGAGCTTTTCTCCCTCGCGTATGAGCTCTCGAGATTGGACAGAGGATGAACTGCTTCCGGTAAGGCCGGAAACTTTGAGCCTCTGTCCGGGGTAGATGGTGTACCGCCTGTTGAGCCCGTTGAGACGGGCGATGGCAGAAATGGATGTCCTGTACTGGCGGGCGATTCCTCCAACCGTCTCACCCTTCCTGACATAGTGGATGGAATAGGTGGCTTCCGGAGGGATCCAACGG
>Ga0315553_10004595_pt1 | contig 10371 bp, 21 predicted proteins | sample SalMarSW160140MG_FD_203099 | JGI IMG/M metagenome (GOLD analysis project Ga0315553, IMG submission 203099) | Salt marsh sediment microbial communities from the Plum Island Ecosystem LTER, Massachusetts, United States - Salt Marsh Sediment SW1601-40 ... | reverse complement strand
TCCCCCTCGCCTCCTTCATCAACCTCACCAACTCCCGCTGACTCTCCTCCCCACTCCTCGTCATACTCCAAACACCTCCCGCAATATGGATTCGTCCCCAACTCATACTCACACTCCAAACACCGCCCCTCACCAATCTCATACTCCCCCTCATCCGGTATAGACAACAACGCGAAATTGTCAGGGGTGCGTGGTTCGAGCAAGGGATTCTTTTCAGGAGAGCTGCCGCTCCGCGGGGACACCCCCCCCTCCCTCATTTTTTTTGGGCGGCACCCCCCCGTCCTGATGTTGTACGGCCATCTGTCATACCGCCCCCGCTCTGCGTCCGGATCCGACTCTCCCCCCGCGGTCGCTCCGTTGCCGGGTCCCTCCCCTATATCATCGGGGGAATCGCCTGCCAGCAGCCGCCTCGCTTGGTGGGGGGACATATTGAGCTGATTGAGCGTCTCAATGAGCATGACCGTCGGCCTTCGCTCCTCGGTCACGTCCTCGTGCTCGACCGCAATCGGGCTGTCGTACCCCATCAACTTGTCCAGCCGTTCGCGGGCACGCACGCGCGTCGCGTCGGATACTGCAACCTGCTCCGCCTGCTCCAGGAGGATCCGTGCCCGCTCTACCGCATCCGGATCCCCGGATTGCAGCACGGACTCGGCCTCTGATCGCAACCGTGCTGCTTCGGCTCCCTCTGCAATTGCTCGATACCATGCAGCACTGTCTTCGAGCGTGTACCCATGTCGAGCGGATAGCTGTGCTCGCTGATCCCTGATGAGGGCCCGGTATCGCCTGTATGCGGGCAGACGCTTGATGTGCGTCGGCGTCGTGCTGCGAGCATAGCCTGCCAGGTCGCGGGCTCGGCGGTCGGTCTCCCCGGCGTCCTTCAACAGGGCAAACCTGGCAACACGTGGCACCCGGGCCGCTAGACCGTTCTCCACTACCGCTTCAACGGCCTTTTCGACCTCTTTCCGATCTTCGGCTTTGCCGGCCACAATGTAACTTGTCCTTCCTTGAGTGTATCCTGCCGCCATCCTGTATTATACTCGATTGCGGGCTCGTTGTCAATACCGATGATCCGTGTAGATAGCAGAACATTGCAGACGCGGGAGGGGAGATACCACTAGCTAGTACTAGTATTTCTATTATATGGCGTCGGGTCGTGTCAATACCGATAGTTGTCCTTGTCTATACCGATATTTTGGCTTGAGGGCGAGCAATACCATATCTTGTGGTGTTGAGGCGTCCAGACCGCTATATTTTGGTATTGACTGATCCTGTGAAATTGGGTATACTTAGTGCATGATGAGTCTATACCACAGTATCAGGGAGAGTGATGATATGAGTATGCTGGCGCCAATGGCTGATCGGTGGGGAGTCGATACCATTGATATGTTCGGGGACCGCCGGACAGACCAGCAACGGCGCGATGCAATCGAGATACAGAGGCGCCTCCTGGCGCGTCGGGGTGGGGAGCCGGACTATACCGGGCTCCCGGCCTTCGGGCAGGCCCAGCTTGATCTATTCGACCATCAGGACCGGGAGAATCAGTCATGACAGCACAGACCAGCCTTTTCGGGGACGGCGATTGCGCCGCGGTGAAAGCCCGGCCGAAAAACTACCGGATCCCGCGGTATCGCGTCAGAGTTGTGCGCGAGGAAACCTGCACAATAGAGGCCGAAGTCGTTGCGTCGCGCGATGACGTTGCCGGATTCTCGCGGCTGTTTCTCAGTAACAGAGGCACAGAGTCTATACTGATATTTGCTCTCGACACCGGAAACCGCCTGATCGGCTTCACCGAGTACGAGGGGACGACGAACCAGTGCGCGGTGTATCCCGCGGAGATATTCCGCTTCCTACTGAACGTCGGGGCGGCGTCGTTTGTCATGGCGCACAATCATCCCGGGGGCAACGGAGAGTTTTCACAGGCCGACAAATCGATCACTCGCCGCCTCATATCAATCGGCAGGGAAATAGGGCTGCCGCTCATCGATCACGTGATAGTGCACGAGGCCGGGACAGAATCGGCCCGCCAGCGCGCCTGGTGGATGAATCAATAACAGCCGGGATTCCGGCAAACAGAGGAGGGATGGAATGCAGAACGTACAACATCAAACAGAAACAGGCCGCTGGGTGGATTGCGGAGACGGGGCGGAGGAATACCTGTTGGCGTGCGAAACGCACACCAACCGAACCCGCGACAATGTACTCGCGGAGTTGGAATCGGGCAAAACGCTCCGGCACCGGGGTGGCGACTGGTATGCCAAAATTCGGTTTGAGCCTGCTCCTCAGCCCCAACGGGCCGTTGAAACGGTGCTGTGCGACTGCGGTCACAGCGTTGAACGAGGAATGTCAATGCGGGCGAGCCGCGGAACCGCGTGCCCGGATTGCTACGACAGAATGAGTGAGTAACCGAAACCGCCGAAACCGCCGGAACCCCGGCAAGGAGGAACGGAGGAACGATGTATATCAGGATTCATGTCTCCCAGAGAGCCGCAATTGCGGCGGGCGTGAATGAGTACGGACCGATGACTGTCTGTGTGGATGTTTCCGCGCTGACCGATGAGCAGCGCGAGGAGATGTTGCGGTGCGTGTCCCGCCAGGATCTCATATGGCGTGTGGACTATGCAGAGACACATCATTCGCAGGAGCGGTTTGCGGCGTGGCTCGATGCTCGGGCTGCGCAACGACGCGCACAGGAGGCCGCTCAGGTAACGACGGAGGATGAATAACCGGTGGTATGTACGAAATAGCTGCTGTGCCAGGCGTACAGACAGTAACGGTGGCGCGGCAGGTCGCCGCGTCACCAGCCTAAAAGGAGGACGAATGGAAGCAAGGTTGGAGAAGATATGTATAGACCCCACGCCCAGCGTCGGCATCTATGGCCGGGCGGCGATCCGGTTTTCGGACAAGCGTCGGCTGGACGTCATCACCGACATCCACCCGCTGGAAGCGGCAGCCGGCCGGCGGCGCGTGCGGGATGTGGCGGGCGAGTGCTTGTGCGAACTCGGGCAACGGCTCGCGGCTTTGGAGGGCATGAAAACACCGCTCACCGAGTGGGCGGTAATGACGGATCAGGAAATCGAGCGGGCGTGCCGCGACCTTCCATACAACCAGGAGGAGGGTTGACCCTCATGGCCAACAGGGCATTGTTACACCGGAGCAGGCTGACCGCGTTCAAGGCGTGGCTTGGAGAGCGAAACTTGATGCCGCGAGGAGAGTGGGAGGTAGCCAGATGGAGGGGACCACGGGGAAAACCGATGTGTATTGTCTATGACAACCGCAAATCGAGCGAACACCTGTCCTGTAACAACGCCGCTGTCGGTGATGTTCGTGAATTTATCAGGATTGAGAAGCTGAAGGTGAGATCGTGGTAGGCCTTGCCCGGCCGGGGCACGCTTCGCGTGTTTTTTTTGAATTATCAGGAGGGAAAACTGATGGACGAAATCAAAAGCCGAGTCCTGAAAATTAGGAAACGTTACCGGTGCTACGGGTGCGCCAGAGAGTTCCCGGCCGGCTCGATCATGCGCTTCGTGACCGTGGTCGACCAGGGCGAGTTCTGGTCATCCTACTAAGGGGCCTCCTGTGAGATCAAGAAAGTGAGGTTTGTATGTTTGGAATTCTCGGTATGATAAACAATTACGAATTGCGCAAGGTTGCCAACACGCAAGTCGGCGGGGCCTCGATTGACACTTGCGCCGTTACAGACAGCGCTCGGCCTTATGAGACGGGCATTAAGCATTCTCGATACAACGATGGTTGGTGGATAATCGTACAGCTATACGATTCAAAGGAAGAGGCTGAGGTTGGGCATAAAAAGTGGGTTGAGTTGTTTTCGCGTGATGAATTGCCTCCCCGCCTTGTCGATGTTAACGAGAGTTGTTTTTCTCAGGCATTTGGCGGTGTTGGTCGTGGCGAATACGAACTGCGCCCGCAGGAATAATATGGGGCGCAAGCTGAGCCGAGATCCTGGTAGGCCTTGCCCGGCCGGGGCACGCTTCGCGTGTTTTTTTTGAATTATCAGGAGGAAGAACACCCCGTACACGAGCCACAACACGTTCCGGGATCAGAGGTGAGCGGAGGCAAAAGACGTTGAAAAAAGAAAGAGTAAGAAAAACGCCCTTTGCCACGCAAGCCAATACCGTTCCGGTATTCGTCGGCTCACGTTGCGGCGAAGAGACCTTGAACTTGCCGCGGGTTTATCGTCCTGGCGAGACGGCGGGCCTCTTTACCTGTCCGCCGGGTTGAGCGCTGTTTACGGGGAGAGTCCCGAAGAGACCTGAGATTTCAATGAGCAGTATCTTTAATGAATATAGTCAAACAAACCGAGAAAGTCAACAGGAAAATGAAAAATACTAACCGTGTTCACGCAGGATATTTCATGTCGTATCTCACTCGGGACCGGCTCCGGGAGTATTGTCAGAGGACGGGGCGCATCATGAGCGCGGTGGTCGAGCGGGCAATTGAAGATCATCTCGACAGGCATGACAAGAAAACTACGACGGATTCCGGGCAATAGCAACCACAAGATACAGACCCGACGACCACTACATCTTGTGGTTTGCGGCGCCGTCACGGACACCAACCACCATATATGGGGGTTCGAATGATCGAAACACACGTCATGTACCACCGGGGGGTAGTCAGTTCCCTTTTCCGCGTGCAGTGCGACACCTGCCTGCGCTCCCGCCGGCGCGTCGGCAGATCCATGGACGGACTAGGGATCCGGGCCATCAGACGCGAAGCCGTCAAACAGGGATGGTGGTGCCGGGACAGAGACATGTGCCCCGAATGCCTCAAAGCCCTGGCCGCGGCGCGTGCGGCCGGAAAGGAAGTCGTATGAGCAACAGCAGCAACACCCAGAAAAAACAGGTCCACCGCGACCTCATCAGCGGCTTCTCAGGCTCAGCCATCACATATTTCAGCATGAGCAGCCGCGACAACAACCGCATCACCGTCTCCCCCTCATCCTTCAAAAGGATCGTGCACGAACTGCGGAGACAGTTCGGACACGACTACATTCTGGATACAAAAGTCAAACCCGCATTCGCAAGCGGGATCCAGTACTCATCATACTTTATCAACACCAAGAAACCTGCATAAAGGAATAAGACACCTATGAAAAAGGGCATCAAGAAAATACCCGTGGCATTCAAATTCCACCCGGACACCCTCAGAAAGCTCCGGCGCGTGCGGCAGGTCCACGGGATACCATACGGTCCCCTGGTCGAGGGCGCCGCCGCCGACGTGGCCGATCAGATGCTGAAAATCAAACCAATCCGCGCCCACCAGCCATGAGAATCGTCCGCTGTCAGTTCTGCTTCTGGCACGGATACGTCGCAAACCAGCGACTCAAGTGCCCCATGTGCGGGCACAAACAGCTCGAAACCGAACAAACCATAGATATTGGAGAAAAAACTAAGCCAATACAAAAAACCGCTTGACTCCGGCACAAAAAAAACTTATACTTAAGCAAAGGTTTCTTCATGTGCTATTTTTTGTGGAGGGAGCAGCAGTATGTCGAAGGACGGGCAGATCATTGTGGTTCTTGAGGAGAAGCCCGACAGCGGGCAGATTCCTCTAACGCACCTGGGGACGATTCAGCGGTTGTCCGGTCGGTCGCCGGCGCCCAAAGCCACACCGATCGTGCGGGAGGCGCTTCGTGCCTGGGCGGACAACGCCGCTCTGGTGCAGCAGGCGAAGACGCTCGGAGTGTGTCCCGAGGATTCCACCTACGCCGGGATAGTCCGGCATTCCCTGGCGCAGGCCATCCGCTTCCGCCAGTACCAGATCAAAAACCAGCAGCCGCGTCAGCCGAAAGGAGCGACAGCATGAGCACGCTTGAGACAGTACGGAAGACATTGTATCAGCCGAACATGGAAAAAGCCTTGGCCGCCGTGCTCCCCAAGACGGCGAACATGGACCGATGGCTTGCCCTCGCCTGGCAGGCATCCAAAACACTCAAGGACAAGCCGAACCTCGACGCCAATTCTGTCTTGGTATCCATCTACGAGGGAGCAAAGTTGGGGCTCGAGCTCAACCCCACCCTCGGAGAGGCGTACCTGGTGCCGTTCAACTGCCGCGTGAAGGTCCGCGGGCAGGACGAGTGGCGTACGATCTGCACGTTCATACCCGGCTACCGCGGGCTCATCAAACTCGCCCGTCGCGCCGGTATCAAGGACATTCAGGGCCGCGTAGTCATGTCGAACGACGAGTTCGACTACTACCTCGACGAAAACGGCCCGCACATGATGTTCCGACCGGTAGCCCGCGACCGCGGAACGCCCCTGTGGGTAATCAGCCGGGCGATCCTCCCCGACGGCACGTATTCCATCATGGACCCGCTCCCCTGGGACAAGGTGGAGCAGATCAAGCAGCAGACGCTCAAGCGCAGCAAAGGAACCGGCCCGTGGACGACACACGAGGAGGAGATGGGAATCAAGACGGGTATCCGCCGGCACTGCAAAGTGCTGCCCCAGGAAACCATACTCGCCGAAGCACTTCACCTCGACGAGCAGGCCGAGGAGCTTGGAAAGCCCCAGACGCAGATCGATCCCGCCCTCGACAACATAATCGACGGCGAATACCGGGAAATGCTGGAAGAAACCGAGCGAGAAGAGATCACCGGCGAAGGCTCGAAGCCCCGGCTGGCAAGTCCGAAGCCCAAAGGACGGAAAAAGGCACAGGAAACGACCAGGCCCGCACAGGCGGAGAAGCCGAACCCGTTGCCGGACGACATGCCGCCCGCCCGCCCGGGCCTCGTGTGGATCGATCCCGCGTCAGGACGTGAATGGCATTGCGGCCCCGACAGCGCCTGGATGGATAGCGGTATCAGGCACGATCCCGGCCCGAAAACCGAGCGCCCCACCCGCGACGAGCAGGAGTTCGCAAAGCAGCAGGCCGAGCCCGAAGAGCCACCCGAGAGCGCTCAGGAGCCCGAGGACGAGGCGGACGACCACGAAGACGCTACCGAGGCCGAGCCTGTCACACAGCAGCCCCCGGCCGCCCGTGAGGTCAAACCAGAGGCCGCGCCCAGCCCCGGACTCTACGCCGGGGAAATCCTGCGCCTGGCTACGAAAATGGGGTGGTCGGGAGAACGGATCAATCAGGAGGCCAAGGAGAAATTTGGAGCCGACAATTTCATGACCGTGCCGGCGCCGACCAAGCTCTCGGTCCTCAAACACTTCCGCTCCCTGGCCGGCCAGTAGGCCCGCCTCGGCGCGGAAAGGAGTAGAAGATGGAAATCAAGTGCCGCCGGTGCGGCAAAATATGCTCCGATAACGCGCCAGACGATCTTGAGATAGCAGGCGTGGTGATCTGCTACGCCTGCATGGAAAGGATCGCGCGAACCGAATCCGGAGGCGACCATGGGCTCCCTACAGACGTGCCTAGCGATGGATCAGGAGAACCACGAGTACACACTGACGACCCCCGATGGCCCGCGGGTACTGCCCGGTGTGACCTCCCTCCTGAAAAACGCGGGTATCGGCCCCCGGTACTACAACAACTCAACAGCGGCAGCCGACTTCGGGACCGTCGGGCACGAGATTGTCAGGCTGTACCTGTCTGACGATCTGGACGAGTACGACCCCGAGTTCGAACCGTGGATGTCGGGCATCCGGCGGTTCAAATCAGAGTGTCGACCGGGGAGCTTCGTGCTCGAGACCCTCGTGCATTCGATGCGCTTCGGATACGCGGGCACTCTGGACTTCCTCGGCGAGATAACCCCCCCGCGGGGACGCCGCGATACGTATCTCATCGACTGGAAATTCTGGGCACAGGCCACCGGGGAGGCCCTCGGAGCGGCGGAGCTGCAGACCGCAGCGTATTCTATCGCAGCCCTCGAGCTCGGGCTCACCAGGCGCGCCCCATACCGGGCTGTGGTGCATTTCTACCAGGGCGGTTACCGACTATACACACTGAACGACCCGGCGGCGAAATCCGTCTGGCTGTCGGTCATCAACATCGAAACCTGGAAGGCACAGAAAGGACTCAAATGACATCGCAGACCATCGAAGACAGGCTGGCCGCGCTGGAGGCCACGGTGAAAAGAATGGGACACGCCCTCCTGGATAACATGATGGCCACCGACCGCGTCGTGGAACACGTGGCGGCATCGGGAAGCCGCCGCCGCTGCATGCTGTCGGATCGACGATACGACTCCAAGCTGGACACGTACATTGATTCCGAAACGGAATGCACGTTTCACATGTTCGGCCGCACCGTGAACGAATCGGACAGGCCGATCACAACGGCGATCATCGAGGATGGACAAGGCAGGGTCATCGAGGCTCTGCCGCGCAACATCAGATTCATAGACAAAGCCCGACCGGAAGAAGACCGGCCGGGCTCTGCACAGCAGCAAACCACCACACAGGAAGGAGCGGAGAATGCCCCAACAGCCTAATTATACAACAAACCAGCCCGAAAATGCAATAGTTTCTCAAGAAACTATTATGCTTCGGGAGCGCATTGTCGCATTCTGCGAGGCCGTGGTTGAGGTCCGGGTAACGAGCGACGAGGAATACATAGGAGCGGGCGAGATCACGAAGATACTCTCCGCCCACAAGGCCGAGCTCGAAAGCCGCAGGTCGGACGAGGTCCGGCCCCACCTGGACCGCCAGCGCCAGATCAACGACTGGTGCAAGCCCGTCCTCGCACAACTCGACGGACTCCAGAGGAAAGTCGGGCAGGCCATCTATGTCTACAGGCAGGAGCAGGAGCGCAAGCGCCGGGAAGAGCAGCGCCGGATCGAGGAAGAGAAGCGGCGCCGGGAAGCCGAGGAGCGCGCGGCGGCGGAGAAGGCCCGCCGGGAGGCCGAGGAGGCCCGGGCGGCCGGAGATGAGCAGTCCGCCGACGATCTCGACGCGCAGGCCATGGAACTGGATTTCAGCGCATCCCTTCCGGCTCCGGTGGCGGCGCCCGCGGCCCCGAAGCTCGACGGCGTACACATCCGACACAACTGGACCGCCGAAATCACGAACGAACAGGCATTCGTGCGGCATTGCGTTGACAACAAGCTCTACGATTTTCTGTCGGGCGACGTGCGAAAGCTCAGGGCCGAGGCCAAAAAGATACAGAGGGAACAGACCTACCCCGGAGCCAGGATCTTCGACAACCCCTCGACCGTATCGAAAAGAGGGAGTTATTGATGGACGACCAGCAGTGGCGCGGACCGAGACATAGGTTCTGATAAAGGGAGTTGCACGCAATTGCCCAGCAACTATTTGATAGGCGGCTGGGCTACGGAGGTGAAATGAACGAAGTGCATTGTGTTTTTCAGCAGATTACCAGTGGTTGTCAACCGAAGCTGGTTGAGGTGTGGGACGATGAGGACGCCGCCATTACCAGCAAGGACGGCTTGTCGCTTGAACACAAGGGGTATCACTTCAGCGTGCGCACGATTCCACTTTTTTCAGCCGCCCACCCGCAGGAATCTGAGGACGGGCAAAAAACGCCCACCAACAGCGCTATGGATGCAATAGCCGCGTACACTAAGGAATATCGTGAAATTTGCACACCGTTAACTAGTAAAATGATGTTACGTAGTAAAGGGTTTTGTGAGAAGTATTATTCAATTTTTATGCGGCTACTGCACCATGGCGCAAAACGTTGCGCCGCGAGGAACCAAGGAATAACCGCGGACCGAGGCACATGACTAAGCACAAAACCACACAGCCGGCCTTCGTATTCGACGCCTACGGCATCCAGCATGTTGTCCCTGGCGCCGTATGGGGCAAACTGGTCAAGCAGAGCCAAAAGTACAGCATCGACCCGTTCAGGGTCATGTATCGAATAGTCAAGGCCCGGCCGCGCAAAATCGTGCCGTTTATCGCGTCCGCCATGCGCGACGGCTGGTGTTGGGAACCCTGCCGGGACGAGATAGAGAACCCGCGCAAGGTCAACGACTGGTGCGCCCGGTTCTCGTCACACGACTGGATCAAGGAAAGGACAAACCATGAGCGATCCATTAAGTAAAGACGAAGGCCAAAGCCTGGCGGTATTCCTTGCGATTCTGTCCGCTCTGGTGTGGATAGCGATAGTCGCGTCGTACACGTGGTGTACAATGGAGCGGCGGCACTATCGCACGATCCCGCCTGCGGTGGCCGACAGCGTGGCCGCGTTCCAGAAGTCGCAGAGGTGTGCCCCAAGTGATCGTTGATCACATAGCGCCGGAAGCCGTGCGTAATGTGGCGGCAGCCGAATGCGAACGGTTGACAGGAAAACCAAGCGCATCAAAATACGTGTTTTTGGCGACGGTAGTATTGTTAGGGGCGGAGGGACATAATTTTCGGGATATTATTCGCGGGCTGGAGCGGCGCGAAATCAACGAGTTGCGCCGACGTATGTCCGCCCGCGTATAGTTAGCTGCCATTTGAC
>Ga0315553_10004594_pt1 | contig 10371 bp, 10 predicted proteins | sample SalMarSW160140MG_FD_203099 | JGI IMG/M metagenome (GOLD analysis project Ga0315553, IMG submission 203099) | Salt marsh sediment microbial communities from the Plum Island Ecosystem LTER, Massachusetts, United States - Salt Marsh Sediment SW1601-40 ... | reverse complement strand
ACCGCCTCTACAATCGGCGCTTTCTGCAGATGTGCGGGCACTACCTGGTGGAGCCGACCGCCTGCACGCCGGCAGCCGGCTGGGAGAAGGGCCAGGTGGAGAACCAGGTCGGGCTGGTGCGCGAGCGAAGACCGTCTCCACCGCCGTCTTCATGTTGTCGTAGAGCCCACGCCGGCAGGCGCCCCGGAAGAAGGCGAAGGCCCGATCGTGGGCGTCGAACACCATCTCCTGCGTCTCGCGCGGATAGGCCCGCACGAACAGCATGCGGCTGTGGCAGAGCCGGACATGCGCGACCTTCACGGTCACCGTCACGCCCTTCAGCAGCACGATCTCGTGGCTCCAGTCGAACTGGTAAGCCTCCCCGGGCGCAAAGCTCAGCGGCACGTAGGCGTCGGCGATCGATTGCTGCCGGCCCCTCTGCCAGGCGCGTGCATAGCGGCGCACCGCGTCATAGCCGCCCTCGTAGCCGAGACCGCGTAGCTCCTCGAACAGCCGGATCAGCGTCAGCCGCTCCCGCGCCGGCTTCGCCTCGTTCGCCGTAAGCATCCGGTCGAGCTCTTCACGCCACCGCCCGAGCCTCGGCAGTGGCTGCACCTCACGCTCATACGAGAATGCCGTCTCGCCAGACCGCAGCACCTTGCGCACCGTGTTGCGGGACACCTTCAGCTCCCGCACGATCTCCTTGATCGAGCGGCCCTTGACGAAGAACTCCCGCCGTATCCGAGCAACCGTCTCCACAACCAGCATCCCCCAACCACCCGCCCTGAACTCCAGAGCCGGCAGCTTCGCAGCGCAAATCTAAGGGGGGTCAATTTTGGACGCCGATCACCCGATCCAGGGAGTCAAAATTGCACGCCGATTCACACCATACCGGATCTGCCTCCTCGACGGAGGGACCAAGTGGCAACTGTTCAGGTCCGATACATAGTCCACGACGTCGACGCCGCGATTGCGTTCTACACCAAGAAGCTGGATTTCAAGCTCGAAATGCACCCTGCACCGCCGTTTGCCATGCTGTCGCGGGGCGATCTCCGACTTATTCTGAGCGCCTCAAACCCGGCAGGCGGTGGTGGCCAGCTGATGCCCGATGGCACTAAGCAGGAGCCGGGCGGATGGAATCGCTTCGCTATTGAAGTGTCTGACCTTCACGGGATGGTCGAAACGCTTCGCCAAGCGGGAGCGCACTTTCGGAACGCCATCGTCACTGGGGTTGGCGGCAGACAAATCATTCTCGACGATCCATCTGGAAATCCGATTGAATTGTTCGAACCGCTTCGTGCCGAAGCGCGGCTTGGAACGTGACCGACGACGACCCTACTCGGTCAACTTCGGACTGAATATCCGCAAATGACGCTTCTCGAAAGGCTCGTTCCAACTCTGGAGCTTGCGGAGTCGCCGCGAAACCGGACTCCTTCTGCGAGCCGTCGACCCGCCGGTTTTGACCCAGAGCAGACCGACGCCTCTTGCGGACTGACTGCGGAACTACGGGGAAGGCGCACCGGCCTCGGCCCGCTCCTGAGTGGCGCCGAGCGCGATCATCAGGGTCTGCACCAGACAGATGGCGCCAGCGATAGGGCGGAACTGGTGCGTGTCCATCTCGTCGACCAGGAAGCTGAGGCTTGAGTAGCGGGCGAGGGGACTGCTCGGCACGTCGGTTATGGTGAGCACCGGGACGCCTCGCAGGTGCACGTCCTGCACGATGTCGACGACCGCCGGCGTGTACTCGGCGAAGGCGACCGCGACAAGGACATCGCTCTCGCGCATCGTCGCTGCCTGCTGCGGCACCATACCGCCGACGAAGTCGAGAAAGGTGCAACGTAGCTCAAGCCGCGACAGCCCGTAGGCAATGTAGGCAGCGATCGGAAATGCGCGCCGTTGCCCGATGACGTAGATGTGGTCGGCCCCGCTTAGCATCGTTAGCGCCCTGCGAAGGTCCTCGGCTTTCGCGTTTTCCTTCAGGTGAGCGAGGCTCGCGATCGAAACATCGGCGAACTCGGCAAGGATTGCGACCGGGTCGGCGAAGGCCGTCTCGCCGAGACGCTCGCGGTCGCGATAGGCCTGCTGACGCAGCGACGGCTCCCCCTCGATCAGTCGCAGTCGGAATACTTTCTGGAGGGGTGAGAAGCCGCTGAAGCCGAACTGTTTGGCGAAGCGCACCACAGTTGACGGCTGCACACCCGCGCGCCGGGCGAGCTCGGTGATCGTCTCGAGCGCGAACGCGTTGGGGTCTTCGAGCGCGAGCCGCGTCAGCCGCTGCAGGTGCGGACTCAGGCCTTCGTAGCGCGTCCGAAGGCGCACGCGGAAAGCGTCGAAAGTCTCGTTTTCGTTGTTCGGCGTTTCGCCGCTCGCGGCACGATCGCTCACTTGCCCGTCCCACACAGAAATTCGTCCCGAGACTACACATTCGTCTTGCGCGAGAGGTGGAAATTTCTTTCAATAGAAAGAAAATTCATTCTAGGCCGCCGGAGAGCGGCCGTGCGCAATGGAAGCCTAGCGATCCAAGGGATCGCGCCAAGAGGGAGGGTAAAATGTCTCGCAACTCATTGTCTCGGCGTTCCTTTTTCACCCGGTCCGGAGCCCTGATCGCGGGCGCGACCCTGATAGGTCCGTGGAAACTCAACCGCGCCTACGCGGCCGATAAGCCGCTGAAGCTCGGCATCACCTCGGACGCCAGCGGCCAATATGCCAATAGCGGCGCCAGCGACCGGCGCGGCATGATGATGGCGATCGAGGAATTCAACGCGAAGGGCGGAATCCTCGGGCGCAAGATCGAGACGGTCCACATCGATACCGAGACGACGCCCGCCACCGGGACCCGCGTCGCGGAGCGCATGATCACGCGCGAGGAATGCGGCTTCCTGATCGGCGCCGTCAGCTCAGGCGTCGCCAATGCCATCAGCCAGGTGGCGCAGAAATACGGCGTCGTCTACCTGAACACCAATTCCTCCTCGCCGTCGGAGTCGGGCGAGAACTGCCACCGTGTGAAGTTCGTGTGGGACGGCAACGGCACCAACTTCGCCAAGGCGGCTGTGAAGAACTCCATCGATTCGTTCGGAAAGAAGTGGCTGCTTCTGACCAACGATTACGTCTGGGGCCACGACACGGCGGCGGCGACGCGCAAGCTGCTTGAGCAGTACGGCGGTGAGGTGATCGACGAGATCCTTGTGCCGCAAGGCACACGCGACTTTTCGTCCGCGCTTCTCTCGATTCAGAACGCCGCGCCGAGCGTCGTGGCGGCCGCGGTGGGCGGCGACGACCAGAAGGCGCTCCGCCAGCAGGTCGCGCAACTCGGCATGGGGCAGAAGCCGGCGTGGATCAACAACCAGCAGGATTGGCCGGACGTCTATGGCCTGCCGCTCGACAATCTCTTCGGCGTCTTCGGCACGACCTGGTACTACAAGCTCGACCTGCCCGGCGTCGCCGACTTCGTGAAGCGCTATCAGGAGATGTACCCGGACACCGCCATGCGCGTCCCGGGCAACGTCTTCTACAACGGTTACATGTCGACGCGCGAATTGCTGCGCGCCATCGAGCGGGCGGGCACGACGAGCAACATCGCGGTCATCAAGCAGCTCGAGGGACTGAAGGTGAGCGCGGAGGACCGTATGCAGCATCACGATGCGTGGATCGACCCGAACACGCACCAGATGCAGCAGACGATCTACCTGGCGACGGCCAACGAGGGCACGCAGGATACCGACGACATGTTCAAGATTCTGACGTCGTCCTCGCCGCAGGACGTCGAGGACACGGACGCCGCCGGCAAGTGCAAGCTGGAATCGTACGACGACACACCGACCTTCGACGCCTGACAAGGCGGCGAGGCTGCGAGCGCGTGACCGGCTTTCCTCCGCGGGTCCCGCCTCGCAGCAGCCCTGAAAGAACGGATACGGCGTGTCGACGCTCCTCCCGCACATCTTCAACGGGCTAACGCTCGGCCTGCTCTTCGCGCTGATCGCGCTCGGCTTCACGCTCATCGTCGGCGTGATGGAGGTGATCAATCTGGCGCACGGCTCGCTTTTCGCGCTCGGCGCCTATTTCGCGCTGACGATCCTCGGCGGCGGGTGGATCGAGGGGACGGCGGTAGGTGACTGGTGGATGGGCGTTCCGCTCGGTGCGCGCTACGTTCTGGCGCTGGCCTTCGGGCCAGTGCTCGCCGGCGTCGCCGGCATGGCGCTCGAGCTTTGCGTCAGGCGCACCTACGGCAAGGCGCCGCTCTACGGCCTGCTTCTCACGTTCGGCGCGGCGCTCGTCATCGAGGAGGCGATCCGCGTCGGGTGGGGCACCGGCGAGAAGAGCTTGCCGCTACCGCAGGCGATCAACGGCGCCGTCCTCATCGGCGGGCTGATCTTCTCCTGGTACAAGCTCTTTGCCGCCGGCTTCGCGCTGATCGCCATCGCCGCCGTGTGGCTCTTTCTGGAGCGCACCCCCTACGGCGCGATCATCAAGGCCGGGGCGCACGACAGTGAGATGGTGCGCGCGCTCGGCTACGATCTCTCCCGACTCCGATCGCTCGTCTTCGGGCTCGGCTCCGCGCTCGCCGGCCTCGCCGGCGTCGTCATGGTGCCGATCTGGGGACTGCGGCCCCACCTTGGCGTCGATGTCGTCATCCCGGCGTTCCTGATCATCGCGCTCGGTGGCGTCGGCAGCTTCTGGGGCGCCGTGATCGCGGCGATCATGGTGGGTCTCGCCGTCGGCATCACCGGCGCCTACGCCTCGGCCTGGTCGATGATGTCGATGTACCTGCTTCTGATCGCCGTCGTCAGCTTCCGCTCGCGCGGCCTCTTCGGCCGCAAGAGCGCGCTCGAGGTCTGAGGCGCGATGATCACGCTCTCCGACATCCCGCCACGCGCCGGTGCCTGGCTGACTCCGCAGATCGTCGTCTTCACCGCAATTCTCGCGACAGCCCCGCTTTGGCTCGGCACGATCGGCCTCTACCAGTATCTTGGCATCGAGATCGCGATCTGGATGATCTACGCGCTCGGCTTCAATCTTCTGTTCGGATACGGCGGGCTGCATTCGTTCGGCCACGGCGCCTATCTCGGAATCGGCGCTTATGCCTTCGGACTCTTCCAGCACCATGTCGGCGTGAGTCTCTGGGGCGGGCTTCTCGCCGCGGTGTTTGCGGCCGGGATCGCAGGCGCGCTGGTCGGCGCGGCGGTGTCGCACCGTCGCGGCATCTACTTTGCGCTGCTGACGAACGCCTACGGGCAGGTCTTCTGGTTCTCGGCCATCAAGCTGCACTGGCTGACCGGCGGAGAGGACGGACTCCTGAACATTCCCCGGCCGACGCTCGATCTCGGCTTCGCCCGCGTCGATCTCAACGACAACATGGCGCTCTACTTCTTCGTCGCAACGGCGCTTGTCGTCAGCGTCGTGCTCCTCTGGCGCATCGCGAACTCGCCCTTCGGCCGCGTCCTTCAGGCTGTGCGCCAGAACGAAAGCCGCACCGCCTTCGTCGGCTACGACGTGTGGTGGTTCAAGTGGGCGGCCTTCGTCATCTCGACGCTCTTCGCGGGGTTCGCCGGCGGGCTCTTCGCCATGGCGCAGGAGAGCGCCTACCCCGACATCATGAGCCTGCATCAGTCCGGCCTCATCGTGATGATGGTGCTGGTCGGCGGCGGACTCGTCGGCTTCTGGGGCCCGGTCTATGGCGTCGTGCTCTATTTTGTCGCCCGCGACGTGCTCGGCACGCTCACCGAAACGTGGCTCCTCTGGTACGGCCTGATGTTCATGGCCGTGGTGATGTTCCGGCCCGAAGGCCTTGCCGGCGCGCTTCACGTGTCCGCGCGCAGGCTTCCCTTTCGCGCCGCGCCGCGCCGCGCATCCGTGGGGCCGGCGTGATGGCGCTCATCGAGGCGCAGAACATCCACAAGCGCTTCGGCGCCCGCGTCGTGCTGGAAGATATCTCGCTCGCCTTCGAGGAAGGTCAGGTGAGCGGCATCATGGGCCCGAACGGCGCCGGCAAGACCACCTGCTTCCATGTGCTCACCGGCCGCTACAAGCCGGACCGCGGCACGATCCGCTTCGACGGCGTGGACATCGCCGGGCGGACCCCGCAGGCGCTGGCCCGCATGGGCATTTCGCGCTCGTTCCAGATCATGAGCCTCTTCGATCAGTCGGCGGTGATCGAGAACGTCATGATCGCACTGCCCGAGTTCCGCACCCGCCGCCGCCGGCTTGCGGATTCTGTGTTCAACGATGCCGGGCTGCTCGACGCCGCGCGGGAGATTCTGGATCAGGTCGGGCTCGCCGGCCGCGAATGGGAGCCCTCCGCCTCGCTCCCCTACGGCGACCGGCGCGCGCTCGAGATCGGCGTCGCGCTCGCGGCCCGCCCGCGCGTCCTTTTCCTCGACGAGCCGACATCGGGGCTCGGTGCCGAGGCGACGCGAAATCTCGCGGAGCTGATCCGCAGGCTGCGTGCGCGCTACACGATCGTGATGATCGAGCACGACATGCAGTTCCTCTTCGATCTCGCCGACCGCATCTCTGTCGTGCACTGGGGTCAGGTGATCGCCGAAGGCACGCCGGCGGCGCTGCGCACCAACAAATGGGTTCAGCGCTCGGCGCTCGGGGAGCGCGGCTGATGCTCGAAGTCGCGCAGATCGACGCCTTCTACGGTGAGACACAGGCACTCTTCGGCCCGTCGCTGAAGGTCGGCGCCGGCGAGGTCGTGGCGCTCTTCGGGGCCAACGGCGCCGGCAAGACGACGACGATCCGCGCCATCCTCGGTCTCACGCCGCCGCGCCGTGGACGCATTCATTTCGACGGCGTCGACATCACCGGCGTGCCGACGCACAGAATCGCGCGCATGGGCGTCGCCTGGGTGCCGGACGATCGCCGCGTCTTCCCGGCGCTGACCGTCGCGCGCAACCTTCAGATCGCCACGCGCCGAACGCGCTTTCGCGCCTGGAGCCTCGCGGACGCGTTCGGCATCTTCTCCGCGCTCGAGCACCTGATGGGGCGCGATTGCGAGAACCTCTCCGGCGGCGAGATGCAGATGGTGGCGATCTCGCGCGCGCTGCTCGGCTCGCCCGGCCTCGTGCTCTTCGACGAGCCGAGCCAGGGCCTCGCGCCCAAGATTGTACAGGATGTGATGAAGACGATCCGGCGGCTGAAGAGCGAGGGAATTTCGGTTCTGATCGTCGAGCAGAATGCGCTGGCGGCGCTCGAGGTTTGCGACCGCGTCTACGTGATGGATCGCGGCCGCATCGCGCATCAGGGCGCCGCCTCCGATCTCCTCGAGAACGCCGCGCTGCGCCGGCGGCTCATCGGGATGTGAGGCGTGGGCATGCTCCAAGTCAGAGGACTCGAAAAGACCTACGCACGCGGCGTCTTCTCGCGCACCCCGACGTTCAGGCTCAGGGCGGACTTCGTCGTCGAGGAACCGGCGATCATCGGCCTCATGGGTCCGAATGGCTCCGGCAAGACGACGCTGTTCGAGCTTATCACTGGCTCCAACACGCCGACGGCCGGGGACGTGCGCGTGAACGGGCGGAACATTCACAAGGTGCGCACCGACGAGCGGGATCGGCTCGCGATCCACTACCACCAATCCTACCAGGTGCGGCACTTCCGGTCGTTCGTTCCGAACATGCTGATGGAGCGCGCCGGAAGCGACCACCCGCTTGTGCATCTCTTCGACGAGCCGCAGTTCAACACGCAGGACGGTTACATCGGCTTCGTGCTGGAGTTCTTCAAGCGGCTGCGCAGCGATGGGCGGCTGGTCTTCCTCTGCCTGCATCCGAACGAGAAATTCCACCTCGAGATTCTCAACGATATCTGCGAGCGGTTCATCTTCGTCAACAAGGGACAACTCACACATGTCGGAAGCTACGACGAGCTTATCCGTCGCGACGACGTGCGTAGCTATCTTGGAGGGCTTCTGACATGACGATCGCATCGCCGGCGATCTCCCCGCCCTCCGACGAAAGCCTGACGCCGAAGGTCGATATCGAGGCGCTGAAGACCCAGTTCGACCTCGCCGGCAAGGCCGCGTTCGTTCCAGGCGGCTACGGTGCGCTCGGCGCGGCGATCTCCTGGGCGCTCGCCGTGCGCGGCGCGCGCGTCTTCATTGCCGGACCGTCGGAGCGCAAGGCGCAGACGCTCGCGGAGGAGATTAGCGCCGCGGGATTCGAAGCGCAGGGCTCGGGGCTTGACGCGCGCTCCGTCGCCGAGATCCGCCAGGTGACGGACGCCGCAATCTCCGCCTTCGGACGCATCGACATCTTTGTGAACTGCGTCGGTATCCAGCGCGAGCAATCGCTGCTCGAAGTCACCGAGGAAGCCTTCGACCTCGTCTACGAGACGAACCTGAAGTCGGCGATGTTCTTGGCGCAGGCCGTGGCGCGCCATCAGATCGAACAAGCGATTCCCGGCCGCCACATCCACTTGTTGTCGGTGCGCTCGCAGCTGGCGCTCGCCGGACGCGGCTACTCGGCCTATTGCAGCAGCAAGGGCGGGCTCCTCATGCTGGTCAAGCAGCACGCGGTCGAACTCGCGCCGTACAACATCACCGTGAACGGCGTCGCACCGACGTTCATCCAGTCGGATCGCATCCGGCCGCATCTCGATCGCGCCGAATTCCGCGACTACATCCTCGCGCGAAATCCGCTCGGCCGGATCGGGCACCCGATCGAAGTCGCAGGCCCGGTGGTCGCGCTCGTGGCCGCTGCCGGCAACTATGTCACCGGACAGGTCGTGTTTGTCGACGGCGGCATCACCGCATCCCAATAGCGGACGTCCGAAGCGAGGAGGATTCGCATGTACCACCAACCATCCATGTTTATCGGCGGACACTGGCGCGGCGCCGCAGACGGCGGCCGCATCGAGGTCTTGAACCCGGCAACGGAGGAGGTGCTCGGAGAGACGCCCGCGGCGACGGGCGCCGACGTCGAGGAAGCGATCGAGACGGCCGCGGCCGGGTTGAAGACATGGAGCCGCGTACCCGGATGGGAGCGAGCCAAGGTACTGCGCGCGGTGGCGCGGCGGATGGAAGCGCGGCGCGACGACCTCGCGATGGCCCTGACGCTTGAGGTCGGCCGCCCGTTCCAGCAGTCGCTGGGGGAGGCGCAGGCGGGGCTCGAGCAGTTTGACTGGTTCGCGGGCGAGGCGGAGCGGCTCTTCGGCGACACGCTTCCCTCGCGCCAGGGCGGCCAGCTGATCATCAGCCACGAGCCGGTCGGCGTGGTGGCGGCGTTCACGGCGTGGAACTTTCCGATCAATCTGCTTGCGCGCAAGATCGCACCGGCGCTTGCAGCGGGATGCACCATCATCTGCCGCCCGTCGGAGCAGGCGACCTCGGTCGCGACTGTCCTCGTCGAATGCTGCCTTGAAGGCGGCGTGCCGCCGGACGCCATCCAACTCGTGACCGGCAAAGCGGCGACGATCTCGAATACGATCATGGCCTCCGATACCGTGCGCAAGATATCGCTGACCGGCTCCACCGCAGTGGGCCAGCAGCTAATGGCGGCGGCGGCGGCGACCGTGAAGCGCTGCTCGATGGAGCTTGGTGGACACAGCCCGGTAATCGTTTGCGAGGACGTCGACGTGAAGGCCGTCGCCAACCTCTGCGGTCAGTTCAAGTTTCGCAACGCCGGGCAGGTGTGCATCGCGCCTAATCGCTTTTACGTGCACGAATCCGTCGCAGCCGCTTTCAAGGAAACGATGGTGGAGTACGCCCAATCGCTCAAGCTCGGCGACGGGCGCGATCTCTCGACGGGCATGGGGCCGCTGACGACCAGGCGCCGGCTTGACCGCATCCAAATCCTTTCGGCGGATACACTTTCGGCTGGTGCATCGCTGCTGACGGGAGGGCGCCGCCCGAAGGAAACCAATAAGGGCTATTTCTTCGAGCCCACGGTGTTCGAGGACGTGCCGGACGACGCGCGTATCATGCGGGAAGAGCCGTTCGGGCCGGTGGCGCCAGTGAATACCTTCCGCGATCTCGACCAGGCAATCGAACGCGCGAACCACACGGAATACGGTTTGGCCGCCTACGTCTTCACGCGCTCGCTTGGACGCGCCCAACATCTATCGCGCGAAGTCCGGGCGGGCATGATCGGCGTCAACACGTTCCTCGTCGCGCATGCCGAAGCGCCGTTCGGTGGCGTCAAGCACTCGGGAATGGGCCGCGAAGGTGGACGTCAAGCGATCCACGATTATCTCGACGTGAAGCTAAGTCACTTCATGTCGGGCTGAGCATCGGTTCTTTCCTGAAGCCACGCGACTCGCATGCCCTCTGATTGTCCACGCCGGACAATATCCGCTCCTGATGCTGTGGACGGCTCTCCAGACTGCGGCCAGCTTTGAGCTGGTCGAGGAGCTGGAGGCTAACTATGGAAGCAGTTGTGACGATCGGGTTGGATATCG
>Ga0315553_10004592_pt1 | contig 10376 bp, 9 predicted proteins | sample SalMarSW160140MG_FD_203099 | JGI IMG/M metagenome (GOLD analysis project Ga0315553, IMG submission 203099) | Salt marsh sediment microbial communities from the Plum Island Ecosystem LTER, Massachusetts, United States - Salt Marsh Sediment SW1601-40 ... | reverse complement strand
CGTCGGTATCCAAACCACCGTCAACACCGGTGCCCTGTTTGGGTTGGGGCGCGGGTTCAGCAGCCTGTTCGCGGCAGTCTCCGTGGCGGCGGTCGTGGGCGTCATTTACTGGCTGTTTGTTCGCCGCGCCGCGCACGATGGTCTCTTGAACATCTCTCTGGGATCGATCACGGGCGGCATCCTGGGCAACTTGTACGACCGGCTCGGTCTGTGGCATACCGCCGATACTCCCGAGCGGTTTGCCAACGGCGTCCGCGACTGGATTCTCTTCCGGTTCGGCGATTTCACCTGGCCCAATTTCAACATTGCCGATTGCCTGTTGGTGGGCGGGGTCGCCGTGCTTTCGTTCCATGTATTGCGAAGGCCGCCGAAGGACGTCAAAGCCGATGCGAAGTCCAAGCAGGCCGGTGACGAGGCTTCAGCCGGGGGATGAGATGCGACAGTGTGTCGTACGACGTCCGCGCTGGGCGACACGGGAGCGCCGGCCACATCGCTGCCGTCGCCACACGTGGGCTCGACGAGGTCCATCACCATGACGGCGCTACAGCGCGAAATCGCCGCACGCCTGGAACTGGCCCGCCGTGCAGCCTGCGACGCTGGCAAGCTGACGCTCTCGTTCTTCTGCCGCGACGACTGCGCCGTCGAGCACAAGCACGACGGTTCGCCCGTTACCGAGGCCGATCGCCAGGCCGAGCGCGAACTGCGACGCCAGATCGCCGATGCCTTTCCCAGCGACGCCGTGGTGGGCGAGGAATACGGCGAGCAATCGGGCACGAGCGAATTCCGCTGGATCATCGACCCGATTGACGGCACGAAGTCGTTTGTCCGCGGTGTGCCTCTCTACGGCACACTGGTAGGCATCGAGCATGCGGGCCAACCAGCGGCCGGTGTCATCTACATTCCGCCGCTGGACGAATGCGTATACGCCGCGCGAGGGTCGGGGGCGTGGTACGAGCGCGGCGCCGCCGAACCGCGGCGAGCCGCGGTATCGACGCGCTCTTCGCTTGCCGACGGACTGTTTCTTACTTCGGAGGTAGGCTCGTTCGCCCGTCGCGGCGCTGCGGATGCATATCTGCGGCTGGAAAGGGCCGCCGGTGTAACGCGCACCTGGGGCGATTGCTACGGGTATTTGTTGGTGGCCACGGGTCGGGCCGAGGCGATGGTCGACCCTATCATGAACCTGTGGGACGCGGCGGCCGTCGCGCCGATCGTCGAAGAGGCCGGTGGCACGTTTACGGACTGGAGCGGGAAACCGACGGTCGCATCGGGTGAAGGCGTGGCGACCAACTGGCTAGTCCAGGACGAGGTGCTGGCGATCACTCGCGGGTTTGTTGCGACGTAGCGCCGATTCCCAGTCGATTGGAGGAAGGGGGACAGGCACAATTTGCTCAGCAGACTCCGCAAAGCGGGGCCGTCCGCAGCGGCTACGCAAAATGAGCCAGTCCCCGACGGATCACTCGCGGTTTTGCAGCGTCTTCGTGAGCACCGCGTCCAGCTCTTCCAGGCCGCGGTCGCGATTCACCTCGTAAAAGCCGACGTGGTAGTCGACAATTTTTCCGTCGGGACCCACCACGATGAACAGCGGCAAGTCGGCGTCCGCCCGGCGCGGATCGCCAAATCGTTTCAGCACGGTGCCATCGTCCAAGAGCACGGGATAGTCGAGGTTCATAAATGCCACGAGCTTTTTCACGCTCGTCGTGGCGGCGCGTCGCTCGCGCTCGTCGCCCAGTCGAAGGTCGACCGCCACGCCGTACACCGCCACTCCCTCCGACTTCCGCTTGCGGTGCAGAAAGTCGAGGTACCCGATCTGCCCATAGGGCTCTTCCAGCGGGCTGTCGAGGTACGGCCAGAAGTGCAGCACCGTCACCTTGCCCTTCAGGTTCTCGTGATTGAGTGTCTCTCCCTGGAGCCCCTTGAGCGAAAACGGCATGCACTCGCTGCCGAGATACTTCTTTCGCAGGGCGGCCACGGCGCTGTTCCGACCGCCTTGGTCTTTCACATCTTCGGCGATGGTTTGGACGAGCGCTGCCAAGGGGCCTTCGGCGGCAAGTCGCTCGATCGCGGGAATCTCGGCTTGGACGGCGGATAGCTGCGCGGCGCTGAAGTCGGCCCTTCCCGTGCCGGCGACGTAACCCAGGTCGTCGCGCAGTTTGGCGAGGGCCGACCAAGCGGCGACATTGGCGTCGAGCGCTTCTCCCGCGAGCGTGCTGCGATCGGCCAATTCGAGTGTCAACTCGTACTGTTCTCCATTGCCCATGAACACCACCTCGGAAAGCGTCAGCACCAGGGGACTCGCCTTGTCGACCAACATGGTGCGCTTCCGCCCGTAGGGGCTGCGCACGACGAGCCGCCACGCCGGTCGATCGCCCACCTTGGCCTCTTCGACCACCTCGTGTTCCAGGCGATCGTCGACCCAGGTGAGTCCGATGGCCAGCGGCTCCTCGGCGGCCAACAGCGGCAGCGTCACCGGCACGACGCTCTTGCCGCCCTTCCGGTCGTACCACACCGTGGGCACGGAAGGTTCCCGCGCCCGCCAACGACCGTCGACGCGCACCGAGCCGAATCGCTCGGGCCACGGCCACTGCCCGTGACCTTTCTCATGGATCGCCCAGAGAAGCGTGGCACCGGAATCGTCGACGCTGGACACCAGAACCGCCAGCTCGATCTTCTTGCGGCTGTCGGCCTCTTCCCCCTTGGTCGCGACGAGTTGGCCGCGGTATTTCAGCAGCGTGCCGGCTTCGACGCTCGCGGCATCGGCCTCGGCACCAGCGGCCAGAGCGGACACCAGCAGTAGCAGCGCAATGCCGAGATTCATGGTCGTGGTCCTTGAAAAAACCGAAGCGTAGGCGACGGATTTCGGAACCCGAAGCGTCAGCGAGGCGGTGCAGCATTCGTGCGTTCTACCGCCCTTTGGTGTGCCAGCGAACCGTCGCACCATTGTACCTGGAACGCCCGAATGCCGCGAGTCGTGGGCACGTTGACAGGTCGCGGACCCCTGCGATAACGTGCTCACTGCCAAAACGCGAACGAAACTCCATGAGCCGAGAGGTGACCGCATGAGCATCTTCGACCACATGATCGCCAGCTACCAATTCAACCGCGGCCGTACGCTGGGGCTGTTGGACGAGATTGCCAAGCGGCCCGATGCCCGCGAAGCGCTCGCGTGGCGGCCCGGGCCCGGTCGAGCGCATATCGGCTGGCAGCTTATGCACATTGGCGTTACCGAGGAGCTTTTCGCATCCGAGCGGTTGGCGCCGGACAAGAAGGGCCAGTTCACCGAGCTATGGCCGCGGTTTCGCGGAGGCAGCACGCCCGACGACGATGTTCCCTCGGCCGCCGACATCCGCCGCGTGTTGGACGCCAGCCGCGAGCATTTGCTCGACACGCTGGGGCGATTCGGTGAGGACGATCTCGGCATGATCCCCGAGGCGCTCAAGTCGCGCGGACTTACGCTGCTCGACGTGCTGCACATCCTCTCCTGGCACGAAGCGCACCACCAGGGACAGGCGCACATTACGCTGAACCTGTACAAGGCCAGCCTCGCGTAGGGGCCAGCCGCGCGAAAGGCCGTTCCATTTTGCGCTGCCTTCTGACTCAGATTGTGCGGCACACTTGGCTGCCCGCTGGCACGCGCTATAATGCGGGAAGCCGTCTCTGCTTCCGGAAGCTCGTGGCGCTCGGCCTGCTTTGCCTACGCCGCGCCGACCAACTACCAAAGCTCCCCACCGCTTCGCATGACCACGATCCAAACTAAACCGGCCAATCTGCGGCAGCTTCGCGAGAGCGGCTGGCAATCGAAAACCGTCAAGCGAGAAATCCACGACAATTTTCTGCGGATGCTCGCCGACGGCGACGACCTCTTCCCGGGCATCATCGGCTACGACGACACGGTGATTCCCGAGATCAGCCTGGGGCTGCTTTCGAGTCACGACATGCTTTTCCTGGGCGAGAAGGGCCAGGCCAAGAGCCGCCTCATGCGGTCGCTCGTGCGGGTGCTCGACGAGGAGATTCCCTACATCGACATTCCCCCCGCCCCGTTTCATGATGACCCGTACAAGCCCATCAGCCGCGCGTGCCGCGAGTTTGTCGCGACGCACGACGAAGACGACGTGCCAATCGGCTGGTGGCGGCGCGACGATCGCTATGCCGAGCGGCTCGCCCCCGGCACCAAATTCGCCGACATCATCGGCGAGATCGACCCTGCCAAGCTCGCCGGCGGCACCAGCATGTCGGCTGAGGAAGCGCTGCACTTCGGACTCATCCCCCGCATGCACCGCGGCATCTTCGCCATCAACGAGCTGCCCGAGCTGGACGAGCTGGTGCAGGTCGGCCTGTTCAACATCCTGGAAGAGCGCGACGTGCAGATTCGCGGCTATCCCATCCGCTTCGACATCGACGTGCTCATTCTGTTCTCCGCCAACCCCGCCACGTACAACCGTAGCGGCAAGGTGATCCCGCAGCTCAAGGACCGCATCGGCACGGTGGTGCACACGCACTATCCCCGCGAGCGCGAGCTGGGCATCGCCATCATGGAGCAAGAGGCGGGCGTCGATCTCGACGGGCAGTACCCGGTCATCATCCCCTATTTCATGCGGGAGATTATCGAGGAGATCACCGTGCAGGCCCGCAAGTCGAAGTACATCGACCAGCAGTCGGGCGTGAGCGCGCGGGTTTCCATCGCCAACTTTCGTACGATGATCGCCAGCGCCCGAAGGAGGGCCATCCTGTTGGGCGAGAAGCCGGCCGTGCCGCGAATCAGCGATCTGGGCCATCTCTATTCGTCGTCGCTGGGCAAGCTGGAGCTCGACTTGATGGGGAGCCATCAAATGGGCGAGCGGCAAGTGCTCGATGCCGTAATGGCCGAGGCGATTCGCACCGTGTTCGAGCAATACGTCGACCAGCACGGCCTCGACGCGATCGGCGACGTGTTCGCCAAGGGCATCAAGATCGAAGTCGGCGACATGCTCCCCTCCGCAGCCTACGCCAGCCGCATCCGCCGCGTGCCTGCCGTATGGGAGAAAGCGTTCGAAGTGAACGCAGCCCAAGACGAACCGGTGCGGGCCTCGTGCGTCGAATTCGTCCTCGCCGGCCTCTACGCCCTCGACCGCATCAGCCGCAGCCAACACCACGGACGTGTGACGTACGAGGTTGAGTGAGGGCCGATCTGAAAACGGTCGGGTGCGGGCTCAGGTTGCGTGCGACAGTCCGTTGTCCGTTGCCCGTTGTCATTTGTCCGTGGTGGTCCGTTGTCAGCCGCGTTCTTGCCCGCCGACTGAAAACCGAAAACTGAACACTGAGAACTCTGGCCGCATAATGTCGCGACGACCCGCTTTTGTCGGCCGCGACGTCGGTCGCACATCGTTGCCGCTTCAATGTTTATGGCGGATTTGGCAGGTTTTCAGAGGGAAATGTCGAGTGCGAATCAATTCCTCATTGGCGGTCGCGCCGACAATCGCTGAGCGCAAAAAACGAGCCCCTCGACCAACTAGTGGCCGCCGCTCCGGGCTGATAGCTCCGCATTGAATTGCCCAAGAGCCGAACGTGCCATTTCCATCGTACCTGCATGTCGTCGATATGTCAATAGTAACTTGTGAATAAGTATTGCGCCAGAAGCGCCGTTCCGAGCGATCGACGCAGCCTTGCAGCGGCATGAAGAAGAGGCGAGGTGCGGAAGCCAATGGTGACGCAACATTCTTTCGCCCGTGAAACGCCGGCAGACAAAGGGGAGGCGGTGCTGAAAAACGCGCTGCATCCGATGCGGTGCCCGGGTCGCGACACCGATTTACGTGGGCGTGCGGTCTTAGCGCGCCTGGCGTCTCTTTCACTCGTAGCTGCTCAGTCGGAACTTGACCCCGCGATTCCGGGACGACTCGCGAGCGAGATGGCGTAAATCCCGCAGGCCAAGAAAAATCCCTGAAGAAAAATGGGATTGTTGTGCGGGCACATCGCATGCCCCGACGGTGCATCGGCGCAACGGCATTACTGCACGTGCAATCGGCGATATACCGCAAAACATCCCCGGGATGCCTGTGCCTTCGCCGGCAAGAATCTCTTACGGAGCCGACCCGACCTTTGACTTCGCATCGGTGAATGCGCATATTGACTTTTGGTTGTTCCCACCCACAGAGTCCTGCCGAAACGGGCGGCGCAGGTCGTCGTTCTTTGTACTTGGCTTGACGACATGGCGTCCCTGTCGGCAAACGCGATGCGTTTCTGAAATTCCGTGTGCATCAAATGGCATCACGAATGTCTACGTTCCCTTGGCTGTTCTCGCCGGACCGGTACGGCGCGGCGGCGACTGGCGCAGCAGCACTGAGGGCGCCGGCGATCGGCATGTTTCAGGCGAACGAAGTCAGACATACGAAGGATGATTCATCATGTTAAAGTTCTCGCGGTCGGTTTTCCGAAGTCCGGCGCCACGAGCATGGGGCGCGGCGGTCGCGGTGGTGTTTGCTGCGAACCTCGCCTGCGGCGAACTCCCCGAGTTTGCACCCATAGGAGTAATGCAGCGAAGATATCCGGCCATCAAGAACGCACCGGTGGTGTCGGCCGACGAGGCCGATCGATCGCTAAGCGAGAAGGAGCTCGTGCTGGGCGTCGTGATCGAAGGCAAGGCCAGGGCATATCCCATCAACATGCTTGCGACGCCACGCCGTGAGATTGCTAACGATACACTAGCGGACCGTGCCATTGTGGCCACTTGGTGCGAGCTCTGCCACAACGGCATCGTGTTCGCCGCTCGAGTGAAAGACAAAGATCTGACGTTCGTCAAATCTGGCATGCAGTGGCAGCGCAACGTGGTCATGATGGATCTGGAGACCCACAGCCTATGGAGCCAATTATTGGGGCGAGCCATGGACGGGCCCCTCAAGGACGCGGAACTGGAGGTGCTACCTTCGGTGGTGACCGACTGGAAAACTTGGCGCGACGAACATCCGGACACGACCGTGCTGAATTTGTTCCGCACGTCTCGGAGCTACCAAAGTGATTTCTATCGCGATCTGAGCCAGTTTGTGTTGGGCATGGCCACGGGAGACCGTGCGCGGGCCTGGCCGCTGGATCAACTGGCCCAAAAGCCGGTGGTGAATGGCCAGTTCGACGGCGAACCGGTGCTGGTCGTGTATCTGAAAGAGAGTGCTACAGCGATCGCATACGATCGCCGTAACGATGGCCACACGCTAACCTTCGCGCTTCACGACGGCAAACTGCGCGACGATGAGACGGGCAGCGAATGGGACGCAGCCTGCGGCGAGGCAGTCAAAGGCCCACTGGCGGGCGCACAGCTTACGCTGCGAAGGGGCAAAATCTCGTCCCTTCGTGCATGGCGCGACTTTTACCCCGACAGCGCATACTGGAAAGCAAGCTAATAGGTCAGTTGGTAGAGTCGAGAAATGGCACGGTAGTGTCGGCGCGTCCTTTCTGTCGCCGGCGTTTCCCGAGCCCGGCCGTGCTCCGGTTTCACCTTCTCACTTCCCGCTCATCGAAACTTCCCGCTCACCGAAACGGACGAGCGAGTCCCCCGTCCGTTTTCCGTTGCGTTCTTACCCGCCGCCGGCAACTTGGCCGCAAGATGTGGCGCGACAACGTAGCAGGCACGCTGCACCGTGCCGACCGCCCATGCGTGTCGCGACGACCTGCGTTTGTCGCCTGCGACGTCGTTCGCAAGTCATTGCCGGGTCAATGGTTATCGCGGTTTGGGCGGGTTTCGAGCGGCAAATGTCGCGTGCGAATCAATTTCTCATCGGCCGTCGCCCCGACTTTCGCTGAGCGCATAAAATGAGCGCCTCAGCGAGCCGCTCCTCCTCCGGCTGAAAACTGAACACCGAAAACTCCGGCCGCAATCGAATTGTCAAAGAGCCGATCGCACCATCCTCATGGTACGCGCAGGTCGTTGAGATGTCAATAGTACTTTGTGAGGAATTACTGCTTCAGAATCACCGATCTGAGGGTTCGACCCGAGAAAACTGAGACCTACGCGGCTAGGTTGCCTAGCATTGCGCACTCCATGGTTGAAACTTTTAAGTTTGCGAAATGTTATCCTGGCGGGACCACTTTTGCGCAAGTGGAGGTGGAGTTTGTGCGTCGAGAGAAGAACGGGGGAGTCCGTGTCACGATAAACGTGGCGACACCTATCGATTATGGCGCTGGCGAGTTCTCGCCCGAAGAGTTTCCTCACCTGTTTAGCGCTGCACTGGAAGGTATGGAAGCTGTAGCCACCAGAGCAGCCGGAAAGGCGATAAGTGGTGACCTGCGTTTTCGTAGACTTGTTGGGCTTGTCACGGATACCCACCCGGACGGCGTTGAGTGTGCGGCCGCAGTAGCCGCTGCGCGTCTCGTGCTTCCACCTCAAGGTCATCCTACGATATCAGACGACCAACCGTGGCATCTGATTTGGCCAGATGATGCCACATAGCTGTGTGTTGCTTGCGAGGGAAACGGCGACGTAACTGTCTTCTGGGACGGAAACGGTGGGAAACGATGTCAGCAACCGTATTCGGCCTGATCAACTTCGGCGCCGCCACACTCAAAGAGGGCCTGCACCGCATCGTCAGCAACAACACTCCCTCCCCTTGCGCGTCTCCGCGCCTCCGCGTGAACCAGCCGGCTCCGGATTGAGATTCCCATTCCACGAACAGATAACGTGGCACGTCTCTATTCCGCTCTCCTTCACTCCGCCTGCGGCCACTCTTCGGGTGCCGCCGATTGACCTTTCATGTGCCGCGGCAGCACCCGCACGTTGCCCTGGTCTTGGCAAAAGTAAGGCGACGATCCGCTCGGACATCGGCGATTCGTGCTTGATTGATTCTCGGGTTCAAACTCGTTGCCAAGGTCCCTCCGATGGCCACCTCATGGGAAATGATCGGCCCTCGATTAGCGCCCTGGTTGGCGGCATCAAGAATGAATCCAGCACGACCACGGCCTCGTCGAGCGTCGGCGTTTGGTCGACGAGTCCTCCCCTCTCCAAAAACGCGCGCCATTGGTTTGCTTTATCGCGGTCCTGAGCAAACTCGCCGGTGAGCGCGATCGGTGTCGACGATGGCAGTTCGGTTTGTCGGCGACGGAATGTTGCTTCGATCGCCTGGCAGATTGTTGGACCGTCAAATTCGAAACGAAGCGCAAGCGTCCAAAGGTCGTAGAAGTCTTTCATGCGAGTGTTGGCGATGCCCAGCATGACCATGGCCTGAAACTTTTCCGCCACGACCGTCTCGCGCGGGTAAGCTCGAATGGATGGGGCGGGAAAATCGAGCAGCGTCGGATAGAGTACGTCGATGGTTCCCGGAGTGATCACGTCTCCGAATCCGACGTCGACTTGGAGCGGTATCCGGGCGCTCTCGAGTCGCGCGTCGATGCGCAAGCGGATGCCTTGGTACTCGTCGTGCTCCTTGATTGGCTCGGCGCGAACGCTGTTCCCAAGGAATCTCAGGCCGTCGTCTTCGACCGATACCGCGCAAATGTCGCAAAACAATTGTTCGAGACGATCGGTTGACGGCTCGCCCTGGCCGAGCAGGTCCAAATCGCGCGTCGGGCGATGAGGCTGGTCGCTCCAAAGCTGGAACAGAACAGCTCCCTTGAGCACGAACGAATCGGCGTGTGGCGATCGCGACAGGCGATACAGCAGCCGCTCGAGGCCGTACCGAGTCAGGACATACTGGAAGTCCTCGCCCTTTTTGCGAGCGTGGTTCAACAGGCGCTGCCGGACAGATGCCGCCAGATTACGCGGCTGTTTGGCGTTCACGGCAGCCCTTCCATGTAAGGTCGTATAACGTTAGACATTCGGCAGACCTTCGCCGCCTCCCAAATCTCGTCCATCGTCGCCTTCCTTTGCCGCCAGCAATCGCGAAGCGCTTCGATGGCTACGTCAACGCCGATTTTGTTGCGGAATTTGAAGCAGTCGGCGACCGTCTTGGCGGGAGAGTAGATTTTGACTGCTGCGCCTGCGATCTCGTGGATCTCGACGCCAAACGTGAGCGCCTTTCCCGAGAAGCGGACAATTCGCAGCCGTGGCGAGCGGACTTTGGGCTTCCACGCTTTATTATCGAGGGCCAGCCAGACTTCGACGGGCTGCTGCGTCGTTAGTTCGTGAAAGCGAAGGGCCGACAGGAGACACACGATTCCATGGGGAACGAGAGTCGCGGCCTCGGCCAGGCTCTGGTCTTGCGTGGGTTCGAAATCGGCCAGCACGTAGAGTCCTCGTGACGGGCGTTCCAGGACTCCACGCTGGTGCAGGCGTATAAGTGCTTGGCGAGAAAGACCTTGCGACGCAAGATCGCGCGCGCGGACGGCGCCCCGTTTTCGCACCAGCTTGAGAATGGCCTTTTCTTGCGGAGCGCGCGCCATGTTGCATAAACTCGGTAGTTGTGTGTATATACCTAGAT
>Ga0315553_10004591_pt1 | contig 10376 bp, 7 predicted proteins | sample SalMarSW160140MG_FD_203099 | JGI IMG/M metagenome (GOLD analysis project Ga0315553, IMG submission 203099) | Salt marsh sediment microbial communities from the Plum Island Ecosystem LTER, Massachusetts, United States - Salt Marsh Sediment SW1601-40 ... | reverse complement strand
ATCCTCAAGAGGTCGCCAATAGACTCTTAGTTGTCTTTTTTTCTTATCTTGCCATTCAGCCACTTCTTTGTCTACAAGGACTGCAGCAATCGCCTTGAATGAGTCTACCTTATTTCTCAAATCCTTAAATGGTGGTTCACTGATGAAGGCCGCCAATGAGAGAATGTGTACTTTCTTGTTCTCTGCCCATTCTAATAGGTAGTCCGCCCATTCCATTGCCCAGAGTTCTCTATCTTCCGCTCTAGTTGGGATTCCGTACATCCATTCTGTTTCTTCGACACTTCCCCAACTGGGCATTGCGATATCAAGTTCGTTCACAGTGCTCTCTGGCGCTGTTTCATTTGCAGTTTCAACTAGTTGATCCGGTTCTGAAGTCATCACGGTTTCTTTGACCTCAACAACAACCTCTGGGGAATGAACCTCGTCCTCAATTACGATTTCTTTGCTGCTTGGAGATGATTCAACCTGTCCCTGTTCAGCGGGTTTTGTTGATTCCTCTGTTTGCTTCTTCTCTCGCTTTCTCTCCTTGACGCCCACTCTTTAGGAACCCTCCGCCCAGTCAATGTATCTCTTGACATCCTCTGGTGGAGTTGCAGGGCGGATGTTTTCTATAGCATGCAGAAAGTCATCCCTTGATACAGGACGGATGTCCAGAATCTCCTGCTCATCATCCATTCTACCTGTTCGTTGTAAATCCCTAATCGGTTCCATGGATGCCTCCCGACAGACCACACTGATGTCTCTTCCACTATACCCCTCCGTAAGGTCTGCGAGTTCGTCGTATTCGATGTTGGGAGAAACCTCAATATCTTCCATATGAATCTCGAATATCTTCGAACGGGCTTGTCTATCTGGAAGTGGAACATGTATCTTTTTCTCAAACCTTGAGCGTAGTGCGAAATCCAGCTCCCAAGGCAAATTGGTTGCTCCAATGAGTGTAATGCGCTCTTCTACATTGCTTGCTAGCCCTTGAAGCTCAGTAAGCAATTGCGTCTTCAATCGCCTCTCCCCTCCAACATCATCCCCTGATCTAGAAACACCTATTGAGTCCAGTTCGTCAATGAAAATGATTGCCGGCTGGTTCTTTCTTGCGAGCTCAAAAAGGTTCATCACAAGACGCTCTGATTCACCTAGCCATTTGCTCACAATGTTTGCAGCTGAAACGTTGAAGAACGTTGCATTGACTTCTGATGCCACTGCTTTGGCAACAAGGGTCTTTCCACACCCTGCAGGTCCATAGAACAAAATACCTCTCCATGGTTGTCTTGCTTTACCTTTGAAAAGCTCTGGATGTTTCATGGGTGTCAGTATTGCATCATCAATTGCTTGTTTTGCATCAGCAAGACCTGCAACTTCTGACATCTTAATTTTAGGACGTTCGGTGATGATAGTATCTGATATCATCTCTCTGAGTCGTTTTTCTTCTTCATCAAGACTTGGTTCAGCCCTTGATGTTTCTTGAATTCGTACTGGTTCTGCTACATCACCTTCGACCTTCGGTGGAGCCATAAGACCATCAACTGGTCCATGTGACTTCTTTTTGATCCCAGAGAGATACCTGACTCTGTCTACACATTCTTGAGCCCTGTCAAAATAATGTTTTTTGACCGAAGGCAATGCTGCAGAGTTTGATAATTTAATGAGAATCTTACTTGCTTTGAGATACTCTTGACAAGCATCTTTCTTCATACCCCTCTGGTCCAACTCTATCGCTTTTGCAAGCAATGCTTTAAGTCCCTGGTCTACTCTATCTGCACACATTCGAGTTCATGTGTACACTGCCTATAAGGTGTTAAGAATTTCTGTCACACCCGGTACATACATACACAATATCATCTGCGAACTGCGAAGGTTTAAACGTTAACATCCCTCTGAATGACTGAGTTAACACTCCTAGAATAAGGTGAGATTCTTGGGTTCAATTAGAAAGGCATTCTCCTGGGGCAAAAAGAAACCAGACATTGGTGAGATATCCAGTCGTCTCAGGATTTTGTCAAAACAACTAGCGCGCCAAAGGAACAAGTTGGAGAAGGAAGAACGAGATGCGAAAGGACGTGCTGTGCGTGCAAGAAAAGCTGGTCAGACGGAAGCATATCAAACATATGCAACAGAAATGGTGCGATTCCGTAGATATGCACTTTCCGTTGATAAATCACGACTACAAATCCTCAAGATTCTGGCTCACCTGAATCGAGCTCAAACATCAGCAAAGACATCGATAGCTCTCCAAGAAGTTGCCAAGATTCTCGGTATGCTTGGCGATAGTACTGATGCTTCGAAGGTTGTAGCCAATGTGGATGAGATTGCACACAGGCTTGAGGAGTTCGAGATTGAAGCTAGCATCTCTGACGAGGCTCTTGATTCAACCATGGAAGTGACCTCTGAAGATTTGTCTTCAGCCTTTCAAGAGATTGACGCCGAAGCTGGACTAACTGAGGGTCCTATTACGTCAAAACCAGTCGGTGAAGCTGAGTCTTTAGAGGCTGATATCAAAGCACTAGAACGAGAACTCGGTGTATAGGACTTACCACCGGCTGTCAAGGGTTTCTCTTGAAATACGTTCGATCTCAAGTCTGTTATGATATGAGTCTCTCATCAGGTCTCGATATCTTCGGATGAAATCTTCAGCGAAGAGCTGTCCACTTCGGAGCATATGTACTGTATCTCGAATTGCAGTTTCAATCGATGATGCATCTTTTTGCAACGAATGCAATCTGGGGTCTGCATCGTAGTTTGGAGGTATATTTCGTCTTTGATCGTAACGTCCAATTGTTCTATCGAGCTCGTCACGGAATGATTCGGGTTTTCTGTAGTACCCATCATAGGGATTACGACGGGGAGGAGTTACTCTCCACTCGTCAACTCGTGGTCTTGGACCTGGTCGAATCAGAGGTGTGGCTTCATCGTACTGTGATCTATCATTAGTCGAGAGGAGTGAATATACCATTCCTTCAATCTTAAGTCTGACATCACTAGTACTCACATCGGTTTGCTCAATTTTACGAACCCTTTGCATATCTGTTTGGATGTATTTGTCAAACTTTCGTGCGATTTCAATATAATCTGGAAGAACTTTCTTCGTTTGATCTGAGCACGATGCTCTAAGTTCACCCTGTTTCAATTTGAGTACTAAGCGCTTTCTGAATCGACCATCTTCTTCAATGGACTTCAAGTAAATCAATGGAAAGTCAAAAGTCGTTTCCATCTTCTTCCGGACTCTTCCAGTTTCAGCAATGAAGAGTAGTCTTTTGTTGGTGATGAAGAGTGTTCCAAAGGCTTTGTCATTCTTGAGAAAGTCACTTCCTGCTATTTTGATTTCAGGAAGTGCACAGACTGGAAGTTCTCCAACCGATAGTTGACAATGTTCATAGAATGTCGTAAACTGTGCTTTGTAGTAATCAAGACCATCAAGCTGCCTTCTTACATCTTTCAAAGTGCTTCGTAAAGGCTCAAGTGATTCGTCAACATTCTGTTTATAGTAGATACCCATTTCCGTGATTCTATTGGTGATTCCTTCAATAAACGGGAATTGATTGGGGTTCCACCGCGTGTAGTCAATGAAATCTTTAGTTTCAGCAGCCATCCTTTTAGCAATGATCTCGGCTTGGCTAGAAATTCTATTCTTGATAGCTGGAAGTTCGTCCTGAATCCCCTCTATCTTCTCTTCAATCCACCTATAGTGGAGAAAGTTAGCCATCCTGAGGGATACAAGTATTCTTTTTGTACTCGCAAGTTTATTCGTGAACTCTCTAAGCTTTGTGTGTCCATATTGAATGGTCATTATTGCATGTCGCATGTCGAGTGCCAGAGACCTTCTTCGATCTTCTAGAAGTACTACCCTCGTGGAGTGGCATCTTGAGCAGATGTCTACAGTCTTTTTTCCCTTGCTAAGATCCTCAGAATTACACATGGGGCAGGTTTCGAATTTTTCACCCGGTATTGGAGAACCAAGATTGTGATGGCACTCACTACAGACCGTATACTCACTAGATTTAGATTCAAGACATTCAGAGCACAAAGGAGCCCCACAATCCTCACACATGTGGGTTGCTCTGTTCGACTGGCATGATATACAATGTCCAACTGAGGAATCATTAGTCAAGTGAGTACCTCCGGTAGTCTACTTACATCGAGGACTTATCCAAGAATAACCTGTGTATTATACTGGAAACATGAGGGTACAGTTGGCTATCATTTGGAAGAAATGTACAAGCCATATCAGTTATATCCGCTTTCATGAGCTGGCGCTCAATTCAAAGGCGATACCCATGGAAGACCTAGCACTGGCGGCCATTGACGCAGCTCTAAAGACTGGTGTCAGTTTTGCTGATGTACGAATCGAAAACTCCACGACAATAATCATTGAACTTAATGATGGTATCACAAGAAAATCAATGGCTTCGCGCATGAAAGGGGCTGGGATACGTGCGTTCATTGATGGTGCATGGGCGTTTGCACAGACCACAGATCTTACCAAAGCGGGAATGAGGGCAACAAGTGAGTCAGTTGCAAAATTAGCTCTAGCCACTCAAGAGAAGGTTGCAGAAAGGTTCACAATCAATGGTCCTACTTTCGAAGCAAATGTCCAACTAGATGTGAAGAAACCATTCGATAAAGTATCAATTGATGAGAAAATGGACTTTGTAAAAATGATTGATGATCAAGCTCGCGATTTTGACGAGCGAATTGTATCCACGATGACTATCTATGGTGAATTATCCTCAGACATCTTCATCGCGAATTCATTGGGAACCCGTATCACTCTTCAAAATTCCATTCCTCGAATTATCTCTATTCCAACCGCAAAAGAGGGTTCCAACAGACAGCGGATGCAGGAGTCAATAAGTCTTCGAAGTGGGTTCGAAGAAATGGAAACTGAACAAGCACAGAATATTGGCACGAAAGCAGCTAAACTCGCAATCGATCTCTTGTCCTCAAAATCAGCGGAGGGTGGTATCTATGATGTTGTACTAGACCCTGCGCTCAATGGTGTTGTGACTCATGAGGCTTTCGGACATGCTGCCGAAGCTGACAATTGGCCAGCCCATTCAACTGTACTAGAGGATAAGATTGGTAAAGAGGTAGGTCCCGAATATCTCAGTATAAGTGACGATCCAACATTGGTAGGCATGCGTGGGTCTACAGAATATGATTGGGAGGGTACTAAGACCAAGAAGCGGTTTTTAGTTAAAGATGGTATTTTTACAGATCTCCTACACAGTCTGGAAACCTCAAGCAGGTTAGAACTAGAACCAAATGGTGCAGCAAGATCGCAATCCTTCATGCATGTCCCTGTGCCTCGAATGAGTAACACCTTCATGGAGCCAAGAGACTGGGATGTTGATGAGCTTATAGAAGATACGAAACACGGTATTCTTCTATGTGGTTTCAATTATGGCTATACACAGTCTGCCAAGGGCCAATTCATGTTCCAAGCGAGTCATGGATATTTAATCGAAAATGGGGAGAAAGGAACAATGGTTCGCGATGTTTCACTTGCAGGTAACATCCTTGAGGTGTTAGCAAAGATTGATGCCATTGGAAAAGACTTCGAATTGGAAGGAGGCACCTGTGGGAAGGATGGCCAAAATGTCCCCACTATGACAGGAGGTCCTCACGCAAGAATCCGACAAGCACCAGTGGGAGGTATGTAAACTGAAAGAAAGACTCCTTGAGATTGCTGAAACTGCAGTCAAAATGGCAGAGAAACTCGGGGCATCTCAAGCAGAGGCGTACGTTGGACAATCTCGTGCTTTTTCTATAGAGGCTGAGAATTCTGCAATACGGAATGCTGAGGAGAAGAGTGATGCTGGCATTGGCATTCGAACAGTCATAAACAAAAAGATTGGTTTCGCTTTTGTCACCACACTTTCAGATGATGATGTACGTGAGGCAGTAACAAAGTCGGTAAAGCTTGCCAAAGCATCAATCCCCGATCCGGATTTTGTTAGTCTTCCATCGGATGACAATTCATACCCTACAGTGAAGGGTCTCTTTGACAAAAACATCGCAGAGCTTCCTTCCGAAGCCACCGCAGACATGATAATCCGAATCATCGATGCTTCAAAACAAGTCCTTGAAGGTCGAAACTATGCTATCTCCGCGGGTGTCCAAAGTTCTTCTGGGATGAATGCAGTTGTTAATTCATTAGGCATTTCATGCTCCGAGGCGCGGACCTCAATCATATTGTTCTGTTATCCCATTGTTAAGGAGGCAGATGACCAAACTGCAAGCTCTGACTATCAAATAACTCGGGATTTAAGTGAGATTGACCCTGAACAGTTAGGAGATAGTGCAGCCAAACTCACACTCAGTATTTTGGGTCCTAAGACCATTGAAGGTGGTGAAATGTCTGTGGTATTTGCTCCCTTAGGAGCAGGAACCGTCATAGGACATGGATTTGCTGGTGCAATAAGTGCAGAGGAAGTACAAAAAGGACGTTCATACATCTCTAATGCTTTTGGTGATGTCATCGCATCTGAAAAACTAGATATTATTGATGATGCGCTTTTAACTTCGGGATTGGGTTCTCGTAGCTTCGATGCAGAAGGATATCCTTCACAGAGAGCATCAATTATCGAAAAAGGTGTTTTGAAGGGGTTGCTTCATAATTCCTACACCGCAAACAAGGATGGTGTACAAAATACTGGCAATGCCAGCAGACCTTCATATTCGGGTCTTCCTTCAATCTCCACATCGAACTTCATTATATCACCAGGAAAAGGAACACTGGATGAACTGATTTCAGAGATTGACAAGGGTGTGCTCTGCAGAAACACCGCTGATCAACCTAACATGACCACTGGAGACCTGAGTGCAATGCTATACGAGGGGTTCTATATCGAGAAAGGCGAAATCAAACATCCTTTGAAGAACACACTTGTTGGAATAAACATGCGTGATTTGCTACAACGTATCAGTCGGGTTGGGAATGATACTAGGACTACACTCTCTATGATAACGCCCTCGTTTGTTGTAGAAAGAGCAACTGTCACCTCAGGATAGGCTACATCCGATTGATGATTGGAATTCCTAGAACCGTTAAACAGTTGGCGATTGCTATCTTGAAGGCACGTACAAGTGCAAGTCGAGAAGCTCTTACATCTGATTCTGCTTTGAGAACTGGACACGAATCATAGAATTTACTGAAGAGATTAGCTAGCCCATATGTGTAAGCTGTGATTCTGTTGGATGGGAAGCTAGTACCCCATACATTCTTCTTTAGAGACTTGGCCACCTCTAATAGTTCTTCTGGCAGCTGCGCTATTGCTTTTATTAACTCAAACTCTGCATCGGTTGAGAGAACTGCAAAGTCTAGATTTGACGTTGACTCATCTTCCGCTTTTTCTAAAATCCTTTGGGCTCTGGCATGAGAGTATTGAAGGTACGGTGCAGCGTCACCATTGAAATCTAATGCTTCATTCCATCTGAAGGTTATCTGTCTGTCCGGTGATGCATTGAGCATGAAATAACGTACAGCACCTACCGCCACTTGATTGGCAACAGAGTCCTTGAAGACGTCGTCTTCGTCAGGATTTCTTTTGTCCACCTCAACTCTCGCTAGCTCTGTTGCCTTATCGAGCACGTCATCAGTGGAATAACCAATCCATGTTCCATGTCGCCCGGAGATATCCTCTCCTTCGAGTCCTACAAACTCATAGGCTATATGATGCGAATTATTGCTCTCCTTTGAATAACCAAGAATGTCTAGAATTGTATAGACCATTTTTTGTGGATGTGCCTGTCGAGATCCTATAACATTCATCACGATGTCAAATTTGCCTAGATTGACTTTCTTTCCATGTAGGTCCGTACGCATCACTATTTTGTTGTTCGGTTGTTTCTCAAAAATTGAATATTTGAATGGGTCATTTATTATTCCAAACTTCCATAGCTGTAGCGCAACATCCGCTCCTGTGTATGTTCTTGTGCCATCAGATCTGAACAAGATCTTGTAGGGATCTTTCAAATCTTTGAATTCATCAATCACTGAAAGGTCTGCGACTATACAGCCTGCTTTCTCTCCATCGTCGAGTTTGAAGATGTTATCAGATTCTAGCATCATCTTCTGTGCTAGCTCTAAAATACCGCTGTGTGCTATTGCACTCTCCCAAACCTGATAATCATGGAATATGCCGAGTCGGTATGAGGTTTCACATTGTGCTTTCAGACATCTAGTTACAATTTTTCCACTTAGTTTTGCCTCTGTACTTTCAAGATCCTCCAATTTTCTAGAAATCTCTCGAATTTCCTCTTGAACTGATTCATTCTTGTCAAATTCCTCTTGCGCCGCAACATATAGGTGACCAAGGTAATGGTCGTACTTGGCGTCACCTACATTTTCCTCAACCTGTAAGATTTTCCAAATCAGCTGCGCGATTTGCAGTCCTAGGTCGTTAATGTAATCCAATCTGACAGCATCATATCCCACCCAGTCAAGTATGTTACAGAGAGTGTCCCCCAAGATGGCGTTCCTAGCATGACCTACATGCCAAGGTTTGGATGGGTTAACTGCTGGAGACTCTATCAATGCTCTTTGATTCTTGAACACCTTAGTACGGCCATAATCTCCCGCATACTCAAGGACACTTTTAATCGTCAGCTCAGCCATTTTTCCATAGTCCAAGAATATATTGATGTACGGTCCGCTGGCTTTGACTTCTTTGACTAATGGGTTCGCAGAGGCTAGTGCTTCTAGTTTAGGTAATGATTCTGTTATAATGGCGACTGGATTCTTCTTGTACTTTTTTGCTAATGAGAACGCAATTGTTGATGCAAGGTCTCCCAAGGTCGAATCCGGAGGTTTTTCAACTGACAACGCCACATCATCTTGCGAAACAGAGAACACGTCAGACAGCATATTCACTACAGATAGTCTAACAGTTTCCCAAGGGTTTGTGGAACTTTTCATCAATTGTATATCATCCTCAAGTAAGTGAGTGTCTGCATTGTTACTTCATAAATGAAACGCTTAGACTGTATAAGATTTGAATGCGCGGACTAGGTCTATCTAGAAGTCCTGCCTACGAGTTACAATAGTTAATGATAGTAGAAGCTGTTCTTTCAAAAGGAATAGTGTGCAAAGTATCGACATTACAGCTGGCAATCAAGATGATTTTTGTTCAAACATCTATTTGAAAATCCGACAAAGGGTTTATTTACGTTTATTGTCTGCGCAAGTGTATTCGTTCGCCCGTTGGACGAATCATCAGCGCCACAAACGATAAGGATTCTCTCCTCGCCAGAGGGAATTGACGCATTAGATTAACCCACAGCTCTGACCGCAGTGCTACTCCCAGAGTAAGCCTGCATGGAGATGATTGGACTGGCCAGCAGACACTCAAAGACCCAGAAAAAGAGAGAAGCTAATGGTTCGGCCAGCTATATCTGTTCTTCTTGTAGTTGCGTTGATGTCTATATTGACCACACTCGTGGTGAAGTAATTTGTTCTAGTTGCGGACTTGTTCTTTCAGACCGCTCTATCGATATGGGTCCAGAATGGAGAGCCTTTACAGCTGATGAGCAAAATGCCCGGCAGCGTGTAGGAGGCCCAACTGACTGGAGTAAGTTCGACCAAGGTCTTACTACTACCATCGGTCGACAGAATGTTGATGCATCAGGAAGGAAACTTACTTCGACACGAAGAGCGGAGATTCACAGACTTAGAAAATGGCAGATCCGAACCAAAGTGCACTCTTCTGACAAGCGCAACCTTGCTGTTGCGATGACAGAACTTCATAGAATAAGCTCTCAATTGAGTATCCCGTATTCAATTCGAGAAACCTCGGCAGTGATCTACAGGAAAGCCTTACGAAAAAGACTGACCCGTGGTCGTACCATTCTCGGGATGATTGCCGCCTCGCTGTATTTAGCGTGTCGTGTTCATCAGGTTCCACGTCCTCTTGAGGAGATTGTTGAACAGATACACATCACACGTAAGGAACTCAGCCTCTGTGTTCGACTTATACTTAGGTATCTTAATCTTAAGATACCCCATAGCAACCCTGTGGAGTTCGTTCATCGCTTCGGCACTGAACTAGACCTTCCAGGTGAGGCGAAGAAGAAGGCCATTGATATCCTACAGTTGGCGAGAGAGCAACGACTCACCATTGGCAAAGATCCCAAAGGAATGGCGGCTGCTGCAATCTATGTTGCTAGCATTCTCACAGGTGCTAGACGGACCCAACTTGAGATTGCACGAACTGCACGTGTGACTGAGGTCACCGTGAGGAACCGCTACAAGGAAATGGTGGAGAAGCTAGGCATCTCGACCACTTGAGCTACGAGGGGGGTTTCCCCCTCTATCTTCCCTTTTTCTTTCTACAGGCCAATGTATTCAGCATTTCATTCATTTGATGAAAGCCATTGTCTTGATA
>Ga0315553_10004588_pt1 | contig 10379 bp, 6 predicted proteins | sample SalMarSW160140MG_FD_203099 | JGI IMG/M metagenome (GOLD analysis project Ga0315553, IMG submission 203099) | Salt marsh sediment microbial communities from the Plum Island Ecosystem LTER, Massachusetts, United States - Salt Marsh Sediment SW1601-40 ... | reverse complement strand
GTGCAGGATCAAGACCTGTCAGGTTTGACAAACCTGACAGGTCTCTGCTGTGGCGGATCTCCTCGTAGAGGGCGGTGGTCTCCCTGGACGGAGAGAGGCCTAGCTCGTCCTCGAGGATGCGGGCGCACTCCTCGTACTGGCGCAGCGCTGCGGCACGCTGACCAGCTCGTGCGTACAACACCATCAGGTGCCGGTGCACGGGCTCGTGCAGCGGGTCGAGCGCGAGCCAGCGACGCGCGTACGAGATCGCCGGCTCGTACGCCTCCCGGGCGCTGTGGCCACGCACGAGTCGCTCCAGGGCGGAGGCCAGCTCCTGACGCACTCCTTCGCTCTGGAAGAACTGCCAATCATCGAAGGCAAGGCTGTCCGGCAGGGTGAAACCGGCGAGGAAATCGCCCCGATAGAGCGCCACTGCCCGCTCCAAGGCAACGAGGCAGTCCGGGCAGATCTCGGTTTCCGCATGGCCGTGATCCTTTTGGGAGCGAAGCAGCCGCCGGAACTGGTCTACGTCCAGCCAAACGTCCGCCTCTGCATCGAGCCCGATCAAGTCGCCCTCCACCGCCAGGACATCGCCGCCAAGGGCTTGCATGAGCAGAGAGAGGTTACGCCGGAGGTTGGCGCGGGCGCGGCTCGGTTCGAGCTCGGGCCAGAGCAGGGCGATCAGCGCCTCGCGGGTGTGGGGTTCGCCAGTAACCGCCAGATAGGCGAGGAGGGCCAGGTTCTTGCGGTATTGCAGCGCCAGCGCATGGCCATCGCGCTCGAGGCGTGGAGATCCGAGCAGGTACACCATCACAGTCGACATAGGCTCCCTCCCAACCATCATTATACCGGGGATCTGGTCAGGGATCAATGAACAATCAGGCGCTAGATCGGTATCTGGATCGCCTTTTAGAGCACTCCTGGAGCGGTCGCTGGATAGACTGAGAGTGAGCGATAGCAGTTCACCCAGTTGTTCCGGAGGTGCTGGCGATGAAGACAAGACTTGGTGCCCTGACTCGATGGTCCATACTACTGCTGCTGATCTGCACACTTTCGACCGGTCTGGCTCCCGTGTCTGCTGCTGGACCCACGACTGGTGACCTAGCGCCGGGGGCCGATCCAGCGACCACGGTATCCCTACGTGCAGCATCCGGCGCAACGATCCCGTTCACGGCGTGGAACGGGCGAACCATCAACGGCGTCGCGCCCGAGACGCGCGAGCTGCCCTATCTCGTTCTCTATCGCAGCGGCGTGCTCACCGACCCTGAGGAGCGCACGCTGCTGGTGGAGGTGAACGGCCTTGAGATGCCTCCGGCAGGCCTGACCGTCACGCTCGAGCTAGAGACCGTGCACGGGGATCCGGATCCCGGCAACAATGCCGGGCAGCGAATCCCAGTCTGGCGCGCATCGCGCCGGATCGCCAATACGACAGGCATCACACAGACGAACGTTACCACTACCTTCATCCACGAGTTTGGCGAGACGATCGCTTCCGGGACACGGGCCATCGCCACCCCGACCGACTATCTTCGATACGAGGTCACGGTGGTCGATACGGATCGCTCAGACACTCGACGTGTCCACGAGCTCAGCGAGGAATACGCCCTGCTGATCGAAAACCAGTGGGCCACTCCCCTGCCCGACGTGGCGGAGGAGGCCCCGGGCGCAGCGCCAAGCGAACTGCTCATCTACTACTGCGATATGTTCCCCTTCCGCCGGAGCGTGCACGATCCCGAGACCTGGCTCCCCAGGGAGCAGGTCACCACCTATGTGGGCACGGAACTCGTCCCGCGCATGGCCGAGGCATTCCGTGTTCAGAGCGATGAGTGGGGTTTCGCCTGGCACAAAGCGTGGACGAGCTACCGCGGCGAGGAACGGCTGAGCGTGGCCTTGACCGACGGGCAGACCTGGTTCCACGGCGCGGCACCGAGCGGCGGGCACTCGGCGATCTCGATTACGGTGACGGGTGGGACCAATGCCTCCTTTGCCACGCTGACCGATGGGCTGCTCAGCACCTACCACCACGAGCTGTTTCACAACCTGCAGCGCAGCATGCTGCTGCACAGCGGGAGCGATGGAGACGTGGGCGGGGCCGAGGGCGCCTGGCAGTTCTTCTCCGAGGGCACCGCCGTGCTGGCCGCCTCGGTTGGGCAGCCCCACGGGCAGTTCCTGCAGAGGCTGCCAGCACGCACCTACATGGGCTATGCGAATGGTTTCGTGTGGCGTGGCGGCGGGCATGATGGCGGGCTGAACGTCGGCTATCGCGAACTGGACCCCTACGAGGCAGCCATCTACTGGCGGTTCCTGTACGAGCAATGTGGCGGCGGAGATGGCCAACGTCCCGCTGCTGGTATGCAGGTGATCAAGCAAGTGCTGACCGTACTCTATTCAGGCCAGGTCGTCGACATTCGGTCCTCCACGAACCTCGTGACGGCCCTGCCCGCGATCATGGACCGGGCCCTAGCCGGGTCTTTGTGCCCGTTCCAGACGTACGAGGGTAGCCTGATCGCCTTTGCTCGCGCCATCCACGACCTGCGCTGGATGGAAGGCAGGTGCGGAGCGCCGGGCCTGCCGGCTGGCTGTGGGTTCTATGACCCATATGGCCAATACTACGAGCCGCCCATCAGCACGATCGCCTATGCGGGAGCGGACCAGACCTATCAGGATCAGATCGGCACCAGTTTCGGCATCGACTTGCTCGATGTCCAAGTTGAGGCGTCCGCAGCGAAGGAGCCGCTGATCCTCGAATTCCGCCCTCCCGCCGGGTCCGCCGCAGTGTTCAGCGTCGAGATCTGGCGGCTCCCGGCATCGGGCGGAGCCAATGCACGAGAGCGCGTTTTCGCTGGGGTGGTCCAGGCAGAAGCGCTGATGGAGATGGACGCGCACGGCCGCCTGAGCTATGTCATCCCGGAGGCCTATGCCGATACTCCACACACGCTGAGCCTGATCATCACGCGCCTCGACGCCTGGGAAACGCTGGATCCGGCGGGCGAATACAGCATCACGCTGCATCCCGTGCCTCGCTCATAGCAGCCCACGAGACACCGGTATAGGAGCTCCACCTTGCCCTCCCGAACCTGGAGCACGTCGCGCATCGCCTTTTGCCCGGAAGAGCCAGAAATGATATGATGGCAGCACTTGTTGGTACGAGACGGCACACCCAATGCTCCACCGACATCCGTATGCGGATGACAGAGAGGACGACATGACAGATCGAGATGAGATCGGTACGACGAACCAGCGGCATTGGGAAAAGATGGTCAGTGACGGCTGCGCGTGGACTCAGCCATGGCTGGATCTGGACCGTGACCAGATCCGGCGATACGCACAGGGACAGCTCGATCCGATCCCGGCATCGCTGATCGGGCTCTATCCGGCCAGCTTGCTGGCGGACGTCGAGGGCAAGCGCGTGCTGTGCCTGGCCTCGGGCGGCGGGCAGCAGTCAGCTGTCTTTGGGCTGCTCGGCGCGCGCGTGACGGTGGTCGATCTCGCAGCGGGCCAGCTCGAGGGAGACCGGGCCGCAGCCGCGCACTATGGGTACGAGGTCACCACCATCCAGGCCGACATGCGCGATCTGTCGATGATCGAGGCCGCGTCCCTCGACCTGGTCTACCAGGCACCTTCGATGGCCTACATCCCGGACGTCGTGCCCGTGTATGCCGGGGTGGCCCGGGCCTTGGTACGCGGCGGGTTGTACCGGGTCTGCTTTACCAACCCGGCGACCGAGTTCGTGGATTGGAACTCGTGGGATGGGCAGGGATACCGGATCACCATGCCCTACGCCGAGCGCGTGGAGCGCCCGCCAGAGGACTCGGAGGGATCGATCCAGTTCAAGCACTACATGGGCGAGATCTTTAACGGGCTCGTCGCCGCCGGGATGTCGATCCAGCAGGTGATGGACGATCCTGAGTGTTACCTGCCAGCGAACGCACAGGCCCAACCAGGCACCTGGGACCACTGGCTGACCTACATCAACGCGTTCGCCATCGTCGCCCAGAAGCGTTAGAAGCGAACTTGCCTATGCCCTGAAAGCCCTCTAGAGCCCCAGCTACGAGCGGATGCCCCATCCAGTCGTGGGAAGCCGCGACGGAGACAAACGGTCTACATCGAGCTGGACAAGCACCTGGTCGAGTGACCAGGGATCGAGCCCCCTATCTGACCAGCCACGACGCTGCCCAGACGCCTGATGCGTCTGGGCAGTTGCTCGTGTATACTGGGTTCATAGTGAACACAGAAAACAGATGGAGGGCCCGTACATGACACAACGGGATCGTGCAGTCATCCAAGCAAGCAATCTAGGCAAGGCCTATGGCGATGTCCAGGCCCTGAAATCGCTGGACCTTCGGGTGCCCGAACACTCGATCTTTGGCTTCCTGGGCCCGAACGGCGCAGGCAAGACGACGACGATGAAACTGCTGCTGGGTCTCATCCGGCCAACGAGCGGCAGCAGCACGATTTTCGGACAGGACACCGTCCGCGACAGCCTCGCCATCCGCAGCCGGATCGGCTATCTGCCCCAGCAGCCTCACTTCTACCCCGATATGACCGCCCGCGAGACGCTGCGCTTTACGGCCAGGTTCTTCTTCACTGGCTCCGCGCCAGAGATCGAGGCGCGCGTGGACGAGATGATAGCGCTGGTCGGGCTGCAGGACAAGGCGGACCGCACGGTAAGGGGCTTCTCTGGCGGTGAGCGCCAACGCCTGGGGCTGGCCCAGGCCCAGATCAACGATCCCGACCTGCTGATCCTGGACGAGCCTGCAGCGGCGCTCGACCCGATCGGGAGGCTCGACGTGCTGAAGGTGATGGAGCGCCTGCGAGAGCGAACTACCATTTTCTACTCGACGCACATCCTCGACGACGTACAGCAGGTGAGTGACACCGTCGCCATCCTGAATCACGGCGAGCTGGTGGCCCAGGGGCCGATCGAGCAACTGCTCTCGGGCGGCGACAGCCCGATGTACTCGCTCTCCTTAAGAGGCGATGGCGAGGCGGCACAGGCGCGCATCGCGGACCTGCCGTGGGTGGCCGGCGTCGACGTGGCGCGGCACAATGGCACCACGGCCTGGCAGGTCAGCGTGACGGACGAGGCCACCGCCGAGGCGCAACTGCTCCGCCAGGTACTGGCGGATGAGCACGTCACCGTCCTCGAGTTCAGCCGCAAGCGATACGAATTGGAAGAGGTCTTTGTGAATATCATACAGGGAGACGATCATGGTCGGCAATAGCGCGTTGCAGCGGACGAAGGGGCAGGTCTGGCAGCGTGGATTCGCCAACCTGTTCGGCAAGGAAAACCGTGCCTGGTGGGGCACCCGACGGTGGGCGGTCCAGACTGTCTTGTGGGCTGTCGTCGTGAACGGCATGCTGGCCTTTATCATGTTTGGTGTGCCCGTATTGCTCCAGCAGACCAGTCCGGCCGAGGCCGAGACCTTTGACGCAGTCGTCCAGGGTGTACAGGCCCTTTTCCAGCTCGGCACGGTCGCCCTGGCCCTGGGCGCGATCCTGATCGCCCAGGACCAGATCCTAGGTGAGCGCCAGAGCGGCGTGACAGAGTGGATCCTGTCCAAGCCCGTGTCGCGTGACGCCTACATCCTCTCCAAGTTGGCCGCCGATGCCATCGGCGTGGTCGTCGTCCTGGTTGGGGTGCAGAGCGCCATTGCCTATGGCCTGATTACGTTGGCCAACGGCACGCCTCTGCCCCTGGCCCCGTTCCTCGTCGGCGCGGGCGGGCTGGCGCTGCATACGCTCTTTTACCTGAGCCTGACGCTGATGATGGGCGTGCTGGCGAACGGCAGGAGCACGCTGCTCGGCGTCCCCCTGGGCGTGCTCTTTGGCGGGATGCTGGCGGCAAACTTTATAGGGAAGGCTGCGCTGCTCACCCCTTGGTCGCTCGCAGCCGTGCTGCCGGCCACCGTTCTCCAGCTCCCTCTGCCGCTGCCCGCCGCACTACCGCTGGCGGTGACCGCAGCCCTGACCGTGGTCGCGATCGCTGTGACCCTGCGAAAGTTCAGGCAGCTCGAGTTCTAGAGTTCGTCCCCCCGGCCAGATGGCCAGGCGTGGGATCAGGCTCTCTCTGCTTCCATCCTGGCCTTCTCGGCCACTGAAACCAACCCGCCAAACAGACGGTACTCGTCCATGCGGCACGAGTTGATCAGGTTGCCGTCCCAGACGGTCATGTCCGGGCAGCTATCGCACATGTCGACCTGTCCGTTGGACTGTACATCGGGCGCCTGGATGATGCCGATCGACTGCACCCCTACCCGCTCGAACAGCCGGCGTGGATGGCGGATCACATCTCCCAGCCAGTTGCGCGCGGCCTGTCGCATGGCAGGGTCCCACAGAGACAGTGAGAGCATGGCCGGGAGTAGCCTCAGCCGGGACAGGTAAGCCAGGTAGCTGCCGTAGAGCAGATGGTGTCCAGTCTGAGCCAGCTCCATCGTCCTGGATCCGACGGAGCCATATGTGCCCTGGCGAGACCCGATCACCGCCCCGATCAGCCACTTGTACGAGTCGTGTCTCACCGTGCCACCCAGGTACCCCGAAGGCTCGTATTGCGGCAGGCACTCCTTGATGATCTGGTAGACCTGCGGGCTGGTCACAAAGGCCTGGTCAAAGTGCTCGCTGCTGTAGCCGAGTTGGCTGGCATCGACCTGGGCTCCACTCGCATCCATGGCGACCGCTACATCGGTGTCAAAGGTGCGGTAGGTGATAAAGACGAGCCCATGCACGCGGTCTGCGTTTTCCCGGCCCCAGCGGACGACGTCCGGGATCTCGTGATAGGTAGAGGGGTAGACCGTCGAGTTGAAAATCGCGATCAGCCCGCCTTCGGCGGCGATCAGATCCGCGTATTGCTGGCGCACAGCATTGTGTGCCGCTTCGTTCGCGTCCTTCCAGCCAGGGCGCCCCTGATGGCTGTCGACGTGGATGGTGAAACCCGACAGCCCTGCCCGCTTGAGCTCGCGGATGAGGCGAGGGTCCAGGCCCATGCCGTTGGTCAGCACGATTGGCTTGATGCCCTGCTCGGAAATAAAGGCGACAATGTCTACGATCTGGGGATGAAGCAGTGGTTCCCCTCCGGCAATAGACACGTTGTCTGGGTTCCGCCACTCCTTGAAGAACAGGATCTCTTCCTGGACCTGCGCCAACGGCTTGTGGCCGGTCAGCTTTTGGCGGTAACATCCCTCGCACCGCAGGTTGCAGATATCGGTGATTTCGAGCCAGGCAATCGGATTATCGTTCTTGGACCAGGGCAGACGGTACAGATCGCGCTTTTGGAGAGCCAAGGTGTCCTCCTCTTGGGTGTAGCCCACGACACGGTGGCCTCCAGGAGCCATCTGGCCGGCGGGGCAAGGGCAGTTCAGTACGCTGGATATCCGCTCTGTTATAGAAACACGCAGCACGTAACAGAGTTGCATGCCCGGTTTGGCGGATCTCTCTTCCCAGGGTACAATGTCCGCGCCAGGGGAAAAAGTGGGCGATCGGCCATCTGGATGGAGGGCAGTTGACCGGTATGGGGAATGGGCAAAAACGTGTCGCGCTCGCTCCGTCAAGCTGGATCGGTAGACGCTACCGTCACGCTCGCATTGCCTTCGAGAGAGCACATTCACAGGCTAGAACGGCTCTCGTCCTCCTGGCATATGGCTTCCTATCGATAGCGATGACCTGGCCACTGGCCGCGCGGCTAACCACACACATCCCAGCCGGCGTCGGGGGTGACGTGTGGATCCACCAGTGGACGCTGTGGTGGCTGAAACGGTGCGTCACGCAAGGGCTCGATCCCTTCCATACCGACCTGCTTTTCTACCCTCTTGGCGCATCGCTGACCTCTCACAATATCGCGTGGGTCAACTTTGCCCTCTGGTTGCCCCTGCAGGCTGTTTTCGGAAACCATGTGGCCTATGGCCTGATGTACATCGGCCTCTTTGCCCTGAACGGCTTGGCGATGTACCTGCTGGTCCGCGAATGGACCGGGTCGCAGGCAGCGGCCTTTGTTGGTGGGCTGGTCTATGGTTTCTGGCCCTACGCGTTGTCTCAGTCCGGACATCCAAACACGATCGCCCTCCTCTGGCTACCGTTGGCACTGCTCTTCCTGCGGCGTACGATGGAAGAGAAACGAAAGCGAGATGCCGCGTGGACAGGCCTATTCGTGGCGCTGACCGGCATCTCGCGTTGGCAGCTCCTGGTCCCGGCGAGCGTCATTCTAGGCCTCTATGTGCTCTACAAGGGGCTCACGGACACCGCCAGCCGTACGTGGCGCACAGCCGGGTTGCTGGCACTGTCTGCTTTCCTGTCCGTCGCACTGATGGCCCCCCTGGCGATGCCCATGCTCCTCGACCAGGTAACCCGTGCTCATCCAGAGGACGTGCTGATCGACGATTCTGCGAAAGAGAGCACCGACCTGCTGGCCTACGTGTTGCCCAACAGCAACCTCACCCTGTGGGGCCACGTCGTGCCTCTGCTTGGAGAGAGGTTCCGGTTCATCAGCGACCGGGTTGATTTCGTCGGCTACACGGCCCTCCTGCTCGCACTCTATGGCACGCTCAGGCAGTGGGAAAAGGCTCGCCTCTGGGCGCTGGGAGCAGCGAGCTATGTGGCTCTAGGTCTTGGCCCGCAGCTGCATCTCGGATCCCAGCTCTACCCTCAGGTTCCCATGCCCTACCGGCTGGTTGGGGATCTGTTTGTCGTGCGCCTCTTGCGCGCCCCCCATCGTTTCAACATCTACCTTGGGCTGCCGATGGGCATGTTGGCCGCCTGGGGCGTGGTTGCCCTGCTGCGCCAGCGATTCCTGGGGAGGGTACCCGGCCTGGTGGTCGGCATCGCCGGGGTGCTTATCCTGGGCGAGGCCTGCCTCGTACCCTATCGCATCGAGCGGCCTGTGACCCCCGAGTGGTACCGTGAACTGGCCAAGGAAAGCGGCCGTTTCGCAGTGCTCGACGTGCCTATGCAGCCGCGAGGGTACGACAAGCGGTACATGCTCTACCAGATGACGCACGGCAAGCCGCTGGTCGAAGGCCACGTTTCGCGGAACTCGCGAGAGAGCTTTGCCTTTCTCGATAGCACGCCCTACCTCCAGCGCCTGCACAGCGACAATGTGATGGACCCGGCCTTGGGCGATATCACCCACCAGTTGCGCACGCTGGCCGACGCAGGTATCCGCTACCTGATCCTGCACAAGGCGTTCGCGTCGCCGGAGCGGCTCGCCGCATGGCAGGATTGGTTGTCCTTTGCGCCCTACCACGAGGACGCAGACCTGATCGTCTATCGCACCCAGCCTCAGATCGGACAAGACGTTGCCATCGCCCGACAGCTGACGGAAGAGATCGGCCTGATCCGCGCGACCTTTTCGCCGGGAGAGGCGACGCCGGTAGATGCCATACAAGTCGACGTCCGCTGGGCGAGCCGGGGTGCACCAGATCGCGACGATGACGCCTGCCTGAGCTTGATCGACGCGCGGGGCCACGTCGCCCAGTCCGATTGCCAGGCCTTGCTCCCGGCCTGGCCTACGTCGAATTGGGAGGCCGGCGAGGTCGCGCGCGACAACTACCGGCTGTGGGTGGACCCCTCTCTGGAGGAAGGTACGTATACTTTGGCGCTGTCGCTGGCCGAGCCCGCAACGCACACCCAGGACGGGCAGGCGGTGGAGCTGGGGAGCCTGAACGTCGAGCCGCCGCCCTGGCGCGCCGATCCGTCCGGGCCGGCGCGCCCGTCGGATGCACGCTTTGGAGACGCGCTGCGATTGCTCGCCTATCGAGTGGAGCAGGGCGACGAGGAACTGGCGCTGACGCTCTATTGGCGCGCCGAGCGCCGTATGGACGTGGACTACAAGGTGTTCGTCCACGTCGCTGACCCGGCGACGGCGGTGCCGGTCGCCCAGGACGACGCCATGCCCGTCCAATGGCGCTACCCGACCACGCGCTGGGCGCTGGGCGAGGTCGTCGTCGATACGATCGCGATCTCGCTGCAGGACGCTCCCGTTGGGACCTATGATCTGGCCTTGGGCGTCTACAACCCGGTGGACGGAGAACGGCTCCCGGTCGTCGACGCGGACGGCGTCCTCCAGGCCGGCGGGCGGCTCGTGCTGCGTGGGGAAGCGATCCATATCGCAGAGTCCGAGCGATAGCCGCTGCCAGCCCAAGCATCGAGCATATTCGCGCCAGGGGTTTAGCTCGCCGCCTCGATCGGCACCCACTGCCAGCCCGCGCCTATCTTGCTCACCCGCCCGATACTGGGAAACGGATGAAAATGCTGGCCCAGGACCAACGCCCCCTCTGCCGCCGCGAGATCAAAGATCCGGCGCTTGCTGGCCTCTGCCTGATCGGGATAGATGTCATAGATCGGCGTCCAATCGGGATGCTCCAGGTGCAGCGGATGGAGCACAGTGTCACTGATATAGAGCAGCCGTT
>Ga0315553_10004586_pt1 | contig 10381 bp, 6 predicted proteins | sample SalMarSW160140MG_FD_203099 | JGI IMG/M metagenome (GOLD analysis project Ga0315553, IMG submission 203099) | Salt marsh sediment microbial communities from the Plum Island Ecosystem LTER, Massachusetts, United States - Salt Marsh Sediment SW1601-40 ... | reverse complement strand
GTATTTGCAGCCCCGATATGGGCCCCAGTGCAAAGATCAGTTTATTATCGGCACTTAGAGCGTCGGTTCCCGGCTTTAGTTCCTTCCATAAATAATAGGCAACGAATCCGGCACCACCAATATATTGTCTGCAGAATAGGTCATCAATAGATTCTGTGACTGTTTTCTTGGTGGACAGGTCCACTCTTAAAATCTTACCGTTATAACCACCTGGTACCTCTTTGGCCAATTATTTTACCTCCTTCTATAGTTGGGACGACATTCGAGAATCTATATACTCGGTCTTACTCTTCCTGATACTCAGGATTAGCCCGCCTATCTCTTTTCCTTACCGGGGATTAACTATTCATGCTTCAGTCAGGTACGGTATTCCCTGATCAAGTCGATACGACCGGAGCTCTTTCAGCGCTGTTAAAGCAGATGGCACGCAGCTTGGTGTCTACTGGCTATCTCTTTAAACTCTGGTTTTACCTCCTTGCAGACAGGTAAGGCGTAGGGACAGCGAGGATGAAAACGGCAGCCTGGAGGAGGGTTAAGAGGGCTTGCCACCTCTCCTTGAAGTATGGTCTTAGTGGGGTCTTCATGTGTAAGATGTTGAAAAGCCGCGGCGAAGAGTGCCTTCGTATATGGGTGAGCAGGGTGCTTGAAGAGTTCTATGCTATCAGCACGCTCCACCTGTTGCCCGACATACATAACATCCACGCTTGTACTCATATGCAGGATAACTGCCAGGTCATGTGCGATGAGCATATAGGCTAGACCGAATTCATCCTGAATTCTTAGTAGTAGATTCATTATCTGGGCTCGGATAGACACGTCCAATGAGGAAATCGGCTCATCCAGAATAATCAGCTTGGGGTGAGTTGATAACGCTCGTGCGATGGCAATTCTCTGCCTCTGACCACCGCTGAACTCATGGGGGAAAAGTCGCGCGTGTTCTGGTCTCATTCCCACTGACTGTAGCACTTCCGCTATTCTAGTATTTATCTCCGCCCTACTGGGTTTTTTCCTGACCGTCATCGGTTCGCTGATAATACTACTGATCCGTAGACGGGGACTCAAGGAACCGGTGGGGTCCTGGAGTACAGCTTGTATAGACTCCCGATAATGGCGTTTCTGACTGTCAGTGAATTCGGCTATGTTCTTTCCCTCAAACCATATAGACCCGCTTGTCAATGGCTCTGTGAGCAAGATCAGCTTTGCCGTAGTAGTCTTACCGCAGCCCGATTCTCCCACCAGGCCAAGAGTCTCCCCTTTTTTTATATTGAAATTTACGTCATCGACAGCCTTTATCCAGGCGCTTACTTTGGCAAAGACTCCCTTTCTAACGGGGAAGTATTTCTTCAAGTTTTTACCCTCTAAGAGGATAGAATTACCTGTAGCATCTTTATTCAACATGAAAACAACTCACATAATGGTTATCGTCTATTCTTACTTCTTCAGGATTTTCCTTGAAGCACCTGTCTTTTGCCATGGGGCATCTTACCGCAAAGGCACAACTGGGTGGTAAATCTACTGGTTCAGGAGGCTGACCCTCGATAGTGCGCAGCAGTGTTCCCCTTGAACCCAGCTTGGGTACAGAGTCGAGGAGAGCGAAGGTGTAAGGGTGCCTTGGTTTCTGCATTATATCTATTGTTGGTCCGGCTTCTACTATCTTGCCGGCGTACATCACGGCGACCCGTGTGCATATCTTGGAGACAATGCCGAAGTCATGCGTAATGAATATTATTGCGCAGCCGGTGACTTTCTGGACTTCTTCTAAAAGTTTGAGATATTCTGCCTGTGTAGTAACATCCAGATTAGTTGTTGGTTCATCGGCAATGAGCAGGTTCGCTTGGCACGACAAAGCTATTGCCCCGGCTACTCTCTGTCTCATGCCACCACTCATCTGGTGGGGATAATCGCGCATCCGTGCCTCTGGGGATGGTATATTGACGAGTCCCAGTATTTCCACCACCTTATTATGTAAAGCTTTATCTTTTAATTCTTGGTGTAGAGATATCGCCTCAGCGACCTGATTGCCTATTCTAAAAACCGGATTAAGGGAGCTATCTGGATTTTGCTGGATCATTGTAATCTTGCTACCTCGTAATTTCCTCATCTCCTCTTCGCTCTTTAACAGCAGGTCTTCCCCCTCAAGGAAGATATGGCCGCCGACAATCTTACCCGGTGGGTCGGGCACCAGCCTCAGAAGAGACAAGCCGGTTACGCTTTTCCCGCATGCAGATTCGCCAACTATACCTAAGACCTCTCCCCGTTTGATGTAAAAGTTCACGCCATCTACCGCTTTAACTGTTCCCCGCCTGACAAAAAAATAGGTCTTTAGTCCAGTGACGCGAAGCAGAATATCATCTTTAGACCCAGCCAACTGGAGACCTCCTTTGCTATATTTGTTTAGGCCTATAAGTCTCTTAGCTTAGGGTCAAGTTTGTCCCTTAGCCAGTCGCCTAAAAGGTTACCAGAAAGTACAACCGCCATGATAGCTACCCCCGGTAGGAACGAGACCCACCATGCTGTGGTAAGAATGCTTCTTCCATCTGCACACATCGAACCCCACGAAGGTGTCGGCGGTGGGATTCCGGCTCCTAAAAAGCTCAAGCCTGACTCCAGTAGAATAACGGAGCCAACGCCCAAAGTGGCGATAACGATTATACTATTCAGTAAGTTAGGTATGACGTGCCGTACCGCTATTGTAAAATCTCGACACCCTGCAATACGCGCTAGCTCTACATAAGCGCTCTCTCGAATCTGTAAAGTCTCGGCTCGTGCCTGCCTGGCATACCCTACCCAGAACATTATAGTAATAATGAGGATGATGTTAAATAAGGAAGCTCCCAGAACAATGGCCAAGACCAAGGCCACAAGGAATAAAGGGAAACCTTGAATTACGTCTATAGCTCTGGAAATAACGGCATCCACCCACCCTCCTTTGTAGCCGGCAAGCACACCCAATATAGTCCCGACAATGCCTGTTAAAAAGACTCCCAGCGCAGCCACGATGAGCGATGTCCTGGCACCATAGATGAGGCGGCTCAGGATATCTCTCCCCATTTGATCAGTCCCGAGGAGATACTCTGCTTTAGCACCCTCCTGCCAGAATGGCGGTGTTAAAGAATCGGCCAGGTGATTTTTTACAGGGTTGTGAGGGGCAATAAAGTCAGCAAATATGGCTACTAATACAAACGCTGCCAGTATTAAAGCAGGTAGATAAAACCTCCACCCAAATCCCATCCTTTTCCCTTTTTTCTTCCGGGTGGTTTTGAGGGCATCGGAAACTTCCATTTTGGTATCGGAATCACCTCGAGGCCCGCCCATGGTTTCCAGGTCTTTCATATATCTTTTTTCCTCATATCATATCCCCGTTTAGCAACAGACTAATCCCTGGTGAATCTTACCCGCGGGTCAAGGTAGACATACAAAATATCAATGGCCAGGTTAACCAGAACAAATAGAGCTACACTAAAAACCAATATCCCTTGTATCAATGGGAAGTCACGCCAGAGTAGTGCCTGGTAGGACAGCTGACCTATACCCGGCCAAGCGAAAACCGCTTCGACAATGACAGAGCCCATAAACGCATTAACCAAAACGAAGCCAGTAAAGGTTATCACCGGAATCAAGGCATTTCTCAGACCATGTTTCCAGATTACATACCTCTCTTTGAGCCCCTTTATCCTGGCTAATCTAACATAATCAGTACTCAGGGTATCTAGCATTGCTGAGCGAGTTAGACGTAAAAAACCGGCGATGGAAAAAGTAGAGACGGTTAAAGCCGGGAGAATCAGGTGTTCATCAAACCTTCCGTAGCCACCAGCCGGCAGCCATCTTAAACTCACAGCAAAGACGAGAATTAGCATTATTCCAAGCCAGAAAGATGGAACCGATTGCCCGAATATCGCAAAAACCTTGAGTATACTGTCTTGCCACTTCTCCCTTTTTACCGCGGCATACACGCCCACCGGTATTGCTACCAGCATACTAAACAACATCGCCGTGCCCCCCAGCTCGAGGGTCGCTGGCAGCCGCTCAAAGATGATTTGAGTCACAGGTCGATAAAAAAACAGAGACCTCCCAAAATCCCCCTTTGCCGCATTTCCTATGAAAACAAAATACTGCTGGTAAATGGGTTTATCCAGCCCTAGATACTCTGCCATTTGCTGGCGTTGCTCTGGGGTTGCGGTTTCAGGCAACATCAGGTCGAGAGGGTTGCCGGTAAGTCTGGCTAACCCAAACACGAGTATAGTTCCTACGATGAGAGCAAGAATCCCCTGCCCCAATCGTATTATCATATATCTGGTCATTATCTAGCAACTACCTCTATTATTTTTCACCACAGCCGAAGCTTAGAGTTCCACATACTTCACCCGTGGAACTCTAAGCTTCGGAGTTCCTTAGTAGTACGAAACAGAGTTAATCTATATCAGTCCCAAATTTCAAACAGTCGGAAGGTATTCAGAGGTTCGGCATGCCGGATGTATTCGAAGTTATAGTAATAACTTGACGAATTCGGAGGCCAATCTCCTACCGTGTTGTTCTTCACAACTATAAAGGGAACCTGGATAAGGGGTGCGGCAACATAGTTATCATACACTTTCTGGGCGATATTCCTGTACATCCCGTCCCTTACCTCCAGGTCCAGCTCTGCGAGAGCCTCTTCGGCCAGAGGCGTTATTTCTTCCATTTCGGGAACCTGGAACCTGCCTCCCCAGAGGTTATCGGAAACGACACACATCAACAGGTACGAGTACGGGTTGGTCCCTGCATAAGCAAGTCTGAAGGTATAGCACTCGCCAACGTTCTCGGTGGCTTCCACTTTTGGCCAGTAGGCCCCGAAGTCCAGCGGACTGATGCTGGCATCTATCCCGATGTCGGCCCAGTAACCGGCCACCGCCTCGGCCTCCTTTTGCGCCATCGGTGTTCCCGGGTGGGTCGGGCTGATAAACGTAAGGCTAAACCCGCCTTCTGCGTTAGGTGTGAAAACACCATCCGCAGCGGCTTCCGCTAGCAATTCCCTGGCTCTGTCCGGGTCGTATGGATAAGGCTCCAGGTCTGTCCAACCCGGTATCTGGAAAGGAATCGTCATCGGCTTAGCAGTGCCCCTGTGTAAAGCCTGGTTTATAGCGTCCCGGTCTATGGCTATATTCATAGCCTCACGCACTCTTATGTCCACCCAGGGGTCCTGATTGTGGTAACCTTCCTGATAATAGTTTACGTTCGCCGGTCGGCACATCCCACCGAATACGATAAGGGTATTAGGACCATAACGCCAGTAATCGATTGTGAACTCATCTCCCTGCAGGTCAGGTAAGCTGTTGGGACCGATTATCGTAGCATCTATCGCCCCTGTCTTGAGCATAGCTACCCGTGTGCTTTCTTCAGGAACTGACTGTATAACGAGGTATTTATACTCAGGGACGACCCGCCAGTGGTCTTCAACCGCTTCATATTTAAGGTAGTTACCTACCTTATGCTCAATCAGCTTGTAGGGGCCCGAACCTACCGGGTTCAAGTTGGCTTCTTCCGCGCCAACCGACTCCACGTATGCCTTGCATGTGACTGCCCCGGCGATGCCGCCGAATGCATACATTTCGGCGTAGTCTACGTTCGGCTCACTCTGATGGACAACCACCGTATAGGGGTCTAACACCTCTACACTCTCGATGATAGTCATGTACGACTTGGCGAGGGAGGTAGATTCTTCGCTCATGTGTTTGCGGATATTATAAGCGACGTCCTCAGCGGTTAGCTCTCCCCATCCATCGTGAAACTGGATACCTTCCCGGATATGAAGGGTAAGGTCGGTATAATCCTCGGACCATTCCCACGACTCAGCCACACTCGGGACGTTTACCCCCTCGGGTGTCTCTATTGCTAAGGTGTCATATACCGCACCGAACAACAGCCAGTCGGTCTGGAACGTTATCCAGGGCAGGAAACCTTCACTGCCCATGGTGTCGATACCGAATGTAAACGTTCCCTCCGGCTTTGGTGCTGCTGGGGGTGTCGTTGTGCCTGAGGGTGTCGTTGTGCCTGAGGGTGTCGTTGTGGTTGGCGTCGGTTCGCCACAACTGCCAAGTGCCAGGCTGCTCACTACAATTATTCCCATCAAGATAAGTATTACCATTTTTGACTTTTTCATTGGTCCCTCCATTTGTGTTAGTCCAGTATTGGCCAGGCAATCATAATTTTACTTTTCCATACTTATATTTCAACTTCACCTCCTATCACAGTATTCAGTGGTATGTCTGGAGTTGGCATTTTTCTGGAGCAGGATGCTACCCCACGGGCTCTATTTTTGAGACAGGGAAGAGGTAGAAGTTGGAATCCTGTCTTGGTTGATGCCGAGGATAATACAAGGCCTCCGTCTGATTGATTTCATTGCACAGTATGTCACTCTCAAGATAGGTTGTCCAGTTTCTCGGTTAGCTCCCTAAAAAATGTGCCTTATCGTAAGGTCCGAAAAACCAACCGGGAGTGGTTGAATAAATAAGAGAGTACCTATGCCATGTGGCCTGTGTTTCAGGTTCGTGGCAGGCTCCCCTTATTTGAAATACCTTGAAACAGTGATTTAACTGTTTCATGTATTTATTCCTCAATTTCACTTCCCCCTAACATAGCACTAATTTGAATTCTTGTCAACGTTTAGACTGACAAATTATAGACCATAATTTAGATATGTGCAATGGCATAATATGGAGTGCTTGTTAAATGCTGTAGGACTTCCCGCGCTCACCACAACTTTGGTGTAGAGAGACTACCAAAGAATCCGGCGGAGCAAGGTACAAATTTCCTCCATCGAATAATAAGGACCTTCATAATTCCGTTCATTTTTCAACCCAGGCATGAAAGCGTAGGCCAGCCGCCGGGTTATATTTTCTCTTGAATGCTTCGGGGTATTTCCTTCTTAATTCATCTAAATCGATCCCCTCGACTTCTACCAAGAAGCCGCTAACAACCATCCCCGTGGCGTTCTTGGAAGTCGTGTTATGCGGGGTTATGGTGTTGATAGCTCCGCCTCTATCCAGCTCCCCGGGCACTATAGGATCATACCTTGCCCCGTGGTCCATATAGACGACACCGGGCATTATCCTCTCGGTTACGTAGGCACCACCTAGGACGGCGCCTCTCTCATTGAAGACCTTGATCACATCGCCGCTTTTGATGCCCCTTGTTGCGGCATCTTTGGGATTTATCCAGAGTGGCTCATACTTGTAACCGTCCGGGCCCGTTACTTTGCAGGTCGGTGCTTCTCTCGTCCAGGTGATATCGTCGCACTGGGCGTGTACCCGCCACCGGCCGTGGTTGGACATGATTAGCAGGGGATATTTCTTGGCTCTTTCGCTGGAGAGGGACTCATCATGGCCCTCTCCCTTCTCAATCCAATGCGGTACCGGCGGCCTCTCCTTGTCGTCGGGGAAGTGCTCGGCTAAACCCTGAGAGTAGAATTCCAGTTTGCCGGATGGGGTCTTGATGGGATGTTTCTCGGGATCATCATAGAAATTCCTTAAGCCTACCGCGTATTCTTTCCATTTCGGGTCAGTCGGGACGACAAAATATCCCTTTTCTTCGAATTCCTCGTATGTAGTAAGCTTCTGTAGACCGGAAGTCTCGAAACCAAGTTTAATGTAGTCTTGAACAGTCTTGCCTTCCGTTAATTCCTCAAGCAGGCCGAGCCTCTCGGCTATCAGGCAGACGGCATCGTAGTCGCTCACGGACTCTCCAACGGGTTCAATGCACTTCTTCTCACGCAACATAATACGGAATTGACCGTTCCCTGTGTCCATATTGATATCTTCTTCCTCAAACTTCGTATTGATTGGGAGGATGATATCGGCAAAAAGACAATCGTTTTCCATCCATGGGTGCTGTGCTAAGATGAACTCTATCTTCGGACTTCTTAAGGCCTTGATATAGGTATTGCTGTCGTTCCAGCAGGTTATCCAACAGGGTGTATCCGTCCATATCATATGGACTTCAGGGCAGCCCTTCGCCGGATAGGTGTATTTAACGAACTGGTCTGTAGTATCCGCGAGGCATAAGGTCGTACCATACCAGCTGATAGGCGGCTTGAGGAGAGCATCGTGAATAAGGTCTTTGGGGATAAACTGTTTTGGATAGATATTTTCAGGTGTCATACCACGCCCAAAATGGCCGAAACCTGCTTTTTTTATATCCCAAACAACAGGAACCATGTATCCCCTGCTGGCCTTACTGGGATACGGGCTTACCGAACTTACCGGCATAGGTTGCTGATGGTGCATATTCCATTCAATCATCTTGACCTGGTGGGACCCTGGCTTGCCTAGCCCCTGCATTCCAAGCAGCATGACCTCAAGGCGACCGTTTTCCGAGGAATATGGCACCCTGATGCCGGGACCACCATTGCCATGTAATATCGTTGTTGGATTGGATGCCCAACTTCTTGCCAGCGCCTTGATGGTCCATTCGGGGATGCCCGTCTTTTCAGATGCCCATGCAGGTGTCTTGGGAATCCCGTCTTCTTTTCCAAGGACGTACTCCTCGAACTTATCGAAGCCGTATGTATGCGTGGCTACATATTCCTTGTCGTAGGTTCCTTTGGTAATCCAGAGATAGGCGATGGCCAGTTGCAGGGCGGTGTCTGTGCCTGGCCTGATAGGAATCCATTTATCTGCATGGACGGCGGCCCCGTAGTTCAGGTCCGGGCAGATATATATCGATTTGATGCCGAGGTCCGTCCACCAGTAACACAGGCGGCTGGCCATCTGCCCATCAAATCCCCATGGAGTCGTCTCAGGGTCGCATCCCCAGAACAGAAGCATCTTGGAATTCTCAGCGATATCAGGCATAACGTTTGTATCCGGTACCATCTGACCTACGGGTTCCATTCCCCAGACATGTTTTGCACCCCAATACCATCCCTCCCAGCTGTCCGGATTCCGGGTCTGCAGTGTATATCCTCCCAATAAATCAAGGAGTCTGGTGCCGCAGGCATGTGCGCAATGCACGGTCTTCATCTCCCCATGTCCATCCATCTGCGCGAGTATGGCATACGGCCCGTATTCTTTGATTACCTTTTTTATCTCTTTAGCTATCAGCTCCAAGGCCTCATCCCACGAGATTCTTACGTAGCCGCTTTTACCCCTGTTGTGCATATTCCTATCGCCATCAGGATTCCAGTCGACTCTCTTTAACGGGTAGAGGATTCTGTTAGGGGAGTAGACCCGCTTTTTATAGGCCAAACTGTAAGGAGGTATCAACGCTTTCATCCCGGGTTCAAAGGTCTTTCCGTGTGCTTCCATCTTCCAAGGATTAAAGCCCTTTTTATCATATTTCCAGTCGAAGTGCAATGGCCTGATCCTGACTATTTTACCTTTCTTAACATCCGCTACCGAAGAGTTGGCGTTGGGGCCAAAACCGAGAGAGATCGGGAATGATAGCTCTTCCCCGGCTTTTGTTTTAGGTTTGTCATTTTTTTTCATCTTGTCCTCTCTTCATTGACGATTATTAATCTGTTTTGATAACAACTGACTACGATGATTTCTACGAATGGTGGCATATTGGCATGGCTTATATACCCGGGGCCAAACATCCTTCTTTAGAACTTACCGCCAACCGGCTTCATTACGGATGAGGCGGATGTCGCAAGGAATACAAACTTAATTGCCTTAACCAGGCATTCGATTCAGTTTAAAGTATATAATGATGAATGTCAACGATTTTACTAATTTCATTTTTCCCATTAATCTTTGCCCATTATCAAGGGAAAATGCCGGAATCCCCTATATTTTATATACCATTTGTAATATAACTACTAAGGCAATATAAGGTTATTGCTATTTAGTCCGACAATTTATAGGCCAGATTTTTCTTTTGACAGAATTTTATAAATGTTGCATAATTAGGTTTATGAATAAAGAAAATACCAAAGACAATAATATTCTCTTTGAAGCGACCGCCCATTATATTGATAACGCGAGACGAGTTCCTCGCGTTCGTTCATTCTTCTGGCTCCTGCGCTGTGCCGATGCCCTTGATAAATATGCCGGCCTGGAAGTAGGGACGAAGGGCGACAGTCGTACCGGGTTAGCCGTATTACAAATCTTAATCAAGCATCCAGAAGGTATCTCCCAGCAAGGTATCGCGAAACAGACGGGCCGCACCAAGCAGTTGATTGTATTAGCGATTGACAAACTCGAGGAAAAAGGTTATGTGCTCAGAGATTCGCTTAGTATCGATAGAAGAGTAAATTTTATTCGCATCACCAATACGGGAATCGAGCATCTCAATGAAGTTTTCCCTCACACCGTGGCGATGTGTGATCAAGCCTTGTCTTCTCTTAGCGATGCAGAAGTAGAGCAATTGCTGCCCCTTACGATAAAATTAACGAAGGGCCTATGGG
>Ga0315553_10004585_pt1 | contig 10381 bp, 9 predicted proteins | sample SalMarSW160140MG_FD_203099 | JGI IMG/M metagenome (GOLD analysis project Ga0315553, IMG submission 203099) | Salt marsh sediment microbial communities from the Plum Island Ecosystem LTER, Massachusetts, United States - Salt Marsh Sediment SW1601-40 ... | reverse complement strand
GGACGGCCTCGAGGCGGCGCGCGGAAAAGGCGCGTCACGCCAGGCGGCGGAGCAGGCGGCGGCGATGGAGATGCTGATCCGCGAAGGCGTCTGGGATGTCCGGCAATGACTGCGATTGAAGACCCTGCCGCAGAACCTCGCGAGACCGAGCCGAACGGTGAAACGCGCTGCGGCTTCGTCAGCATCATCGGCGCGCCGAATTCCGGCAAATCGACGTTGACCAATCGGCTCGTCGGCACGAAAGTCTCGATCGTCACGCACAAGGTGCAGACGACCCGCGCGCAGATCCGGGGCGTCATGATCCACGGGCGCTCGCAAATTATTCTGGTGGATACGCCCGGCATCTTCCGCCCGAAGCGGCGGCTCGACCGGGCGATGGTCGATGCGGCGTGGGGCGGCGCGCGAGATGCCGATGCGGTGGTCATCATGATCGATGCCGCCAAGGGGCTCGACGACGAGGCCGAAGCGATCCTTGAGGGCTCCAGGGAGCTGAAAATGCCCGCGGTCCTGGCGCTCAACAAGGTCGATCGGATCGGGCGCGAGGAAAAGCCGCTTCTCCTACAACTCGCCGGGAAGGGCGCCGAATATGGCCATTTCGACCGGATCTTCATGATCTCCGCGGCGAATGGCGACGGCGTCGGCGATCTGAAAGACTATCTCGCCGAATGTGTGCCGCCGGGGCCGTGGCTTTATCCCGAGGACCAGATCAGCGACGCGCCCCAACGCCACTGGGCGGCCGAAGTCACGCGCGAAAAGCTCTTCCTGCGCCTCCATGACGAGCTGCCCTATGCCTCAACCGTCGAGACGACCGGCTGGAAGGCGCTGAAGGACGGCAGCATCCGCGTCGAGCAGACCATCTTCGTCGAACGCGAAAGTCAGAAGAAGATCGTGCTCGGCGCAGGCGGCGCCACGATCAAGGCGATCTCGATCGCCGCCCGCCAGGAATTGCGGGACTCGCTCCGCGCGAAGGTGCACCTGTTCCTGTTCGTGAAAGTCCGCGACAGATGGGGCGACGATCCCGAGCGCTACCGTGAGATGGGGCTGGATTATCCAAAGGGATGAGCGCATCGGAGGCGGGCTGGCGAATGGGCATTCACGTTAGGGGCAGCCGATGCCGTTGTCGCCCCGCCAAATCCGGTGCACATCCGCAGCGATCGGCATTTCCGCGATTGAATTGGCGTGTTTCGCGATCCAGCTTTAGCGGATGAATTCAGATCTGACCATGTGACGGCCCGATGCTCGCGCCTTTGCGAAACCGCGTCTTCCGACGGCTGTTCGCCGCGCAGGTGATCGCGCTGACCGGCACCGGCCTTCTGACCGTCGCGCTCGGGCTGCTGGCCTATGAGCTGGCCGGCGGCGAGGCCGGCGCGGTGCTCGGGACGGCGCTCGCCATCAAGATGGTCGCTTACATCCTCGTTGCGCCGCTCGCTGGCGCGGTTTCCGCGCTGCTGCCGCGGCGGAGCCTGCTGATCGGGCTCGATCTGGTTCGGGCCGGGGCGGCAATCTACCTGCCCTTCGTCGACCAGATCTGGCAGATCTACGTGCTGATCTTTCTCCTGCAGTCCGCCTCGGGCGCATTCACGCCGACCTTTCAGGCGGTCATCCCGGACATTCTGCGCCATGAGCAGGACTATACGAAAGCGCTCTCGCTCTCCCGCCTCGCTTACGATCTAGAGGCGCTCCTGAGCCCCATGCTGGCCGCCGCGCTTCTGACCGTCATGAGCTTTCACAGCCTCTTCGCCGGTACGGCGTTCGGCTTTCTCGCCTCGGCGGCATTCGTGTTCCTGACCGTGCTGCCGCCAAGATTGCCGTCACAGCAGAAAAGGTTCAGCGAGCGGCTGTTGCGGGGCGTGCGCATCTACCTGCTGACGCCGCGTCTGCGCGGTCTCCTGGCGCTCAACCTGGCAGCGGCGGCAAGCGGGGCAATCGTCATCGTCAATACGGTCGTCATCGTCCGCGACATGCCGGGCCTTGGCGATCAGGATGTTGCCATTACGCTCGCCGCTTTTGGGTTTGGCTCGATGGCGATGGCTTTCGCCCTTCCATCCGTGCTTGAGAAATTCCCGGATCGTTCCGTTATGCTGAGCGCCGCGCTGCTGATAACCGTGCCGATGCTGGCGGCGGCGTTTGCGCTGGGGCAGGGGAGCGAGGCCGTCGCCTGGCCGGCGATCCTCATGTTTTGGCCGCTCCTCGGGGCGGGCTATGCGGCGATCGTCACCCCGGCGGGGCGCTTGCTTCGGCGCTCCGTCCATGAGGAGGACCGCCCGGACGTGTTCGCGGCGCAGTTCGCACTGAGCCACGCCTGCTGGCTAATCGCCTATCCCTCGGCTGGCTGGCTCGGCCCGGTCATCGGCCTGCCAGCAACCATCGGCGTGCATGCGGCGCTCGCCCTGTTTGCAGCGTTTCTGGCGATCGGGCTGTGGCCCGCTGGCGATCCCATGATCCTGGCCCACAGCCATCCGGAGCTTTCCGCCTCGCATCCGCATCTGCGCGAGCACGGCCGCGCCCGGCACGCCCATGTGTTCGTTATCGATGATCTGCATCAACGCTGGCCGAAATAGCGGCTCGGGCACAAAAGAGGCGCAAGGAAGCATCGCTCGGACACTTCCCCGCGCCTGATATACGAAGGATTACTTCGCAATGGCTGCAAGCCGGTTAGCGCGGAATCGCCGCGCCCCATTTAGCGGCAGCCGTAATAGCGCAGGCAGCCATAGAAGTCGTTGTTGCCATAGCCCCAATTGTTCGCGCATCTGCGGGCCCAATAGGAGCATCGGCCCCCGCCATAATGGCGGCGGTAGCGATAATGCGGCGCGGCGAGAAGGCCAAGCCCGAGTAGCGAACCGATGAAAAGGTTACGGCCCCGGTGATGGCGATGTCTCCGGTAGCGATGACGATACCCGCGCCGGCGCCAACGGCGGCCAACCTTGGTAACATTTTCATTCGCGATTTCGCTGATCGGGGGAAGTCCGTTCAGCGCGGACGAGGCTGCCGGTGCCGCCTGAGCAACCGATCCAGCGCTCGCGCCACCGAACAGGATTGCACCGGTTAGCAGCGCGGGAAACAATAGTGACTTACGCATTTTGTAATCTCTCCCTGTGCGTTCATGGCAAAAGCGTAATATATAACCACGGAGGGAGAAATAAGTTCCCTGTAACACAATGTATAATCTGTAGGCGCGGCACATAAAAATTAACGCATATGCGACCCTATAACCGCAGGCCGGGCAAGGCAGGCAATGCATCGCAACAGCAAATACATCGCGTTGCTGCTGGCCGGTATCGGGTTATCAAAGCGCTAGCGGCGCGGGTGACGACATGCCGGTTCGGCCGCGGAATTCCGCTGACAATCACGATCATTTGCGCGAATTTTGCGCATGGACTGGATTGATTCCGCCATCGTTCTGCATGTGCGCCCGCTTGGCGAAACCAACGCCGTGCTGGAGGCGTTCACCCGTGAGCATGGGCGCTGTCTGGGACTGGTGCGCGGCGGGCGGTCGCGCAAGATCCGCCCTGCCTTGCAGACCGGTAATCTCCTGAAGGTCGAATGGCGGGCACGGCTGTCGGAGCATCTCGGCTTCTTCACCCTTGAACTCGACAAGCCCTATGCCGCGCGGTCGCTCGACGACCGGTTGGCTCTGTCCGGCATCGGGGCGCTCGGCAATCTTGCCGGGCTTCTTGCCGAGCGTGACCCTCACCCGCCGCTATTCGATATGGCCGCGCTGGTTCTCGACCATCTCGACGAAGAACGGCTCTGGCCCGAGCTTCTGGTCCGCTGGGAATTGCGTTTGCTCGCCGAACTCGGTTTCGGCCTCGCTTTGGACCGCTGCGCGGCGACGGGGACGCGCGACGACCTCATCTATGTGTCGCCGAAATCGGGCGGTGCGGTCTCGGCGCTTGCGGGCGAACCGTATAAGGACAAGCTGCTGCGACTGCCTCCTTTCCTGCGCGCTTCGAACGGCTTCGCCGCCTCGCACCAAGACGTTTTGGACGGGTACGAACTGACCGGGCATTTCCTCGAGCGTCATGTCTTCGCACAGCGCAACGCGCCGCTCCCGCCCGCACGCCAGGAATTTCTCCGCCTTCTCCGCAAAGCGCTCGGCTAGCACAATGCGCATCTAAGCGTGTCCCCGCGAAGGCGGGGATGGACGTGGGAACAGTTGTGCTAACTTTTTGAAATAGATCAACTTAACCTCGTTCAAGGAATTCCACTGGAACGAGGGTTGATCTGGCCATGTATGGCAAATCCGATTAAACCGCGTCGGTGACGGAGGTTTGAATGGAGGATCTTGATGACACTTCAACTCTTCATCGGCGCGGCAATCATCTCGATAACCGTGGTGATCCATGTCGCCTTTACCGCCGCCGCGGAATGGGGGCTCAAGCGCGAGCATATCTGGCCGGGCCGGCGTGCCGGCACAATCCGGTTCGTGGTCGTCGCCGTCAGCATGACGCTCTGGCTGCTGGCGTCGATTACCGTAAGCGTCTGGCTCTGGGCGTTTTGTCTGCTTTGGTTCGATGTCTTTCACGATGTCGAGACCTCGCTCTATTTTGCGACCGTATCGTTCACGACGCTCGGATATGGCGACATTGTCCTGGGGAAGGATTGGCGGGTTCTCTCCGGACTGGCGGCCGGAAACGGTCTTCTGATTTTCGGGCTGACCACGGCGGTGATGGTGGACTTCCTGGCGCGGTTCCGGCGAAGCTGACGATGCGGGCGCGGAATGGGGAGAGGCGCAAATGCCAAGGATCGAGGTATCGGCGGAGCTTTCACCGTCCGAGGCCAAGCTGATTGAGGATCTGCTCCTCGTCCATGGGCGGGAAAAAGGCTTCGTCTGGGACGAGGATCCGCTCAGCCTTCTCCTGCGCGACGGCAAGCGAATTGTCGGCGGGGTGACCGGTAAGACGGTGCAGGGCTGGCTCTATATCGGCCAACTGGCCCTGGCGAGCGAATGGCGCGGACAGGGCTATGGCCGCAAGCTCGTTGCGGAAGCCGAACGCATCGCCGTCGAGCGCGGCTGCCATAGCGCCTGGCTGAATACGCATTCCTTTCAGGCGCCCGGCTTCTATGAGCGGCTCGGATATGAGCCATTCGGCATATTGGACGATTTTCCGAAAGGGGACCGGCGCTACTTCTTCGCCAAGCGCCTGAAAGCACCGGAAACCAGTGCGTGACCCTGCGCAGCCAAGCGGCGTGTCAGGACTTCGGTATCAGAATTGCATCGTAATCGAGCGGAAGGCCGTATAGCTGATGTCGGAGATCTGCTGCCATTCCGAGACGCGCTTCTGAAAGCTCGTCCAGCTCTCCACGATGCGATTGCTGAGCCCGTCGATGAGCGCAAGCTCCGAAACGACCTCGCGGGCCACCTTGGCGAATTGGCTCCAGACCTCCTTCGGGAAGATGTGGAGCTTGACGCCATGATTTTCGACGAGGTCGGCAAGGGCCTCGCCGTTACGCGCATTGTATTCCGCCATCATGATGTCGTTCTCGGCGGACGCGGCGGCCTTGATGATTTCGCGGTCCATTTCCGAGAGCCCGTCCCAGAAGGCTTTGTTGATCCCGAGGGACAGGCCCGTTCCCGGTTCGTGAAAACCAGGAAACATGTAGATCTTCGCAACGGTATGAAAGCCGAACGCCTTGTCGTTATAGGGCCCCACCCATTCGGCCGCATTGATGCGGCCTGTCTTCAGCGCCTCGAGAATCTCGCCGCCGGGTACGCTGATCGCCTCGCCCCCGAGCCTCCTGATGACTTCGCCTCCGAGACCGGGAATGCGCATTTTGAGGCCCTTGATCTGGCCCAGCGATTTGATCGGCTCCTGAAACCAGCCGCCCATTTGGACACCGGTATTGCCGGCCAGCAGAGCTTTGACCCCGAACTGCCCCGAGAGCTCGTCCCACAGCTCCTGTCCGCCGCCGAAATGAACCCACGCCTCCAATTCGTGCGCCGTCATTCCGAGCGGCACGGCGGCGAAGAAGGAAAACGCCTTGTGGTTCTTTTCCCAGTAATATTCGGCGCCGTGATACATTTCGGCTTCGCTGGAGGCCACGGCTTTGAAGGCGTCGAATGCGGGGACCAATTCCCCGGCAGCGAACAGTTTGACGCGCAGGCGCCCGCCCGACAGTGCGGTGATGCGCTTTGCGAGCCGGTCGGCGCCGGTGCCGAGTGCGGGGAAGTCGCGCGGCCATGTCGTTACGAGCTTGATCTCCTGGATGCCTTGAGACAATGCCGGCTTTGCCAGTCCGACGCCCGTAGCCACTGCTCCTGCGGTAGCCGCACCGATAAATTTTCGACGGTCCATACTTGTCCCTATACGCGACATCCAAGAATTTTCCACTTCACCAGCAAGTCGTATCAGCTCCGAAGCTGCCTGGCAAAAGGGTCATGTTAAAGAGTTGTATCTGAACTGGAATATCGAATGCAACGTTGCAATCCGACCCAAGGCGTTTCAATATGCCGAGCTTGGAGGAAGTAACCCCGGTACGTTATTCGGGATCAAACAGGCTGTCAGGGACATTGTACCGGACTATGTTCGAACTTATTAATGGCAAGACACGGCCTCATCGGTGGTTGTCACGCAGTTATGGTTTCGCCTGGCTTGCGGCAGTCGTGCTGCCGTTCACGGCGGCCGTCCATTCGGCACCGATCGATCGAAACCTTCAGCGTGCGAAAGAGAATAATGCGGCGGTCATGATTGTCGCGGGCAGACCGGAATCGACGATGATGCGGATCGCCGATGACCTGGCCATCTCGCTGAATGATCCCGATAGCGGCTTCCATGTTGTCCCCGTCGTCGGCGACGGCGGCATCGGCAATGTGCGCGATCTCGTGCTGCTCCGAAATATCGATCTGGCCATAACGGATTTGACCGTCCTGGCGGACATGAAAGAGTCAAAGGATCTCAGCCAGGCGCTTCACCGTGAAGTGGCTCATGTGCTGACACTGTTTCCCGACAAGATCACGATCCTGGCGCGAAAGACCATTCGCAGCCTGGAAGAGCTGTCCGGCAAGCGGGTCAGCGTCGGAATTCGCGAGGGCGGGGCGGCGGTCCATGCCAAGAAGATATTCGATGCGCTCGGCGTCAACCCGGAGCTGGCTTATCTGGCCTCGCCGGATGCGGCGGAGGCGCTGGTGAAGGGCGATCTCGATGCGTTTGCGTGTTTTTGCCTGAATTCGCCCGGCATCTACCAGCGTGTGATGTTCAATCCCGACCTCCACATTCTGCCCATTCCGTACACGCCGGAGATCGGTGACCATTATTTGCCGACTGCCCTTGTCCATGAGGATTTCCCATCCTTCATTTCGAAGGATGAATCGGTTGCGACGGTGGCCGTCACGCTGGCGCTGGTCACCTACAACTGGAAGAAGGGCAATCCGCGATACAGCCGTGTGGAGGATTTCGTCAAACGGCTGCTGAATCATTTTTCCGCGCTTCAAAAGCCGCCGCGCCACCCTGGGTGGTCGGCGGTCCAGATCAGCGCGAAGACGCCGGACTGGCCGAGATTCGCCGCCGTGACCGAATGGCAGGGCGGTCGCAACGCGGGTGCGCTGCAAGAGATGCGTGTCGCCTTCAGCGAATTTCTTGACCGTTGGAAACCCGAGCCGCGATCCGTTGAGCGAACAGAGCAGACGCAGCTGTTCGAGGAGTTTCTGGCCTGGCAGGGGCGGGCGCGTTAGCGCTTCAACGAAGCCGGCGGTTCTGCGCATTTCGCGGCGACGCGCGAAGCGGGTCATCACGGCCGAACCATAGGTGTTGGCTGCCGTTTTATCGCGCTTGAAGACCGCCCCGCATAAGGCTAAGCACACATCATGGCCGAAGATTCGATTCTCGAACCGGCGCCGATCGAGCCGGTCAATCTGCGTGATGCGCTGGAAGAGCGTTATCTCGCCTACGCCTTGTCCACGATCATGCACCGGGCGCTGCCCGATGTGCGCGACGGGCTGAAGCCGGTCCATCGGCGGCTGCTATTTGCGATGCGGCAGTTGCGGCTCGACCCGGAGGGCGGTTTCAAGAAATGCGCCCGCGTCGTCGGCGATGTCATCGGTAAGTTTCACCCGCATGGCGATCAGGCGGTCTATGACGCTCTGGTGCGCTTGGCGCAGGGCTTTGCGCAGCGCTATCCGCTTGTCGACGGGCAGGGCAATTTCGGCAATGTCGATGGCGATAACGCCGCCGCCATGCGGTATACCGAGGCCCGCCTGACAGAGATCGCCGCCGCGCTGCTCGACGGGATTGACGAGGACACGGTCGATTTCCGCGAGACTTATGACGGCGAGGACAAGGAACCGATCGTCCTTCCCGCCGACTTCCCGAATCTCCTGGCGAACGGGTCGTCGGGCATCGCCGTCGGCATGGCGACCTCCATTCCGCCGCACAATGCCGAAGAGCTTTGCAACGCCGCGCTTCATCTGATCAAACATCCGCGCGCCTCGGTCGAAAAGCTGGTCGAGTTCGTCCCCGGCCCGGATTTCCCGACCGGTGGCATCCTCGTCGAAGACCGCGCCTCGATCATCGAAGCCTACCGGACCGGCCGCGGCGGTTTCCGTCTGCGGGCGCGCTGGGAGAGGGAAGAAACCGGACGGGGCACCTATGTCATCGTCATCACGGAAATTCCCTATCTCGTTCAAAAATCACGGTTAATCGAGAAGATTGCCGAGCTGCTGGAGGCCAAGCGCCTGCCGCTGCTCGCCGATATTCGCGACGAATCGGCCGAGGACATTCGCATCGTGCTGGAGCCGCGCTCGCGCGCCGTGGATCCGGTCGTGCTGATGGAGCAACTCTTCCGGCTGACGGACCTCGAGACGCGAATCTCGCTCAATATGAATGTGCTCAGCCGGGGGCAGGTGCCGGTCGTGCTGGGGCTTTCGGACGTGCTGACCGAATGGCTCGGCCATCGCAAAACGGTGCTGAAACGCCGCTCCGAGCATCGGCTGCGGCAGATCGAGCATCGGCTGGAAGTGCTCGGCGGTTATCTCGTCGCCTATCTGAATATCGACGCGGTGATCCGTATCATCCGCGAGGAGGACGAGCCGAAAGCGGAGCTGATTCGCCGCTTCAAGCTCAGCGACGTTCAGGCCGAAGCGATCCTCAATATGCGGCTGCGCTCCCTGCGCAAGCTCGAAGAGATCGAAATCCGCACCGAGCATGAAAAACTCACTGTCGAGAAAGCGGAGCTTGTCGGATTGCTCGGATCGGATGAGCAGCAATGGCAGCGCATTTCCGAGCAGATCGCCGAGACCAAGAAGCGTTTCGGCAAATCGACGGAAGTCGGCCGCCGCCTGACCAGCTTCGCCGATCTGCCGCAGATCGATGTCGATGTCGAGCAGGCGATGGTCGAGAAGGAGCCGGTGACCGTCGTGCTCTCGGAAAAGGGCTGGATCCGCGCGCTGAAGGGGCACCAGAACGATCTCGACAAGGTGCAGTTCAAGGCGGGTGACCGCATGTTCCGCACAATCCCGGCACAATCGACGGACAAACTCGTTTTGTTCGCCTCGAATGGGAAATTTTTCACGCTCGACGCCTCGGCCCTGCCGGGCGGGCGCGGCCACGGCGAGCCGGTGCGGCTGATGGTCGATCTCGAGGAAGCCAGCGACATTGTCGAGCTGTTTGTCCACAGGCCGGGACGCAAATTGCTGGTCGCTTCGAAAGCGGGCAATGGCTTCATCGTCGCCGAGGACGAAGTGGTCGCGCAGACCCGCAAGGGCAAACAGATCATGACGGTCACGGCGCCAGACAAGGCGATCGCCTGTGTGGCGGCGGAGGGCGACATGGTGGCGACGCTCGGCGCAAACCGCAAGATGCTGATTTTCCCGCTGAAAGAGGTCAACGAGCTGGCACGCGGCCGCGGCGTGCGCCTGCAGAAACTGCGCGAAAGCGGGCTCGCCGATGTCACGGTTTTCCGCGGGGAGGAAGGCCTGCGCTGGCAGGAAGGTGCGCGCATGCGGACCTTCACGGAAATCGGTCAATGGCAGGGCAAACGGGCCCAGGCCGGCGCAGTTGTCCCCAAAGGTTTCCCCAGGGCGAACCGCTTCGGCGTCACCGGCTTTTGATTGCCATAATTCGGCGACAGTTCGCGCTCATAGCCCTCCATTAAGGATATGTAAGACTCTGGCCGTTCCGGTGAGGATTGAGGCAACGATCTACGTAATGTCTCAATGCCGGTTACGAACGGGGACAGCGGGGAAGCATGCTTTTAAGAGCAGGTGCGGCTGCGCTCGTTTCTTCATTCACACTGATCGCGGATGCGCGCGCTGAGGACTGCGGGCGCGAGGCTTTCGCGGCGGTCGTCGCCGAGGCGAATGCTGAGCTGACGGCCCTCAACGCTGCCCATAAGCAGCGCTTCCAGAAGAAGCTTCAGGCGCTCAAGAGCCACGCCGGCTGGTCCG
>Ga0315553_10004584_pt1 | contig 10382 bp, 6 predicted proteins | sample SalMarSW160140MG_FD_203099 | JGI IMG/M metagenome (GOLD analysis project Ga0315553, IMG submission 203099) | Salt marsh sediment microbial communities from the Plum Island Ecosystem LTER, Massachusetts, United States - Salt Marsh Sediment SW1601-40 ... | reverse complement strand
GCGGGCACGCCGGTCCAGAAGCTCGTCTCGCCGAGGCCGCCCACCCAGCTCGAGCTGATGTGCGCGTGGTCGGTGTGCGGACTGTCCCCCACATAGGGACGCCAGCCCGCGTCGGCCCGGTACGAGCCCCAGATCCGGTTGTTCCACACCACGTACATGACGCCGAGGCGCCGGGCGAGCGCGTGACGGTTTCCGTGCTCGTCGGTCGCGAAGAGTCGGGCGAGGAAGTCGTCCGCTGCGGCTCGGTCGGCCGAGTCGCCGACGTCGACCGCCCAGTCGAATGCGCGGCCCTCCTTGTGCTCCCTTCGCCCCCCGACGCCGCAGCCGCGCGAGATCCCGAAGCTCGAGCTCACCGGGTAGGTCGAGAGCAATTCGTTGCTCATCGCGGTCGTCCCGGCCTTGGCCGTGGGATCGCACGTGGTCTGCTGCTCGTATGCGGCGTACGGCTCGATGTCCTGGCCGAACTCCCCAGCGAACGGCGTCGGCGGCGTGGGGGACTCGGCAGGCCCGCGCGCCCGCGCACTTCCTGGCCGAGGATGACCGGCAGCAGCACCACTCCTGCCACAACGCGTGAGCGCAAGCGGGCCACACCCTGCTATCGACCACATAACGCCGCGCTCTTGAAGCCGGCGCCTGCGTTCCGACGACCTCCGGCCCTAGCGGGCGCCGATGTAGTCCCGGAGCGTCTCGGCCTCGTCCTTCAGTTCCTCGACCCGGTACTTCACCACGTCGCCGATGCTGATGAGCCCGCACAAGCACCCGTGCTCGACGACCGGGAGGTGGCGGGTCCGGCGCTCGGTCATCTCGCTCATGACGTGGGCGATGGTGTCCTCGCGAGTGCACGTCGTCGAAGTGCTCATGAGCTCGCTCACCTTCGCCCCGAGCAGCTCGTGGCCCCGATGGGGCAGCGCCCGCACGACGTCGCGCTCGGAGAGCATCCCGATCGGGGTGGTCCCGTCCTCGGAGACGATGAGCGCACCGATCCCGTGCTCTTCCAAAGCGGCGGTGGCGTCGGCGATCGTCCGGTCGGGCCCGATCGTGTGGAAGTCGCGACCCTTGGCGTTCAACACGTTGTCGACCTTCATCGGCTCCTCCATCCCCCCGGGAGCTCGACCCTTCCAGTCAACCACCGTCGGCCGCGGTTCGCGTGGCATTCGCCGCGGCCTTGAGTGATCGAACACATGTTCGATAGCGTGCAGGGGTGACCGTCGCCGAGCCTGCTCGTTCCCGGCTCCTGCCGGTTCAGGACGAAGCGGCGCGCGCACGGTTGCACGAAGCCGCGCGCCGGACCCGACCCACCGTGCCGGCGGCCGAGCGGGTCCTGCCGCTCCCCGGCGACCTCGCCCGGGCCTTCTCGGGCGGCGGGGTGCAACGCGGGTCGGTCGTCGCGCTCGACGGCGACCCGGGTACCGGGGTCACCTCGGTCGCGCTCCGCCTGGCCGCGGCCACGACCGAGGTGGGTGAGTGGGCGGCGATCGTCGACCTCGACGGGTCGATCGGGGGCGTCGCCGCCGCCGAGGCCGGCGTCACGCTCGAGCGCCTGGCGATGGTGCGCGGCGTGCCCGGCGATCGGTGGGCGTCGGTGGTCGCGGCGCTCGTCGACGGGTGCTCGCTGGTGGTGGCCGAGGTGCCCCGTCGCTGTCGGGCTGGTGACGCCCGCCGGCTCGTCGCCCGTTCCCGCGAGCGCGGCGTCGTGCTCGTGGCGCTCGGCCCCTGGCCCGCGGACGTGACGGTGGGATTGCGCACCACCACCAGCGACTGGACCGGGCTCGAAGTCGGCGGTGGACTGCTCGCCGAGCGCTCGGTGCGTGTCGAGGTGACCGAGCACGGGACCACCCGTTCCGACGTCCTGGCGTCGTGAGACGGCGCCGGTAGCCCGATCGTCGTGGCCGAGCGACGTCCGGGCGACGTGGGGGAGCGCACGTGCTGCGTGTGGTGTCCCGACTGGCCGGTGGTGGCGTGGCGGCGCATCGACCCGGGGCTGGCCGGCCGCGCGGTGGCCGTGCTCGAGCCGGCCGCGGGGGCGCCCGTGGTCCGGGCCGCATCGACCGAAGCCCGCGCCGAAGGCGTCCGCGCGGGGTTACGCCGACGCGAAGCAGAAGCTCGTTGTCCCGAGCTCGTGATCGTCGACGCGGATCCGCTCGCCGAAGCGCGCACGTTCGAGATCGTGGCCCGGGCGGTCGAGTCCCTCGCGCCCCGCCTCGAGCTCGATCGACCCGGCCGCCTCGCGTTCCCGACCCGGGGCCCGAGCCGGTACTTCGGCGGCGACGAGGCCCTCGTGCACCGGGTGCTGGCGGCCGTCCGGTCGACGGGCGTGGACGACGTCCGGGTCGGGGTCGCCGACGGACGGTTCGCGGCGCAGCTCGCGGCGCGAGGGCCGGGACCGGGTGCGACCCGGGTGGTGTCGGCCGGGGAGTCGGCCCCGTTCCTCGGCCCGTGGCCCGTGGGGGCACTCCGCCTGGTGGGAGCTGCGCCCTCTGCGGATACCCGCGGCGACGAGGACGCGCTCGGCGCGCTCGCCGACCTGCTGGTGCGCCTCGGCCTGCCCACGCTCGCGGCGCTGTCCTCGCTCTCCGAGGCCGCGATGGCGGGCCGGTTCGGGAGCGTCGGCCGGCGGGCGCACCGGCTCGCCCGCGGGCTCGACGAGTATCCCCCGGCGCTCACGGTCCCCCCGCCCGATCTCGTCGAGATCGCCGAGCTCGACCCGCCCGCCACCCGCCTCGACGTCGCCGCGTTCGCGGCCAAGGCGATGGCCGATCGCTTCACCGAGGCGCTGGCCGACCGCGGGCTCGCGTGCACGCGTGTCGTCGTCGAAGCCGAGACCGAGCACGGCGAGTCTCTGGCGCGCTGCTGGCGTCACGACGGTGCCCTCGGCGCCACCGCGCTGGCGGAGCGCGTGCGCTGGCAGCTCGAGGGCTGGCTCGCCGCGCCCGCTCCCGGGTCCGACATCGTCGCGACGCTCGACCCTCGCGCCGCACAGGACGCGGCCGCCGGGGCGATCGAAGGGACCACCGGCGGGATCACGTCCCTGCGGCTCGTCCCCGACGCCGTCGTCCCCGCGACCGGCCGGCAGCTCGGCTTCTGGGGCAACGACCCGGCCGCGGCCGATCGTGCCGCGCGGGCGCTCGCGCGGGTGCAGGGTCTGCTCGGCCCGACCGCGGTGGCCACGCCCGTGCTCCAGGGGGGCCGGTCGCCCGCGGAACGGGTGCGGTGGGTGCCGTGGGGCGAGCCGCGCGAGCCCGCCCGCGCCGACCGCGGGCCCGGCGACCGCCCGGCCTGGCCGGGACGGGTCCCCGACCCCGCGCCCGCGCGGGTGTACGAGCCGCCCCGCCCGGCCGAGCTGCTCGACGAAGCCGGCCGGCCGGTCACGGTCACGGGCCGGGGCGAGTGCGCAGCTCCGCCCGCGTTCGTGCGCAGCGACGTGCTGCCCGACGGCGGCGGCCGCGTCGTCGCGTGGGCGGGACCGTGGCCCCAGGACCTCCGCTGGTGGGACCGGCTGACCCGCCGCCGTCATGCGCGCTGGCAGGTGCTCACCGACCGGGGAACCGCCGCCCTCGTCGTCCTCGATTCCGGCCGTGCCGGCGTGGAGGCCGTGTACGACTGAGCGAGCTCGGACGTGCAGGCCCGGCGCCGCGCCCGGCCGACACAACTAGGGGATTTAAACCAGTACGGTCTTCTCGCTCTTCGAGGCGACGTCGGACCAGGGCGCGGGCCGGTTCGAGATCGCGCCCCTACCTGTCGGGTCGCAGCCGCTGACTCCCGCGGTCACTGGCAAGTGGTGGGCGACACCGGAAGGCAACGTCTACACGACCGTCGATCTGTCTCGTGACGTCATCGACGGTGCCGTGGCCGAGCTGCTTGAGCACCTCGACCGGAATCCGCCGGAGCCCGACGCGGCGGTGCTGCTGGGTGTTCTCGACTCCGACTACTACCGGGGCGACGGCTTCCAGCTCGGCCTGTCCGATCTGGTCGGCGTGCTCGGGCTCGACGCAGGCCGACCGTACGAGAGTCTGCCCGCGGTCGACCTCCACCCCGACCCCGCGGAACGGGAGCGTGTGGTGTCATATCTCGCCGACCGCGATCCGGCCGCCGAGGAGCGGATCGTCGCGTGCATGGACGCGGCCGCGGACTACCACGAGGCGACCACCTCGTTCGTGGACGACCTCGATCCCCGGTTCGTCCCAGTCGACGGGGACGGCACGGAGTGGTACTTCCCCGTGGACGAGCTCCGTACGGCGCTCGAACGACCGCGTGAGGAGTACGTCGCGGCCTGCGAGGTCCTCGGTGCAGAGGAACCCGACTACGTCGCCGCGCAGACGTTGCGCTTCGAGCGGAGGTCTGGCGACGGGTGGGAGGAGCTGAGGATCTTCCACGACACGGGCTCCGGTTCGACTCGTCGCGAACGGGAGATCCTCCGTATTCGCAGCGTGCCGGGCGCGTCGGACCGTCCGCTTCCGGCTCCCGATCCGGCGCCGATGCTCACGATGCAGAGCTACTTCCTGATGAAGGCCGACGAGTGCGGGGGACTCCCCTGGGAGTACAGCAACTTCGCGGCGGGCAACACGTACCACCGGCCGGACGACGCTCTGTACATCGGTCCATCGGAGTTCTCGACCGACTTCCTCTGTGAGGACGAAGTCCCCGAGGAGGCTCGCTGACCGCCTGGCGAACCGAACGTACGTTCGATACGGTGACCGGCCCGGTCGGGGGCGATCCGGTGGCGATTCGGGTGGGATGCCATGGGCGGACGGGCCGGTCCATCCGGCGGCGGTGGCTACGCCGAGCTGCACTGCCACACGAACTTCTCGTTCCTCGACGGCGCCAGCCATCCCGAGGAACTGGTCGAGGAGGCCGGCCGGCTGGGTCTGGCGGCACTGGCCGTCACCGACCACGACGGCTTCTACGGTGTCGTGCGCTTCGCCGAAGCCGCGCGCGCGACCGGTCTCCCCACGGTGTTCGGGAGTGAGATCCAGCACCTCGTCTTCCTCGCCGAAGGACCAGTTGGGTATGCCCGATTGGCACGGGCGCTGAGCCGGGCGCAGCTCGCGGGGGAGAAGGGCGCGCCGAGAACGACGATCGCGGAGCTGGCGGACGACGCGCGCGCTCCGGTGCACCTCCACCCGGGCTCGAGCGCGGCGAACGACCACTGGTTCGTGCTCACCGGGTGCCGCCAGGGTCGAGTCCCGGCCGCGCTCGTCCACGACGGCCCGGCAGCTGCTCGGCGCGCGCTCGACGAGTTCGTCGACGCGTTCGGGCGCGACCGGGTGCTCGTCGAGCTATGGGACCACGGTGACCCGCTCGACCGCGCCCGCAACGACGCGCTGGTCCGAGTCGCCACGAGCGCCGGTGTCGAGGTGGTGGCCACGAACAACGTCCACTACGCCACACCGGGCCGGCACCGGCTGGCGACGGCGCTGGCGGCCGTCCGGGCCGGACGTTCGCTCGACGAGATGGACGGCTGGCTACCGGCCACGCCGTTCGCCCATCTCCGCGGCGCGGCGGAGCAGCAGCGGCGCTTCGCCCGCTACCCGGGCGCGGTGGAGCGCACCGTGGAGATTGCGCAGCAGTGCGCGTTCGACCTGCGCCTCGCGGTCCCGAACCTGCCCGACTACCCGGTGCCCGACCGCCACGACGAGATGAGCTGGCTCGCCGAGCTCACCCGCCGCGGTGCCGCTCGCTACTACCCACCCACGCACCCGCAGCACGAACAGGCGCTGCGCCAGATCGACTACGAGCTCGGGGTCATCGACGCCCTGGGGTTCCCCGGCTACTTCCTGCTGCTTCACGACGTCGTCGACTTCTGCCGCCGCCGCGACATCTACTGCCAGGGGCGGGGGAGCGCGGCCAACAGCGCGGTCTGTTACGCGCTCGGGGTCACGAAGGCCGACGCGGTCGCGCTCGGGCTCCTCTTCGAGCGCTTCCTCTCTCCCGAGCGCGACGGGCCACCCGACATCGACCTCGACATCGAGCACGAGCGGCGGGAGGAGGTCATCCAGTACGTCTACGACCGCTACGGACGCGACCGCGCCGCACAGGTCGCCAACGTCATCACCTACCGGGCCCGCTCGGCGCTGCGCGAGATGGCGAAGGCGGGTGGGCTCTCCCCGGGCCGGGCCGACGCGCTCACCCGCTGGCTCGACCGGTGGTCGGGCCGCGACGAGCTCGACGAGCTCGCCGCGGGCAACGCAGAGGAGCCCGAGATCCCCGCGCCCGAGCTCGTGATCGACCTCGCCCGCCAGGTCCAGGACTTCCCCCGGCACCTCGGTATCCACTCGGGCGGGATGGTGATGGCTGACCGGCCCCTCGTCGAGTGCTGCCCGGTCGAGTGGGCCCGCATGGAGGACCGCTCGGTGCTCCAGTGGGACAAGGACGACTGCGCGGCCGTCGGGCTGGTGAAGTTCGACCTCCTCGGCCTGGGCATGCTCACGATGCTCCACCTCGCGGTCGACCTCGTCCGCGAGCACGAGGGCGTCGACGTCGACCTCGCCACCATCCCCCAGGAGGACGAGGTCTACGACCTGCTCTGCGCGGCCGACACGGTCGGCGTGTTCCAGGTCGAGAGCCGGGCGCAGATGGCGACGTTGCCCCGGCTACGGCCCCGCGAGTTCTACGACCTCGTGGTCGAGGTCGCGCTCATCCGCCCCGGCCCGATCCAGGGCGACTCCGTGCACCCCTACCTGCGCCGCCGCGCTGGCGAGGAGCCGGTCACCTACCTGCACCCGCGGCTCGAGCCGAGCCTGGCGAAGACCCTCGGCGTGCCGCTGTTCCAGGAGCAGCTCATGCAGATGGCGATCGACGTCGCCGGATTCTCGGCCGGCGAGGCCGACCGGCTCCGCCAGGCGATGGGCTCCAAGCGCTCCCGGCAACGGATGGCCGTGATGCGCGAGCGGCTCATGGACGGCATGGCCGCCAACGGCATCACCGGCGAGACCGCGGAGGAGATCGCCAAGAAGCTCGAGGGCTTCGCCGACTTCGGCTTCCCCGAGAGCCACTCGGTGAGCTTCGCCTACCTCGTCTACGCGAGCGCGTGGACGAAACGGCACTACCCGGCCGAGTTCACCGCCGCGTTGCTGAACGCGCAGCCGATGGGCTTCTACGCCCCGCACACGCTCGTGCGCGACGGTACCCGCCACGGCGTCGAGGTGCTCGGCCCCGACGTGGCCGCGTCCCGGCGCGACTGCACGCTCGAACCGAGGACCGAGGCCGCGGGACCGGTCGGTCACCCGCAGCCCGGATGGCACGCCGACCCGTCCACGCACGCGGTGCGCATCGGCCTGCGCTACGTGAAGGGACTCCCCGAGGCGCTCCTGGACCGCATCGACGACGAGCGAGCCGAGGCCCCCTTCGCCGACCTTGAGAACTTCGCCCGCCGGACGGGCGCGTCCGTCGACGCGCTCGAGTCGCTCGCCACCGCGGGCGCGTTCGGCTGCTTCGGCCTCGACCGGCGCGGGGCGCTGTGGACCGCGGGCGCTCTGGGCACGGCGCGCGCCGTGCACCGGGGCGAGACGACCGTCGAGACGCTGCCCGGCGTCGTCACCGGGCTCGACGCGCCGCCGCTGCCCGGCATGGACGCGATGGAGACCCACGCTGCCGATCTAGCCGCCACCGGCCTCTCACCCGACCGCCATCCCACCGAGTTCCACCGCGACCGCCTGGCAGCCGAAGGGGTCGTCACCGCGTCCGCGCTCCGCGAGCTGCCCGATCGCAGCATCGTGGAGATCGCCGGCGTGGTCACCCACCGCCAACGGCCGATGACCGCCCGGGGCGTGATCTTCCTCGACGTCGAGGACGAGACCGGCCTCGTGAACGTCATCTGCACCCCGACCGTCTGGAACCGGTTCCGCAAGGTCGCCCGGCAGTCGCCCGCGTTGCGGGTCCGTGGGCTCCTCGAGCGCCGCCAGGGCGTGGTGAACCTCCTCGCCCAACGGCTCACCCCGCTCGACCTCGGTCTCGTCGACCATCTCCGCTCCCGCGACTTCCGCTGAATCCCGGAACCGGAAGCGCGCCGGGCACGTCCTACTCCACGGAACGCCGACCGAGGAGTGGGTCATGCGCCGCCGGACCTCGTTCGCCATCGTCGTCGTGCTCGCCCTGGCGCTCTACGCATGTGCCGGCGGTGAGAGCGACGCCGGGCCCGGGAGCAGCCGGCTTCCCAGCGAGCTCGTGCTCGCGGGACGGCTCACACCCTTCGACGCCTGCGACGACCTGCTCGACCACCTCCAGGGCGAGGCACTGGAGCGCGTCGGGCCGTGGGGCCTGGGGAGCAGCGGTTACGCGGCCGCGTCGGACGTCGCCTCGCCGGCGGGCGACACCCTCGCCGAGGCACCGGGTGCAGTGGAAGCGCAACGGGCGGAAGGACAGACGGCGGGTGACGACTTCTCGACCACCAACGTGCAGGAGGCCGGGATCGACGAGCCCGACCTCGTCAAGACCGACGGCGAGACGATCTTCGCCGTCGCGGGCTCGAAGCTCCACGCGGTCACGGCCGGAGATGATCCGCGTGTCCTCGACTCGCTCGACCTCGACGGGTACGTGAGCCAGCTCCTGCTCGTCGGCGACCGGCTGCTCGTCATGAGCGAGGAACCCGGGCCGCTGGCGGCGGCCATGGTCGAGGATCGCGTCCTGCCCCCGGGAATGGGGACGCTCACCCTCACCCTGGTCGACGTCTCGGACCCCGGTCAGCTGTCCGTGCTCGAGCATCTCGATGTCGAGGGTCGCATGGTCTCGGCGAGGACGATCGACGGCCGGGTCCACGTGGTCGTCTCGTCGGCCGCGCCCTCACTCGAGTTCACCTACCCGGACGCATCGACACTTCCCGAGTCTCTCGGCACCGAGCTCCTCGCCGCGAGCGAACGTGAGGTCGAGGCTGCCAATCGCGAGATCGTGCGGCGCTCGACGATCGACGACTGGCTCCCGTCCTTCGTGCTCGAAGCCGACGGTGAGATTGTGGCGAGCGGCCCGCTCGCGGACTGCCAGTCGGTGCAGCGGCCACCGGAGTTCTCCGGTTTCGGCAGCCTCACGGTCCTCAGCCTCGACCCGACCGAGGGCCTCGCCCCGGACGAGTCGACGGCGGTGCTGAGCGACGGCGAGCTCGTCTACGCGTCGTCGACGCGCCTCTACGTGGCCACCAACGAGTGGTTCGACCCCGCGGCGCTCGCCGAGCACAGCCGGTCGATGGACGAACGCACGCACATCCACGCCTTCGACCTGACGGGATCCGGTGCCGCCGAGTACCTGGCGTCCGGCGAGGTCCGCGGCGAGCTGCTGAACCAGTTCGCGATGTCGGAGCACGACGGGTTCCTCCGGGTGGCCTCGACCGAGGACGCATTCGGGTTCGTCGGCGACGTCGAGGACGTCGAGAGCGCCTCCGAGAGCTTCGTCACCGTCCTCGCCGAGCAGGACGGCGCGCTCGTCGAGGTCGGCCGGGTCGGTGGGCTCGGCCGGGGCGAGCAGATCCAGTCGGTGCGCTTCCTGGGCGACGTCGGCTACGTCGTGACGTTCCGCCAGACCGATCCGCTCTACACCGTGGATTTCTCGGACCCGACCGATCCGCGGGTCGTCGGCGAGCTGAAGATCCTCGGCTATTCCGCGTACCTCCACCCGATCGGCCACGGATTGCTCATCGGTGTGGGCCAGGACGCCACCGAGGAGGGCCGTCGCCTCGGCTCGCAGGTGTCGCTCTTCGACGTCTCCGACCCATCGGCGCCAGAGCGGATCGACCAGCGCTCGCTCGGCTCGGGCGAGTCGGCGGTCGAGTTCGACCACCACGCGTTCCTGTACTGGGAGGGCCTCACGGTCGTCCCGGTGCAGCGCTACGACCTCGGCTACTCCGCGTCGGCAGTCGTGCTCGGGATCGACCGTGCCGAGGGCATCGTCCAACGGGCCACGGTGTCCCACCCGGACGCGCAAGGAGCCGACTGGCCGGCTGCAGTGCCGATCCAGCGTTCGCTGGTCGTCGACGACACGCTGTTCACGCTCTCCGACGCTGGCTTGCTCGCGAACAACGTCGACACGCTGGCCGACGAAGCCTGGATCCCGCTGTCCTAGCGAGGCCTGCCGCGGGTCTCAAGGCGCCGGCCCACCTGCCGATCAACGACGGAACCCCGGTGCGGGAGGATCGTCGTGGGCTACTTCGTCGCCGTCTGGATCGTGCTGCTGGCCGGTCCGTGATCCACACCTTCGTGGATCGGAAGCCGAACCGGCGTACGACCCGCCGCGTGGTCGAGCTCTGGTTGCTGTGGTTCCTCGTGGCCGGAGGGGCGTTCTCGATCCTCGGCGGGATCGGGCACATCGGTCCCAACTCGACCGACGTGGCTGCGGACATCGGGTACACGCCAAGCATGTTCCAGTGGGAGGTCGGCTGGGGTGACATCGCGCTGGGC
>Ga0315553_10004583_pt1 | contig 10382 bp, 6 predicted proteins | sample SalMarSW160140MG_FD_203099 | JGI IMG/M metagenome (GOLD analysis project Ga0315553, IMG submission 203099) | Salt marsh sediment microbial communities from the Plum Island Ecosystem LTER, Massachusetts, United States - Salt Marsh Sediment SW1601-40 ... | reverse complement strand
GCCTTCATTCTACCGCAGTAGGGCGCGAGGGAACCAGCATTCTGCCGCGCCACGTCGGGCAATCCGCTGAATCAAAGCACCAACTCCCAATCGGCAAATCCCAAACAATGACCAAATTCCAAAGACCAAACTGTGTTTCGCGACGGAGGCCGTGCGGGCCGGCACGATTTGCGAGGTTTGCCCGGCGCAATGGCCATGCATCGCCGGTTTCCCCAGCGCGAATCTGCGGCGGCGATCTCTGTTCTAGACTTCGGTTGTGAGTCGTTGGCCACGGCAGGGCTGCGTTGTACGCGGAACGCGCCGGACGACTCTCGACCCGAATCCACGATCTCCCACTGATCCGAAAGACGTATCATGCAACGACTATGGCGATCCGCAACGGTCTTGTTGACCATTACCACGTTGATGGCCTGGTGGGCCGCTCCGCTCCGATCGGGCGAGCCGACGATCGCGGTGGAGCTGCGCGGCGAATGGATCGAAGCCACCCCCCTGTGGGCGAGTTCCAGCCGCGTGATGCTGCTGGGCCGCGACGGCCAATTGTGGGATATCGGCGCCAACGAGCCGAGCCAGTTCCGCCTGACTTCACAGTCGTTTCAGAGCTATACCGCCGGCGAGATGCGGGGCCAACTGCAAAGAGAATTCGGCGCGAAGTACGATGTGTCGGGCACCGGGCACTACCTGGTGGTGCATCCGGCCGGCCAGCGCGACGTGTGGGCCCAGCGATTCGAGGACCTGTACCGCTCGTTCGTGCATTACTTCTCGGTCCGCGGCTTTCGGCCGACGGAGCCCCGGTTTCCGCTGGTTGCCGTGGTGTTCCATCACCAGGGAGAGTTCATGAGCTACGCCGCTCGCACCGGCGCGCGAGTGGGCGCGGGCGTCGCGGGATACTATGACCTCGAAACCAATCGCATTCTGCTGTTCGATCAGACGGGGGGGCGTGCCACGGCGAGCGATTGGGAGGAAAACGCCGCGACGATTATCCACGAGGCCGCGCATCAGACGGCCTTCAACACGGGAGTACACAACCGATTCGCCGGGCCGCCGCGTTGGCTTGCCGAGGGGCTGGGTACCATGTTCGAGGCGCCAGGCGTCTACGACTCCCGGCAAAACACGAGGCTGGTCGACCGCCTCAACCAACAGGAACTGTCCGCGTTCCGTCGTTACACCTCGGGCAAAGGCAGCGAGAATTGGCTGGCCGACCTGGTGGCATCGGACCGCGTTTTCCAGGCCAACGGCAACCGCGCGTACGGCCTGGCGTGGGGCGTTACCTTCTTTCTCTCCGAGACCGATCCACGCAAATACAGCCAGTACCTGGCCGCCACCGCTGCGCAGGCCGACTTCGAATCGCTCTCCACCAAGGAGCAAGTCCAGCAGTTCACGGATGTGTTCGGCAGCGATTTCGCGATGCTCGAAGCGCGCATCCTTCGCTTCATCGCCACACTGCCGTAGTAACTGGCAGTAGGTCCCGCCTGCCGGGCGGAACCTGATGGGGCCGTGCCGGGTGCGAGCGGGAACTTGCCGATAATGCCGCGTCCTGTGACTGCCAAGGTCCCGCTCGGCAAGCGGGACCTACTTCAGCGGCGCGTGGTACCGTCGCGCGTCGTATCGCCGTAGAATCTTGTCACATTCTGCTTGTTAGTCTTTCCGCTCAATGTTCGCGAGATAGCCGCCATGCCCCGGTTCAAGGTGCTACTGACCGATTACGCCTGGCCCGATTTGGATATCGAGGATCGGGTTTTGGCCGAGGCCGATATCGAGCTGGTCGTGGCGCCGCGGCAGGATGAGGAGACGCTGGTCGAGCTGGCCCGCGACGTCGACGCCATCATGACGAATTGGGCCAAGACGACGCAGCGGGTGATCGCCGCCGCGCCGCGGTGCCGCATCGTGTCGCGCCTTGGAATCGGGCTCGACAACATCGCGGTCGATTACTGCACGAGCCGCGGGATTCTCGTCACCAACGTGCCCGATTACTGCATCATCGAGGTGACCGAGCACACGTTGGCACTACTTTTTTCGCTGGCCCGCAAGACCGCGTTCTACCACGCACAGACCAAGTCGGGGCGATACGCGCTGCAGGAAGGGCCCGCGCTGCGGCGGATCGAAGGGCAAACGCTGGGCATCGTGGGGCTGGGCAACATTGGCGCCAAGGTCGCCCAGAAGGCAACGGCGCTCGGCCTCAACGTTGTCGGCTTCGACTTGCGCGAGCGGACGGCGGCGGAGCAGGTGCGGCGCATGAATCTCGACGAGCTCTTGGCCGCGAGCGACTACATTACGGTGCATGTGCCGCTCACCGACAAAACGCGCCATCTGATCGGCGCGAAAGAGCTGGCCACCATGAAACCGACGGCGTATCTGATCAACACCGCGCGGGGCGGACTTGTCGATCATGCAGCATTGGCCGATGCGCTGGCCGCCGGCAAATTGGCCGGAGCCGCCCTCGACGTGCAGGAGCCTGAGCCGCCCGATCTGGCACAGCCGCCGTACAACGACCCGCGGGTGATCGTGACGCCGCACGCGGCGTTCGCGTCGCAGGAATCGCTCGAAAACCTGCGGAGCCGGACCGCCAGACAGGTCGTGGCTTGCCTGACCGGAGCATCGCCCGAAAACGTCGTGAACCGCTCCGCACTCGCGTGAGCGGCGCTGGCGGGCGCATGGGGGTTCCGCGCCGCGCGAATCGCATCTCGCCGGGCGAATCGCATCTCAAATCACCGCATCGACGCGTCGCCGTGTCCCCGCGTCAGCGCATCGGCGCGCCGCAACAGCCTACCCCTATTCCAGCCCGATCCTGCACCATCGTTACCCTCGCACCAATCGTTACGCCCGCTTTTGACCCCCTGCGCCTTCTGACGTATGAATGGTTAGGAAGTTGGGCGCATTTGGGCAAACCGGCGGCTCCTCAGCGTGCCATCGGTGCTTTCTGCGCTGGCGCACGCGGGCACGGGGTCGGTGCGCTCCTCGCGCGCGGTTCGCGTGCCGGGGCCACCCGCGCCCGGAGGCGTAGGGGGGCTGCCCTCACGTCGCGAGAAACACGATCCCCCAACACGAGTGCTACGTCCGCACGACACGGGTACCATGGAAGAGCACGCCAGCGACACTTCGGTGCACAGCGATTGGGGCAGCACGTTCGCGCGCTCCCTCGACTCGCATCGCCAGAGTGCGCGGCGCGTGATGGCGGCCCAGCGAGAGCGCTTTCGGCACATCGAGCGCACCCTGGCCGATCAGATGCAGCGCCTGGCCGAGGAGCTGGCCGTCGAGCGCGGCAAGGGCGAGCGCGGCGACCAGGCACACGAGGAACGGGCGGCCGCCCTGGCGGAGCAAACGGCCGAACTGGCCCGACTCAAGCAAGAGCTCGAAGAGCGCCAAGGCCAGTGGGAACAATCGCAGGCCGATGCCGGCCAACGGCAACAAGCGCTGTTGACCCAGCTTGAGCAACAGCTCGAACAGATCGAGAGCAAGCAGAACGAGCTGCACGAGTTGCGGCAATCTCTCGACGAACGACATCGCGAGTTCGAAGCGCGGCAGCATGAGATCGCCGACGCCCAGCGACATCTTGAAGAAGCCCGCGAGCAGCTAGAAGCCGATCGGCAGGCGGCGGCCGACGAGCACGCCCGTTGCGCCGCCCGCGCGCAGGAAGTGGATGCCCGCGAGGCCGAGTTGGAAGGACTACGCACTTCGCTCGCGCAACAGCAGCAACAGCACTCGGAGGAGCGCACCTCATTCCAGCACGAGCAACAGGAGCTCCAGCAGCAACGAGAGCAACTGAGCCACCAGCAGCAGGAAGTGGCCCAGCTCGAAGCTACGGCGCGCGACCAGCGGCGCCAAATCGCCCGCACTCTGCGGGCCCAAAAGGCCGAACAGCATGCGGAAATCGAGCGCCGCCGCGCCGAGTTGGCGCAGATGGCCACGGGCGAAGAATCCGGCTGGAACGAGCAGCTTGCCCGGGCCGTCGCGGAGCGCGATCGGTTGCGCGACGAAACCGCACGCGCCACCGAACGCACCGAGCAGCTAACCCACGACCTCGAAGCGCTCGGCCAGCGCCACAAGGAGCAGCAAGCCGAGCAAGAGCAGGAGCTTGCCCGGTGGCATGAGCGCCAGGCCGAATGGGAACGTCGCACCACCGAGTGGGAGCAGCGGTACGACGCCTTCCAAAGCGAGCGCCAGGCTTGGGAGGACCAACGGGCTGCCTGGTGTCAGGAGCGCACTGGGTGGGAGGAGAGAATCGCCGCGTCGGAAAAGGCGAAGGCCGCCGCCGAAAGAGAACAAGCAGCCTGGGAGGCAGAACGCGCCGGCTGGGACAAGGAGCGCGCAGGCTGGGACAAGGAACGCGCCGGCTGGGAAAAGGAGCGTGCAGGCTGGGAGAAAGATCGCGCCGAATGGGAGAACGAACGAGCCGCGGCCGATGAGCTTCGCGCCCGTGCCGAGAAAGATCGAGCCGAGCTCGAGCGGAAGATCGAGTCGTCGGCCGAGCTGCCCGAGCAAGTACGCCAGCTCGCCGACGAACTGGCCACGGTCCGCAGCGCGGCCGACCAGCAGCGAGCCAAGGACGAAGCCGCCCTGGCCGAAGCGCAGGCTCAGGCTGAACTTCTGCGCAAGGAAATCCAAGAGAAGGACGACCAAATTGCCGCCGCCGGTCAGGAAACGGAAGCACTGCGCCAGCAGGCGTCCAGCGAAGACGGCGAGATCGAAGAGAAGGTGCTCGAGCAGATCGAGTCGCTCCGCCGCGAGAATGAAGAGCTCCAGGGCCGACTGCGCGACGCCGAGGCCCAACGCCCCGCTTCCGACGACAAAGCCGATGACCTGAAGAAGCGCCTCGAAATGGCTCTGCAGGAGGTGCGCGAATCCAAGGCGCAAAACGCCAAGCTCAAGCAGAATCTGGAAAGCGCACGCAAGCGCGGCCCGGCCGCCTCGGGCGACGGCGGCGCATCAGGTCTCGACTGGGAATCGCAGAAGAAGCGGCTGCTGGAGCAGCTCGAAAGCGATTCCGACATCGACGACGAAAGCCAGGCCGCCGATCGGCTCTCGGTCGAAGGGGCCATCCGCATCACCGACCAGGTCGTCTCCCAGAAGGACGAGGAAATCTGTGAGCTGCGCAAGCTGCTCGACGAGCAGTCGGGCAGCATCGGCAACATGGCCGTCGGGGCCGCCGCGGTCGCCGACATCGTCGATCGCGACGAGCTGATTCTCGAAGAGCGCGAGAACCTCAAGCAACTGCAGCAGGAATGGCGCGCGAAGCTCAGCAGGGCCGAGATTGACATCTCGCTGGAACGCGCCAAGATCGCTCGCGAGCGGGCCGAACTGGAAGACCGACTGCAGCGGCTCGAATCCGAGATTGCGCAAAGAGGGCCGCTCGATGAGTCGACCGGCAGCGGCGGGGACAAAGGCAAGAAGGCGCCCAAAGGCCGCTGGCTCGCCCGGCTCGGCCTCAAAAGCGAAGACCAGAGCTGACGCGCCGCGCACCGATCATCGCGCGGTTAGTCGACGGGAGGCTTACCGCAGCTTCTCAATCTGCTCGCGGGTGAACTCCGCGGTCCACGTCGTTGTGGTGGTATTCTCGTCGTCCGACCAGCCCGCATCGTGACGGATCGCCACTTTGACCGCCTGCCACTCGCCAACGGGCACGGCCACGCCGAACGTCGCCGAGCTGCCGGGTGCCAGTTCAATATCGGCCAGCCCCGTGCCACAGAATCCCATCGGTTGGGCCTGCCATTTCTCGTCCTGTTTCAACTCGATTTGAAACAAAGGCGCGATGTGGCCCGGTTCGAGCACGGGAGAGAAGGAATCCGCGGTGTAGCCCGTGTAGACCAGCGACGCAGCGTTCGGATTGGATACCTCGATCGTCAGGGAAACGAACGGCTGCTCGCCGAACGTTTCGACTGTCGCGGCGCGCAGCGTAAATTTCGGGGGCTTCACCCGCGAAGGCATGGTGGCGACATCGTCGGCCACGGCAAGGTGAGAACCAGCAAGGATCCACGCAATCAAAACGCTGAGTCGAATGGCGTGTCGGTACATGGGGTTTGTTCCTTGTAAGCGTCAGCGGACAGCATACTCCAACTACTGAGACGATTGAAAAGGGCAAGAAGTTCCGGCTGATCGGCGCTCAATCCTTGTCACGCGGCGCGGGCATCAGTCGGTAGAGACGAACCTTTGCCAGTGGCCGATCAGCGCGGGCTGCGAGTTCCCACGGCGAATACTCGTTGAGCAGCACCAAGTCGCTCGGTCGGTAGTCGTACGTGGCCACGAGTTGGAAGCGGTCGCCATAGCCGGCCCACTGCGCTGGGAAGGCGGCCGTGTCATCGGCCCGCGGACCCACCGCCAAGAATACCGGTATCGGGAATTCCGCCGTGTAGCTCTCGGCGAACGACAAATCCTGCACGGGGCCGGTCAGCGAGATACCGCGCGAGCGTAAGTGGAAGAACAGCGCCGGCTCGCCGTACACGTACACCATCACATCGCCCGGGCCGCTTCGGTACTCTTTGACGGCAACGCGGCCGGCGTCGACGGCTGTTCTCTGGGCCACGCTTTCGAATCCCGCACGCGATTGCCAGCCCACGACGCCGCGCTCATTCAGGCGCCGGCCGGCGAGCCCCACGGCCATAACCGATGCCAGCGCCACCGCCATGCACGCTCCGCCCAATGCGATGCGACATCGCGGCGACGCGCGGCGCGATCGGTCGCCGCGACGTCGGGCTTGCGTGCTGGCCCCCACTCGATCGTCGAGCCACCGGCCCGCACGCTCGACCAACAGCCCGGTCGCCAGCCACGACGCGACAAGCCAAGGAAGCGCCAGCCGCGGATAGGGGTGATAGAACGGCGTGGCCACGACGAGTCCGCAGAACCAGGCGGCCAGAAGGCACACCGCCAAGGATCGCGCACGCGCCGTCTCATCGCCCGGGTCCACCCGCAGCGCCGTGGCGAGCCCCCAGCCGATTCCCGCGGCGCCGGTAATGGCCAGCACCACAACCGAACCCAATATCGCCGCGCTCGCGCCGGCCAATGTGCCGATCCCGATCGCGGCGATGAGCGCCGACGGAACCTTTATACGCCTCGACGGATTCGAGGCTAGCGATAGCCCGACGCGCGATGCAATCGGCACGGCCAACGCCGCAACGGCCAGTCCCGCGCAGCTCAGCCATCCGTCGAACCAGCGGTAGTTGGCCACTTGCCGCGCCAAAGTCGCGGGCCACTCGGATATCGACACGACATAGCCGCGGTGGTTGGCCGCCACGCTGGCGTATCCGCCGTACGATTGCAGCCCCATCAGCACGGGGCTCCACAGCACGGCGGCGATCGCGGCGATCGCCAACCAGCAGACGATCACTCGCCGCGTGTCGGTCGCACCGTGCCACTTCACGACCCACCACAGAATCGGGGCCACCAGCCCGATCGCCAGCGGCAGCCAACCGTTGTATTTGGTCCACCAGGCCAACGCCGTGCAGATGCCCGCAAGCACGACGACGCGCAACGCCCCGGTGCGATACGCGCTCCAGATGAAAAACACCGCGAGCAGCACGAACAGACAAAGCGGCGCATCGGTGAGCGCCGTGCGGCTGTATAGCACGTGAGCGTCGCTCATGGCCGACAGGACCGCGGCCGAGAGCCCCGCGCGGTAGCCGAACCATCGCCATCCCACGATGCCGACCACCGCAACGGTCGCGCAGCCAGCCAGCAATCCCGGCAGCATCGCCGCACCGCGCCACATGTCCGACAGCAGCAGCGACCATTCGATCAGCCCCGGCACCAGCGGCGGCGCGTACAGGTGCCGGTTGGGATACCGGTTATCCTGCGCTTCGTCGAACCACACGTTCGATGCGTAGACGCCTTCGTCGAAGTGCTCGACACTCGCGCGGGAAAGATGCGCCACCCGCAAACCAGCACCCGCGGCGACTACCAGCGCCAATAGCAGCCACGGTCGCATCCCGTTTTGGCTCTCAGGCATTGCTGGCGATCGCGCGATCATGAATCGTGGGGCCGCCCTCGGCAGCAAGCGGGACTATTCCACGTTGAGGCGCCGTCGCGGGTCGATACGCTGCAAGGCCTGTTTCGCTTCGCGGCGGAGCACCTCGTCCTCGCCGCTATTGAGCACGCTGACCAGCCGACCGACTGCTTGCTTCGCCTCGGGCCCTATCGAGCCCAGCCCCCGAATGGCCATCTGCCGCACGCGCTGGTCCTCGTCGTCGACCAGTGCCAGCAGCGTGGCGATCGCGGTCGGGCTGGCAGGCCGGAGGCGGGAAAGCTCGACGACCGCGCCCACGCGTACGGGCTGGGAGTCGCAGTCGAGCGCTGCGATGAGCGTATCTTCAGCCGGAGGACCAAGTCCGCCCAGCGCGCGGCAAGCGGCGACGCGCGTGGCATCGCTGCGGGTTTCCTCCAGCAACAGGTCGGCCAGCGGCGGGACCGCCTCGGGTCCTTGCATCACCAACCACCGCGTGGCCTGGTTGCGTTGCTCCATTTCGCTTTGTTCGGCCGATTGGACCAGGGCATCGATCGCCTGCGGAATGCCTGCGTAGGTGTCTTGGGGTACGTCGAGCGGGTCGGCTGCGCTGGCAGAGCCGCGATCGTCGTCTGTCGAATTGTTCGAGTTGCCTGATTCGTTCTGCGAGGTGGTCGAGCCGCGCCGTGCCGATTCCGACGTGCGCGATCGCTTCGGCGAGGAGCCGCGCGGCGTCTTCTCGCCGCCCTTCGAGCCGCAACCGATCGAGACTGCGAACAACAGCCCGACCAGCGATACGTACCATAGCCGGTCGAGTCGCGCGGCAAAGGCACCCTCGACAGGTACTCTCGCGAGGAGCTTCGTCGAGCGGCCGGAATTGCGTTGGGGGCATGGCATGAGAATGGACAACGGCCTCGCTCACGTGATGGCGGCTGGAATAGCGCTACGCTCGACACCGGCACGCCAATCGGGTCCGCACGCCAGACGCAGCTAATCTAGCGGCTTTTCCGTCGGCCGTCGACTCTCGCTCTCTTAGCGACGGATCGGGCCTCAACGGCGAGGCGATTGCCGGACAACGGCGGACCCGTCGTGAACGTGCACCGCACATGGCATCCCTCCATCCCCGATCGGCGCGCGTTGTCGCGGCGATGCGCGAGCGTACCATCAGTTTGAAGTATAATCAGGGAGTTGGATTTGTCGCTGCAACGTTGTCGACGTCGTATCAACGGCCGCTTCGCCACGAGGCCCTTCTGCCTGGGCCGCGATTTCGGCCGACCCCTTCACGGCTGGCGAATGTAACCATGAGCGCCTCGTGCGTGGGACCGTTCGCGTTGGAAGAGCGGCTCGATCCTTCGGGCACGGGCAACGTGTTTCGCGCGGTCCATCTCAAGCAGCGCCGCCAGGTGGCGCTGAAGCTCTTTTCCGCGCCATTGGCCACTGACCCGGTCGTGCGCAATGCCTTCACCGAGGAGATGGACCTGCTCAAAAGCCTCAAGCATCCGAACATCGTTCGCTGCTATGGCGGCGGCATCGTCGAAACGCAGGGCTACCTCGCCATGGAGATCGTGCCCGGCGAGCCGCTGTCGGCCGTCATGAGGCGGCGCGGGCGTATGTCATCCGAGGAGGTTGTCGAGCTGGCGCTGCAGATCAGCTCGGCTCTCGAATACGCGCACGAACGCGAGATGACCCACCAGGACCTGACGCCCGAGAAGCTGCTGATGACGCGCGACGGCCGGGTGAAGGTGGTCGACTTTCGCCGCGACCGCCGCCACAACCGCTTTTGCGTGTCGTCGAACGAAAGAACGCTGCCCCGCGTGGCGTACTTGTCGCCCGAGCAGCTCGGCGACGCACCGGTGACGCACAAGTCGGACCTGTACTCGCTGGGGTGCGTGCTGTTCGAGATGCTGGCCGCTCGGCTCCCCTTCGAGGCCGACACGGCCGAGGAGATGGTACACAAGCACCTGCACGAAGCGCCGCCCCGCGTGGCGAGCATCGCGCTCGACTGCCCGATCTGGCTCGACGTGGTGGTGAGCCAACTGCTCGAAAAGGACCCGATCCGCCGCACTCACAGCGCAGGCGCTCTGTCGCTGGCCCTGAATGAAGCCAAGAAGAAGCTGGCGGCCGGGACCGGCGTGGCCGAGCATGCCGCCGGAGGGATCAGCGCGTTGCGGATGCCGGTGGCCAAGGCCGAAGCGCGCAAGCTCCTTCGCCGCCGCGACGCCAAGAAGGAACGTCCCGCGGGGCCGCCGATTTACGAACGCGTCTGGTTCCTGGTCGGAGCGCTGGTGCTCATCGCGCTGATCGTCACGTGGTTCGCCTGGCCCCCTAGCGAGAAGAAGCTGTTCACCAAAGCGCAGGCCCTGATGGAAACCGACGACCCGGTGCAGTGGAGCCGGGCCCGTAAGTCGTATCTCGAGCCGCTTCAGAAGCGCTTCCCGGACGGCGAGCATGC
>Ga0315553_10004580_pt1 | contig 10384 bp, 6 predicted proteins | sample SalMarSW160140MG_FD_203099 | JGI IMG/M metagenome (GOLD analysis project Ga0315553, IMG submission 203099) | Salt marsh sediment microbial communities from the Plum Island Ecosystem LTER, Massachusetts, United States - Salt Marsh Sediment SW1601-40 ... | reverse complement strand
GTAAAAATATATTTAACCCTCAATGTTTATTTCCCCTCAATACTATTTATATGTTAGGAACCCTTGATTACATCTTTATCGCACTTTATTTCCTGGTTATTCTGATTGTCGGCTTCTGGAGCGGTCGGAACCAGGAAAAAGAAGACTTCCTGATAGCCGGACGAAAGCTGAAATCCTTTCAGGCTACCACCACCATCTTTTCCAGCAGGATCGGTGCAGCCATTTTATTAACTTACACTGCACTGGTGTATCTTTACGGACTGGGTGCCCTGTGGTATTTTATCGGTTCTATATTTGGCCTCTTCGTCTTCTATTTCTTCGGATTGAAGGTAAAAAAGCTGGCAGATGAACAGAAGTTTTACACCCTCCCCGATTTCTTTTTCTTTCTGAAGGGGCGATTTGCAGGCTACCTGGCAACCATTATCACCATCATCATCATGTTCGGATGGGTGGTCCTGAATTTTACCGCCGGTGCCAAACTGGTTGAAGAATATACGCCCATCCGTTTTGAGTTTTCTGTCATCATCGTCGGGGTTATCATTTTGGTCTATTTAATGATTGGTGGGTTCCGTGCGGTGGTAAAGACGGATGTTATTCAAACCATTGGTATCTTTCTTCTTTTCATTTTAATGGTATATCTCCTGATTATAACGGAAACGAAACCAAAACTGCTGTTCATGGACCTCTTCAACATCCCCGTTCAGGAGATCATCAGTTTCTTCCTTGCCGGTTTCTTCATTCCAATGGCTTCCCCTGAATTGTGGCAGAGAGTGTATGCCATCAAGGATAACAAACATTTTAAGCGAAGCCTGTTTCTCTCCTCTCTCTTCTATTTCATCATCGGTTTTATCCTGTTGATGATAGGCCTCGTAATCCGTGTGGATATACCGAATATTGATCCTGACACCTCGCTGATTGTAGGTTTCAGCCGGTTACTACCTGTTGGTTTAGCCGGACTTTCTGTGGTAATTATTTATTCCGCTGTATCCTCTTCAGCAGATACCTACATGTTTACTACGGCTGCTTCAGTAACCCAGGATTTCCTGGAAAAAACGGGGCTGCTGAAAAAGGAGAACCTGTTTGTTATCATGCGGATTACCATGGCAATTCTTATGGCACTGGGTATTATCATGGCAATTGTCATCCGGGATATTGTTGATGCCACGTTCTTCTTTGTCTCCATGACCATGTCGCTCGGGTTCCTGGTTCTGGCCATCTGGATCTATCCGAAGATCAACAGGCACAGTGTCAATTTTTCAATCTTCTTCTGCCTTATCGGGGTTATTATACCATCCATCATCTTCGGTATCTCAACCACGCTTGTCGTTTATGCAATTGGTTTTTGTATTGTCGGATTGATTTTCGGATTCATCATAAACTGGATAAAACCGCTTCCGGGGTAATGAGTACGGGCCGAAAAGAGCGTAAATCAACTTATAGATGATCACTATTCAACCCCTTCAGGGTTGTAATTTGCTCGTATATTCAACCCACCGGTTTCCACCGGTGGTTATTCATAGTTTAATCCCTTTGGGATTTGATTTTTAGATAAAAAGTTCTGCGGAGCAGAACTATAATGAGTAACCCCGTAGGTGCCGAAGGCATGCCTTCGGTAGAGTGCGGGGTAGCGACAAAAAACAAGCCCAACCCCGGATGGAGTTGAATAATAATGTGCTTAACCCGTCAAATCCTGATACGATTCACTTCCACTCCGGAGCCTCATCAAGCACCCGCTGAAGATTCTTTTTTATTTCTAATTCCTCTTCGGTGATGCGATCATCGGTTATGGGATCCTTCTCAAACGGATCGAGGGGAGGGGAATAGAACCTTCCGTCAACATAGAGTTTATGATCCTCTGACCGCACGTACCTGTTTCTCTGGTTATTCAGGAAATCAGACCACATTGGATCATAATGGACAAAAACCCAATCCCGTTTTGAATAGCGTTTCCCCTGGATCAAACGGTAAAAGCTTCTTCCATCGCACGTGGGTATTTCCAACCCGGCAATTTCGGCCAGTGTGGGAAAGAAGTCGCTAAACTCTATCAGGCACTCCTCCACCCTGCCCTTCCTGATTTTTCGGGGCCATGAAATAACCAGGGGAACATGGTTTCCGGAATCCAGCGTTAATCCTTTTCCCCCGGGAACATCTCCGGTTAGTGTTTTGCTCACAAGGCTCCGGTTGGTTCCGTTGTCGGCAGTGAAGATCAGGATGGTATTTTTCCTGATTTTCTTCTCGTCGAGTTTTTGAATGATGCAGCCTACAATCTTGTCAGCATAAGCCATCATATCCTTGAAATACCCGGGATCACCCTTTGTCCTTTTTTCCCTGACTTGCCATTCTTCAGAATCGGGTGTTGGCACAAAAGGATCATGAACAAGGACCATGGGGTAATAAACAAAGAAGGGATTATCCTCTGTACGTTCAATAAAATCGATGATGAACTCGTAAAAGATATCCGGTCCATATTGCTCACTGAGTCCCATGAGGTATTCGCCATTCTGTATGATGAGCGGATCGGAATACCTGGATCCCCGCTGATCCAGCTGCCACAAACAATATTCATCAAAACCGAAATGATATGGGCGGGAAACATCATCCCATTCTTCAGCCCAATCCTCCCCGGATATGCCGTTCAATTGCCATTTGCCGGCGATACAGGTTTTGTAACCTGCTTCCTTCATAACATTAGCAAACGTTACTTCCTCTGGATTGAGGTAACCGAACTTTTCATAATTCCGAAAGTTGTATTTTCCCGTCATGATCTTCACGCGGGAGGGGGTGCACAGAGGCTGTGAAAAACAGCGGGTAAACCGGATCCCTTCCTCTGCAAGCTCATCCAGAACCGGGGTTTGATAGGAAAGACTACCGTTCGACGATAGGCATTCGTAGCCCATATCGTCCGCCATGATAAGAATAACGTTTGGCCTGCGTTCAGATTTGATAAGGGAACAGGTATAAGAAATGGTTGTTGCCAGGAAAAATATTCCCAAAAGCTTCAACCAGTTCTTGTTCTTAAACAGGTACCATTTCTTCTTCCTTACTCGCTTCATCATTCAACATTCTACATTCCTCCTCCTCCCCCTGCCCTTCGGGCTTTCCCCCTCGGTAAGGGGGATATAAATTACTTCTACCTGAAAACCTTTTGTTTACTATATCCCCACTGCGTGGGGGTGTATCAAAAGTCTGTAAGATCGTCATTCTGAAATTTTTTCAGAATCTCAATACATTAATAATCAAAATCATAAGATCCTGAAACCAGTTCAGGATGACCAAAAATTTGACTTTTGATTCACCCTCATTCGGTATTCTCGTGAGTCCTTCGGACAATATTCTGTATTTCTTACTTTTCCAGATAACCAGGATTATTCGCAGTATCTCCAATATCATTCCCGTTAATACTATTTTAGTGGCACCGGGCCTATGATCAATCTACTTCGGTTTCAGTCAATCCTTGTGATGAAATAGGTCTCACCCGGTTCAGTTTCAAACTCAAATAAACCATCCTCAGCTATTCGCATTCTGACTGGTTCTTCTCCAATTTTAACTACAAATTTACCGTCTCCTTGCACTACACACTTATTCCCAAGGAATGAATGGATAATAGCATTTTTCAGTTTTCCATCTTCCCACGCCAAATCAATTTCAAATCCACCCCGGGTACGCAGTCCCCTTACCTTTCCATTTTTCCAGTTTTGTGGTATCGCTGGCAGCAAATGTAATCTTTGCTCGTGTGATTGTACAATCATTTCAGCAATAGCAGCACTCATTCCTAATGAACCGTCAACCTGGAGAGCGCGGGAGCATGTGCTGAACAGATTGGGTAAGCAGTAATGTCCAATATAATAAGAAAAATTGTCCATTGCTTTCTCCGGTTCCATCAGCCTTGCCCAACAAGCCATTTTCCAGGCAGAAGCCCAGCCATTGCCTTCCAATCCTCTTTGATCCAGCACAATTTTCGATGCTTCTGCAAGTTCAGGTGTTCTTAGCAGAGATATAACATTTCCCGGGAATAATCCATAAAGGTTTGAGATGTGCCTGTGGCTCTTCTCTTTCTGAGGCCAATCTTCCAGCCACTCCTGCAGATTGCCTTCTGCTCCAATCTGCATAGGGGCAAGCTTTTCCCGGGTAACCAGCACCGTATCCCGAAAGGCAGGATCAATTTCCAAAATCTCAGCAGCCCTGGCAACATAGCCAAACAAGTCATACAATATTTGCATATCAATGGTTGATCCTGCACAAATTGTTGTGCCGGGACTCATCCACCCCGTTACCTCATCGAAAAACCGGTCGTTACCGGGTCGGCCAGGAAAATTCTCAGGGGAAGTGGAGGGGCTGGTTACCAGCCAACCATATTTCGGATGCACAACAAGAAAATCAAGAAAGAAGCGGACATTGCTTTTCATAACCGGGAATACTTTCCTTAAAAAATTTATATCCCCGGTATACAGATAATGTTCCCATAAATGTGTACAAAGCCATGCCCCACCCGTAGTGAAAGTACCCCAGTCAGATCCATCCATTGGTGCAGCCACACGCCATATATCTGTATTCTGATGAAATACCCATCCCCTTGCACCATAGTGTTCCCTTGCCGCCCCTTTTCCCTGGTCCATTAGTTCACCAATCATTTTAAAGAGTGGCAATGCACATTCACTAAGGTTTCCTACCTCAGCAGGCCAGTAATTCATCTCGGTGTTAATATTTGTCGTATATTTTGAATCCCAGGAGGGATTCATATCTTCATTCCAGATCCCCTGCAGGTTTGCGGGTTGTGTGCCGGGGCGTGAAGAAGATATGAGCAGGTACCTTCCAACCTGAAAACACAAGGCTGACAGGTTTGGATCATTCTGACCGTTAAAGCTTTTTATCCGATCATCGGTCGGAAGAAAAGAATTATCCAGGGATCCTAAATCAAGAGAAACTCTGCAGAAAAGTTGCTGATGTTCCCTGATATGGTCATTTCTTATTTTCTGATATGATTTCTCATCCAACTTACTGAATACTGTATCTACTCTTTCAAAAGGATTGCCACGAACATCCTTATAGTTTTTAAAATTAGTGGCAGCTGCAAGCAAAATGGTAACTGCATCTGCATTTTCAATGACCAGGTCCCGCTCACCGACCTTAATTGTACCTCCTTCAGGAACTGCCTTAAGTCTTGCGACATACCTTAGCTTTCCTTCAACTCCCAGGTAGTCAGCCGATTTACCTGTCAGTATTAATCCATCCTCACCAAAAGAGTCCATTTTAAAGTAATCTGTGGCATAATTTGAATGTGCCTGGTTACGGACACCTCTCAGGTTGACTGTAAAAGAAAGACTACTATTTTTATCGGCTTCCAGACGAATAATTAAAGCCTGGTCCACGGGTGAAGAGAAAACCTCCCTGGTAAACCGGACTCCGTTTTGTGTATATTCAACTCTGGCTATTGCTTTATCAAGGTCAAGCGACTGAATATATTCTTCAACCTCACCTTCAGAATGAAATTTCAATATAATATCTCCCATGGATTGATATTTCATCTGCTCCACCGGGTAACCCATCAGGTATCTGCCAAAAAGGTTATGCGCTTTTATATATTCGCCCTTAAAAATCAGGTCCTGAATTTCCCGGAGGTGTTTATATCCGCCGGGCCTTGTCTGTGAATAAGGGCCCCCAGACCAGTACGTATCTTCATTGAACTGGATCCGCTCTTCATCTGTTTTCCCGAAAACCATTGCTCCGAGCCTGCCATTCCCAACCGGAAGTGCTTCATCCCATTTGGCAGCAGGATGGAGATACCATAAACAGGTTGTGGGATCAATATCTGAGGAAAGTACCGGAAAATAAGTTGGTTCATCTTTACACGAAAGGATCAGGCAGAAAAGAAATATAAACTTGAAAGGTTTGCTATTTATCTTTATTATATGCATCTGACAATCATTTCGATTCCCATAGGTTGTTTTTAAACAAGTACCATTTCATTTTATGCCTCCTTACCCACTTCATCATTCCCTGCCTGGCAGGCTCTTGGAAAGAGACATTTATTTCGTTCGCTTTTGGAACAAGCAAAACTCTCCTCCGCTGTCAAAGGAGGGGGTGTATCAAAAATCCAGAAAATCGTCATTCTGTCCGCCATCGGCGGATCAGAATCTTAATCTATTGTTAATCAGAATTATGAGATCCTGAAACAAGTTCAGGATGACTGAAAAATCGACTTTTGATACACCCCCTTTACTCATCTCTATATTTATTCCTATAAATCAAGGAATTCCCTGAATTTATCCATGGTGAGAATTTTCCAGATAATCAGTACCAGTCCCACTAGTTTAAAAATCAAACCCGTTATTAACAGTTTTGCCGCTCCCGGCCAGTGCTGAATTTTAAAGAGCACACCGATCATAACGATAATTGCACCAAGGATAATAAGGATAATGATATATTTTACTTTCATATCAAATTAAAAATAGCTATCTCCCACATTATTCTTCTCCAGACTCCTCATCTGAAGCTACTTCAATCTTCCGTGTATTTACATTCAGCACTTCGAGTCGCTTCTGGTGACCCTGCATTCGTTGTAAAAAGCCATTATAATCCTTCATTTCCTTGGGTGTCCAGGCTGTTTCAGCCAGTGCACAGGCTCTTGGATAGACCATGTATTCAAGATGTTCGGGAGTTTTTATGTACTCTGTCCAAATATTCCCCTGTGTTCCAAGAATAAAATTCGACTCCTCTTCTGTCAGTTCTTCCGGTTCCGGTTCATAGGAATAGACTGTATCCAGTGGCAGGTATCCTCCGATGGCAAGCGGCTCAGTCTCTCTATCTCCCTGGTAATAATCGAGGTAGCAATGAGATGTCGGGGTCATGATGACATCATGATGCTCTTTTGCTGCAGCAATTCCCCCTTCGGTTCCTCTCCAGGACATGACCGTTGCTTCCGGTGCCAGTCCACCCTCCAGTATCTCGTCCCAACCGATCAGTTTCCGGTCGTGAGCAAGCAGGAACTCCTCGATCCGTCTGATAAAATAGCTCTGGAGTTCATGTTCATCCGCCAGTCCTTCTTCTTTTATCCTTGCCTGGCATTTTGCACACTCTTCCCAACGAACTTTGGGACATTCATCCCCACCGACATGGACGTATGGACCCGGGAACAGATCAATCACTTCGAGAAGAACATTTTCGAGGAATTCGAATGTCTTTTCATTTCCTGCACAAAAGACCTCCCCGTATACTCCCCATCTCGTTGCCACTTCATATGGTCCCCCGGTACACCCGAGTTCAGGGTAAGCTGCCAGTGCAGCCTGGGAATGACCCGGCATCTCAATTTCAGGAATAACGGTAATATAACGCTGAGCTGCATAGTCTACTACCTCTCTGATCTCTTCCTGGGTATAGAATCCACCGTAGCGCTCCCCATCGTATTCATGCGGTCGCTGACGCGCGTGACCGACCAGGGTTTCATCACGATATGCGCCTACCTCCGTTAATTTCGGATATTTTTTGATCTCGATTCTCCATCCCTGATCTTCCGTCAGATGCCAGTGGAAATAATTCATCTTGTGAAGAGCCATCAGGTCGATATACCGTTTAATGTACGACGCCGGGAAAAAATGACGACCCACATCGAGGTGTAATCCCCGGTAGGGGAACCTTGGCTTATCCATAATCTCAACACAGGGCAGAATCCACTCCACTCCTTCCACAGCGTTTTTCATTTCAATTTGCACCGGTAGCAGTTGTCGCAGGGTCTGGACGCCATAAAAAACTCCGGCGGGTGTTCTTCCGGTGATCAAGACAGATTTGGGTTCAACGGAAAGGGAATATCCTTCATCATGTTCTATGGTTTCAGGATCCAGGAGCAGGGTTATGGAATAGTTGCTTCTTTTCCCCTTTTCCGTTTCAGCCACTTCCAGGGCATAACCGGTAGCCGGGCCAATTAATTCCGACAGGTAGCGTGCAAGGGATTTCAGCTCCTCGTTACCGGTTGAATAAAGGATTTTCGTTTCCGGACCAACGGTAAAATTACCGGCATACTGTTCAACCTGCTCTGGTAACGGCACAAGATTCAGGGTTTGATCTTCTATCGGCATTTTCTGAGTACATTGATTAAATGAACCGATCAGCAGCAAACTGATCAACCATAAAATTGTTTTTTTCATACGCTTCATGATTTGTATTTTTGTGACTTATTAACGGTTTTTAAAAATAATAAATTCATTGCAACAATTGGGAAAAATATTGATTTATGAAGGGTTGATCAGTAAATTCAGATCGTGAAATCCTCCCCCTGCCCTTCGGGCTTTCCCCCTCAAGAAGGGGATATAGTAGAGACGCCAGCATGGCGTCTCTACATTGGATGCATTCCCGATGCATTATCGGTTCGTTACAGACAAGGCAGTACCTTGTCTCTAGGGTTCATTTCACATTGTTTTCCCGAAACCCGTATCCAGTAACCTATCAACTTATTAACAAATAACTTATATACTTCTTTTACCGAGGACCCAGTACCAAATTAGTCATCCTTCTTAATGTTTTCCAGATATTCATCATACGCTTTATGACCGGTTCGTTCGTAAAGATCCCAGTACCGGTCGTCATCTTTCAGGTTGTTGAACAGAGGGTCGACTTTCAGCCAGGGCATTTCCGGACTGCGGTTGCGGCATGCCTTTTCAAGCCAGTAAAACGCGGAATCCACCTCCCCGATACTGCTGTAATACCAGCCGGTAAAATAAGCAGGACTCATGGCTGATGTGGTATCACTTCCGGCGATTAATTGCTTAACAATTGTTTGGGCTTGTTCATGCCTTCCTGTTTTATGATACACCAGCGCAAGGTAGGCCTGAAATCGTGGTATGGATATCTCCGGGTCTTCAACCTGCTTTCCGGCTTCCAGGTAGAACAGTGCTGAATCGTACTCTTCAAGCCATATAAAGGCTTCTCCTGCCCAGATATATCCTTCCTCTTCATTTAACTTTAGGAATTCCTGTAAGGAGTGATACGCTTCATTGTTCTTACCTGAATATATTTTCCTCCGTATTTCTCTCAGGTGATTGTGAAAAGAGTATTCCGACGTAACATAATAGAGTCTCGCATCCTCCAGACGGTTCCTCTTTACAAGGAATTCCCCATACTGACTATAATAAAAGAAATTATTGGGCTGCAATTCAATTGCCTTAAGAAACTCACTCTCTGCTTTGATATAATCCCAGATAAACCATTCATATAACGTTCCCATTCCAATATGAGCCATTGCATTATCCGGGTCGATTTCCAGGGCTTTTTCAAAATAGTGCAAGGCATCCCAGCCTGTAGATTGCATTTCTTCTCCACCCCCGTAATTCGCAGTGGCAAGAGTATAATAACCAGCACCTGCATATGCATCTGCATACTCCGGGTCCAGATCAATGGCTTTTAATACAAGATCAAGTGCCCGGACATCCGGAGTAAAACTGCTTCCGAATGAAAGGAATTGTGCCTGCTGTAAAAGATCAAAAGCTTCCTGGCTGGTGGTGGGAATTTTTTGTATGTTCTGCTTTTCCGAACTTGTCAGAAATGCTTTCAGGTGATCAGCGATCTGCAGGGCAATATCTGCTTGTATAGTAATGATCTCCTCATAGGGCCGGTCATATTCATTCTGCCACAGGTGTTTGTCATTTTTTGCCTCGATCAGCTGGGCTGTTACCCGCAGCTGATCACCGATCTTCTTGTAGGTACCTTCAAGAATGTAGTTCACCTTAAGTTCATCGGCTACTTCAGGAGTCAGTTTATCGGTCTCTTTGTAGGTCAGAACTGAACTCAGGGAGGCGACCTTATCAAATGATTTTATTTTGAACAGGTGATTGATGATCTCATCGGTCAATCCAAGGCACATGTGCTCCTGATCCGGGTCAGTACTGAAATTTTTGAACGGCATGACCGCGATGGATTTTTCAAGGCTTGTATCGACCTCAACCGTCTTCCTGTTGCCGGTTATATTCACAATAATTAAAGCTATTATAACTACGATACTAATGTAAGTTGCAATTTTCCAACCCAGTGCTTTGGAAGGCGTTTCCTCAGGTTGTTCTTTTCCTTTCCTGACAGATCCGGTTTTTTTCACACCCTGCGGTGTAATGTCAAAGATCCAGGAGAGAATTACAGCAATTATCCTAAGGATAGGATTACCACGGCAAGTTTCAGCGTCCAGGCGGGTAACCCGAAGGGTTCGGTGATGATGTCCACCAGTTCGAGAAGGACGAATGCAGCAGCGGCATAGACCGGAATTACACGGATCACCTTCCTCCGTTTCAGCTCTTCCCAGAGCCGGAAGGGGTTTTTTGCTTGTTCAGGCATAGGTTTCAGCGGTTTGGCAGGATAAATATAACCCAAACCCTGATCAAATGCAAGGAGATCTCTCTTTGGT
>Ga0315553_10004579_pt1 | contig 10384 bp, 11 predicted proteins | sample SalMarSW160140MG_FD_203099 | JGI IMG/M metagenome (GOLD analysis project Ga0315553, IMG submission 203099) | Salt marsh sediment microbial communities from the Plum Island Ecosystem LTER, Massachusetts, United States - Salt Marsh Sediment SW1601-40 ... | reverse complement strand
AACCCTAAAACTCAGAGATGCTTTTCCAGAATTTGTTCTTCCTGGGCTGGGCATTCATCCTGTTGATGTTCTCTCTATGTCACACAATGAATGGGAAAAATCCCTTTCTTTTTTGAAAATCCATGCACATGAGGCTTCATGCATTGGAGAAATTGGTCTGGATTATAAGTATGCTACCACGGAAAAAGAGAAAGAAAGACAGCGCGAAGCTCTTCATACTCAGATGGAGGTGGCGGCCGAAAATCACTTACCCATAAACCTTCATTCCAGAAGGGCACTCAGGCAGACAATGGAAGAAGCCATTACTTTTCATAAGAAAACCGGGCTTTCAGCCCTCCTTCACTGGTTTGCCCATTCACAAAAACTTGTAAGGCGAACCAACGAAGAAAACATTTTTGTCTCTGTTGGCCCTTCCATACTTTTTTCAGAGGAGGCCTTGAATTGTGCCTTTGCCATAGATCCCAAACTCATTTTAGTAGAAACTGATACGCCTGTACCCTTTAACGGAAAACCCTCCAATCCAGCATGCGTGGCCGAGGTGGCTGATATATTGATAATTAACCATCCAGAGAAGCAACTTACGAAAGAAAAACTCTTTGATAATACCCAGCGATACTTAACAAAACCATAACAGCCTGGCCGATGTGCTTTTATAATGCCAGGTCAATGTCACAGCGAATCATTGCACCATCCATTGACGTTGATATTACCGTAGTAATACCTGTACCATGTTAGCAACAATATGATAGGGTCGGTCAATTTTTAAAGAGGCTTTCGAAGTGGACTTAACCTTGACGGTGAAGCAAAAGACCATCCGCAAAATGGCCCGTCAGTTCGAAGAGAATGAACTGGCTCCCATTGCCCGCGAGATCGATGCAGAGCGGCGCTTTCCCTGGGAAGTGATCGTCGTGAAGAGGGACGTTCGTTCTGAAATTGCATAACTATTTAGATATAGTTTACTTGTGATAATTGTTATCATGAAAAAATCCCACTTACAATATATCAAGTTTTTAACCAAAATCACTGAGTGGAAAACAATTTTTGCACGAACGTCCCGGTTCCCTCTCGTTAAGTGGATCCTAAGCAGAATAGGCTCATAGCAGTAGTTGATATCTTTGAACTAACAACGCCATGAAGCTATGGTGTTTATGCCGACAGTTTCAATGGGATGATTCTGCCGGTTATTCATTGTGTCCATTGTCAAAAGCAGACCTTACTCCTCAGGTTTGCAGAAGCTCATTTGGATTCAAAATCTGTGTCAGTGCTTACGGAGCTGAGGGGGCCAACCATCTTTTAATGGCAGCAGAAAAGTTTCCCTGCCTCTTTTATACCGAAAATCGCATCTGTCATAGCCTTCTGCCAGTGTCATAGTCCGAACCAATCCTCTATTGAATGCTTTACTAAATACCCCATCCATAGATACACATATATATGGCGTTATTTCGTCTGCATCTTGGGCGTGAAAGAATTTTAATATCCCGCATTCAGTCATATCAAAGCCATAATCAAATTCTCTGCCGTCCCCCTCAACAAATGCAGATACCCAGTCTCCAGGATATTGACGTTTTTGCGATTCTATTGCCCATTCTTTTATTTTCTTCTCATATCGCTTGCCGTATTTCAGTCTTCCAATAAGACGAAGGATAAACTTTGGGTAATCAACTAGGACCTCGCACATCTCATAAATAAACCTACCGATTTCCTCCACTGATTTACCATGAGCTTTAAGCACTCTATATATTGCCAGGCAGGAGGAGGCCATGATAAGATTCTTTGTGTTAAAATTCTCATCGCCTCCAATATAAGGGATTTTGGGAATGATGGATTCAAATTCTTGACGAGCCTCCATTAGGATGGTGCTCGCACGATTATCATCAAAGTGAGATGCTAAGATCTTTCTTAGAGATTTGCTTGCTTTGTCGTGTCCTTTTAATAATTCCGATTTCTTAGATATGTAATAATTGTTAAGCTGTTGTGTCTTCACGCTCCGTCCTCTTTTTTCTTTAGGCACATCTAAGGCTATATCGCTCGAGCTTTCATGGCCTCTTGAAATGGATGCTGGAATAGTACTTGCGATTACCACAACAGCAGCAGTTTTAGCTGATTTTTCCAGAAACTCTCTTCTGTTTATGTTTTTCCAATTCCTGTTTTTCGTACCTGCATCCTCCAGAATTATGAGACGGTTTCTGTAAAAGCGCTATTTTTATACTGCATTATAACATGCGAACTGGATTAGATGGCAAATCTGCAGTCTATTTCTTTTGTCATTATTATGATTTTTTTTGGGAAAGGCTGCACTGAATTTTTCCCCTAATTAGGGTTTAAAATGCACCCTGAACCATCTTTTTCCCAAAACTGGGGTTTTGACTTCGTGCCACAGTATCTATCTGGACGTTGCCTGATTTTATTGAAAATTACAGAACGAAACATCAAATATCAAGCAATTAATGGTTTGATACAGACCACTTTACTCTCGAATTAATCTTTTTAAGTCTACTATTTAAATAGTATTGTGCCAGATGGTGTATAAAAACGATACTTAGCTGCAGTAATGGAAAGATGTCTGACATTTTTAAAAATCTAAAAAACTTAATAAATTAAGAGCGTCCCTCTTCATAGGTCTCCATAAACCACTACCGGCTTTCTTTCACGATGTCTAGTCAAAGAGGCTTTCAGGGCATCGTGAAGTTTCCGATAATCCAAATGCAAGTACTTACTCAAAAAAATAGCATCAGCTTCGATTGAGCCCCGTGCGATCAGAATGTCGATCTCCGGCTGTAAAATACCACACGAGATAAGCAGCTTTTTCCCCATCTCATTCTGCTGTTCCAGTTCTGTGTCCATCATTTCTGCCCACCAGCCTAACGATTCCGTTCATGCGCGGCTATCAGCCGTCGCGTGCAACGGCTGGTTCGGCAAAGCTTTGATCTTGAAGTCCTTGAGCAACACCTCACTTTCCCATTGAGGCAATCTGTCGGTGGGACCTTCGATCCGCACGAGCGGAGGTACACAGTCCGCCAGTCCGTTTATCTTGGCCCACAGTATCGTATCTCCCCAGAACTGCGGCGGCGTATCAGCGGCAGCGACGGATGCAAAGATTTTGCCCGGTGTTTCGTACCCGCTTCGGACTGTGGCCAAGGCAAGACGCTCGAGTCGGCCCAACCCGCTTGTCGTGTCAGGCTGCTCCTGGATCCATCGCGTCACGGCGGCAGGAATCCACGGCAAGGGAGCCTCTGTCATTGCCGACAATTCCGTCAACATGGCTGAGGTCTGAGTTGCGAATGCCTTGTCGACGAGGACCGCAAAGCTGAATTGCTCTTCGTTGACGGAAATTCGGTTGTCATAGAGGGATGCCAGTTGCTCCGGCAGCAATTGTCCAAGACCGTGAAATGGTTCGATTCCGGGGAATGCGTCAACGCAAAGGAGTTCCACTTTCAAGATGCCCTTGTGGTGCATGCAAGTAAGAATATGGGCGAGCATGGACTGATCAAAAAGGCACGCGTCGAACCACAGCACGATGCGCTCGTGGGTTGCTGCTTCCGCCAGCTTCCGGTACTGGCTGCGCAGTGTTTCCAGAACGCGCTCCCTATCCAACCCGCCTGCGGTAGTTTCTTCAAGAAATAGCGCGCGAGCGCTGAGAGTGTCTTCATTCGGCCACCCGGGATTTCGGGGACCATCGTATAGTATGTCGTGCCAAACGAATACTTCTCCGGGAAGTCCGGCCTTTGCGAGACTTCCGCCAGCTATGTCACCACTCGTGATGTGAAGTGTGTCTGCCATCTCTATTCTCCTGCCGAACGCCGCGCTTACCGGCAAATTTGGAGCGCAGCGTAAAATTTGTCCAGGTGCAGCGCATTGTAAGATCTACTCAGGTAAAGTCGGAGACATAGGTTACAAAATAGTCCGGATACATGGGTTACACTTTTCGTCTAAAATACCTTCCCCTGTCATCCTTTATTAACATAATTCTTTCATCAAAACGACCAAGCCATACAGGTCCATAATATACTTCCCAAATACCATCGTCAATTTCTTCAAGGCCTATGTGTTCTCCTCCAAGTATATGACTGACAGGTACCCGAACATGGTTCCATCTGATTCCACCGTTTTTGCTTACAAGCCGTACTTCATAATGGCCAGGATACTCTATCTTGGCTAATTTCGATGGGATATCCCTTGAAGATCGACTATACCTCGATGCTGGCGTATTCTGATTCAATGCCTCATGTGGGCGTTCAGTATTGTATTCCCTGCGAAAACTATCAAATCTCTTCTGTTGTTTTTTTATATCGGATGCGGACGGCAGCGTTGTCTCTGCTTTTAAGGTCCTGTGCATTCTTTCATGACGTCCATTCTGCTGGGGACTTGCAGGTTCTATCAACTCAGGATAAATTCCTAATCGAATCCACCATATTGAAAGCTGCGATAACCTGCCTAATGCACTTGATGCAAATGGAATACCATTATCAGTTCTAATCCTTTCGGGAAGACCATATCTCTTGAATATCTTTACAAATACCTTTTTCGTGTCTTGAAAAGTGGGAGATAAAAGACCTTTGCATTCCAATAGATAGCGACTATACGCATCAGAAATTGTTAATGGATAACAATATATACCATCTCGGGTTTTAAAATGCCCTTTGAAATCTGATGCCCACAAGCTGTTTGGTTCATTTGCCTCTGTCGTGGGTTTGCCTGGGTGTGATCGCCTTCTCCTTTTTCCGGGGGTTTCTACATATCCATTCCGCTTTAATATTTCACATACTGTTGATCTGCATGGTAAATCATATTTAATGCTTTTTCGTTCGAGTATCTTCAGTATCTTTTTAGCTCCCCAGCTTGGGTGCTTTTGTCTTACCTCAAGGATTGCTTTTTCGATATGATTTGGCGTCCTGAGTGGGCTGTTTTCAGGGCAACGGGAACGATCTTCTAAGCCTTTAGCGCCTTCTTCAATATACCGATCAACCCACTTGTATCCTGCCTTCCGGCTTATTCCATAGCGTTCACATAGTTCCGTGAAGTTAAATACTCTACTTAGATAATCGCCTATAAATCGGATCTTTTCTTCCATGGGTTTTACACTCCTCCAAGGCATATGAGCACCTCCTTTCAGTGCTCATATTACCAGATTTGTGTTACCCATGTGTCCGGACTAAAGTGTTACCTATGTCCCTGGACCGTACCTCAACAAATCACTGAATAGGTGAAAGCTTCCAAAGCCTTTCAGCGTTTCTATGAGCTACAGCGTGAGCTACTTCATTAGGTAGTGCAGAAAGGGATTTTTTCCATAGGCTTACCTGTTTTAGATAATATTTACCCCAATGGCTGGAGAAGACACTGTCAAAACCAAGGACAAATCTGCCGGGGAAGGCAATGATAAGATTGCTCCATTCGGCAGATAATTCTCCTCTGTTAAAGAGGTTGACCCATGGTTGATTTGATGATTTCACTGTCACAGGATTGCAGTGTGAAGTAATAAAATAAAGGTTTGGGTGTTCTTTAAGGAGCTGGTTAGCTTCTGCGAGCCTTAATTGACCCATATGAATAAGCACAAAGGGATGAGTTGGGTATTCTTTTAACATCTTTACGAATTTTGTTTTGAACATTGCCCGGTCAGGCCCGGCCGCTTCGAATTCAATATGCACAATAAAAGGCCACTTTTTTTCCAGTGCGGCATTTAGAGCAACTATGACCCTTATATCATCTGGTTCGACTACCATTTGAGGAGCTTTATGTCCTTTTTGGGCATGCCACATGATCACTTCTGCCATAGCACCAAAATCTGCCATCCCTAGTTGTTTCTCTAGAATTTTATAGTACTTATGTGAGTTATCGGTGTAAATCTGACCCTTGGTTCTAACCGCTGGAGTGATTCGTCCCTCATGCTTTTTTGCGAAGTCAACGAGTTGCTTTGGGGTGACTTTTCCTCGCGCCGATAGGATGGTGTGTACGACTCCAGCCTTGTTCATTAAAGTAATGATGCTTTCCAAATTTACCTTGTGGTCAACCTGGCTGTGGGCGTCGATGATATGAACCTCTCTTGTGTAAGCGTAGCCAGAGATAATGAAAACAGAGAATATCGTAAGTACGATACAAGCTGCATTTTTTGTGAAAGATGATTTTGCCATATCAGCATTTCATTGATACATGTGTGCTTTTTAGGGGCTAACGTTAAGCTAACTTGCAGCGGGGTTGTTCCCGCTGTCAGTGTTGAGTGTCTGGTTATCTGATTTTTGATCGATGGCTTTTCTTAGTTTGTAGACAAAAAGAACAAACACAAGACCAGTTAATAAATTATTTAGAAATTGAAGTTTGATGCTTCCAATGGATAATATGAAATAGTCTCCAAACCCAATTGTTGCCAAAATTACGAAAACTAAGAGAATCTTAAAGGATGATTGTATTTTTTTTAAATCAACTGTGACTTTATTCTGCTGTTTTTTTAGAGATATTAATGCCCAAATTATAAATCCCAAACCACCCCAGCAAAACACAATGAAAATCCAGCTTACGAAAAAATGCATTAAATACCTCTGGTTATTTTTTCAGAAAATAGTTTTATTCAGATAACGGAAAGCTGAGGTGCGCGGTTTTTGGCGTCACCTCAAGCGACAGGTTCGATGCCAATCGCTTTCCTTGCCAAGTAGGTTTTGGCAGGCATGCTTTTGGTTCTCTCTCGATCCATAAAAACCGTAAATGAGAGGTTTTTCAAAGGTTCAAAGTCATAGTTCGCCATCCATTCGGCGATCTGTTTAACGCTATGCATGTACATCGTGACAGTTTTCTCCGACTTTGTGTGCTCGGCCCCCACCTCAATCGCATGAGCCTCGTTTTCAGTACGATCTCCGACTACGAAAACAAATAGACCGCCCTTACGGAGGATGCGACCAGCTTCTTGAAACACTGGGGAGAGATCGCTGAAAAAGTTCAGAACGCCGGTGCAGACTGCGTGGTCCATGCTCTCTGAATTGAAAGGGTACGGTGTCTTTTCCAGGTCATGCAGATGCAGAGACGAAAAGCCTTTGCTGCGACATGCGTCGAGCATCTGCGGAGAGATGTCCATTCCATGGATTTCCAGACCCGCTTTACGGAATAAGATAGATCCTAACCCAGTGCCGATCCCAATATCCAACATGGACTGACCAGGTTGAACATGAGCGTAAGTCAGGCCGAAGGCAACCTCGGGACCGTACCATCCAGTTGCCTCCGCTTCATCATCATAAGCGCTTACTATTTCATCTATTTGGTCCATGATTTCCCATTGTCCTGTCTGAGCATCGAACGCTACGCGTCGCTTGCACGCGCTTGTTCGGCCTGGTATGACTGGTGCAGACGCAACAGAATGGTTCATGCGCGTCTGATGCTGATGCCTTGACTTCAGCGTCCGTGAACTCTTTACGACAATGGCATGCGCAGCAGCTTCAGCGCATTGCCACAATAGATTTTTCGTTTGTCCTCGTCGGACAGCTTCAGGTCCTCAACCGAGCGGATGCCTTCGCGGACGAACATCGGCCCGCCTTCCGGATCAAAGGGGCAGTCGCTCGCGAAGACAATCCGGTCGGCACCGAAAAAATCCAGTCCGCAGCGCAGCGCCGAGGCCGACCCTCCGAGCACCGTGTCGGCATAAAACATCCGGAAATACTCGATCGGTGTTTTCTTCATCGTCTTCAGCATCTCGTCGTAGTTCTCGTCGGCTGAGCGACTGCCGAGCTGCGCCCACAGTGTCTCAGCCCGGCCAGCGAAAAAGGGAATCATCGCGCCGCAGTGGTGGGTGATGAGGCGCAGCTGCGGTAGCTTCTCGAACAGCCCAGAGAACACCATGCGCGCCATGGCGGCGCTGGTCTCGAAAGGCCAGCCGAGCACCTGCCAGATTTCGTACTTCGATGTCTGCTCGTTGACATAATCGGCACGTGTAGCTAGGCGCGCCGGATGCATGAAAATTGGTAGGTCGTGCGTGTTCGTAACTCGCTCGAACACCGGGAAGAACTCCGGCTCATCCAGCGGCCGGCCATTGACGCTGGTGCAGATCTGGGCGCCACGGGCACCGAGCGTGGTGATCGCGCGGTCCATCTCCTCCAGCGCAGCGGGGACATTGTTCATCGGCAGTGAGGCGATGAACGCAGGGAATTGCTTCGGCCATTGCCTTACCGTCGCCGCCATGTCATCGTTGGCGATGCGTGCCAGTTCCGGCGCGAAATCCGGCCCGCCCACCAGTTCCGGCGCGGGCAGCGACAAGGATAGCACCTGCTGCACGTCGGGGAACTGCTCGTCCAGCATCTGCACCCGCGCCTCGATGTCCCAGAGCATACGCAAGCCGCTCATGCGCTTGATAATGCCTTGGTCCTTCGAGTGCTGCTTCATCATCTCGAGATAGCGAACCGGTATAACGTGGTTGTAGAGGTCAATCTTCATAGGCACTCCTCCTGTTTGGGCCTCTGGGGTCTGATGATGGAGTTCCGCACCTCTCATCCGAAGGGAGTGGCCGAACGTGGCCATCACCGGAGGAAATGGAGCGCAGCGGAATCGCCGTCTGGTGCAGCGCTTTAGCCATTCGCCAAGAATCCCTTGTGAAACACGACAATGCCTTGCGGAACATTTTCACTAAACGGCAAGACAAGGAAAACTTCTGGTGGAACTCCCTCATGAACTAGTTCTGGAAAATTCTTGAAACCGAACTGTTTATAATAATTCGGATCACCCACAAGGGCGCAGCCTTGGCCACCCAACTCTTTCAGCAAAGACAAACCCTCGTTGACAAGCGATTTACCAATGCCTTGCTTTTGATAATCCGGCAATACAGAAATCGGACCTAGGCCGTACCAGTCTTTTGTTCCGTCAGAAATGATTACAGGTGAAAAAGCAATATGCCCGACAATACGCCCATCAATTTCTGCCACAAGAGAGAGGGTTAGCGCATCTGCATCACGTAATGCGTTTATTATATATTGCTCAGTTTGATTGCTGACTGCAAGATTCTTAAAGGCGGCAATTGTGACTTTGGTTATGGCATCAATATCAGCAATTGTTTCTTTTCTTAGGATCAATTCGATCTTCTTAATATTGGGTTATTTATCATATGCGTATGGCTAACGACCTGCATCACCAGCGGCCCACCCAAAATTGCCGCGTCAGCGCCGCCGCGCTTCTTGCCGTCTGGTGAATACTTTTGTTATGTGATTATTTTATTTAGATTTTCCTTGCAATAAGAGCGAATTCTGTGGCCTCAGGATCGAAAGTTTCCCCCGCAACATTTGAGTAGAAACTTTCAACCATAAAAGCATTTTTTTCAAACTCCTCGGTCAATGATTCCTTGCTGAAATACTGTAGCCAGTTATAAACTGCGCGAGTTTGCGACGCCTCTATTATTGTGTATTTATCGAGAGTTACCTTTTCTTCTTCGTACTTGAACGTGTTGACAAAACAGTAATAATCCTCGGGTGACCAAAACCCATTCAACTGATTAAGTTCGTAAGTTGCTGATTCTTCTTTTTGATTAAAACTGTTCAAAGAATACACATCAAGTAACACAGAGCCACCTGGCTTTAAGAGGGAAGAAAATTTTGAAAGCATAATTTTTCTTTGCTCTGGGCTTAAGGCGCAAAAGTCACACATGATCATCGTGATCAGATCGAAGCTGCGGGTTGTCTCAAAATCCAAATAGTTTGTGTGAACATAATTGATTCTTAGGCCTTTTTGTTCCGCAACCTGCTTCGCATATTTTAGGGAATTTTCTGAAAAATCTATACCGGTAACTGTTGCACCTCGTTCAGCCATTCTGGTTGTGTAGAGACCAGGTCCACAACCAAAGTCTGCAATTGTAGTTTTGTCATCTACTCCAAAGTGCGAGACAATCCACTCTACAGAACGTTCGATAAAGCTTTTGTTTCGAGATGAGACATCAATGGATTCATTTAGGTGGTATTCGAGCATTTGTTTTGAAGTGTGCTCATTAGCCCATAGTTCGTCTGCAGTGTAGAATTCAAATGGTACAGGGCGTAAGTTTATTTCTTTTAGTTCTTTGAACACTATTTTCTCCATTGGTGATTTAGACACATAACGGCAAGCTCAGTGGTGCGAAGCATCCACTGAAGCGATTTGTTATATGCTATTCTTTGAATTTCATTTCTGTGTCCATCCAGTTCGGCTTACCTTCTTGTATATATTTTACTCTCCAATCCTGAATTATGACCTCTATGTTATATTGTTCATAATATATATTTCGATATTGAGGGGATTGTCCTGCATATTCATAATAATTATTTCCTAATATTTTTTCTACTTCTTCGGCAGGAATACCGTGGGTAACACCCTTAAAAGAATAAGAATACTTCTTTTCAATCTCGCTCAAGTTGAAAACTTCATCGAGGTAGGGATCTCTTTCTGC
>Ga0315553_10004577_pt1 | contig 10385 bp, 9 predicted proteins | sample SalMarSW160140MG_FD_203099 | JGI IMG/M metagenome (GOLD analysis project Ga0315553, IMG submission 203099) | Salt marsh sediment microbial communities from the Plum Island Ecosystem LTER, Massachusetts, United States - Salt Marsh Sediment SW1601-40 ... | reverse complement strand
CCGCCCGCACCGGGCAGCCCGTATCGCTCCTCTCTAACGAATAAGGAAGGTTTCCATGAATCGCGTTTCATCTGAAAGTCTTGCCTACGGGCGAAGGTTGGCCGCACCAAAACCGATCGCGACCCGTAGGGTGTTGATCTTGACGGCCTGGATCGCCACACTGCTGCTGAGCAAGCTGCCCCTGGTGATCGCCCGGGACTTGCTGGGAGGCGACATCCCCTAGATCAACCAGGCGTGGATCGGCGCAGCCGTCTTGCTCTTCGCGGCGACGTACGTTCGGCGGTCGCTGGCGCCCCTGCGCAATTTTTTCGCCGTGATGGCAGCCATTTTCCTGGCTACCACGGTCTTCGATCCCTGGCTGTCGGGGTCGGTCGTCTGGAGTTATTTGTTTGCGGAGGCGAACCCGCTGGTCGCGTTGTTTAGCGAACGGGTGGTGATCGCGATGAGCGCCGTTATCGTGGTAGCCGCGCTGATAGGCATGGGGTACAGGCGGCGGGAAATTTTCCTGGCGACCGGTGAGCTCAACGCTCCTGTCGAAGGGTTGCGCCTCCCCGGCCGGGCGAAGCCGGCCACCTGGCTGGTTTTTGGGGCAGGGATGACGCTGCTGCTCAGCCTGTTGTTCTTCAATTTCATGGCCTCGCAGAGCCCGGTTTCGCTGCCCGTTTTTGCCGCCGCGCTGCCCTGGCTGCCCCTGGCGCTGGTGAGCGCGGCGCTGAACGCCTTCGGCGAGGAGGCCATGTACCGGGCCGGCCCGCTGGCGACGCTCCTCCCGGCCGTCGGGCCAAAGCACGCCCTGTGGATGACGTCGATCTGGTTCGGGCTAGGCCACTATTACGGCGGGAGCCCTTCCGGGATGATCGGCTTTGTATTTACCGGGCTGCTGGGGCTGCTGCTGGGCAAGGCAATGCTGGACACGCGCGGCATGGGCTGGTCGTGGATCATCCACGTGACGATGGATACGGTGATCTACATCTTTATGGCGATGAGTTTTGTGTACAACGGTTAGGAGGCAACTCTGATGAGCACAGGTCGAACCACAATCGAGCGGATTTCAACGCCGTTATTCCTGATACTGACCCCGCTGATCAGCCTGGCGATCCCGTTCACCCCGCTGCCGGTGGAAGCCACACCCCTGGTGATGGTGCTCGTTCCGGCGCTCCTGGCGCTCCTGCTGACCGCGATGACCGGGGGACGAGAAAGCCTGAGGGCGCTGTTGCGGAAACCATTCCAATGGCGGGTTGGATTCAAGTGGTATGCGATCGCCTTGGGGTTAGCGTTCGGCACTCGATTGGCTATGAGCTTGCTAGCGCTGGGGATGGGCTGGATTCCCGCCATCCGGGTGCGCCCCTGGCCGCCCCAGCTGTTTATCATCTTTGGCATCATGACCATTTTTGGGGCTGTCATGGAAGAACTGGGCTGGCGGGGTTATCTCCTGCAACGGCTGCTGGCCCACCGCCCGGCTCTCGTCTCTGCCCTGATCATCGGCGTCCCGTGGGGGGTTATTCATCTGGGCTTGCTGTTGCCCGGTCAGATGAACGCTGGCGCGCCCTGGCTGCCTATCATCCTGCAACTCATCGGGTTATCCGTGACGATCACCTGGCTTTTCGTCCAAACCCGAGGCAACCTGGTCATTCCTATCCTGTACCACGCCGGGCAAAGCTATTTCGCTTTCTTCGACGAGGGCCTGACCGTCACCCAGAGCGCCTGGTTGTTTACCGCCGTGACCCTCGGGCTGGCTTGCATACTCATCTTAATCTCTGGCGTCGAGCTGCAGCGCAGGCCCGCGAAGAAACCAGCCATGTTGGACGCCAGGTAGACAGATTGCCGTAATGCAGTCGCGGCCTGCACCCGCAATTCCAGGTGACCATCGTCCTGGTTTGCCTGCTGGTCTGGCTGACCAGAGGCCGAGCACTCAGGAGGTCTAGCGCATGAATCCGTTCGCTTCATATCTCAAGCGGCACCGGCCGATCGTTTTCTTCCTCCTGGCGTATGCTTTGAGCTGGGCCATCTACCCCATGCTCACGATCGCGCCGATGCTGGGTCTCCTCGCCCTGTTTGGACCGGCCATCGCTGCGATCTTGACCGGCGCCCTCGCCGGAGGCGGCGCGGAGCTCACCGCCTTATTCCGGCGGCTGGGACGGTGGCGCGTTCCACTGCTCTGGTATGCGGTCGCGTCGTGCCTGCCGCTGCTCCTGGGCCTGGCGGCGGCGCTGTTGAACGTCGCACTAGGTGAGCCGTTCCCCACCCAACTTGCCCCGGTTGGGTCGATCAATATCATCCTGTTCTTCCTGGTGGTGGGGGAGGAGATAGGTTGGCGCGGTTATGCACTGCCGAAGCTGCTGGAAAACCGTTAGCCGCTTGCGGCCAGTTTGATCCTCGGCGTGCTTTGGACGGGCTGGCACCTGCCCGGTTTCTTCATCCCCGGGCTGCCCCAATACGGCGATTCGTTCCTGGGCTATCTGGTCTGGCTCGTCGCCCTGTCGGTATTGTTTACCTGGCTTTACCAGCGTACTGGGGGCAGCGTATTGCTGACGACCATCTTCCACGGTACGAACAACCTGAGCGGCGTTTTCCTGTACGGTATCGAGCCGGTCCGGCTGCGCTGGTTGCTCGCCGCCGTGACCGCGGCCGCCGCGTTGTTCGCTATCCTTGTGACACGCCTGCGTGTCCGAGGCGAGATGACTCATCAAGACCCGGCCGCGAGCATATCCAAGTAGGGGGAAACTGCGCGGCTTGTCGCCTTCAACACCCCTCTTTCTCAGAGAACTGCGTAAGTCCTAAACTCAATCAAAACACCTGACCAACCAACCAGGGGGAAAACTGGTCGGCTGGCGGGTGCATAGAAACAGGTTTATGACTATGCTTTAAGCAGGCTGAGCCCCCTTCACAATGCAACTTTTAGCCGCTACACCCGTATATTGTGATGGACAGCACGACCGCAACTACCACCGAAGGCTACCAACAATGAACTTAACAACACCACCCAGCGCCGCCCTGGCGGCGGCGATCACGAAGTCCGCCAGCAAGCAAACCTACTACACGGTACGGTTCCTGGTAGACCGCGAGCTGATCCCGGAAGCTTACCGGGCTTACGCTTACTTCCGCTGGGTGGACGACCACCTCGATCAGGAGTTAAGCGACGAAGACGAGCGGCTGGCATTCGTCGAGCGGCAGCGGGCGCTGGTGGAGGCTTGTTTCCGGGGCCAGCCGCCTTCCGAGGCGACCCCCGAAGAACGGATGCTGGTTGACCTGGTTCAAAATGAGCGCACGGACAACCGCGGCCTGCGAATCTACATCCGCGAGATGCTGGCGGTGATGGCCTTCGACGCCGGGCGCCAGGGCCGGAGGATCTCCCAGGCGGAACTCGACGGCTACGTGCGCAGCCTGGCTACGGCGGTGACCGAAGCCCTGCACTATTTCATCGGCCACTGCTGCCCCACGCCGCAGAGCGAGGCCCGCTACCTGGCTGCCAGCGGCGCACACGTAGTCCACATGCTGCGCGACGCCGTGGAAGACAACCAGGCGGGCTACTTCAACATCCCCAGCGAGCAGCTGGAAGCGCACGATCTGAGACCTCAGCAGGTCGATGACCCGGCTTACCGCGCCTGGGTGGGTAGCCGCGTCCGGCTGGCGCGCCAGTACTTCGCAGCCGGCAAGGCTTACCTGGCCCGAGTGGAGAACTTCCGCTGCCGGCTGGCGGGCTACGCTTACATCGCCCGCTTCGAAGGGGTGCTGGAAGCCATCGAGCGGGAGGGTTATCTGCTTAGAGCCGATTACCGGGAGTATAAGTCGCTCGGGTCGGCGTCGAGCATGCTGTGGTCGGCGTTCCGGTCGGCAGTCAGAGCGCCGGCGTCCAAAGCGCGTGTTCCGCAGCCGGGGCGACCCATCCCCAGACAGGCTGGGAACTGAGCGCGCCCCCCTCACCCCGCCTGATCCGGCGACGGGCAACCCTGCGGGTTGCAGAACGTCGCTGGCGGGAGAGGGAGACGGCTGCGCGCTCGGTCTTTCAGACGGCAGTTGGATGGGAGACTGCCACAACCGCCACAGAACGGCGGTCTCGCAGTGACAGATTCTTGCGAACTTCGAAGGTATTGGCGAATGAGTAATTCAGATCGAACATCCGTAATCGTGATCGGCGCGGGGGTGGGCGGGATCGCCGCCGCCGCGCACCTGGCCCGGCGAGGCCTGCGGGTCACCGTGGTGGAGAAGAACGACCACCCCGGCGGGCGCTGCGACCGCTTCAGCCGGGACGGGCACCACTTCGACTGCGGCCCGACCCTGTTCATCATGCCGCTGGTCTACGCGGCCGAGTTCGCCCGGTTGGGGGCCTCCCTGGACGAGATGCTCGACCTGCAGCGCGTAGACCCGACCTACCACCTGGTCTTCGACGATGGCGCGCGCCTGGCGCTGACCTCCGATCTGACCCGCATGCGCGAACAGCTGGAGGCCATCGAGCCGGGCAGCTTCGAGGGCTTTATGCGCTACCTGGATGAAGGCCGCCGCCACTACAACGTCGGTATGGATCGGCTGGTGCAACGCGATTTCCGCAAGGCGACGGATTTCTTTTCCCTGGGCAACCTGGACCTGCTGTACCGGTTGAAGCCGCTCTCCAAGCATTACCGCAACATGTCTCATTACTTCGACGAGCCGCGCTTGAAGGCCGCCTTCACCTTTCAGGACGTGTATATGGGCCTGAGCCCCTTCGAAGCCCCGGCGACGTTTTCGATGATGCCTTACACTGAGCTGGCCCACGGCGTGTGGTACCCCCGTGGGGGCATGTACAGCCTGGTTGGGGCGCTGATGAAGATCGCCGTACAGGCCGGGGTGGAGTTCCGCTTCAACACCATCGTGGAGCGCATCGAATTGAACGGGTCGCGGGCGCACGGGGTAGCGCTGGCCGATGGGCGCAGCCTGGCGGCTGACGCCGTCCTGGCCAACGCCGACCTGCCCTACGTGTATGACGAGCTGCTGCCGCCCGATGGTACCTCCAGGCGCATCTTGGAGAAACGCTTCTCTTGCTCTGTGATCACCTTCTTCTGGGGCGTGGACCGGGTCTACGAATCGCTCGCCCCGCACACGCTGTTCCTGGCGGACGATTACCGCGAGAACTTCACCAGCATCATCCAGGACCTGGCCCTGCCGAACAACCCCAGCCTGTACGTGCACGCGCCGGCCCGCCTGGACCCCGCCATGGCGCCGCCGGGCGAGGACACCCTGATCGCCATCGTCCCTGTCGGGCACCTGAGCGAGAACGGCGGGCAGGACTGGCGCGGCATCCGCGACCGGGCGCGCCGGGAGGTCTTCCGACGGCTTAAGACCATCGGGATCACGGACCTGGAAGAGCATATCAAGTTCGAGACCAACTACACGCCGCTATCCTGGCGCAAGCGCTACAACCTGGTGAAGGGCGCCACCCACGGGCTGTGCCACAACCTGACCCAGCTGGGCTACTTCCGCCCCCGGAACCGCCACCCGCGCTACGCCAACCTGTATTTCACCGGCGCCAGCACCCACCCCGGAACGGGCCTGCCCACTGCGCTGGTCTCCGGCCGCCTGGCCGCCGGGCGCATCCTGGATGAGTTGATCGATGTCCGCGAGGCGAAGCCCCAGTTTGCCCGGGCGTGAACCAGATTGGAAATCCGCCGATGATGACATTTAATGCTCCGGCTGAAGCCGCGCCGTCCCGCTAGGAACTATTGGCGGTCGCCTGGACGATGACTTTACAATTTATTTGTGCTCGTGTGGGGGTCTTTGGAATTTATCAAAGAAATTTCTGAAAACTGAAAATCGATCCTGGTTTATACACATCTGCAAGCTGGGACGTAGAATCGTTGACAAGCGTCCTACCCTATGTAACAATAAATGATGCAAGTGGAGGTAAATGCGCGCGAAGCGTGCACCTGCATCCAACAATTCTTGATTTCTTAGATAGATACTTAGTGGTTTAGGTGGGATTTAACTGGCCGGTGGCTTGAACGTTTTAACTGCGGTCATATAACCAAAAAAACAACTTATTATTGGCGATTGGATGTATGGCTGAGTGGTCAGCACACCAAGGAGGTGGGCTTATACACAATCTGCCATCGAAATCAACCGCGGGCGCTTTTACTGGTCTACTCCAAAGCTTTGGGGCTAAGACCGAAACCACACGATCCACAATAACATGCCATATTGTGGCTAACGCACAGAATGTGCTGTTCTTTGCGCGCAAGTTAAAGGATGTATCTTTAAATGAAAAAGAACCTGTTTTTGTCAGTCCTGCTTGGTTTTTGCATCCTACTAATCCTGGTTCCTGTTTCGAACGGAGACGCCCAAACATCCGCATGGACACCTGCCTGGGTGGATTTCAGCGATTCTGGCATCATCCACGTAGTCGGCCTGGATGCTGACGCAGATCCCAAGCAAGCCCCCCCAGATTCCAACATCCTCCCGGATGAATATGCCAAATCAAATTCTACCGGGATAACGGGAACCCTCCGCCGATTCTTCGCATCCCTTTCCCACTCCCTTGATACTCCATCAGGCGCAACCGCCGGTTGGGAAACGATTTTCAGCGACGATTTTGAAGGCACATTTCCCGGCGCATGGAATGTGTTCGATAATGACGGCGCAACCAATGGTGAATATTTCTGGGCGAAGAGGGATTGTCGTCCATATGCAGGCAGCAGCAGCGCCTGGGTTGTAGGTGGAGGCGCGGATGGGAGCGTGCTGTCCTGCGGCAGCGACTATCTGGATTACGTCAAATCCTGGATGATCTACGGTCCCTTCAGCCTTGAAGATGCTACGGAAGCTGAATTCAGGCTTATGTTCTGGTTGAATAGCGAATCAACCTATGATCCGTTTTTCGTGGGCGCTTCGACTAATGGCTCTAATTTTTTTGGCGAAACCACTTCCGGGGAATATGATTGGACGCAGCGTATTTTCGATTTGAGCAATGTGTACACCCTTGGCGATCTGACCGGAGAGCCTCAGGTGTGGGTCGTGGTCGCTTTTCAAAGCGATCTGGACACGCATTACTCTGAAGGCGCCTATGTGGATGATATCGAAATACTCAAATACGTAGGAGATGGCCCCACGCCAACGCCGACTTCCACGCTTACACCGACTTCCACACTTACACCGACCGGCTCACCTTCCGCTACTCCTACGGCCACACAGACACCCATCCCGGAGGATAGCGGAGTGTATTTGCCCATGGTTGTCAGGAACTTCCCGTTCACTCCCGATCCACCCGTGTTGAATGCAATCGATAACGGCGATGGAGATGGTAGCTATACCGTGAGCTGGAGTTCGTCCGTGGGGGCGAGCACATACACCTTACAGGAGGACAGCGCCCAAGACTTCTCCAACCCCACCACCGTTTACACTGGATCCGGCACTTCAAAAGCGATCAGCGGTCGAGATATTGGGAAGTATTACTACCGGGTTAGGGCGGCCAACACCGGCGCGACCAGCGGCTGGAGCAACATAGAATCGGTCGATGTGACCGTGCCGCCGCCGGCCTGCCCGCAAGCTGGGGCATGGTCTGGTACCAACGACCAGGGGCGCAGCATTTCGTTCGAGGTTGAGAACTCACCTCAGTGCCAGATCGCGGCCGGTACTCTCCGGATTACGATCCGGGACAGTTGTTACATTACCGGCACGACGACTTTCTTCTCGAGTATTCCAATCACGAATAACCATTTCAGCGTTGGAAGCAGTAGTTACGGGGTACAGGTAACCGGTGATTTCACTTCAGCCACCACGAGCAGTGGGACCTATAATTTGGTGATGGCTAACCCATTTCCACCACCCCCGGTGAACTGCACTGCCAGCGGTACGTGGACAGCAACCCCTTGACGGAGCTCCAGAGGGCGACGGCGCGGAGTGCGCATACTCCGTCGGCATAGTTGCTTTGTCCATGGTACACGCCCTCGCCAGAGAAAGAACGTCGCTCTCGAAAGTGAAGTATTGCAGGTTGTAAATGGCGGTTCTGTCGCCATTTACAACCTGCGGACAGCTCTTTTCCAGGGGTGATATCTACGCGAGCGCGCTGGAGAAGATCGCTCGGGACACCAAGACTAGGGCCGGGCAGCATATCATCCCCCGCCGATCAAGGCGATGTTAGGGCCTCGGGCTTCGAATGGTCGTGGTTCATCCACTTTTTACAAGACGCGCTGATCTTTGCGCTCCCGGGGATTGGCTCCATCGTCGCTGGGGGTTGTGTTCTACGATCATCGTTCCCCCCTCAATTAGCCTGCGTCCTAAGCTTTGCTAGCCTTTTCTCCCCAGCGCGATCAGGAACATCGCGCGCTTGCCCTGCGCGTGGGGCGAGAAGAATTCCGTCACCGCGTCGTCGAAGAAGGTCAGCCCCGTGGCGCCGAAGCCCAGCGCGTAGGCAGCCAGATACAGGCGACCGGCGGACACGCTGGCCTCGAGCTGCGCAGCCCGGTAGCCGCGGTTCCCCCAGGCTGCCAGGATTTTTTCCAGGTCGGCCAGGAAGAAGATCGCTGCGCTGGCATCCGCGCCCAGGTCCTGGCCGAGCGCCAGGTAGCCGGCTTCCCGGCGAAATTCCCCGCCTCTGAGCAGTTCTAAAGTTTTTCGGTCCGGGTGGTAGACGTACGCGCCGGGCGCCAGCCCATCCACGGCGTTGGCGATCAGGTAGGCCGTGTTGAGTTTTGCGGGTGAAGCCGAATAATCCGCATCCAGGCCGCGCACGGCGCTGAGCAAAGCCGTGGAGAGCTGTTCAAAGCGGATCGGCGATCGGCTGAACCGGCGGGTTGAGCCCCGCCGGCGGATCACGGTTTCGATAGACTCATCGGGCAGCTCGCCGGGCGCCAACGGGCGTAATTCGATTAAACGGCCCTCAGACGTGGGCTGATCGGGTTGGAATGCCTGCCCGCGCCACTCCGCCACGGATTGCGCATCCGGCAGGGAGGAGGCCGCGTGCATGGCACGGACAACCGGGAAGTCCGGCAGGTAACGGGCGTAGGGCTTGACCGCCAGGTCGAGTTCGGTCACCGTAGGCGGGTCCGGTATGGCTGTCCCGGCGCCCCCGCCAATTGGGACCACCGCCAGGGGCAGCTCTTCATCCGGGTCCAGGCCCAGCAAGCGTACGATCCCCTGGTCCACAAACCCCATAACCAGGCTCGCCGGTAATCCCATCGAGGAGCACAGGGCGAAGCTGTTCGCCAGGATCGTGCCGCTGTCCCAGAAGGCGTGGCGGTATTCCCGGGCCTGGTACTTGACCGCGTTGCGCTTGAAGACGTCGGTGTAGACCAGCGCAGCCGGAGCGCGCGCCAGGTCCTGCTCCCGGGCGCAAGCTTCGATCAAGACCTGGCGGTAATCGCCCTGGCGCAGCCGGCGCAGCGCCGAGTTAGCCGGATCGTAATGGTAGACTCCCGCCTCCAAACCGGGCAGGTCCCCGTTTACTATATACAGCTCGATGTGATAGAGCGCGCCGGTGCAGGCGGCCGCCCGGAACGGCAGGTTGTGAATGTGCTTGGTGATTCCGGCCGAATAGTGCAGCAGGCGCGCCAGCGAAGGAAGATCGAGGTCCACATCCCCGCTGGCAGGGCCATCACCACCTACGATGGCCTGCAGCGCCGTCACGCGAGGCTCAACATCCGCCAGTCCGGTCTCCTGGGGCAGCGGGATGGGCTGCAGATCCGGGTAGATTTTGAACAAACCGGGCCGCTGGTGGGGACCGTAGCGATGGCTCGGGTTCAACAAACGGCCGCCGGGATGCTTGGTGCCGTCATGGTAGTCCCAAGCGATTTGAACATCCCGGTTATTCATAGATCCGCTCCTATCCCTTGAGCCTGAATCAATGGGGGAAGGCGCCTTCCCGCGATCCAGGCTGGCTCGCTACCCCCGGTCGTATGAGAGAAACAGCTGCCCCAGGCCGCCCAGGCCGTGCGGGTCGAAGTAAATCGTGTTGGTTTTCATCCCCACCGCGGGCTCCAGCAGCGGCCCTTCCAGGATCGTAGCGAAGGGATCACCTCCGAGCAAACGGTTCGCATAGGTTAGATACAGGCGGTTCAAAACCCCGCCAGTGATCAGCAGGTGCAGGATCCGCGGCCCTGCGGCCGAATAGACGGTGCGGTAGCCCAATCCCGCCAGGTGGGCGACCATCTGGTCGCCCTCGACGCCCGAGTCCCCGGCGACGATCACCTGCCCGGCTTTGGCCTCGATTTCTGCGACGCGCTCAGGGTCGGGCTCCCCGCTGGTGAAGACCACGACCTTGCGCCCCCCGGCGGTCAGCACCTCCGGGATGGGAAAGCGCAGGCTGCCGCTGATGATGGCGATGTCAGGCTGCATGGGGAGGTTCCGTTCCTTCCGCCAGGCGCGCAGGTCGGCGAAGCGCGGGTCATCTATCTGCAAGATCTCCTGGGCGCGTCCCTCCG
>Ga0315553_10004576_pt1 | contig 10385 bp, 4 predicted proteins | sample SalMarSW160140MG_FD_203099 | JGI IMG/M metagenome (GOLD analysis project Ga0315553, IMG submission 203099) | Salt marsh sediment microbial communities from the Plum Island Ecosystem LTER, Massachusetts, United States - Salt Marsh Sediment SW1601-40 ... | reverse complement strand
TCAACGCTCCGTCTCGGACTCGGGGTATCTGTTTTCAAAACCTGTTGAAGCATCAAGGAAAAGTCAAGAGAAAGATCTTCAATCTTGAGGTACAATGGGCTCCCACTGCACCTTTGCGGCGCCCAGAAGCGTGCCCGTGGCATAGGCCAGATCGACGATGGCCATTTGATACTCGGTTAATGCGAGAATTTCCACCCTCTGGGCTTCAGCAAGTTCCGTTTGCGCGTCGCGGACATCGGTGGATGTGCCCAGTTCCAGTTCGAACCGGCGCTTTTCCGCCCTATATTGCTGATCCTGCAGAATCGTTGCCTGTCTGCTGGCCAGGATTCGCTGCCAACACGCCTCGAGTTTATCTATTTGCTGGAGTACATCATATTTTATCTGCGCCTTCTTGCTGTCCCTGCCGGCCAATCGTTTTGTGCGCTCGTATACGGCCTCACGAAGCCGGCTCTCTGCACCCTTATTTCCCAGAGGTATGGCTACCTGCAGACCAACGCGATGGTCATTGTAGTCATTGTCTCTGAGAATATCATAGGAATCACCCCTTGAAGGGCCCAGGCCGTTTATGTTGTATGTGTATTCCATTGTCACCTGAGGCAGGGTCTGGTTTCGCCGATAGTCAATAGTGACGGCATCCTGAGCGAGTTGGAGTTCCAACTCAAGCATATCCATACGATTTTCAATGGCGTTTGCCACCATTTGTGGCCTATTGAGTTCGTAACGAACAGGGTCAGGCTTCGTGGAGGGAATCAGCACCGTTTCTGTTTCCATTCCCAGACCCGCCTTATTTAGCATCCGTTTGAGGTCCCGCTCCGTATCCCGAACATCATTCTCCGCCCTGATAATGTCCTCGAGCTTCTGCGCGACACTTGCGTGCGTTCGAATCACCTCAATCTGAGGTTTTGCCCCGACTTCAACAAATCGCTCCGCCTGCTCAAACAGCTCTTCGGCCAATCCATACTGCTGCTTGCGCACATCCAACAGCCTCCTGGTTGCATATAGCCGCCAGTACGCGCGATCCACATCAGCAATAATGCGTATGGCCGCCAGTTTTGTTTGGGCGTCAGTGATCTGCCGGTTGTATTGAGCGATGCGAATACCATATGTATTGACCCGATTACCCGCGTCACGAAGGAGTGGCTGACTGATTGAAGCTGAGAAGTCAGATTCATAAGAAGGATTGAATGTCGAGAAAAAGGAATTTGTTTCTACCTCATTGTCGGTCAAGTCGAACTCTATGGTCCCCCCTGTTCGCAGGGGGATGCTGACGCCAAGATTAGTGCTAATATACTCCATGCTTGAGCCCTGGACATCACGTGTCGGGTCGACGGGCGAGTTAGTATTGGCATAGTTCACAGAAGCGGAGAATGCGGCCTCAAACTGCGCTTCCTCCTGACTGACACGCTCGGCCGCAATGGCTGGATTGATAAGCTCAACTCTAAGGTCAAGATTGTTCTCCAGCGTCAACGCGCGGCATTCCTCCAAGGAAATCGCAAGCTCAGCAGATTCCTGTTCCTCCATATCAAACCCGAGAATCTCCTCTTCCTTGGTCTCCTTTAATTCCAGCGTCTCTATCTGTCGCAATTTCTCTGAAGGCGCCCTATAGGTATAGAAATCTTCTTTCTCACGAATATGTGTGCATCCGGATAACAAAATAACACCGAGTCCCGCGATGACACATAATCTACCCAAAGCCGATACTTCTGAAAGCATTTTACTCATGTCTGAATGTCTCCTTAAGATCCAGCCTCTGGTCTATTAATCTCCCAGCATCTTCTCCCGTCTCTCTACCCGTGCAAATGTAAGCAGGACAATGACCGCAATCAACAAAAGAAAAAGAATACGGTTCTGAAGGGTCCAGGCAAAGAGTTCGGTCTCATCTCCATCCTTTATGGCCAGGGGGTTAAAGAAGGGGGATACGCGCAAATTGAAAAACAACCCATTCACCGCAAAGAGAGCTACTGAGGCCATGGCACCGGTAATTTCGCTCCTGAAAAAGGCGGCAAAGGCCATGCCAGCGATCAGGTAGAAGACAGCCGCCTGGAGCGCTCCATAAAAAGAAATAAAGGGGAATGACGTAAAGAAGGCCACTGTAACCATAGCCAACAGTACTTCGCTGAACAGCAGTATAAAGAAGCACCCCGCCATTTTTGCCAGCCAAATCCGGTGACAACCTCCAGGCACGGTATAGGCGATCTCTAATGTGCGGCGATCTATCTCGCCGGCGACAATGCGGATACCAAGGCCAATGGCCAGGACCGTAAGCGGTATACCCATGAGTGACTGAGCATCCATGGCCTCAAAACCCCTCTGCCGCCAGCCCACAAGCAGAATGAAGGCCTGAAATGCCGGCCAGAGCAAAGGCAGCAGAATCGCGATCCAGAAACGTCGCCCTGCCACCAACTGAGCGGACAGGTGCACCAGTCTCAGGTAGCCTCGTAAACGGCCTGACAAGTCTTCTTTGGTGGAATCGGTTTGATCGTTCATTGTACACTCATTATTGTTTCAGCATCCTAACGCATCCTCACCGCCGCAGAGCAGCGGGGTATCAATTCGTCATTCCGGAAAGCCCAAAGGGCTTATCCGGAATCTAGATTCCCGCTTTCGAGACTGTGTCACAATTCGTCATTCCGGCCAAGACCCTTGTAGCGGGGCGCGAGCCGGAATCCAGAAATCTGTGAGATGATTCCCTTTGCCTGGATTCCGCCGAGCTCAGGGGCGCCGTCAAAAGCTTTCGGACGAGCCGTTCACGTTCACGGCGCCCCCTGGAGCGATATGTTAGCCATATATTCAACGAATCGTATTAAATGAGTTCTTGTAAAAATCTTGACCACCTTGGATGCAAAAAAGATTCATTTCTTGAAATGACCACGGTTGTTGCTTTCCCAACAATTAAATTTCGATCAACAAAGCCAAAAAAACGGGAATCTGCACTGTTGTCTCGATTATCTCCCATCATAAAATATTTACCTTTCGGAATAGTCACCGGCCCAAAAGAAGCTAATGATGGTCGTGATGGTGAAAACATTACTGCATGACGTTTTTCTATTAGCTGTTCAGTGAAGAAGATGTGATTATTTTTCAGTTCTGAATCAAATTGGCTCATCATTTTCGGTTGTAGCTGGTTGTATTCTACAGACTTTCCATTAATGAAAAGCCTGTTGTCTCTCATGGTTATAGTATCTCCTGGCGTTCCAATCACACGCTTAACTAAGCGTTTGCCATCTTCAGGAGAAAAAAAGACGACAATATCTCCTCGTTTAGGATTAGACCACTTCGCAAGATGATATGTTGTAAAAGGTATTTTCAAATCATATGCAAGCTTGTTTACAAATATTCGATCTCCAATCAAGATGGTTGGTTGCATCGAACCTGTGGGAATATCATTCCAATCAGCTAATGAGGACTGAACGGATGTGAAGATTAACAATGCTGTTACAAGGCTAAAAGCCCAACTTTTCAGAACAATAGTAGTATATTTTTTCAGTTTATTTTTCATGCTTTCATTCCTTTGTTGTGCAGTTTTACAGTTCACCTCATCGTTTGGCTAACGGATCTCACTTCGCTTCGCTCCGTTCGTCCGGAATGACGTTCTAAGCGAATTGTGACACAGTCTCTTTCGCGGGAATGACAGCAACGCCGCCCCGTGAGCGGGATCTCCGTTTCGCTCCGATCCATCCTCCGCAGTAGCCTGCTACGGAGGACGGACAAGCGGCGGGGGATTAAACCCAAAGTGCTTAAATCGGAGTAGGTTCATCTTTCCGTCCGGAAACCGACCAGCCGGAGATAGCCGTCTTGAAGATTGGGTGAAACCGCACGCGCCTGGGCAACGGGCGGCCGAGGGCACAAGACACGGGCTCGGGTAAAGCCGTCTTCCTCGGGCACCTGATCCACCACCATGGCATCTTCCGGCAGGGATTCCTCCTCGCCCGGTCTCATTCGCATTTCCCAAACCCTGCCTTCCGCCTCATGCGTGAGTAGAGAAGGTTCCCCATCAAAAACCTTTTCACCCCTGGCCAGCACGATGACTCGATCACAGGCCACGGCCACGTCCTCCACCACATGGGTGGAAAAAAGGACCACCCGCGTCTTGGCAAGCTCCGCCAACAGATTCCTGAAGCGGATGCGCTCGCGGGGATCAAGACCCACCGTGGGCTCGTCCACGATGATGACGGCAGGAAGCCGAAGCAGGGTCCTGGCAACTGCCACCCTCTGGCGCATGCCGCCTGAATAGCCCCCGATTTTTCTGTCCGCCTGTTCTGAAAGCCCCACCTCTTTAAGCAAGAGTTCAACCCTTTCATGCCGCTCGGACCCGGTACCGATGTCATATAAAAGGGCATAGTAGTCCAGGTACTCGCGACCGGTCAAATCCTTGGGGAGCCCGAAGTCCTGGGGAAGATACCCCACCCAGCGTGCCAAGTGGCGCCGGATAGGCTTGATGTCAACACCACCCAGATGGATAGTGCCCAGGGAAGGCTCTAGAATGCCGGCAAGCATGCGCAGGAGTGTTGTTTTCCCGGCACCATTGGGGCCCAGGATGCCCATCATGCCGCTTCGGGTAGTGAAATGGATATTGTTCAATGCCTCGACTTCCTTCCGCGGCAGGTCCAGACCGAAGATCCTCCGGCACATTTTCCGCCACAGGGTTCGGGACCGACGCAGGAATCCCCTATCCATCCGCTCGGGGAAGACTCCCGCGGACAATTGCTTTGCCGTCCGGCGACCCAATTGTACCCATGCGATTATGGCCCCCACCAGCACCAGGGCCAGCCACGGCAGGCGCATGCTTCGATCTTCCATCCAGGGCAGCAGAGAATAGGTCAGTCCCAACATGGAAAAGAGGATCCACGGAACAAAAAAGGCCAACAGGTTTTCAATCCCGCCCGGATCAACGCGACCGAGAGAATCGCATTTACCCCTGAGTCGTCTGAGCTGAATCAGCAGCCGGCATGTCACGACAGCACCCGTGAAAGAGAACACCAAACGCCACCACATGGTATTAAGAGAAAAGGCCAGGTACCCGATCCCCGCCAGAATCACGGCCAGCGTAATGACCGCCTGGTGTGCGTCCCTCGGCAAAAAAGGTTTCCCCCCCAAGGCCAAAACCCGCTCGCTAAAGTGTTCTCCCATCCGCCACGCGCGCCCGATAGGACCCGGACGGCCGTATACCTTGCGAAGATACCGCACCTCAACCACAGGCGGGCCTTCATCTGAATCCGGCTCCGGCAACTCGGGCCTCCTGAAGACAAGCACCGCCACCCCGAGAAACAGTGCGGCCACCAGCACTGTTGTGGTGATCTGCCAGGTCATGGATGTGATCTGATCCAGAACGAAGAGCGGGGTTAAAACAGCCGTTGTCGTGCCCAGCCACGCCAATACCACCCAGGGGCCGAGGCGTCCAAAGATCCTGTCCAGGCGGTTCAGGAACACAAAACCCACGGGAATGACAAGTAGGGTGAGTAGGCTGGAAGTGGCCAGCCCTCCCATGACTACCACTGCGAATGGGGGCCAGATTTCATTTTGCCCGCCCGTGGTAAGGGCCAGGGGCCAGAGACCGGCAACGGTTGTGCAGGTGGTCATCAATACAGGACGGGTCCTCTCCCGAACCGCGGCAAGGGCGGCGGCACCTGCTGTCCATGAACTCCTGAGGACCCTCTGCTGCATACGGTCTACAAGCAGAATAGCCGGGTTGACCGAGAGGCCTATCAGGGCGACAGCACCTGCCCCAGCCATTAGTCCGAACGGCATTCCGGCCAGCACAAGAGCCCATGTGGCACCCAGAATGGTGAGGGGCAGAGCGAACAACACCAGAACCGGTAGGGTGAGGGATTCAAAGGTTATGGCCAGAACAGCAAAGAGCATAAGAGCTATCGGCACAAAAAGACGCTTGAACCAACCAATGGATTCTTCCTCATCAGGGGAATCAATGATATACCCTGTTGGGCGGTGGACTTCACGTAGCATGGTCCGGATATCTTCGTCCAGGGCCTTGCGGGCCGGCCCTGTTGCGGAGACTTGGTCGCTGAAGCGGTAATAGACACTCAACTCACGGCGCCCGTTGTGATGCTGAATCATGGGGGGCGGCGGCATTTTGTGTGTATTTGCCACGAGGCCCAATGGGATGATCCCGGCCGGTGTATTGAGACGGAGATGATCCATCTCCCGGGTGATGTTTGTGTGCCGTATCTCAGGAGTACGGACCCTCATGGGAATCTCTCGTCCGTCCTCCAGAATCAGTCCGGTCTGCATCGTAGTACCCTCACGGCTGAGCATACTCAGCATGGGGAGCACATCTCCCGGTGTAAGACCCAGGCTGGTGAGCATGAAATGATCGGGCACAATCTGGATTTCATCTTGCCCTGCTTCCCCGGAAATCCACGCAAACTGCCTGCCCACCTCTGGGATGGATTCGAGCCTTTCCTTTATGGCTTTGGCCAGTTCCATTAATTGACCGGCATCCGGACCGGATAACACGATCTCAGCCGGACCTTGCCCGAAAAGGCCGCCCTCACCCCCCCCATCAGAGCCGCTGTCACCCGAAGACTGATCAGACCGGACGTCCAAACCCCTTTTTGTCTCTGCGGCCTCACGCACCTTGGCGCGGACCCGGCGAGCTGAAATGTCCTCGGGACGTTCATCCGGATCCACAAGGTGAACGGTGAGGGAGGCATCTCCCTCCTGGATCACACTTTCCACATACTCAACCCCTTCCAGATCAAGGGCCGCCTGTTCCAATGCAACAAAGTCTTTGCCGATCGCTTCAAGGGATTGCCCTGAAGGAACATCTACAGAAAGCCGGATCTGGTCGGCTTCTTCCGCCTCTTGGGACACCGTGGTCACGCCCACCCATGGAATCGCCACTATGACCGTGAACAACACCGCAGCAGCGACCAGGGTGAGCCATCCCGCAGGGCGGCGTAGGGCGACCTTCAACAGACCGGAGAACAGCTCCCGCCCCCGGTCAGGCGCGACCTGGCCCGCATACAATTTTCGCCGCTCTCGCATGGCCTTGAGACGGGACAAAGCAGCGGGGGCTGCCAGCCGTCTGGCAAGGAGGGGCACCAATCCAACGGCAACCAGCAGGGAGGAAATCAGGGGTAGCAGGATGGCAACCGACAGTACCCTGAGTGCCCCCCTCATCATGACGCCTTCAGTAAGGAATGCAATGGGCAGAAAGACGATGGCCGTGGTCGCCGTAGCTGCCACAATGGCCCGGATGGTCAGTCCGACACCCTGGGCTGCCGCCTCATCAGGGGACACGCCGCGTTCAAGCCTGCGCTGAACCGCTTCATAGACAACGATACTGTTGTCCACCAGCATGCCGATGCCCACGGCCAACCCGAAAAGGGTGATAATATTAATGGAATAACTCCCCACAAACAACATGGCCAGGGCCGCAAGCAGGCTGACAGGCACTGCCACGGCCACGACGCACACGGCCCTTACCTGGCGTATGAACAGAAAGAGTACCACAAGGGCGATAAGGAATCCGCTGAGACCCAGCTTCTTCAGCCTGTCTATCTGCTTTTCAACGGTCTCAGCCCCATCAAAGCCGACCAGGAATTCAATACCATAGGGTCTGAACTCATCTCCCAGACTCTGGAGGCGGATGCGCAGTTCCCGGCCCAATTCCACCAGATTGGCACCCTCCTCTTTAAACACGATAAGACCTACCGAGGGCTTGCTGTTGACTCGGAACAGCATGTCTTTTTGCCCTGTGCCTCGCTCTACCACGGCCACATGACGAATCAGAACAGGTTTGTCCAGTTCAACCCTTGTCTCGCCGATAGCGTGAGTGCCCCGGGGACGACCGTCAAGCATAACGGCAGTACGGCTGTCTTCATCTTCCAACCCCCCCAGAAAACGGAGTCGCTGCACTGAACGGGACAGTGACGTCCCGACACTGGAAGGGGATACACCCAGCGCGGCGCAACGGTTAGGATCGATCCGAACGCTCACTTCTTCAGGCGCCCCGCCCGCAACAAATACCGTGCCCACCCCTGTTACCGCGGAGAGGCGAGGTTGAATACGATCATCTACCAGGCTGCGCAGGGCGTTGATATCCGCCCCCCCCATCACTTGAATAATCATGGCGAAGCGGCTCAGGAAGGAAAAGTCCTGGGCATCGACCCTGATCATTGTCCCCTCAGGCTGGCCCCTGGTCAACTCGATGGCAAGTCGCTGCAATTCCAGCTGCCTGACCTTTATATCACTGTCGGGCTCGAAACGGACACGGAAGGATCCCTGGGAACCGCGGACTTCACCCCACGACTCTGCCATGCCGGGCAACTCAGAAGCCCTTGCTTCCAGGGGAAGCAGAATCTCGCGCTCCACCACCTCCGGTTCGCTGTTCGGGCGCATGAAAGAGACATAGAGTTGATCGCCCTCCAGGTCCGGAAAAAGTTCTATGGGGATCTTTTGCCAGCCGACGATGCCCAGCAGGATGATGGCGGCAAACACCATGGATGTGGCCACGGGCCGGCGAACTGGGAGACTATACCAATTCATGCCTTGACCCGTTTAAACCGGAAGAAGTCCAGCACAAGATACAGACAGGGGATGGTTAGAAGTGAAAAGCAGGTGGAAGCGATGATCCCCCCGATGATGGTCAGGGCCAGGGGGCCTCTTAGCTGAGCAGCCTCTCCTGCGCCGACGGCAAGGGGAAGTAATGCCAGCACTGTGGTTGTGGTGGTCATCACGATGGGGCGGAGCCGTATAGCCGCTGCCCTGGCCAGGGCCGTCTTCCGTTCAAGCCCCTCCGCCATCAGGTGACGGGCGGTCTGGACCAGGAGGATGGCGTCATTCACGGCAATTCCCGCCAGCACGATGAGGCCTATGACCGACATCACGCCGATGGGCCTGCCACCGGGTACCAGGGCTATTGCCACACCCACAAGGGCCAGGGGGAACGAAGCAAGCACCGTGACGGGGTGCACCAGTGATTCGAAGGTGCCGGCCAATACCATAAACACGAGAAGCAGGGCGAGAATCCCGGCCCATCGCAGTTCGGAAAAGGTCTGTTTCCGCTCTTCCTCCTCACCGGAAAGCTGAATCCTCAACCCGGGACTCAATTCAATCCCCAATAGCGCCTTTTCAACCGCTTCACGCGCCGCAGGGTATTCCACACCGGGGGCGATGCGGGCGGTCACCTTGGCGATACGCCGCTGATCTCGACGAAAGATCTCCAGCGCTCCCTCCACGGGTTCAAAATGCGCCACATCCCCCACCGCGAGACGTTGCCCCGAATCCGTTGTAAAAGGCAGCGTTTTCAGGTTTACACGTCGGGCGCTTGCCAGGCGAAGCACCACATCACGCTCTTCATCGCCTGTGGAAAGCTTTGTAATCCTCCGGCCGTCCAGTACGGTCTCGAGTACGTTGGCGATGGTATCGATCTCCACGCCAAGACCGTCGCACAGGGTGCGGTTGAGAATGACATGCAGTTCCGGAGGGCCCCCTTCGAAGGAGGACCGCACATTCCAGAGCTGGGATCGCTCTTTCAATCGCTCGAGTACCTTGTCCGCTCCCCGGCGAAGGTCTGCCAGGGAACGGCCCGAGATCTCAACCTGTATGGGGGGGCCTGTGGTACCGAGGGCACGGGCCAGGTTTGATGTCCCCACCTCCCAGGAGACCTCCACATTGGGAAGGTCGGCCACGGCTGGTGCTGCGGCACGAACAACCTGGCTTGCGGTCTTTCCACCTGCGGTCAGACGCACAAGAATGCGGGCGGTGTTTTCCCCGGAACGTTCTTCGCGGATGAGGCGATCATCTTCAGGAAGGCGACCGACCTCTGATAATATGGCACGAAGATCACTGCCGGCAGCCTGTTTGAGGATCGCTTCAACCGTGGCTGTCATGTTCTCGGTGATCTCCACCCGTTGTCCGGGCGGACCGATCAGGCGAAGGGAAAACTCCCTCGGATCAGCCGGGGCCAGAAGCTCGGTTCCCAGGCCAAGCAACTGGGTGATTGATACGGCCACAAGCAGTATGCTGCCCGCAACCACGAGAAAGGGATGCCGCAGCATGCGCAGGACAATGGCCTCCATTTTTCCTTTGCCCGGATCAATGGCTCGTGCCTTTCCGCGGGGCAGGAACCATCCTGCCAGGGCGGGAATCAGAAATACGGCCACGGCCAGGGATGCGACAAGGGAAACCACCACGGTGAAGGAAAGGCCTGACACCAACCGGGCCGCAAGGCCGCGGATAAAAAGGACAGGCAAAAAAACCACGCAGGTTGTGAGGGTACTGGCCGCGATGGCACCGGCAACCATGGCCGTGCCCCGTGCGGCGGCTTCTTCGGGGGGATCTCCTTCTGAACGTCGCCGAAAGATACTCTCTATCACCACAATGGCGTTATCCACCAGCATGCCGGCCCCAAGGGCCAAACC
>Ga0315553_10004575_pt1 | contig 10385 bp, 10 predicted proteins | sample SalMarSW160140MG_FD_203099 | JGI IMG/M metagenome (GOLD analysis project Ga0315553, IMG submission 203099) | Salt marsh sediment microbial communities from the Plum Island Ecosystem LTER, Massachusetts, United States - Salt Marsh Sediment SW1601-40 ... | reverse complement strand
GAGGGAGAAAAATGCAGCGGAACTGATTGAGCTGCGCGGTGAGCTGGCGGAGACGGAGACGAAAATCGAGAACAATCCGAAGCACGCGAAGCTGGCGGCGGAGTTTCAATGGGGCAAGGACCTGGGAGGCTCGGACGAGACTATTATTTCGCAGATGCATGACAAGCCTGTTTTTGTTACGCACTATCCGAGTCAGGCGAAGGCGTTTTATATGAAGACGGACAGGGAAGAGGAGAGGGTTGTTTTGAATTTCGATATGCTTGCGCCGGCGGGTTTTGGCGAAATCATCGGCGGGTCGGTGAGGGAGGACGATTATGAGCGGCTCGTGGCGCGGATTGGCGAGCAGGGTTTGAAGACGGAAGATTACGAGTGGTACCTTGATTTGCGGAAGTACGGCTCGGTGCCGCACGGCGGTTTCGGGCTGGGGGTCGAGCGGACGGTCGCGTGGATTACGGGGGAGAAACATATTCGACAGTGCATACCATTTCCGAGGATGATGGACAAGGTTTATATATAGCAGGCAGACGGGGGTAGTTAGTCCGCCGGTGGTGTTTAAAATTTCCTGTCCAACTTGCGATAGCTTATGGCTTCAGCGACGTGTTCGGGGGCGATATTCTCTTCGCCGGCGAGGTCGGCGATTGTGCGGGAGACTTTGCAGATTTTGTCGTGGGCCCGGGCACTGAGGCCGAATTCCAGCATCGCCTGTTTTAGCATCGTTTCGCCGGCGTCGTCGAGTTTGCAGAATTTTTCGACCTGTTTATGGTTCATCCTTGCGTTGGTCATTATTTTGCCGTCGCCGAATCGGTTGGTTTGGATGGCCCTGGCTTTTATGACTTCGGCTCTTATCTTGGCGGAGTTGAGCGGGCTGGAGCCGGAGCGCAGCTTGGTGAAGCCTATGGCGGGGACATCGATGTGGATATCGATTCTGTCGACCAATGGGCCGGAGACTTTCGAGAGGTATCTTCCGATCTGGCCTGGTGAGCATTTGCATCTTCTGACATTGCTGCCGTAGTAGCCGCAGGGGCAGGGATTCATTGCCGAGACGAGCATAAACTGGGAGGGGAACCTGATGGTTTTCTTGGCGCGGGAGACGATGACGAAGCCATCTTCCAAGGGCTGGCGAATCATCTCGAGGACGTGGCGGGGGAACTCGACAAATTCATCGAGGAACAGTATTCCGAAATGTGCCAGTGAGAGTTCACCGGGTCGTGGAGTTGTGCCGCCTCCGACCAGGGCGGGGCCGCTGGCTGAATGGTGGGGCATTCGGATGGGCCGGGTGGCGAACAGAGTTTTATCTTTGTCCAGCAGTCCTACGGCGGAGTATATACAGGTGGTCTCGAGGGATTCCTGGAGGCTTAAGGGCGGGAGGATGGTCGCGAGTCTTTGGGCCAGCATTGTTTTACCTGCTCCGGGCGGGCCAATCATTGTTATATTGTGTCCGCCAGCGGCGGTGACGGTGAGAGCGCGCTTGACGCTTACCTGGCCCTTAACATCTGCGAAGTCGACGTCGTAGTTCGATGCTACGTTAAAGAGTTCGTCGACGTTGGTGATAGTTGTCTCAAGGGGCAGCTCTCCTGCGAGGAAACTTACCGCCTGAGTGAGGGAGCCGACGCCGAAGACCTCGATGTCGGAGACGACTGCGGCTTCTCTGGCATTTTCCAGGGGGACAATCATTTTGCTGAAACCATTTGCGGCGGCGGTCATTGCCATATTGAGTACGCCGTTGACGGGCCTTACTCTGCCATCGAGGGCCAGTTCTCCGATGATAATAAAATTTTTGACGGAAGAGCCGGGGATTGTTCCTTCGCCTATGAGTATACCCAGAGCTATGGGCAGGTCGAAGGCGGGACCGACCTTTTTGACATCGGCGGGAGCGAGGTTTATGAGCGACTGGGTTTTGGGGAACGAGTAGCCGCAGTTGACGACGGAGCTTTTGACTCTTTCGATGCTTTCTTTGACGGCGGTATCGGGGAGGCCGACGACGATTGATTTTTCGAACCCGCCGCGGGCGACGTCTACTTCGACTTCGCAGATTACGCCTTCAATACCTTCGATTGTGACACTGTGCAGTCTGGATAACATATTTTTCCCTCTCACTTTGATTTGAAAGATCTCATTTTAAAAGCCTGTATGGCATCGGCGTAAGGGGGCAGGTGGTATTGCCCATCGCATGGTGTTTCTTCTTTAGTCCTCTCTGCCCCAAACAGTGCAATATACGGCTTCGCCCGCAAGGATGCCGATGGTGATAATAACAAGATGGGCGGCGGTTGGCAAGTTTAAATAGTATGGGACCGGAAAGGAAGCCGGTGGGTCCTTACGGCTGGTTGGAAGCGGTTGTTCCCCAGAGCCAATTGTCGGCCAGAATAGCAAAATCAGACAGGTCGACGTCCCAGTCTCCATCGAGGTCGGCTATATTAGGGCCGAATTCGGCGGTGGTGTAGGCTATGATTGTTTCTGCGACGATGCCATCGGTTGTCATTCCCATCATTGGGTTCGTCCAGACGGGGTGCGCTTCGGCCTGCGCGAAGAGCAGGAGTGTAGCCTGCGGCGGGAGTTGCGGGGCCACTTCGTTCAGGAGCCATGACTCGAAATCTTCGGATGTGCCGGGGAAGTAGCCTAAGGGGTCATAGAGTTCGACGGTGTCCATGCCGGCTGGTGTTAGTTCGCTGACGGGGATAATGAATCCGGTCCACTGATAGTTGTCGAAGGTCATGTCGATGCCGCCTGGGCCTGCGAAGGGTGTGTCGTAATACCAGTCGAAGGTTGCTTCAAAGGCCCAGTTTGCGTCGGGGGTGTTGGTATATGTTCCGCTGTTTGGTATTCCATCTATTGGGCCGTGGTTTCCATCGGCTGCGGGGTCGTTAGGCTCGACGAGTCGCTGATGTGCGATGGATTTTCCCTGAGCGACGAAACCATCGAAGGCCAGCGATGTGATTTCCACTGTCCCTTCTGACTGAAGGTTTATTTCGAGCGTCAACGAGCCTGTCATCGAATGGATTCCCTCGGCGTAGCCCGGCGGATAATCGGGTTCTGATATTCCCACGGGGTTCGTAAAGTTGAAGGTGAAACAGCCATCGGGGTTGTACGTGCTAGCTGATATGTCGTCGATTGTGTGAAGGAGATGGTCGCCAGATACGCCGTACTCAGCTTTATGCTGGGGCAGAAAATGCACATTGTCGGGGTGTGTGAGCAATTGGAATTCTACGGAGGCGGCCCGAGTATAGGTAGGCAGTCCAGATACGATTAATAACGAAATCACCAGAGTTAAATTTGTTGTTTTCATGACCCTTTCCTAATTTCTTATAAATAATATGGCCTATAAATAATATAGTTTATTGCGGTTCGAGCAGCATTTTGTCCGGCTTTTTGTCACTGTGATGGTGGTGTCCGTGGCCATCGTGGTGGTGACTGTTCAGGTGTTCTTTAACCCAATCCGGCAGGGAGGCATCGGGGTAGCTGTCGAAGTTCGGAATATAGGGCTTGATATCAAGCACGGGTGTACCATCGAGTGCATCGAGGCCTTCTACGAGGATTTCGCCGGTTTGGGGGGAGAAGTCCAGGAGGCGGACAGTTGAGATGCAGATGCGGTTCGGGCGGACGGGCATTCTTGTGGCGAAGACTTTTACGTGCGGCGGTTTGTTGTGGTATTTTGGCATTTTCCATTCTTTTGCCCGATGTATCCGGAACAAGACGATGATATGTGAATAGCCTTTTAGGCCACCGAGTCCGCGGGAGTATTTGGGAAGGAGAAGGATTCGTGAGGTATCGGCAGTCCATCCTGTGTGCGTGTGGGCCACATCTGAGGTTTTTGTATATGCTGATTGCACATGCCCTATTGGCCGAACTTCGAAGGACTCTGAAGTAGCTACATTCGAATTTTTATCTATTTTTTTCACTCGTTACCTCTGCTTTGTTTGACTGACTGAGCAACCATAAAGCCGGCAGTCATGCCAAGAACGATGTTAATTACGATGATGCTTGTCATTGTTAAGGCCAGGTAGCTAGTTGCACCTGCGATTGGTCGGCTTAGAATCGTCCAAAAGGATAAGGCGAGCAGGACCCTTGCTGCACAGAGAGAGCCACCTGTTAATGTCAGGCTTGTTCTTCGGGATGGCAAATGTCGTAAGTATTGCCAGATTATGTCGGCTGCTACGCCAGCTAACAGCGGGACAACCAGCGACATCGGCCACCAGCCACCGAATCCAAATGCCAGCTTTGTGCTCACTTCGGCTATTGCGGCGACGGTCAATGCGCCGAACCGGTTGATTCGAAGCAGAATCACCAGCAGGATGAGTGTGCGTGGCAGTGCGGTGACTATCGAGCCCGACATTGGAACGGGCCAGGCGAGGTGGAACGTTCTTCCGAGGAACTGACCCACGCCGGCGAGGGCTATACCACCGGCAATTGCGAAGAGCAATTGTCGCCAGGTCATTAGACCAGTCTTTGGCCTGATGTCTGTCAGCGTCGGTTGGTACTGATTTAAGAAGGTTGTTTGTAACATTTTTTGTCTCCCATTATTTAGTATTTATTTTAGAAGGCGCCCGGCGTCCTGTGCCGGACGAACTGTATACTTGTATCTGCAAAGAGGACGTTTCTGCCGCCACCGAAGCCGCCGTTTTCCATATGGGGGAAGACGGGTACATCTTTTCGAACCCAGTCGCTCATAAGCCATCGTGCGGGTGGTGAATCGTCTTTTAAGAGATGAGGGTAGTCGGAAAGGCGCAGGGGCAGGGGCATGCGAGTATCTCGACGGGTGATGGAGAAGTATTTGTAGCTAATATAAGAGCGTGTCCAGTTATCATCGGTATTGATGACGGAGTCGCCGCCGGGGCCTGCGTATTGATCGCTTTGTGCGTAGGATTCGATTGCTGGTGCGCTGGGGCAGTAGAATACGTTGCAATTATCCATGTACTGTGGGAAAAGGCCAGCGGTGAGAGTCGATTGGGGATTGCCACAGAATTCTTCGGTCGGGTACCGTCCATTGTTATCCATAGCATACATTTTGAGGGCGAGACCTGACTGTCGCAGGTTGCTTGCGCAGGCGGCCCTGCGAGCCTGTTCGCGGGCCCTTCCGAACGAGGGGAGAAGGATGGCCATTAGGGTCGTGAGGGTTGTCATGACTACCAGCAGCTCGGGGAGAGAGAATCCAAACAGCGGATGTTGTGCGGCTGGATTTTGCTGCTTTATGGTCCTCATGCTTATTGTATGTTCTATTTTTCTTTTAATTTGTTGTTTAGTTATGCGCATAAGAATAATATAATCGTAACACGATGCATAAGAATATGAAATATGTGTTACCAAGTCAAAGGAAATTTTGGCAAAAAGATATGATTTTTTTAAAAAGGCCAATCAGGTCGCAGGACCGCCGGCCTTGAAGTGGATTAAATGTCTAAAACGGCATAACCTGGCTGGGTGGTCAGGTTATGCGGGGTGAGAATTGTGGCCAAAAAGTAGAGCCTTGTTAAAACTGCTATTGCCCTGACAAATCAAGGCCTGTAGAATTGTGTGTGAAGGTTAGTATAGTTTTAAGGCCGATTGGGCCGATGTAAATAATATGTTCAGGTTTTTGAAAAAACGGGCTGTATGGCAGAAGACGGCACGGGCCATGATGGCCGGGGCGTATTTGTTTGTTACGTTTGCCATTCCCATAACTCATACCTGTGGTCTGATTGAGACGCGCTACGGCCATCATTTCGATAACCCGGGGAGTTGTTCATGCACTGAAATCCACACAGAGTTGCAGTCCGGATCGGCACAGGATAAGTACGAGCCAGAGATTCTATCCGGCAGCGGTTCATGCATGGCGTGTCAGTATTCGATTGCTTCCAAGTCTACTGAGGTACATGCGGGGGGAGTCTTAATCAGTACTAAGGTTTTTGCTTGTTTCCAGACTTTGCCTGCACGGGGGTTAGTAAAGCAGGTTGAGTGGTTTACTTCAATTTTCTTACGTGCACCTCCAAATATCAATTCCTAAAAACCTATAGAGCGGTGGCGCTCTGACCAAACAGAGATTTTTAGAAGGCCGATATGCGGTTTTAAGATGCTTGCGGTTTGAGCATCTGAAATTTTCTGACAGAATTAGATGTCGCATGGAGGTAAAAATGCAAAAGATATTTTTTGGTTTAATAGTTTTTATTGTAATAGTCTGCGCCGATGTCGTGTTCGCGGGGGCCAACAGCGAAGGCATTGAACAGCTAAACGCGAAGGTTTCGGAGCTTCAGCAGCAGATTATTGAGATGCAGAAGAAGCACGAGGCTGAAATCGGTGCTCTAAAGCGACAGATGAATGAAATTGCCGCCGGAATCGGAGTGGAAAAGGGCAAGGACGAACTTGCGGTGCTTCAGGAGCTGGCGAAGGCCAAAGCCGGGGAGGAGGTTGATGTCTCCGAGGAGGCGGGAGGGACAACTTTCGAATCCGGGTCTCTTGGTTTGCAGGCATTGAATCCGGAAATTAGTGTTACCGGAGATTTTCTCTTCTCCTCACAACAAGGTAAAGGCAAAGCAAGGGGCAGGAGCAGTGATTTCACATTTCGCAATTTGGGAGTTCATATTGAGTCGTGGCTTGACCCATACACAAGATTTAAGAGTGCCGTAGAGTTTCACGAAGATGAAACCGAACTTGGTGAAGCGTACATGACTTTACACAATGTTGCGGAAGAGTTGAATTTGACTTTTGGTAAGTTTCGTCAGCAGTTCGGTGTTGTGAACCGCTGGCATAAGCACGGACTGGACCAGGTTGATTTTCCGCTGGCTTTGCGAGAGATTTTTGGCGAGGGGGGCCTGAATCAAAGCGGATTATCGCTGGACTGGATGATGCCACCTGTCGGTGACGCATCGCAGCAGCTGACGTTCCAGGTTACGGACGGCTCAAACAATCGTTTGTTCGGAGGTAACACGAGTAACAGGCCAAGTGTTCTTGCTCATTACAAGAGTTACAGGGATTTGTCGAAGGATACTTACTTAGAGTGGGGCGTGAGCGGGCTATTGGGCTGGAACGACGAATGGGATATTTCGGGCGGCACTAAACGGAACAGCAGTAAAGAGACGCTTGTATTGGGGGCGGATTTGACTGTTTTGTGGGAGCCGACCGACAAAATGCGTTATCGAAATGTGGAGTGGCGGAGCGAGGCTTACTTTTTGAACAAGGAGCTTTTGCCTCCGGACGGTTCACGTGCCGATACTATTAATGCGTGGGGGCTGTACAGCTATCTGCAGACCAAGGTTTCACGTACGGTAGATATCGGTGTGCGGGGTGACTTGTATGTACCTGAGACCAAGAGCTACGCGAATATTTCCAGCGTGCTGTCGCTCTCGCCGCTGGCTGTGACAGGAGATGATCCATATCTGTGGCAAGTCAGTCCTTATGTTACATGGTGGCAAAGCCCATTTGTGAAGTTTCGGGCGGAGTACGATTACAGTGACGGCAAGGGGATAGAGAATCCTGAGCACGTCATCTGGCTGCAGGTCATATTTGCCGCCGGTCCACATAAGCACGAGCGTTACTGATGGAAAGGAGTATGATTACTAATGAGAAAGTTACTGATTATATTGGGGGCAGCCGTATTAACTATTACTATCACATTGTGTGCCAACGGGCAGGCAAGCAATCAGAAAGCGAGACTGTATGTTGTTACGACACTGCCCGATTATGCCTTTTTTGCGGAGTATGTCGGTGGCGAGCGTGTTTTGGTTAAGGCCATTGTTCGTGGCGACCAGGACGCTCATTTTATTCGTCCCAAGCCATCGTTTTCTACAGCCCTGCGGAATGCAGATGTATTGGTTGCCACAGGACTGGACCTGGAGCTTTGGGTCCAAACTGTGGTAGATAATTCAGGCAATGGAAAGATTCGAAGCGGTCAGCCGGGTTATGTATCGGCGTCCAGCGGTATGAAGCTCCTGGAAAAACCCAAGACGATGTCGAGAGCCGAAGGAGGTGTTCATATTTATGGTAACCCGCATGTGACGTGCAGTCCCATCCAGATGAAGGTAGCCGCTCGGAATATAGCCATTGGATTGATTAAGAACGACCCTGAGGGAGAGGAAACATACTTACAAAATCTTGAAAGATTAAATCAGGAGGTAGATGAGCGATTATTCGGCTCCAAGCTTGTGGCGATGTTGGGCGGTGATACGCTGTGCAGTCTTGCCGAGCAGGACAAGTTGATATCGTTTCTTAAGGGGCAGGAGTTCGAGGGGAGGCCGTTGATTGAGTATCTGGGCGGCTGGATGGGGGAGATGCTTTCGCTGAGAGGTACTCCGATTGTGACCTATCATAAGAACTGGATTTATTTTGTTAAGCTTTTCGGCTTGGAGGAGGCGGGTACGGTGGAGCCGAAGCCGGGGATACCACCCTCACCCAGACATGTGACCGGTCTGATTAATCTTATGCGGGAGAGGAACATAGGGATTATTCTGGCGGCAAATTATTTCGATGAGCAGAAGATAAGGACGGTGGCGTCGAGAACAAACGCCGAGGCTGTTATTGTTCCTTTGTATGTTGGTGGCGCTGCGGGAGTGGATGATTATTTTGAGCTTGTCGATTATTGGGTTGATATGCTTTTGCAGGCAGCAGAGAAAAAGGGTCTATTGAACAAGTAGTAATCGGGGAATGACATTATGTCGTCGGAGATAGTAAGATTTTTTTCGGTACAGATAGCTCTTTTAGCGGTCGTATTGATTTTGCATACTTACGTGGGGCTGCACATAATCAGGCGGACGTTGATATTTTCCGATTTAGTCCTGGATCAATTGGCGGCGTTCGGTGCTCTTGCGGGTATAGGGCTTGGTATAGAATACGGTACGGCTCAATCTTATTTGTCCTCGATGATGGCTGTACTATTAGGTGCGTTGTTACTTGCGTTAATAAAGCCGAGGAGCAGGGCCATACCAAGAGAAGCGGTAATCGGGATTATGTATGCACTTGCACTGGTTGCTTCGCTTTTATTGGCTGACAAGCTTCGCGGGGGGGAGGCTTACGTAACTAAAACACTTGCGGGGTCTATGTTGTGGGTAACGTGGCCCCTGGTTTTTGTAACAGGGCTTGTTTATATTGTTCTGTTGATATTTCACTACAAGTTTCGCCGGAAGTTCATAGGTTTGGCGGAGAATCCTGCCGGTGTTAAGAATGAAAAGGTCTGGGATTTTATGCTGTTTACAACTCAGGGGATTATCACGGTTTTAATCGTTCCCATCGCTGGGGTACTTTTGGCATATGCATTCTTGATGATTCCTGCGGCTATTGCGGCGATGTTTACCAAAAAATGGGCGGGGGCTGTTTTGATAGGATGGTCGGCGGGTTTTATAGCGTGTTTGATTGGGCTGTGCTCATCTTATTTTTTTGATTTACCTTATGGTCCCAGTCTGGTTTTGTCGCTGGGTGTTTTCTTCGTTATCGCGGTATCGATTCGCTGTTTGTTTTCCGGGGATAAATTATTTGCATGAAGGGACGTGAGTGATGCTACCAATAATTCAAGTTTTGGGTTTGCCCTTTCTTGCGTGTATTCTTATGAGTGGTATTCTTGGTTATTTGGGGATACATGTGCTTAAAAGGGAGGTCATATTTATTGATATTGCCCTGGCCCAGATTGCGGCGGTGGGTTCTGTTATTGCTCATATTGCATTCAAAGTGCATGGAGATTCTCTGGTTGCGTATGTATGCTCGTTAAGCTGCGTATTGCTTGCAGCCATATTTTTTGCTGTGATACGAAGCAGAGTTTTTCAAATCTCGCTCGAGGCAATCATCGGTATTTCGTATGCGGTTGCCGCTGCGGCGGCCCTTTTTCTGGTTGGTATTGCTCCCGGTGGTCATATACATGTTCAGCACATACTTTCGGGCAGTCTTCTTTGGGCAAGTCGGGGGCAGGTGATTTTGAGTTTGGTGGTATTTTTGGCGATAGGATTTTGTTTTTATCTTATTCGCAGGCCTGTGACGGAGATATCAGATAATTATCAGCAACACTTAGATAAGGGTGCGAGAGTGATATTCTGGGATTTTATTTTCTATTTGCTGCTTGGTGTTGTAATTACGATATCCGTTCAGATTGGCGGTATTGTGGTGGTGTTTGCCTATCTGATAATACCCGCTACGATATCGGCGTTAATTTCTTCGCGTTTGGTGGTGCAGTTGGTAATTATATTGGCGGCATCAACGGCAGCGTCGATAATGGGCCTGCTGTTTTCTTATTACCTTGATTTTTCGATTGGGCCTGCGATTGCGTTATTTATGGGTGCCGAATTAGTAATAGCGGGGCTTGTAACCAACAAGTAGTGCAGATTGGGTCATTCAACCTTTACATTGAGATACCGGGCCAAATTTTTGAACAGTTCGATCCATTCTTTCGATGCCTCATCGCCGGAAGAGGCTCCATCATTCATTTTGGGATATAT
>Ga0315553_10004574_pt1 | contig 10387 bp, 11 predicted proteins | sample SalMarSW160140MG_FD_203099 | JGI IMG/M metagenome (GOLD analysis project Ga0315553, IMG submission 203099) | Salt marsh sediment microbial communities from the Plum Island Ecosystem LTER, Massachusetts, United States - Salt Marsh Sediment SW1601-40 ... | reverse complement strand
CGACTGAGACCACCTTCGCCTCGCCTGTGTGCGTGGGACCTCTGGCGGACGGCGGTCACGACTGCTTAATGTGCTACCTCGCGCCGGCTGCGTAGTGCGTATCATCAACAGAAACGTCAGCTTCGCCAACGGTCGCCGCGCCGAACGCGTGTCACGCCGCCCTCGTCCCAGAACCCTATTCGAGCAAACGCCGTTGCGAGTCGACTCCACCCGTCCTCAAACAATCGGCAAGAGAACACCACCCTGAAATGCCCCAACTCAACGCCTTCGACATCTAATCCACAGATCAATGACATTATGCGATGTGTATACTCCAGTCGTACTCACCTCAACGAGAATCGGCTCGTGGAGCCAACCTCGTGCGCCATCGACGCTTCAACCACGAAGCTAAGCCAAGCCAACGAACACATCGCAATGCCATCCCAGAGGCACGCGTAGATGCGCTAAGCAGGATGAGCGCGGACATAGCGCGTGAGCTTCGACCGAACAGATACAGCGTCGTCTCGTCGCATGAATGACTCCCGTACACCCTCTTGTATTCAGCGTCGCCGAAACCATAATCGACCGTACGAACTCCAGCCGAGCACAGGTCTCTTAGCACTCGGGCGTGCAGGACTGCGCCGGGGGATAGGGACGCATTCTCAGGCAGATAGCCGATAAATTCGAGGAAGTAGACCCCCTCGTAGACAACACCAACCTGGAAGGCAATTGGCTCACCGCCACCTTCAAGCCAGTAACATCGAAGTCTACCGTTGCGGGCCTCGCCTCCAAGAATTGCCCGCCAGGTTCGAGAGGCGACAAACCCAACGCCCATCCCCCCTTGGTAGGTCCTCCCGGCAATGCTTGCCGCAGCTCGCATGAAGACATCTAGATCATCCACCCCATCGAAGAGCCGAATAGCGACGTCGCCGTCAAAGTGTTCGACCAGTAGACGGTCTGCACGCCGCATGTTATAGCGGTGTTTCTTCGAAACTTGTGCGATCGTATCTTGATATGAACCGGGCACTAATGTGAACCTCCAATGTGGCTCCACTTTGTCCATCAGTGCGCCATCGCCTCTGAGCCGCGCGTACAGATCGTGCTTCACAGGTAAGTGATTGATGGTGATCATATCGAAGTGCTGCTGACGTAGCAGCAGCCTAAAATGACGCAAGATTGCACGGTGAGCTACGGACGTCCCATCACTGAACAGCCCACCGTACACAACATCCAGCCGCCGGACCGGAGCTGCGCCAATTTGGAAGTAGCCAACAGCACAAGTCACCGGTCGGATCGACGTTCGTCCGATGATGAGTGCACGTGCGCTCGACTCATCCCGAAAAACCGCCACGTATGCATCCACGCCTTGTGGTGAAGCGGCCAATTCGGCGAAAAAACGATCTGGATGCGTCCAGGTAGTTATCGTTGAGCACCTCTTGCGCAAACGAGTCCACTCACTGAGCAGTGCATTAGCATCTTCGACGGAGTTAGCTACGGTCACGGACAAGGCCCCCTGTTCTGAACACCCTCTTAAGCGAATGCTCTTCCGGGGGCTAGCTTTCGACATGGCTCCACACGAGATGTCTGGCTGTCTTAGTAAGCAACTACACCCGTGAGACCGCTCGCACCCACCTCACATGCCGTATGCGCCCGCAAGCATCGCCTGCCATTCACGTGGCGGTCTACGCGGAACTCGGGGCCTCGCAGCTGCAAGACTCCCAATGACTGCAAGCAGCAGGAACCATTCCACCACGATCTGCCCGAAATACGACACCCCAGCAAACGCCACACAGTGACCCAGCAAGCTTACCCATAGTGCCCACGCCATTGCGCGGTCTGCCAGCTGGAGTTGTGGACCTTGAGATAGCCCGCTCGCAGCCCGAAAGGCCACCATAAGTATCGTTATAAAGAGTGCCAGGCCGACCGCTCCGCCTGTGACAGCCTGGAGGACATACTGGTTTGTGATATCGCCCAGATTATGCCCCCAACTCGTAGTTGACCCTGTCCCAAAGGCCCACCATTCGGCAAGCCTGTTGACTGTCTGATCGACAAGGAAGAATCGATGCCATCCGGTGCTGCCAGCCACCAAGTCGGTCCGCGACAACAGGTGCCACACAGGCGCCTTCATCACCCAGTGAAGAGCTAGAATTATCAGCAACGCTCCCCAGAAGACATATCTCATTCGCTTTCGCACAAGGAATAGGCAACCGCCGAACAAGCCGGCGATGACCACCATCAGTGGCGTACTTGAGGCGCATAACAACACAATGGTAGCACAGCTCAGTAGGCCGGCTGCTGCGTACACATGACCGCCTTTCCCTCCCCACCAACACGCGCAGATCATGGGCATGAGCGACGCAAAGAAACACCCAGCCATGATCGGGTGAGAGAACGCTCCTTGACAGCGGAGACTCCCTTGTCGGACCAGTGTGATTTCGGGAACACCGCCGAAGACCGCAAATGCATTCCTACCCGTCGCGTTCTCAACCAGAAAGGCAAGCATCACGGGAATGCTGACAAGAACCAAGCCACGAACGACGTGTCGCACCTCCTCCCAGTCTCGCACAAGACACCGGAACAAGAAATACATACCCACGGCGTCAAACAAATCCCCAAGACCATTCACGAATACAGCAAGGGTGCCGTGGCAGATCGTACGTGCCAGCAGACTCCACAAGGCCCAAAGGGGCAGTATCACGTCGAGCGTCTTAACTCGGAACACGTCCGTCTCATTTCGCAACATTAACCTCACCCAGCCAGCTACAACCATAATACGTAGGGTGTTGAAGTCCAGGTTTAGGATGACGACGCGCTGCGCGGGCGAGATGAAGCACGCAGTGATGAGTATTGGCAACGCCGCAAACCGGCGCGATAAGAGCAGCGTTGCTATCGCCATTCCGACTAGAAGCATCCCAGCCAGGGGATGTAACGTCGTCTGATTCACCCACTCAGCTTGCGATGCATTCATGCGGCAGACCGCTCTTGTGTGCTACTGAAAAGACGTACTGAAGGACCGTCTCAGAGCCGAGGTTCTTGCCGAGGAGTAAGACGCGAGAGCTAACATGAAAGCGAAGCGATGGCCATCACGTTGATTACCGATCGTGACAAAACCGAACTCGAGCCGCCTGTGCCACTGGGGCCGCCTAAGCCCAAACGAGGACAACCACGCATTCCCTATCTGCCGCACCAGACGGGAATCCGATATGTGCTGCGCACGAGGAGCCCCTCGTAGCCGGGGCATCCGTCAGTGGCTGGCACAGATCGGCAACGATCGCTGGAGTGATGTAACCACCTTGCGGTCCGTGGCGGCACATTGGCTGGCGTGGTTTAGCACTTGTCGACAGCTCTGGCGGGTACTCCTACAAGAACGCTACCAGCGGGGAAGCTTCGCGTAACCACGGCGTTCACACCGACCACGCAGTTGCGACCAAGGCGGACGTCCCTTCCATCGTGGGCCACGACCGCCGCCCCCTTGCCAAGCCAACATCCCTCTTCTATGAGTATGCTACCGGGCGCCGAAACTCCCTGCGCGCCGATCGGGCGGTTCGGATCAGTAACGCGATGGCTATGATCCGTTAACAGAACGTCCGGCCCAAGCACCGTGCCTCGGCCGATGCAAATCCGATTCAACGCAGAGAGCATACACCGACGCCCGAGATGAACATAATCCTCTATGATGACTAATGGGCTCTTTCCACGAGGGCGTGGTGCCTCATCGGGAACATTCAGCCAGACATCTCGATGCAGTACCACCCTGTCGCCGAGGTGCAGGTATGGTGCCACTCGGGGCTGAATATCGCAGCTGGGATGAATCGTCACATGTACTCCCATGTGATCAAATGACATGTACATCCGCACAAAGGCTGCGTATGCGCGGCAGATACCAGGAACGTGAATCAGTGGATGTCTCCGATCTCGGTCGCATGCCGACAAACAGGCAGGGAAACACTGCACCATATTTTCGAGAGTTCTGACTCAAGTTTGGATCCCGCTGCCGACCAGCTGAAGGCGGCTGCGGTTCGCTGACCATTGACCGCAATCTTTTTGCAGAGCCGTTCGTCCTGAAAGAGGCGGCCAATAGAGTTGACCAAGCCAGGGGTGTCTCCCACCTTCACCAATAGACCGTTGTGCCCATCCTCAATTAGGTCGGCCGGACCACCACAGTCCGTAGCCACCACGGCGCAGCCGCATGCCATTGCCTCCAAAATCGTCATGCCGAAGCCTTCACACCGGCTCGCAAGATACCACACTCTGCTCGAGTTATACATCTGTCGCATGACAGGGACCCTGGGTAGTCGTACGTAGTGAACTCGGCGCGAGGGAAGACGCGGTCGCCGCTCAGGACTGAAGACGAAGAAGGGAGCCTGCGGTAATCGAACGTGCAACGCTCGTAGCACTGCCAGCGTGGTTTCCGGATCCTTGGCGAAGCTCCTGCGGTAGCTAGTACCTACACCGAGCCGTTGGTTAACCGGCACGGTGTCGAAGTATTCAGATAGGTCAACACCATCCGGAACGACACCGACGACAGGTTGACCGGTCACTTGTCTTATGATCGATGCAACCCGGTGCGAAATCGCAAGTTTCGGCATCGGAAGTTCCCAGGATCGAACCATCGCATCCCAATTCTCCGGCTCAATGCCATGGCAGTGCAGCATTTTTATCCCGACGCCGTCCGGCAACGACGCCGCGTCGAAGGTGGTTTGGGCACACATCGCTATAACCACCTCGTCAGGGGCGAAACCCTCGGCGCACAAGGTTCGGTATGTTTGCGACTTCCCCGAGAAGGTGTTCATCCAGTCGGCCGAGACGCCGTAACGTAGCGTGAGCCATGCACGTTGGGCCATGCTATACGGGCCGCGCCGCGGCGCGCGGTACATGATTCGCGTTGTGTGACCTCGGTGTGCGAGCTCAACAGCAAAGCGCACAACGGCTCGGACACCTCCTCCGGAGCCACAATGTGGCAACAGAAAAGTGATCTTCACGTTCTCGCGTCTTCCCGCCAGAGTCCCGTCATGCGATGGAGGAATCCCAATGAGCCAAGTACGAGCAGGAGTTGAACGGCAGCCCTGACCCCACGTGCCTGGGTCAGCGACTCCCAATACAGCCGGATCGCGCCCAAGGTCTCCCCCCTTCGAGCCATCAGGCCCGCCAACCCATAGTTCACCTGTGCCAATTGCCCCACCGTCACGCGCCGATCCCCTTCCGTCCGCAGCTTCTTGTCCACCAATAGCTGATGCAAGACGCTCCGAAGCATCGCGAGACTGAATTCGGGATCTCTCGCGCGTACGTTTGAAAGGTGCATTTCGCCGTCGGAAGGGTCTCCAACTATGACCCAGGGCTGAGCAGAGAATCCCCAAGGTCCAAGGAGTGCCAGTCGCGCCGCGAAATCCGTGTCCTCCCAAAGGCACAGATCGGTAGCGAACCATCCGACCATCGGCAGGACCTGCGAGCGCACCATCAATGCCGGGACGACCGCCACTGAATCTCGGACGACCCAGCTGAGGGCATGCTGCATCACACCCTCGCTCTCGGTGTGAGACGCGAGCGGGTAGCCAAACTTCTGTCGCATCAGCTTCCCGTCTCGCAACCACGAAATATTGCATACATGAGCCACCAGCGCAGCGTTGCGCTCCATCGCCATGTACTGCATCGCTAACTTTCCCGGTAACCACCGGTCATCCGAATCTAGAAATGCTACGTACCTGGATGTCGTTAGCCGAAGCCCGTGATTCCTTGCAGCACTCACTCCTTGCTGCCTCTGCCACACATACGTTATCTGTGTACCATACCGCGAGAGGATCTCCGCAGTGTTGTCACTCGAGCCATCGTCGACCACAATTATCTCTTTGGGGCGCGCCGTCTGTTGCAGGACACTGTTAATCGCATCGGTGACCATATCAGCCCTGTTGAAAGTAGGGATAATAACTGTGACGTCAACCGTCATCAAGTCACGGATCCCCTCAAAGAGGCCCTCTTATGCCGAGCCCGGTAGCGCACATTGGGGCCAAACCAAGCCAAGTCAGTATGCGGCCGAGTGTCATGAGGACCGAGACAGCGAATAGAATGGCTCCTGGACCTGACCGAACCTCTAGGTACTCGGCACTGGCTATTCCCACCATCTGATCCAGGACTGTTCACATTGCCACGATAGCAGACCTTCACACTTCGTTGGACAGCTTAGCACAACATTCGGACATCGAGCCAGCAGTGCACGATAATGTCGCCACAGCATCGGAGGCTAGCGCATCGGAAAGCAGTAAGAGCACCGTCTGCCACCTTCGACGAGAAAGCACTGTACAGCTTCGCAGCCGGCTAAGGCCCACCATGGTCACAGAGTAAAGGCACCAGAACACATCCACAGTACTGGCGCGTCCACCTGTCAATCGACACAACGGTTCAGTGGAAAGCGTGAGAGTTGTCTTCCCCCAGCCACCGGAGTGTGCAGTGGGTCATCCGCCGAATACCCCAGGCGCTGAAGCATAGGCAGTGCCTCCAGTGTCATGCGACACACGACACTCCTGTCCAGCGTCCGCCACTTTCCAAGGCTTGGGCAAAAGCCTCTACTATGAGATGCGGTGGGATCTTCGAGTCCAGGAGCGCGAGATCGCCGAACATTATAGAAGTGGAGTACCCCATCCTCCCAGGGCTCACCAACATGGCGGAGCACGGCACGAGCGATTGACTCAGGGGCCGTTACAAGATCTTCATAGTAAACCGATAGGCCTCTTTCCCCAACCCTTGTCTGGAAGGCCAGCAGCTTCGCGCACTGAACAGCCCAGTAACGCGCCCCGCCTACGTATGCATTCGCACACTTCACCTTGTAAGGCTCGGCAGGACCGATGGGCATGTTCGCTACGGAGCAGGCGACATCAAGTCCGTGTCGGTACATGAAGACATACAAGCAGTCCGGACCATACAGCGTTTCCAGGAAGTCTGCGCAGTCAACATAATGAGGGCATTTATCAGCCCAGCGAGCCTTCTTGCGTGCATGCGCATATGTCTCGAAGTAGTAAGTGACAAACTCCTTCAATCTGCACCGCACATGCTCTCTTGAGAACCCCATGCCAGCTAAACCTTTGATCGCCAGTTCGTCGCCCCAGAGCTTTGCCACCGGCGTTACAAACATCGATTCCGCCGGACAGGCTATCCGGCTGTGGCTGTCCAGCATGAGCCTCATCAGAGTGGTACCTGAACGATGTGCCCCCAGAATGAAGATGGGTGGATATCTGCACGGCGTCCACCTTGGTGTTCGAAAGACGATCCGCTCTGAAGGAACTCTTCGGGCTACTTCTCTTAACAGCCGCCTGATCAAACGTTATGCCCCAATCCTACTTGCCGTCGGCACCGCCCAGGCCTGTCTAGCCCTGCCAAGAACAGGCCATAATACAAGAGCCGCCACGATTCCGGCCGCAGCAATCTCCCCCCCCACATATGCCACTCTGTCGACGCAGAAGCAGCTTTCGCAAACCCAGGAAACGACTGGCACCACGCTGAGACCTATCAGCAAGCCCGGCAGAAACTGTGCGTAGTACTGCGAAAGACGTAACCCAAGCAAACGACACATGTAAACGGGTTGAGCTAGCCCACGCACCAAGACCATCGGGACACACATGCCGATGGCGGCGCCCACAATCCCATAATCGAACACTAGCGCGATGCTAAGCATGATGCCGAGAACCGTCTCTATGCAACTAGCCACTGCGTACCAGTGGTGCTTGCTGAGCGCATACATGGTGCCAATGCCAATGTTCTGGCACACTGCGAAGGAATGCCCGATTGTCAAGACCACTAGCGCCGGACCCGCCTCCAGGAAGCCGTGCCCTACCCACAGCGCAATGAAACGCCCACCAAACGTGATCAGCACTGCAGCTAACCAAAATGTGATGGCACCTGAAATAAGTAAGCAATGCAGGAATAGTCGCTTGAGCGTTTCACGTTCGCCAGATGCATCGAGGGCAGCGAAGCGAGGTGTCATCACACCCATCGCAGACACAACGACGCGGACCATGTATTGGACGAGTAGCGCCGCGATTCCATACACACCCACTGCGGATAACCCGATCCCTTTTCCGATTATCACACTCGGTGCCTGCAGGCGCAGCAGATCCAACACTGCTATCACCGTTGTGATACTCCCATAGACACACAATCGGCGCGCGGCATGACGGCTCATAAGAGATAACAGGAAACATACTTGCGGAACGAACAGCCGGCACATCATTCCGTTTAAGCAAAGGGCGGCACCTGCAGCGAACAGCTGCGACCAGGCAACGCCCTCCAGACCCCAACCAAGATAGAGCAGCGACATGACGGACCCGGCACGAAGGACGTTAACTGCAATGACCGCACAGTTGGCTGCAAGGAAACGCTCATGTGCGCGCATAATGACTTGAAAGAGGCTACTGACAAGTTCTACGGCTACCGCCGCACCGAGCAGTCTTACGACGTTTACGAACGTCTCTGTGTCTTCGGCCGGCACTTCGAACACGTGAGCAAGCGGCTCGCTCAAGAAGAACGACACCGCCGCCACAACGAAGCTCATCGTACAGAACATGCCCAGCGCCGAACTCACGGTTTCATTCGTCGCGCGATAATCGCTTCGGCCTGCGGAGCGGGCCACATAGCACATGACGCCTGAGGACACGCCAAGATGGAGCAGACCGCAGTAGCCCACTATCGAACCGACAAGGATCCATATTCCGTATCCGGTGTGGCCCACATGCGCGATGACCACGGGGGTGAGGATGTACGCAACAGCTACGTTAACACCGAGGGCAATCCAGTTGCTGGCGGCGTTACGGGTAAGAGACGCGCGGACGGTTGGCCGGCCTTGCCCACGCGAACAGGAGAACGAGAGGTTCTCGGAGCAGTTCATAGCGCCACCCTCGGAGCAATCGACGGTTCGCGCCTGATCGAGGTCAATGCCATCCCTAGTTGATGTTCGAGCGGCTTTATGGGTCACGCGACTTGTTCCAGGCATCGCTTCAGCTGCGTCTGCAGCGCCGCACGCAGACGCACCAGATGCTTGCAGCTATACACCCAACGCAGCCGCGCCTCGCTGTCCAGCAGCGCCGCAGCCAGCCAGCGATGCTTCTGATCCGAGTTCCGCCAGTGGTCCACCTTGTCCGTGCGTTGGCCCAGTAGGGCAGTGACGCTCTCAATGCGTTTGGTCGTCTGAAACGAAAGCCCAAACGTTTTGGTCAGGCTCAGCCGACGCAACGTCACCGTCTCTTCGAATCTCTCGTCCGGGCTCGCCACCGGCGATCGGTTCAGCAACGCCAACTCCTCACGCACTGGCCGTTACGATCATCTGAGTTACTGCCCCCCCAACACTCCCCGGCGCAATAGTCTCACGCACTGCCCCGCCACACAACCTCACGTCCGCGGACTATGTAGGCGCCACCAGGGACACGACTTCTGTTGAGGATGCTCTTGTCGACACATGACACACACAGGAGCGAAAAGTGAAAAGACAAGGTTACTTCTCAGATAGCGTTTCCACATGCGACGTGGCTCTTGCATCAAGCGGTACGACCACTCCATCCCACAACACTGTAACCATTGGGGAGCACGCCTCGTTCGGCCCGCCATGACGTCAAGGCTGCCGCCGACGCCATGGCAAACCGGTACAGCCATGTAACTCGACCAACGCGACATGAACAACTCCTTTTTCGGTGAACTCATTCCGAGAAGGAGGATATCAGGCGTGGCTTCACGAACGTGCTGGGCGACGCTGCGCTCCTCTTGTTCCGTGAAGTAACCATGATGATACCCGGCAATCCTAAGTCTCGGGTACTGCCTGCGCGCCGCGGCGACAGCCTGAAACAGCACAGCGGGTGCAGCGCCAAGCATGTAAACGCCGAAGCCGCACCCCTGCGCAAGCTCGAACAAGCGATACATAAGATCGATACCAGCAACTCGCTCTGGTAGAGGTCTCCTTCTGCCACGACTCAACCATACCAACGGCATCCCGTCGGCCACAATCAAATCAGCGGACTCCACGCTTGCCTTCAGCAAAGCGTCCCGTCGCATTTTGACTACTTTCGCCACGTTCACTACGGAGATTGTGAGCCTTGATCCGTGCGTGATGGCATACTTTGCCCGAGCAAGGACGCCTTCCATCGACAAAGCGTCTACGCGCGTACCACACAGGCAGACCCTACCGTTCCTTACGGATGGCTCAGTTACGTTTTCATAACGGCCGGACATATGGTCTTGTGCACTCGCGTACGAGACCAGCAGCATATAAGATCCACCCCAGGTGGTAAGGTCTGCACTCTCGATTGACCACGAACCGTGAGGCCCATGTTTTTTCAGCCTGCACTATCTGTCGGCCACAACACCAGGTGACCCCGTGCAGGATTCTATGGATGCGGCCGACTCGCGATAAGTGGACGTCCCGATGGAT
>Ga0315553_10004572_pt1 | contig 10389 bp, 10 predicted proteins | sample SalMarSW160140MG_FD_203099 | JGI IMG/M metagenome (GOLD analysis project Ga0315553, IMG submission 203099) | Salt marsh sediment microbial communities from the Plum Island Ecosystem LTER, Massachusetts, United States - Salt Marsh Sediment SW1601-40 ... | reverse complement strand
GCCAAATATCATAGCTTTGCTGGGACATGCCTGCACGCACTTGGGGATCTTCCCCTCCTCAAGCCTTTGTACGCAGAACGTGCACTTTTGTGGGAGCTGTTTCTCTTCGTTCCAGAATATTGCACCGTACGGACAAGCACCCACTATCTGTTTTTGTCCGACGGCCTTCTCCGGGTCTATTATCACTATTCCATCAGGCCTTTTATATACCGCACCGTTCTTGGCAGCTTTAACACAGGGCGCAGCATCACACTGCATGCAAGGAATAGGCATGTAAGACACTCTTATATGCGGATAGGTCCCGCCTTCTTTCTTCACGAGGTTCATCCAGAATTGTCCCTGCCTGGGCTGGGCTGCGGAATAGGGAGGATAATCGTTATCCCAGTATTCGTCTTTGCAGGCTATGAAACAACTATAGCAAGCGTTACACTTTGTTATATCTATTACCATGCCCCATTTAGCCATATTTATTCCCTCCTCTTTTCAATTTCAACCAGACAGGAATTCGGAGCCATACCGCAGGCGTTCTTTGATATAAAACGATGAGGGGTCAGCAGGTTGATACAACCACCTCTATCCGGCGATTCACCAGGCTCTCCGATCGGGTCATAGACAGCGCACGACTCATAAGAATGTACCATGCCACAGGGGACACGCTCTGTAACCTGTGCCGCACATATGACAATCGCTCTATCGTTGTAGACATTGACCAAGTCACCATCTCTTATGCCCCTTTTCTCGGCGTCCCTAGAATTTATCCGAATCACCCAGTAATACCGTCCATCTTCCTTTTTGACCCTGTGTTCCGGTATTTCATTTATCCAGCATTCTTTACCATCATAATGGGTGTGAAAACTATACCTCGGGTGAGGAGAAATGAGCTGAAGGGGGTATTTGGAGTAAAGCTCCTCTGTGTGATGACCTTCCCAGGAAGGGATATACTTAGCCACGGGTGGCCTTTCCCAGTCATCGGGGTCGAACCGTTTTAGGTTTTCTGCTTCAAACTCTATTTTCCCCGTCTGGGTAGCCAGGTTACCTTCGGCATCTGGTATGCTTGCGACCCCTCCACCCACAGGTCCCCAGTCTGGTGTATCTTTCTTCCGTCCCTCGGCAAACCACCTCAAACTTGGTGTGGACTTATAAGGTTTTGGCAGTGGGACAACGAAGTAGCCTTTCTTCTCAAACTCTTCCCACGAAATGTACTTCGGCAGGTCAGTTACTTTGAACAGCTTTTTTACCCAGTCCAGCTCTGTTAAGCCCCCTTCGGTGAATTTCTCGTAGAAGCCAAGCCTCTCAGCCACCGCAGCGAATATATCGTAATCTGCCTTAGATTCTCCCAGTGGTTCAATACATTTCTTTTGTAGCACTATTGTCCGATGGTTGACTGTATAGTGGCTATGAGGAATGTAGCCTGAGCAGTTAGCCCACTCACCGATATCCCATCTCTCGAAGTTGGTGCAGGCTGGAAGTATCAAGTCAGCAAGTTGCGCTTCACCTTCCATCCAGATTGACTGGTTAACCACAAACTCAAGCTTGGGGCTCCGGTACATCCTAACCCACCTGTTTGTGTTGTTCATGGTGCCGATATAGGCACCACCATATCGCCAGAACATCTTCACCTCAGAGAATCCATCTTCTGGATACTTATACTTCTTGAACTGAGTTTCAGGCGAAGCGCCGCAAAAGCCCTTCCCCCGCCACTCCTGAGGCGGATTCAAAATGCATTCAGGAAGCAGAATCCTGGGTATATGCTGTCCCCCGGGATCATTCACTTCAGACCTTACCGGATGTTTTGTTATTCCCCGTGAGATCAATTGGAAGTGGGCAGCAGTGTTCAGTGGATCGCCGGATATGCCTCCCTCAGCATACCCAGGGAAGAAGAAGTCAAAATTCTGGGGGGCACCGTAGTTTGTCGTCCATATGTTGCTCCCTGGCTTGCCCATCCCCTGCATGGCTGCCAGCATAACCATATACCTTGCCCATTCTGTCCCATAGGCCGTCCTGCAGGCTCCTCCTCCCAGTGCGCTCCCGGAAGCCAGCATAGTCTTATGGCTGGCCCACTCTCTTGCCAGAGCCCTAATTTCTCGTGCCGGTACTCCTGTTTCTTTTTCGGCCCATTCACTCGTCTTGGCAAAACCGTCTTCTTCACCAAGTATATAGCCTTTCCACTTTTCAAATCCATGCGTATGTTCTTTAATATATTCCTTATCGTATGTGCCTTCCATAAGCCAGACATAGGCGATAGCTGCTGCCATCGCTGTGTCGGTTCCCGGCCTGGGAGCAAACCATTTGTCAGCAAAATTCACAGCGGTGGAATTATAATGCTGGTCCACAACAATCATCTTCACCCCCAGTTCCTGCAGCCAGGAACGCCACTGATTTGACTCCTGCCCTCCGTAGATTCCGGCGGTGCTTTCAGGGTCAGCAGACCAGTAGATCACCATCTCGGTGTGTTTCAGGGCATCTTCCAGGAGATCGTATTGCTCCGAAACGCCCAGTCTCCAGGCAAACCCCCAGGTATGCATTGCCCCCCAGTGCCAACCCTCCCAGCTATCCGGGTTGTGGTCGACATAGGTAGCATTTAGCATTCCCATGAACCTCAAGAGGCTGCTGTGCCTGTAACCTACATTGCCCCAATTGTGATGTGAAGAAGGCGTGGTAAGAACTGCGCCAGGCCCATAAGTCTTGTGGACACGCTCTATTTCTTTGGCTAGAATATCTAAGGCTTCGTCCCAGCTGATTCGCTTGTAGCCTGACGTACCCCTGTTTTCAGGCTTCCTGTCCCCGGTAGGATTGAAATCAACCCTTTTCATAGGATAAAGGAGCCTATCGGGGGAATATATCCTGGACCTCTCAGCCAAGGCATATTGTGCAACGTTCGACATTCTGGCAGGGGAAAATTTCCTTCCCCGTGCTTTGATAACCCAGGATTCAGCATCATCAGGACTGAGCTCCAAGGGTTCAACCCGTGTTATTTTCCCGTCTTTCACGTACACAAAAAGCGGTCCGCCGGTAGTACAATTGGTAAAAACTTGTTCGTCTTTTGCGGAATGAGCCATACTTTTCCTCCTCTTCTTTCGTCTGACTTGGTCAATTATTTTAGTACCATAGAATCAAAAGAGTCAACACCATATTGACTAAAAATCTCTTTTTGATATACTTAATGCACAAACTTATTAATCAGGAGGCAGGATATGCAGGTTCTTAACAAACTTCAAAAAGCGTCAGAGTCAGGAGACATTTTGCGTGTAGTCATTGGTATTCTGGTGTTTGGTTCGATATGGGGGCTTGTGGAAGCTACTCTGGGGGGAGCTTTACACTTTCTCCATGTCCCCCTCTTCGTCAAAGGGGCGATTCCGGCAGGCATCGGCATGTCAATCATGGCAGCATTCGTCGTCATTTATCGGCGACCCAAGCTCGTATTCTTTGTTGCAGCGATCGCCGCCATGTTCAAGCCGCTGAGCGCCGTGATTTATGTTGAACCTATCTTTGGTCCGTCCGTGGTCAACCCCGCCTCGGCAATCCTTCTGGAAGGCCTGGCCTTCACCCTGGTGGTCAGCCTGCTGTTCAAGGGCTTTGAAAGCAGCGTTAAGACTCGTATTGGCGCTGGTGTTGCAGCGGGATACCTGAGCGCCATCATCTACGCCATCCTAGCATCGTCGATAGGTATGGGGAACTGGGCGTTCATGGGATTTGCGGATAGGGTCACTGCGGCACTTACCAATGGTACGGCACTAGCCGTTGTAGGCACTTGTCTCCTCCTGCTAGTATACCTGGTGGGGACAAAGCTCAGACCCAATTTCTGGCAACTCATGACTGCGAGGCCCAGGGCCTTCTATGCAAGCACCATAGCCATCACAGCCCTTTGTTCAGTTGGCGCGGTTGCTTTTGCATAGGCTCTCTAGTGAGACTGCTCGTTGTAGGTGAACCAGGGTCAGGCAAGACCAGTTGGTGCAGGGAATACATTGACCGGCGGCGAAAATCTGGTTCCAGTGTCGGTGGAATCCTCTCTCCGGCGATTGAGAAGTAGGGACAACTTTGTAGAATATTATGTCCAGTGACTCTAGTAGTTGACCTTATCCTTCCCTTTTAAGCCCAGGATCTCTCTCGCTTCATCCGGTGTAGCTATTTCCCGATCAAGCTCCCGGGCGATTCTTACTACCTTCTCTACCAGTTCGGCGTTGCTCTTAGCCAATACCCCTTTGCTGACGTAAATATTGTCCTCCAAGCCCACGCGGACATGCCCGCCCATCATTATGGCCAGGGTCGCCAGGTTGAACTCAGCCGGATAGCCGGCGCCAATTACCGACCACTTGAAGTTGTCCTGCCCGAACAATCGGTCAGCCGTTTGCTTCATGAACATAATGTTCTCTAAATCGGCTCCAATAGCCCCCAAAATTCCGGTGACAAATTGCACCCAGATGGGAAACTTAATCAGCTTTTTCCTAATGCAATAACGTATGTTATACAAGTGCCCTACGTCATACGCCTCGTGTTCAGGTTTGGTATTATTCTCAGTCATGGTCTTACAGAAATGCTCGATATCACCAAAGGTATTTCGAAATATAAAATCTATGGTTCCGGCGGCAAAATCCTTTTCCCAGGGGTACTTGTAGTCAGAGTCCTTATATCGGTCTGTAATCGGGTGAATCGAGAAGTTAATCGAGCCCATGTTAAACGTGGCCAGCTCCGGTTTGAGAGCCGGGACAACTCTTATCCTTTCCGCCGCTGTCATTTCCATGGTGCCGCCTGTGGTTACACAGACGATAACATTGCTTCTTGCCTTAATGAGGGTGGCAATATCCTTATATACGGCTGGGTCGGTAGTCGGTTTGCCGGTCTGTGGGTCTCTACCATGGACATGCACCGAAGCCGCGCCCGCGTTGGCACACCTTTCCGCCTCTTCGGCGATCTGTTCCGGCGTCAGTGGCAGATAAGGCGTCTGTGTCGGCAGGGTAATATTACCGGTCAAAGCCGCGGTTATGATGAGTTTTTCCATTCTATACATTTCTCCTTACATTTATTGATTAATGATATCCTATGACTTGTCTAATGTTTATTGTTTTCGGGAGAGATCAATAAGGTGTTTCGTAAGCCTTTCTCTAGTGCGCTTTATACTTTCCGGTGTCCATTTGTCGTAGAAACCTTTTCCAGATTTAAACCCAAGCTCACCTTTACTTACCTTGTCCTTAAGAAGTGGTGAGGGGTTAGGAGAAGCTTCTAAATCCTGCAACACGGTATTGTGAATGGCCAGAACCAAATCCAGCCCTACCATATCGGCATTCTCAATTGGCCCCAGAACCGGGATCCGGATACCAAAACTCTGCTTAATAGCATCGTCAACAGTAGCCGCATCGGCAATGCCTCTTTCCACAATTGAAATGGCCTCCCGCCACAGGGCGTGCTGGAGACGGTTAGCGACAAATCCCGGGACATCCTTGAGGCATTTTATGGGATGTTTCCCCGCCTTTTGCATGAATTGATAGGTTATTTCCATTGTCTCATCGGAGGTATCCTTCCCTTTTACCACTTCAACCAGAGGGATAAGATACGGCGGAAACCAGAAGTGTGTTCCAACGATTCTATCCCGGTTCTTTGCTTTAGATGCTATCGCGGTTATACTAATTACCGAGGTATTTGTAGCCAGAATAACATCCCTGGGGCACATCTGATCCAATTCCCTAAACAAATCTTGCTTTGTCTGTAGGTTCTCAGCCACTGATTCGATAATAATCGGAGCCTTGGCCACTGCTTCATCAATGTTTCTTGTTGTTTTTATCCTGCTTATGATCTTCTCTATTTCATCATCTACACTAGCCTGTCCCTGCAACAAGGCGGGGAGATTTGCCCTGATGTTTTCAACGGCTTTATCTAGTGTTTGCTGAGTCCGGGAGTATAATGATACATGATAACCTGCGTTGGCAAAATGCAGTGCCAGCCCATGCCCTACCATGCCCGCCCCCAGCAAAGCGACGTGATTAATTTCTTCAGCTTTCATAGGCTCCCCCCTCTCCTACTCGTGCAAAAATACAAATAATTGCTCGGAATAGAGAAGATTACTAATAGTTAATTACTACCAGCATGCTCACCGGCTTATTGGTCTTGTTCAGTATCGATCTACCTTCGTTTGGAGCGATGTAAACTGACTCCCACGGCCCCAGCGTAATCTCTTCCTTCTCGGTCTTAACGGTGATTTCTCCGTCCAAGACAAAGTAGTATTTCTCGGCTGGTGTAGCCCCGAATTCGGCTCCACCGCCTGGAAGGAAATGGGACATGCCTACCCAGAATTTCTCGGCTCCGGTCTCTTCTTTGCCGCTTAGCCTGAGTGCAATCATCTTGAAATGACCGGCAGCCTCATAGGGCTTGATTTGAGCCAAACTAACCTTTTTCATATTCTCCCCCTTCGAATTGCAAATTAGTCCGGTCGCGAATAATACGGCTTATTGTGTGCCGTACTTGTAAACGCGATCCAGGACATCGTATGTTTTGACGTCTTCCAGACAAACCTTCTTCATATGTCTTCCGTGTTTATTTTTGAAGTATCGGGCTAAACAAACAGCTATATACTTCATCTTTCCGGGAGACAACCACCGTAGGCATAGGTTCTATCGGGCACATCATTCAGATCGTCTTCGTCGATTTCTGCAACGCAGTGAGCCATGGAGCCATCGCCCATATACCAGCGGATCGGGAAGCAGTAGAACCTGAAGCGTTTACCGGAAACCTTTTCCAGATCTCCGCCAAGGTTTTCAATGCCGGTTATGCCGTGACCCAGCAGTATCTTATGGCAGGGCTCCCAGGTGCCCCAGTTGCCGATGGCTTCCAGGTCGCCGAACTTCTTGTCATAAGCTTCTTGGCCATGCACTTTGATGTAGGTAAACTTATCAAATTCGGCATATGCTTCTTCACCGAACTGCTCAATGTACTCTTCGGTAATAGGCTTGCCGGAATAGCCGAGGAGGTTCATACGGGTCATGCCGTTGTTGCCCATAGCGGTGTGGAGAGGATGGTCCGACGCCTGCATATCCTGAGCAACGCACTTTACCTTGTGCTTTAAAAACCATCTGCCGGCTTCTACGCCAGTACCGCAGGAATAATGATAGTACTCTTTGGAGTCGTCAAACTTACGATGCATGCCACTATTCAGGCAAACGACCATGTTTTCCAGTTCGTTCGGCTTGATACCTACTTTTTCGCAGGCAGCCTCAAGATGTTTTGGGCCGATCAGTCCCCAACGCTCGATCTCGATGGGAAGGCAAACGGCATCGCCAGTGTATGCATCAATAGGCAATTCGTGTGTGTAACGAGCTCTTTTGCCGTCGAAATCGATTTCCATAACGTGACGGGGAGCATCGCAGTGCGTACCGGTGTGCATAGTGCAGGTGATCTTCTGCGTCAGAACGCCGCCTTTTGCCATGGTGTGCGCGTTATCGATTATCGGCTTGTCAAAATAAGGCCAGCGGGGAATTTCCGCGCTGAAGGGATGCGACAGAGAAACAAATACTTTTTGACCCATAATATATACCCCCTTAAATTTTAATTACTTAGTTCTCGACAGCCCAACCCTAAACCTCAAGCAAGCTCACCCAGAATATGCAAGGATGTCGTGCTCCACGTCATAAGTCATCATTCCGCCCAAACTCATTAGATTATATCAACTTATACTGTTCACTTCCTAGAAATAACGCCAATTACGTCTATCTCTACCAAGAATTCGGGTTTTGCCAGACTGGCGACTTGCATAAAAGTACTGGCCGGCGGGTTATCGACTAGAAACGGGGCATGTTTCTGATAATACTCTAGCTCCGTCTTTCGCATGCGAGGATAATCGTCTAAATTCTTGAGGAGCATGAGTGTCCTCACAACATTATTCATAGAACTTCCTGCCTCCTCCATGGCCATCCTGACCTTGTCAAGGGCTATTATCATCTGCTCTTCAAAAACGTCAGTGTCTGTCTTGAGAGTTTCCGGGTTCATGCCTTGACAGCCAGAGACAAAAATCAGATTGCCCACCACTACAGACCTGGAGAACTTAGGTGCTTCGGGGGCTACATGAGGATAAGCGAGCTTTTTACCAGCCCAATACTCCGGATAATTTTTCACCTCCGAGTCCATTTCATTGCCTCCTGATAGAATTTATTTTCCCGCTACTACCAGGTAGTCACACCACCATCGATGTACAGGACTTGCCCGGTCACAAAATCTGATGCCTTAGAGGCAAAAAACAATGTAGGTCCAACAATATCCTCTGGCATTGCCCAGCGGTTAAGTGGAATACGGGCTTTCACTGTCTTGGCAAACTCGGGGTCGGCCAGAGCAGAACGGGTAAGGGCAGTCTCCACGAAAGTCGGCGCCAGCGCGTTAACCAGCACATTGTGCTTGGCCCACTCGCAGGCAAGCGTTCGTGTCAGGGTATCTACCGCTCCTTTACTGGAACAGTAGGCCGCATAACCTGAAGGGAGACCATATCTGCCTCTCACCGACGATAGGTTTATAACCTTACCACTGCGCTGCTTGATCATCACTCGCCCAACTGCCTGACAGCAAAGGAATGTCCCACGCGTGTTGATGTCCATAACCGTCTGCCATTCCTCAATTGGAAAGCTGTCTGCAGGTTTGCGAATCGCCAGGCCATGAGCGTTTACCAGAATATCGATGTGAGGGAATTCCTTCAGTACACTATCCACCATAGCCGCTACTGATTTCTCATCGGTAACCTCTACGGGAACAGCCAGTGACTTCCTGCCCTTGGCTTGTATCTCCTCGGCTACCGGCTTAAGATGCTCCAGCTTGCGGCTGGCCACAACGACGTCAGCACCGGCCTCCGCCAGGCCCAGAGCCTGTGCATGACCAATGCCGCCGGCACCACCAACCACTATAGCAACCTTGCCTGTCAAATCAAATAAATCGCCGATATTGCACCTCCTTTTTCAGAATTTCTTGCAGTTACGCAGGACCGACGTGATAGTCGGAAACAGCGAAATTCTGGTTTGAGCTTTAGTTCATCTCTTTTCTCCATTGCTCCCCACCTGGATGATTTCCTGACCAGAGATAACCCGTGTCAAAGATACCACCGCCAGGTAGCAACTGTCAACCCTGTACGCTGGCTGATGGAGGTCTCAATTCAGTGTTTTTCCGTGCAGCTCTTCTGTGGCGTTGCCTTTCTGCCTTTCTAGACTAACATTATAGTTGGACTCCTTTTTTGAGAGCACATCAGATCTGAATCCATACCACAACTGCTGCAATTCATGGCTTAAGTATATATAGTTATCAGGTAAGGATGTGTTGGTCGAGGCAAGGGTTGAATTTACCAATAGTATGGTGTTTATCGATAATTAGATGAGGTACTGCGTGGTATAATGGTGGTTAAGACACAAATATTGATAGGAGGAGGTATCCCTCATGGGGGAAGTAAAACTTTATGATTTGAGTCAGTCTTTTGGGCATGGCACACCACTGTGGCCGTACTTTCCAGACGTGAAGGTTGAGAGGTTCCATTACCATGCCAAATCTGGGGTACTCACCCAGTGGATCACAGCCCCGATGCACTGCTCGACACACGCTGATTCACCGATCCATGTGCTGCCTGCCAACAAGCTGAAAGGTCCCATGTATACACATGAGATTCCGTTGGAGAATTATTTCGGCACCGGAGTCGTGGTCAGTATTCCCAAAGGGAAGTGGGGCGTCATCACGCCTGAAGACCTGGAGAACGCTAGGCCCAAAATCGAGAAGGGTGATATAGTTATAGTCAACACTGGCTGGCATCATCACTGGGGAGACAATACGGAGTACTTCTGTTATTCTCCGGGTCTCTATAAAGAGGCTGGTGAGTGGTTCGTTGAAAGAGGGGTCAAGGCAGTCGGAGTTGACCAGCAGGCATTGGACCACCCGCTGGGAACAGCGCTTGGACCCCATGGACCGGGACCGATGCGTCCGGATGTCTGCGAGGAATACAAAAGAGAAACCGGCCGGGAAGTCATTGAGGATTTCCCCTACTGGGAACCCTGCCACAAAATCATTCTTGGTAATGGCATCATGGGGTGGGAGAATGTCGGTGGTGACGTTGACCAGGTCAATGGTATGAGAATGACCATAGCCGGTTTTCCCATAAAATGGCATGGTGGCGATGGTTCCATGGTCAGATTAGTAGCCATTGTGGATGAGGGAGACCAGTAATCGCCGTGTTTCGTCAGTATTACCCGTATAACTCGGTAATGGGCACTTTGAGAAATTGACATCCTGACATATTTGAATATATGTGAAAGGGAGCTAACATTATGTCCAAATCAATCGTTTCTATAGTTAAGGGAACCAACACCGAAAAGTTGGTGGATGAAGCACTTTCACTTCTAGGCGGCGTCGATTCCCTAATCAAGCCGAAATCGA
>Ga0315553_10004571_pt1 | contig 10389 bp, 9 predicted proteins | sample SalMarSW160140MG_FD_203099 | JGI IMG/M metagenome (GOLD analysis project Ga0315553, IMG submission 203099) | Salt marsh sediment microbial communities from the Plum Island Ecosystem LTER, Massachusetts, United States - Salt Marsh Sediment SW1601-40 ... | reverse complement strand
TCGCGCACGGGCTGCGCGAGGACGGCTTCACGTTCCTCGACCATCCCGGCTGCCAGGCGGCGCTGTACTATCTGATTCATCGGCGCGAAAAGCTTAAGGGCCAGCCGCCCGAGGCAATCAAGGACTTGAAGGTCGAAGCGCTCGGGGACGGGAAGGTGCGCCTGACCTGGACCACGCCCAACGGCGCGGCGAAGTTCCAGGCGCGCTACTCGACGAAGGAGATGGTGCCGAACCTGAACTTCGATCCGGTGAAGCTCATCTACGAATTCCCGCCGGACGAGTACGCCAACTGGTGGGCGGCCGAGCACCTGTTCGGCGAGCCGACGGCGAAGCCGGGCGAGAAGCAGTCGTTCGTTGCGGACCTCAACGACGGCACCGACTCCAAGCGAGCGCCGTTCAAGCCCGGCACGTACACGTTTGCGATCCGCACCTGGGACGCCGCCAACCGCCGCAGCGCGATCTCAAACCAGGTCAGGGTGGACGTCAAGTGACCATGAGGGCTACGGCGATGATCGCCCACAAAGCAACTGAGAAGCTCTTCTCGGCGGCCCTAGCCGTCTGTCTCGTCGCGACAGGCGCCGGGTGCAAGGGGCCAGGCGCACGGCTCGGTCCGCCCGGCTTCCGAAGCGTGCGCCTCGTCGTGACCGAGACGTCGCTGGGCCGGATACCGCGCGGGATCGTGACTGCGTGCGAGGGCAGCCCGATGGCCGAGAACGTCACGATCTCGCCTGATGCGACACGCGGCGCTTACGTCGTGGAGCGGGACGGCAAGCATCACCTCGTCGTCGACGGGACGGTTGGGCCGGCGTACGACGAGATCGCGCAGGTGCGCGAGAACTGTATCGAGGGAGACGAGCGCCTGCCCACCGGGCAGTTCGCGGTGTTCAGTCCCGACAGCCGGCGGGTCGCCTACAAGGCCCGCCGCGGCCGCAAGTGGATGCTGGTGATCGACGGTGTCGAGACCCAGGGTTACGACAACATCCTGTGGGAACGATTCCGTCAGCACGACCTCGAGGTCTTCAGCCCCAACAGCCGTCATTTCGTGATGCGGGTAATGCGGCCCGGCGAGCGGTTCCCGGTGCCCATCTATGACGGCAACGAAACCACGACGCCGGACGAGAAGGCATGGGCCCCCGTTAAGCGTACGAGCCGCAAAGGGACGTCCCGCCGCATCGAACGCGACGGGAAGTGCCGCATGGTCGTGAACGGTGTCGAAGGCAAACCCTATGACTGGGTGGGGCACGGTGCGTACTCCCAGGCCGTGCTCTCCCCCAACGGGCGGCGCTATGCCTACGCGGCGCGGCGCGGGAACGAGAAGGACGGCGCCTGGCTCGTCGTGGCGGACGGCGTCGAGAGCCCGGACTACACGGCGGTCGGCGAGATCGCCTTCAGTGCGGACGGCCGGCACCTCGCCTATGCCGCAGAGCTGGGGAGCACCGGCCGCCGGACGAGCTCCAGGCACCGAAGCCGCTGGTTCGTCGTCCTCGACGGCGTCAAGGGCGAGGAGTACCGCGGCGTTATGGCGCTGCACTTCAGCCCGGACAGCCGTCGGCTGGTGTACCGCACGAGCGGCCAGTCAGAGCCGGCGCCCATCGAAACCGGCGGCAGGGCCGTCTGCAACGGTGTGGCGGGGACGCGCTACGGCCGCATCGCTGCAATCACACACAGCCCCGACGGCCGCTATCTGGCCTACTACGCGGAGCGCGGAGGATGTCCGCTTGTGGTCGTCGAGACAGCCGAGTGCGCGCAGTACCCCGAACTGCTGACGGTCCCCCGCTTCACCGGACCAGGTACTCTCCGCTTTGCTGCACTGCGCGACAGCGAGGTCCTGCGCGTCGACGTTCGTGTGGTTGAGAACGGATGCACTGGCAACACACACGTAGCCGACGACCGCGCGCCCGCCGAGGCCCCCGGTGAAGGCAGGCGCTTCTTGGCGATCCGCGCTTGGGACGCCGCCAACCGCCGCAGCGCCATCTCGAACCAAGTCCGAGCGGAGGTGAGGTGAGCCGGCGCCCTACGGCGCCGGTGTGATCCGAGGGGGCTCCTCGGCGGCGTGGGCCATACGACGCCTGAGTATGCCGCGCAGTTCCTCTCGGACCTTCGCGTAGGCGGGGTCGCGTACCAGGTTATTCTGCTCGTGCGGATCGGCGTCCAGGTCGTACAGGAAATCCTCGACATAGACGTCGCTGTCGGGATCGGTTCCGCCCCGTTTGTCCGGAGCCGTCACCGAGTACTTCCACTTCTTCGTCCGTATGCAGCGCCCGACTTGGCTCTCGCTGATCTGAGCGAAGACCTCGCGCCGCCAGTCCGCCGGCGTGCCTTCCGCGAGCTCCTGCAACGGCCGGCCCCGCATCACGTCCGGCACCCCCGCCCGGCCCGAGATCAGCAGCGTCGGCGGAATATCGATCAGGCTGACCAACTCGTCGATCACGTTCCCGCCGCGGAAGCCCGGCCCCCAGGCGATCATCGGGATGCGGAGGCAGCCGTCGTGGCACGACCGTTTGTACTCGCGGTTGCGCGTGCGGAAGTGGCAGCCATGGTCGCTGGTATAGATGAGCAGCGTGTTATCGGCGAGGCCGAGCGCTTCCAACTCGTCGCGGATGCGGCCTACCGCGGCATCAAGCGCGCTACAGCAGCCGAGGTAGTCGGGCAGCTCCTCGCGCCAGTCGCCCTTCAGGTCGTCCAAGTCGCCGGGTACCGTGAAGTCCTTGAAGCGTTCCTTCGACCCGTGCGGGCCTTCGAAGTGCCCGTGGTCGTTCTGGTGATGCGGCTCGATGTATGAGAGGAACAAGAAGAAGGGCTTCTCGCCGGAGCGGGTGCGGAGGTACTCGACGGCCCAGTCGGTTTGCGCGTCGACGCGGTAGCGGCCGGTGGGGAACTCGCGCCGGTTGCCGTCCGCGTCGTACATATGCCCGTCGTAGCTGTGCGAGGTGAACTCGAGCACGTCAGAGGCGAGCCAGTAGTCCTTGTATCCGCCGCGCAGGTGTGGCGGCACGGCGCGTTCGCGGAAGTTGTCCGCCTCGTCGTCCCCGCAAGACGCCAGATGCCACTTGCCGAGGTAGCCGACTTCGTAGCCGGCCGCTGCCAGGCCGGGCGCGAGCCGGGCCTCCTCCGGCGGCAGGCGGCGGTGGTTGGTGAAGCAGCCGACCTCGGTGGCGTACTTGCCGCTTTGCAGCACGGCCCGTGCCGGCCCGCAGACCGGCTGGCAGGTGAAGGCGTTCTGGAACAGCACGCCCTCGGCGGCCATGCGGTCGAGGTTAGGCGTCACGCCGAGCGGGCCGCCGTACGCGCCGACAGTGTCCCACCGCTGCTGGTCGCTGAAGACAAGAATGATGTTGGGCTGGGGCTGGTTCTCGCTCATCTGTGGACCCCTCGAAGGCAGGACAGGCGGTCTGCGGCCGGACGACGCGCGCGGAGTATATGCGGGCCGGCGCCGGGAGTCAACCCCGGGAGCGCGACGTTCGCCTTACCTGCACGGCCGCTCCCGGCAGGGCCTCGCCCAGAGCCGGCCGCCGCTCCTGATTCGGGGCGGACTCACAACTCCGTATTCCGCAAGATGTCACAACTTCTATTGAGGTCCATGTTTGAAATGGAAAAGGCTGCTTCTGGGTTCTCCTGTAGACGGCCTCCACGAGCTCATCTTTGCCACAAATACGGAAGGGGCAAGGAGCCAGAGCGCTCTTGCCCGAACGGGATAAGGGTTGATGCTGACGGGTGTCTCAATGTGGCTGTGCAACCGACGAAGCGGCGGGCGCTTCACCGGAGACTGACGTGGTAGCCCTCGACGAGTATCTGAAGGTCGCGCCAGCCGAGCCACAGAGTCTTCACGCCCGGCATGCCGTCTCCCTTGCGCCCCAGGTGGCCGCCGAGTCGGCCGATCATCCGCACCGCCTCCCGCATCGTCAGGGGCGAGAGCCCGTCGGGAAGCGGACGCTTGCGCGTGTAGGCCCAGAGCACTTGCCATTCGTCCTCGGACAAGACCTCGGTGCAGGGTGCGTCGGGCTCTGTCCGAGCCCATTGCCGCAACGCGAGAAGTCGTGCGGCGACAGCACTCAGCAAAGCCAGCAACTCCTCGATCCGCTCGGGCGACATACACCCTGTTGTGTCAAGAAACCGCGCCCGTATCACATCGCCCCATTATTTGTGGGCAAAGATGAGGTCATGGGCCTCGGCTACAGCCGCGCGTGCCGGGGGCCTACATCAAAAATGGCTCACCCTTCGCTCAGCTTGACAGCGGGCGGCCCGCCCTATAGAATCGGCAACGTATCAGATTCCGAGGCTCTGTCGTCAATTCCGAAACAGACACTCCCCGCAACGGCGGGGTCGGACCGCGCAGATGAAGGCGTCCCACACCCGGCTTCCCCCGTGGCTGAAGAAACGGCTGCCGCGCGGCGGCCGAATGAATAAGGTCCGCGACCTGCTCGACGGCCTCGACGTGCACACCGTCTGCCAAAGCGCCCGATGCCCCAACCTGTGCGAGTGCTTCGAGCGCGGAACGGCCACGTTCATGATCCTCGGCGATGTGTGCACGCGGAACTGCCGGTTCTGCGCGGTCGGCGGCGGAGAACCGGCCCCTCCGGCCGCGGACGAGCCCGGCCGCGTCGCCGAGGCCGCTCGGCGGCTGGGGTTGAGCTATGTCGTCATCACCTCGGTGACCCGCGACGATCTGCGCGACGGGGGCGCCGCGCACTTCGCCGCCGCCGTCCGCCAAGTACGAGCTGCCACCGGCGCGCAGGTCGAGGTGCTCACGCCGGACTTCCTCGGCGACCCGGCCGCCATCGACGCCGTGCTCGAAGCGGAGCCGACCGTGTACAACCACAACGTCGAGACAGTTCCCCGGCTTTATCACAAGGTCCGGCCCGGCGCTCAATACGCCCGTTCGCTGCGCCTGATCGAGCGGGTTGCCCGCGCGGGAACTGCGCTCCCGAAGAGCGGGCTGATGGTCGGCCTGGGCGAGGCCGACGACGAGGTCTACTCGGTGATCGACGACCTGGTCGCGGCGGGCTGCCGCATGCTGACCATCGGGCAATACCTGCAGCCGACCCGCGGGCACCTCGCCGTGGAGCGGTTCGTCCGGCCCGAGTTGTTCGACATCTACCGAGAGGAGGGCCTGCGGCGCGGCATGCGTTGGATCGCGTCGGGTCCTTTTGTCCGCAGCTCGTATTGCGCCGAGGCGGCGTTCGCCTCGGCATCGACAACATAGGAGATAGGGAACCATGCGGCAAGACGTAGTGATGCCCCCGCTGGGTGAGGACGCGGGCAACGAGTGCACCGTGTCCTTCTGGCAGTGTGAGGTGGGCGACCGGATTAACGAGGATGATCCGCTCGCCGAAATGACTACCGACAAGGCGATCTTCGAAGTGCCCTCCCCTTTCGCCGGCAAGCTGGTTCAGATCGTGGCCGGCGAGAATGCGGTGGTCAAGGTGGGCGACAAGATCGCGGTCATCGAAACAGACGAATGAGCCTTGACTCGATAGTTGGCCAGGACCGCGCGGTGGCGGCGCTGCGGCGCGCCCTCCGCGCCGACCGCGTTGCTCACGCGTATGTCTTTGCCGGGCATCCCGGCGTCGGAAAGATGACCGCGGCGCTCGAGTTCGCCCGGGCGCTGGTGTGTCAAGACAGTTCCGACGATGCCTGCGGGAAGTGCGGCCCGTGCGGGAAAGTGGCACGCGGGACCCATCCGGACGTGCACTGGATCGAGCCTGAAGGCGCCGGCCGGCAGATCAAGATCGGCGCCTTCCGCGACAGGGACACAGGCGAGGGACTGCTGAGGGACCTCAGCCTGAAACCGTACGAGGCGGATCGGAAGATCGCCCTGATCGACGACGCGCACGCCATGAACCTCGCAGCGGCGAATTGCCTGCTGAAGACGCTTGAGGAGCCACCGCCGCGCTCTGTGCTGATCCTGGTGACCCCCCGGCCGGACGCTCTGCCCGAGACGGTCCTCTCGCGCTGCCACATCATCCGGTTCGCCCTGCTCCGCCCCGAAGTCATCCAGGGCCAACTCGAGGACAGAGGGATCGACACCGCCACCGCCCAGTTCCTGGCGCGGTCGTCCGGGGGCAGCCTGGGGCGGGCGCTCGAGATGGCGGAAGAAGGCCACCTGCCGGAGCTTAGGCAGAAGGTACTGCGGATACTCACGAGCCTCGCCGAGTCGAACGTCATCGAGCAATGTTCGCAGTTCACTGCGATGGTCCGCGAGTTGTCCGAGTCTCGCGCCGAGTCGCGTTCCATCGCGGAATGGCTGCTCGATCTTGCGGCGCTGTTCTACCGCGACGTCGCGGTTCGACAGCTCGGTGTCGATCAGACGCGCCTGTCAAACGCGGACGTCATCGAGCTGATCGACGCGGAGAGTGCGATTAACAGGCTCGGAATTCGTGCGATTCTTGATACAATAGAAGAGACCAAGGGCCTGTTGCGGTCGAACGTCAACATCGATGCGGCGGCGCTGGATGCGTTCTCGAAGATCGCCGCCCGCAGGTCGCAGCGGGTTGCACGGCAACGAACGCCAACAAAGCCCGGGAGCGGGACATGACACATATGATGCTGGCACGATACGGGGCCATGCGGACCATCGGCACCTTTTCCGCCAACCTCAAGAAGCTCCGCCTCGGAGACCGGTGCATCCTGCGAAGCGACCGAGGCACCGAGTGGGGCGAGATCATATCGGAGCCCGACCGCGTCGACGGGCCGTCCGGCGCCAAGACCGATGGCACGGTCCTTCGGCGCGTCACCCCCAAAGACTACGAGCACCGGAGAGAGATCGAGGAAGTCGAGCAGACCAAGGAGTACACGTTTTGCTCCGACAAGATCAAAGAGCGTCAGCTCCCGATGCGCCTGGCCAGCGTCGAACACATCTTCGGCGGCGAGAAGATCATCTTCTACTTCCTGGCAGACGGACGCGTCGACTTCCGGGAGCTGGTCAAGGATCTGGCGACCGAGTACCGGACCCGCATCGAGCTGCGCCAGATCGGCGTTCGGGACGAAGCGCGGCTCCTCGCCGAGTACGAGCACTGCGGGCGCGAGCTGTGCTGCCGTACGTTCATCAAGGACCTCGAACCCGTCACTATGCGGATGGCCAAGCTGCAAAAGACCACGCTGGACCCCACCAAGATTTCCGGACGCTGCGGACGCCTGATGTGCTGTCTGCGATACGAGGACGAAACGTACACCGAGCTCAAGCGCAACCTGCCCAAGAAGGGCACCCGCGTCAGGACGAGCGACGGCGTCGGCGAGGTGGTCTCATCGGAGATACTTGCCCAGATCGTCTCCCTCGAATTGCCGGATCGCCGAATGCTCAAGGTCAAGCGCGACGAGATCCTGGAAGTGCTCCCAGAGGAAAAGCCGCAGCGCGTCAAAAGGGCCCGGCGTGACGACGGGCCCGGCCGGGCCGATCAGCCCGGCCAGCCGAGCCAGCAGGGACGATCCCGCCGAAGGTCGGGCGACAGGAGCCGGAGGCGCCGCGAGAGGCCCAGGCCCGCGGGAGAGGCCAAGCCGCCTCAGGCCGACGTGCGCGAACGGCAGCCCGAACAGCGCCAGCCGCAGCCGGCCGATAAACGCAACGCCCCCAGACAGCGCCGGGGCAAGCCGGGGCAAAGGCGCGACGCCCCGGCTGGTGCACGGCCGCCCCGGCAGGAGGGGCGCCGGCCGCAGGAGCCCCCTCAAGAACGTGCTGCCCCTCCGGCGGAAAAGACGCAGGAAGAGCCGAAGAAGCAGGAGGACGATTGGGTCCCGGACGAATGGTGGGAAGACACTGACGAGCGGGAGAACTGAGCTTGCCGGACGGGACGTTCTACGTTACCACCCCCATCTACTACGTCAATGACATCCCGCACATCGGGCATTCGTACACCAGCATCGCCTGCGACGTGCTGGCACGGTACCACCGCCTGTGCGGGCGCGACGTCCACTTCCTTACCGGCACCGACGAGCACGGCATCAAGGTCCAGCGCGCCGCCGAAGCCAACAACGAAACGCCCATCCAGCTCGCCGACCGCGTGGTCGAGCGATCGAAATCGCTCTGGCAGCGGCTCAACATCTCCAACGACGATTTCATCCGCACCACCCAGCAGCGGCACCAGAAGGTCGTGCAGCTCGTGTTCCAGAAACTCCACGACGTCGGGACCCTCGTCCTCGGCGACTACTCCGGCTGGTACTGCGCCTCGTGCGAGAACTTCCTGACCGAGGACGAGCTGGCCGACGGCAACTGCCCGGACTGCGGGAAGAAGGCCGAGTGGGCCTCGGAGCCGACGTACTTCTTCAAGATGTCCGAGTACGGCGGCCGCTTGCTCGCGCACCTCGACCAGCACCCGGAGTTCGTGCGGCCGCAGGTCCGCTTCAACGAAGTGTACCGCCGCGTGAAGGAGGGGCTGCGCGACGTCAGCGTCACCCGCTCCTCCCTCAAATGGGGCGTGCCGCTCCCCTTCGACACCAGCCACGTGATCTACGTCTGGATCGACGCACTGGTCAACTACATCTCGGCGCTCGGCTATCCCGACGGTGAGCTGTACGAGAAGTTCTGGCCGGCCGACGTGCACGTGATCGGCAAGGACATCATCTGGTTCCACGCCGTCATCTGGCCGTGCATTCTGATGGCGCTTGACTTGCCGCTGCCCGAGACCGTCTTCGCCCACGGCTGGTGGACGAACACCGGCGAGAAGATGAGCAAGTCCAAAGGGAACTTCGTCGATCCGGTCGCCATGACCGACAGGTACGGCGTCGACGCGTACCGGTATTTCCTCCTCCGCGAGATGCCGTTCGGGCAGGACGGCGATTTCTCCGAACGGGCGCTGATCGGGCGGATCAACAACGACCTGGGCAACGACCTGGGCAACTTGCTCCACCGCACGCTGACTATGATCGAGAAGTACTTCGACGGCTCCGTGCCCGAGCCGAAGAACTTGGCGTCCGACAATCCGCGCGCGGTAGCTACGTCCGAACTCCGCGACCAAGCCAGTTGGCTCAGTCGTCAGGCTGATGGAATTGACTTCATGATGGCCGAAGTCCAGTTCAGTCGGGCGTTGGAGGCGATCTGGGATGTGGTGCGCCGAGCGAACCGTTATGTCGAAGAAACAAGTCCGTGGGCGCTGGCGAAGTCTGACGCAACGAAGCCGGAGCTCGCGACTGTGATGTACTCGCTCGCCGAGGTACTTCGGATAGTCTCCCTGTGGCTGTGGCCCTTTATGCCCGGCAAGATGGAAGAGATGCGTCGTCAGCTATCGCTTGGCCCGGTCGAGGGTCTGTTGGACGAGAAGACGACGTGGGGCGGCCTGGCGGCGGGCACCCGCGTGGCCAAGGGCGAGCCGTTGTTTCCCAGGATTCAGGAGTGACCCGATGCAAGGCAGCAGCGCCTTGGACGAACTGCTCAAGAGAGACCCGAGATACGCCGCCGAGGCGTATCAGTTCGTGATGGACACCATCGCCTACACCGTGAAGAAGGTCGGAGAGCGCCGCCACGTCACCGGCCGCGAACTGCTGTTCGGCATTCGCGACTTTGCACTCGACTGCTGGGGCCTGATGGCGCGGCACGTCCTCAACTCCTGGGGCATCCGGTCCACCGACGACTTCGGCGAGATCGTCTTCAACATGGTCAACGCCGGCCTCCTCTCCAAGACGGAGACAGACCGAAAGGAGGATTTCAAGAACGTGTACGGGTTCGCCGAAGCGTTTGACAAATCCTACTCGCCCGAGCTCGACGAACATGGCCACGTCCGGCGCAAGCTGCCGCACGTCAGGCCGGGAGGCAAATCCACCTGGATACCGTTCTTCGGCGAGACGGGAGTCAACTGAGCCAACGGAGGAACGCATGGACCGATTCAGCCTGTTCCGAAACATCCAACGCGATACCGGCGGCAAGATGGCACTCGTCGTGCTCGATGGTCTCGGCGGACTGCCAAAGACACCGCGCGGGAAGACGGAGCTCGAGACGGCAAAAACACCGAACCTGGACGCCTTGGCGAAGGAATCCATCTGCGGCCTCCACATCCCCTGTGCCCGCGGCATCACCCCCGGCAGCGGGCCCGCCCACCTGGGCCTGTTTGGGTACGACCCGTTCGAGTACGACATCGGCCGGGGCGTGCTGGAGGCGCTGGGCATCGACTTCAAGTTGAAGAAGGGCGACCTCGCCATCCGCGTAAATTTCTGCACGATCGACCAGAAGGGACGCGTCACCGACCGGCGCGCCGGCCGGATCGAGACGGAGCTGAACCGGGAACTGTGCGGGAAGCTGCGTCAGATCAAGCTGAAGGGCGTTCAACTGTTCGTCGAGACGGTGAAGGAACACCGGGCGGCGGTCGTCCTGCGCGGCCCCGGCCTGCATCGCGGCCTGAACGACTCGGACCCGCAGGAGACCGGGACCCCTCCGCTCGAGGTCAAGGCGTCTCACGCCGG